>Ga0310834_100231_pt1 | contig 85292 bp, 81 predicted proteins | sample SM_ome_2_FD_201314 | JGI IMG/M metagenome (GOLD analysis project Ga0310834, IMG submission 201314) | Sorghum-adapted microbial communities enriched on stacked mutant (SM) sorghum from Joint BioEnergy Institute, Emeryville, California... ...
CACGGAAATCGGCCACATCGGCCATCGATTGGGCGCGGGCAGCCACCTCGAAATCCAGCGCCGCCTGGCCGCCGACCACCATTTCCCTCGCTTGCTCGAGAAGAATGCCCAGCTCAGCATCGGTATGCGCTGATCCCAGATGAGCCAGGACCACCACTCGACCCCGGTCTTTGCGGGCCACCTGCACCGCCACCGCGCCCGAGGCAGTGCGCACTTTCCGCACGTACGCCACCGCACGAACCTACCCGGTTAGTACCCCAAAACACCCACCCGAAAGACAAACACCGCACGTCAAACGAGTATCAACTCCGAGAATCTGCCGAGGTGTCCAAACTCAGGCCTATCGGTTTCCCGGGCGCCGGCCCACCCTCCACCGGTCCCAGATCAACGGCGCGGCGAACCGGCACACACGCCGGATCCGGCGTCGTAGCAGAGCGCGCCGCATCCCCCGTCGGGGGGACGACCGGAGCGGGATGGCGACGAAGGCCCGTCCGCGCGAATTGGCCGGAGCCAGCTAGGACGCCGACGGTGCCGGGCCCCTCCGGCGCGCACCGCGGGCATAACCGCGTTGCGTCGGCGCGAACCCGGGCCGTATCGGTGCACGGCCGGCCTCCCGCGCGAGCATCACCCCGACTATCCGGCGTGCCCGCGCCGCCGCCGCGTCGGACTGGAACTCCACGCCCCCGCGCCACCCGTCATAGCCGGAATGTGCCCCGACCATTTCCAGGACCTCGATGTCGCGGGCGACGACCCGATCAAGGAACGTCCGCAGCACCGCCGTTACCTCCGAGTCGTCGAGCCGGTAGTTCCGTGACGACTGCATGAACACGTGGCTCGACTCCTCGGTCTCCGGGGTTATGGCGTGGGTGCGGGTAGTGACGTACTGACGGCCGTCCGGGCCCTCGACGGCCCAGTACTGCCGGTGCATGGCCGGGGAGACGAACGTGCCGCTCTCGCTGTGGTCGTAGCGCAGGTTCGGGTCCAGGCCGGTGGCCCGGCGTTGCCAGTCGGTCAGCGGCATTCCGGGTATCCGCCGCAGGTAGGACACCGTCGTCTCGGTCACCTCGACCTGACTGAACGCCGGCATCCGGTCCAGCCCGGACGGCACGTCGCCGGCGTGGACGACCGGTGCGTAGCTGAAGTCCAGCAGGTGTTCGTGCACCATCATGTAGTTGGCGCGCACCCGCCAGGAGTTGCCGAACGTGGTCCAGAACGGCTCGTCAATCCACGGTGTGGCCGGCGGCTCGACCGTTGCGGCCGCCGCCGGCGGGCCAAGCCAGATCCATACGAACGGCGGATCCTCACGCACCGGATAGACCGTAACCCGCATGTCGACCGGGGCCTGCGCCTGCGCCGGGGTGTAGCGACAGCAGCCGTCCCGGTCGTAGGTGCAGCCGTGGTAGCCGCAGACTAGCGTCTGCCCTTCGATGCGCCCCCGATCCAGCGGGAACCCGCGGTGGGCACAACGGTTCTCGAACGCCGCTACCCGTCCGTCGGCGCCGCGCCAGAGCACGACGTCCTTACCCAGCAGGCGCCGCCCGACCGGGGCGCGACCGAGCTCGCCACAGGTGGCGGCGACATACCAGCACTTCTTCGGGAAATTGGTCATAGGTCCAGCACCAGCCGTTCGCCGCGGGAACCCGAGACACAGACCATCATCACCGATCCGCTGTCGCGCTCGGCGTCGTTGAGCACCGAGTCACGATGCAGCGGCGACCCCTCCAGTACCCGGGCCTCACAGGTTCCGCAGATCCCTTCGTAGCAGCTCCCTGTGATCGGCACCCCCGCAGCCTCGAGCCGCTCGAGGATCGACTCGTGCGCCGCCACCTCGATGGTCACCCCGGACCGGCGGCATACGACCTCGAACCGGTCCAATGCGGCGGAGTCGTCGACGGTGATCTGCTTGGCGGCGAACCGCTCGACGTGCAACACACCCGCAGGCCAGTGCGCGCAATGTTGCTCCACCGCGGTCAACAGCCCCTCCGGCCCGCAGCAGTACACCAGCGTGTCGTCGGCCGGGTCCTTCAGCGCCGTCTCCAGGTCGAGCAGCCCCCGCTCGTCCTGCGGCCAGATGGTCACGCGGCCCGGGAATCTCGTCGCCAGCTCGTCGGCGAAGGCCATCGACGCCCGAGTCCTGCCACCGTAGAGCAGGGTCCAGTCCTGGCCAGTCCGGTGCACCTGTTCGACCATCGCCAGGATCGGTGTGATGCCGATGCCGCCGGCGATGAATCGGTAACGGGGCGCCTCGACGAGCTGGAAGTGATTGCGCGGTCCCCGTACCCGTACCCGGCATCCTTCCCGGAGTTGTTCATGCACGAACTTGGAACCACCCCGGCTGTTCGGATCGAGCAGGACCCCGATGCGCCAGATGCTGTGGTCGTCGAAGTCGCCGCACAGCGAATACTGGCGTGTCAGGCCGTTTTCCAGACACAAGTCGATATGGGCCCCGGGCTCCCATCGCGGCAGCGCAGCTCCGGACGGGTCGGCAAGGTCGAGCAGGACCACGCCGTCGGCGACACTGGTACGGCTCCGCACCACCAGTTCGGCGGTGAACTCACGGACCTGTGCGGTGGGGGTCGAGATGGGGGCAGACATCGATGACACGCTCACAATCGGCAACTCAACGGGCTATCTCCGAAACACAGTGGTGGCTGGGCCCCGCGCGCCCAGCCACCGACCTCAACAGCGACTCACTTCGCCTCGCCCGGTGGGAGATACACGGTCTTGTGCACCTGGAACCCGGCAAGGCCCTCCGGACCGAGTTCACGTCCCCAACCACTCTTCTTGATGCCACCGAACGGGGCGACCGGGTCGTTGGTGTAGTGGTTCACCCCGACGGTGCCGGAGTGGACTCGGCGGGCGACCGCGATGGCCCGGTCCGGATCCGCCGACCACACGCTGCCGCCCAGCCCGTAGTCGCTGTCGTTGGCGATCGCGATGGCCTCCTCGTCGCTGCCGTACGGGATCAGCGACAGCACCGGCCCGAAGATCTCCTCGCGCGAGATCGTCGCCTGGTTGTCCACCTCGGCGAAGATGGTCGGCTCGATGAAGAAGCCGCGGTCGAACGGCCGCCGGCCACCGGTGGTCATGCGGCCCTCGGCCTTGCCCTTCTCGATGTAGCCCTCGACGCGTTCCTGCTGCCGCCGCGAAACCAGCGGACCGATCTTGGTTTCCGGGTCCAGCGGGTCGCCGACCTTCAGCGCCTTGGCCAGATCGGTGATCGCGTCGACGATCTCCTGGTACCGGTTGCGCGGGACCAGGACCCGGGTACCCAGCCAGCAGATCTGCCCGTTGTTCAACAACGTGCAGGCGAACAGGTTCTCCAGCGAGGCCGACAGGTCCACATCGTCGAGCAGGATGGCCGCGGACTTGCCGCCGAGTTCCAGGGTCACCGGGCGCAGCAGCTCGCCGCAGGTCCGGGCGATGGCCCGGCCGGCCGCCGTGGAGCCGGTGAAGGACACCTTGTCGACCCCGGGGTGTGCGACCAGATAGGCCCCCAGCTCGCGCCCGCCCGGCACCACGTTGAGTACCCCGGGCGGCAGCCCGGCTGCGACCGCGGCCTCCGCCATCAGGAACGCGTCGAGCACCGTCTCCTCGGCCGGCTTCAGCACGACGGTGCACCCGGCGGCCAAGGCCGGTGCGATCTTGAGGAACGAGATCGCCTGCGGGACGTTCCAGGGCACGATCGCCGCTACCACGCCGATCGGCTCCTTGGAAACCAGGCACGAACCGCCGAGCATGCCGGGCCGTACCTCCTCGGCCGGCGCCCCGGTCATCAGCCCGCTGTAGTAGCGCAGCAGCAGGGCGGGGAATCCGGCCTCGAAGTTGTTGGCGAGCCAGATCGGCATGCCGTTCTGCATCGACACCCGCCGGGCCGTCTCCGCCGCGCGGGCCTCGAGTTCCCTGGCGAACCGCTCGAGCACCTCGGCGCGGTCCTTGGCTTCCCAGCTCGCCCAGCCGTCCGGGGCGTCGAAGGCCGCCCGGGCCGCCGCGACGGCGGCGTCGACGTCGGCCTCACCGCCCCGCGGCACACTACCGATCCGTTCCTCGGTGGCCGGCGAGTGGACCTCGATCGTGCCGGTTCCGGCCGGCACGATCCAGGTGCCCCCGATGTAGAGCTGGTTGTATTCGATCGTCGTCATGGTTGTCCCGTTCCGTCAGGAGATCTTCACCCGGGCCGGCAGATGCTTGAGGCCACCGACGAAGTTCGTCGCGGTCAGGCTGCCCGGCCCGGTGATCTCGATGGACTCGAGACGCGGGAGCAGCTCCTCGAACATGATCCGCAGCTCGAGCTTGGCCAGGTGCTGGCCGACACAGGTGTGCGGGCCGAACCCGAAGCCCAGGTGCGCGTTGTTCTCCCGATCCAGGCTGAACACGTCCGGGTTTTCGAAGAGATCCTCGTCCCGGCAACCGGACTGGAACAGCGGCATGACACGTTCGCCGGCCTTGATGGTCTGGCCGCCGAGTGTGGTGTCGGTCAGCGCGATCCGCATGAAGTGCTTGACCGGCGCGACGTAGCGGACCCCCTCGACCACCATCTTCGGCACCAGCGACAGATCGGCCTTCACCCGCGCCAGCACATCGGGATGCTCGGCCAGCGCCTTGAGCGTGCCGGCCAGCACCGACGAGGTGGTGTCGTGACCGGCGGTGCACACCTGCATGAACCAGGCGTAGGCGAACGAGGCCGGCCAGTACTCGCCGTCCGCCCGCCGGGCCTGCGCGATAATGGTGGCCAGATCGTCGCGCGGATTGGCGCGCCGGTCCTGCAGCAGGTTCTCGAAGTAGCCGTAGAACTCCTGGATACTCGCCGCGAACTGCTGGGCCATCGCCTCAGGCGTCATCGCCTCGATGTCGTCGCGCCGGTGTTCGGGGTCGGCGGTGCCGAAGAACTCCTGGGTAAGCTTCATCATGAGCGGCTCGTCCTCCGGCGGCACCCCGAACAGGCTCATGATCACGTGCAGCGGGAAGCCGAGCGCCCAGTCGGTTACCAGATCGATCTCGCCCTGTTCGGAGATCTTTTTGAGCTTGTCGATCGACTCCCGGGCCAACTGCCGGATCTGATCCTCGAGCTTGGCCAGCCGGCTGGGCTTGAAGTAGTCGAAGGCGATCGCCTTCATCGCGGAGTGTTCGGCACCGTCCATGTACGGCAGGGCGTCCATGATGCGCACGGTCCCAACGGTATTCTTCAGGAACTGGTCGCCGGCCTGGTTCTGCAGGATCGGGTTGTGGCTCCCCGGGTGGTCGGGGCCGCCACCGGCGGCGAACACCTCCGGCATCCCCTCGACCTGGAGGATGTCGGCGTGCTTGGCGACGAGCCAGAGCTCGTCAAAGCCGTCGACAACGGCTTTGCCTACCGGCATGTTCTGGCGCATCCAGCGGTAGGCCGCGTGCAGCGAGTCCAGGTCCGCGTGGCCCTCCGGAAGCACGATCTTCCGGGCGATCTCATCGGGCAGAATCGCTCGTGCCACAGGCTGAGTGGTGGTCATTTCTGAATCCTCTCTCGAATCGTCTCCGGCGGTTCGGCTGCACTGGGGGTGATTCAAGTCTCATGACGGGCCGGCGTTCGCGCGTCACCACGTCGAGGGGTCCGCGGTCTTACATTGGGGGGATCGGCGCGGTGTGCGACCCGAAGGAATCACCCCCCGCGGTCACGGGCAGCCGTCGTCGATCCACTGCTCGATCAACCGGATTTCGTCCTCCGACAACGGATCGAGGTATGCCGGCATCCGGGGCAGCAGCGCTCCGGCTGGCGGCTCGTCGAGATCGGAGCCGAACGGCGGCTGGCCCCGCAGCGACAGCACGAGATTCGAGTTCGCGCCGTCGCCCGGCGTCACCAGCTTGCGGCCGCCCACTTTCATCTCCAGGAAGCGTTCGCGCGTCACCCCGCGCCAGAACGCACCGTGGGACCCGACATAGGCGTCGGCACCGCCGACCGAGCGGTCCAGCAGGTCGATAACATCGTCGAACTTCATTGATAAGCCCCTTCTTTGCAGATGTTTTCGCGTTGTCAGCAGCCCGAGCTACGGGGTCAGAACGACCTTCAACGCGTCACCGCGGTGCTGCGCCTCGACCGCCTCGTTGATCTGATCGAACGGGTACTTGGTGATCAGCTTGTCGAACGGGAACCTGCCCTGGCGGTGCAGATCCAGCAGGTACGGAATGAAGGTCTTGGGATCGGCGTCACCCTCGACGATTCCGCGGATGGTCATCCCGACCAGCTGAGGTTGCAGCAGGCCGACGGTGAACACCGCCTGCGGGTCGGCGGGCACGCCGATGAGGCCCACCTTGCCCCGCATCGCCACCGCGGCGAGTAGTTGCTCAACCACAGGGCCGACTGCCGTGGTGTCGATGGCGTAGTCCACGCCGGCGGGAACGATCGCGCGGATCTGTTCGGCGAGCTCACCGGCGGTGGGATCGATGGCGTGGGTGGCGCCTAGCTCGAGAGCCAGCTTGCGCCGCCCCTCCTGCAGATCGACCGCGATGATGTGTGAGGCGTCCCGGACCACCGCCGCGAGCACCGCCGAGAGCCCGACCGCCCCCGCACCGGTGACCACCACCGACGATCCGGGCTGCACGTCCAGCGAGTTCATCACCGCTCCGGCACCGGTCTGAATGCCGCAACCGAGCGGTCCGGCGATGTCGACCGGCACCCCCGCCGGCAGCTTGACCACATTGCGTTCGTGGGCGAGGGCATGGGTGGCCAGCGACGACTGCCCGAAGAAGTTCCCTCCGAGCTTGGTACCGCCGGCCGACAGCCCCGAGCTGCCATCCGGGCGCACCCCGCCGAAGTTGTACTCCAGGAAGTTGTGGCAGTAGGCTGGCTCGCCGACGGCACAACGGGGGCAGTTGCTGCAGCTGTTGAAGCTGATTGCGACCTGGTCGCCGACGGCGACCTCGGTCACGGCCGTACCCGCCGCGACCACGGTCCCGGCCCCCTCGTGGCCGAGCACACCCGGCAGCGGGAACGGCAGATGCCCCTCCTTGACGGCCAGATCGGTGTGGCAGACGCCGACACCGGCGATCTTCACCAGCACCTCGTCGGGCCCTGGTTCGCCGAGCTCGACATCGGTCAGGGTGAACGGAGCGCCAACCTCTTGCACCACCGCGGCTTTGATTTGCATTCTGTGCCCCTTGCTTCTCATCCGGTCATCTCCGACCCCCGGTCGGCAACGACCGCGGGCCGACAGATCCTGCACCGGAGTCTGTCCAAGACGGCGCGGTCGCCGCGTCACCACATCGGGCGGTTCTCGATCCCGCAGCGGGGGTAGCCCGCCTCACCCCACCACGCCGGCGCTGCACGCCATCGCCAGCACCCGCTCGGCCTGGCGCAGATGCGGCGCGTCGAGCATCTTGCCGTCCAGCGCAACGGTCCCCACACCGTCGGCGAACGCGGCGATCACCCTTTGTGCGTAGTCGATCTCGGCTTGCGACGGGGTGAATGCCGCGTTGATGGTCTCGACCTGCGCCGGGTGGATGGCGATCCTTCCGGTGAACCCCTCGCTGCGGGCCCGCCGCGACGAGACGGCCAGCCCCTCGAGGTCACGGATGTCGGCATAGAGCGTCTCGACCGGTTCGACATCGGCTGCCCGGGCGGCCAGCAGGGCCAGCGAACGCACCGTCTGGTAGGTGACCGCCCATTCCCCCGTCGGCCCCAGGTTGGTCGACGCACCCAGCGCGGCGCTGAGATCCTCGGCACCCCAGGTCAATCCGTACAATCGATCGATGCCTGCAGCCGCGAATTCACCGAGCGAGAACGGCGCGCGCGCCGTCTCGGTCGCCACCGGCAGGATCCGGGTACTACCCGGCGGGATGCCGTGGACCGCCTCCAGCGCGTCCAGGTAGTGACCGACGCGCAGCACGTCGGCGGGACCGTCGATCTTCGGCAGCACGATCCCCGCCGGCGCACCCGCCATCACCGCGGTCAGATCCGGCAGGGCGTGATCGGTTCCGAGGGGGTTGATCCGGACCCACAACTGGGTCCGGTTCCGGCCTCGCCGGTCCTGCAGGTACTGCGAAACCAACTCTCGTGCAACGGCCTTTCGCGGCTCGGCGACGGCGTCCTCGAGATCGAGGATCAACGCATCGGCCGGCGAGTCGGCCACCTTGGCGAGCTTCTTGTCGCTGTCGCCCGGCACGAACAGGAACGACCGGATCAGCCGCCGGGTCATCGCGGCCTCTTACGCTGCAGACCCGAGCGCTTGCAGGACGCCACCAGCTCGTCGTGCTGGTTGTAGGCCTGGTGCAGGAAGACCACGATGCCCTGGTCCGGGCGGGATTTCGACTCCCGCAACTCCAGCACCTCGGTCACCACCCGGATGGTGTCGCCGTGGAACACCGGCTTGGGGAAGCGGACCTCGTCCCAGCCCAGGTTGGCCACCGCGGTTCCAAGCGTGGTGTCGCCCACCGAGATGCCGACCATCAACCCGAGCGTGAACGCGCTGTTGACGACGCGCCGACCGAATTCGGTGCCCTTCATGTACTCCTCGTCGAGGTGGAGCAGGGCGGGGTTGTGGGTCAGCGCGGTGAACAGGATGTTGTCGGTCTCGGTGATCGTTCGGCGGATGGGGTGTTCGAATCGCTGTCCCACCGACAGTTCGTCGAACCAGACACCGGCCATGGGCACCCCCTTTCTTACGGCTCGCTCTCCATACGCAGTGGATCGAATGGTATGACCGTTTATATAGTCAGGTCAAGGACGCGCTGGCTTCCTCCGGCGACAAGACGCGAAAACCCCCAATCCGCCAAGGGATTGGGGGTTTTCGCGTCTGTTCGGCGGGACTCTAGAACAACTGCCAGTCGTGGGCGCCGTCCTGCTGGGTGTACAGCGGGCCGCTGGTGTTCTTCACCACCACCGGGTCGCCGGAGCCGAAGTTCTGGTAGAACCACTCGGCGTCCTTGGGCGCCAGGTTGATGCACCCGTGGCTGACGTTGCTCGACCCCTGGGCGCCGACCGACCACGGCGCGCCGTGCACGAAGATTCCGCTGTTGTCGATGCGCACCGCGTGCTTGACCTTGATCTTGTAGCCCTCCGGGTCGTCCACCGGCACCCCGTAGGTCGAGGAGTCCATGACGATCTCCTCGAACTTCTCCAGCACGTAGTAGGTGCCGTTGCGGGTCTCGTAGCCCTTCTTGCCCATCGAGACCTTGAACGTCTTCTCCAGCTCGCCGTTGCGGTGGATCTCCATCCGCTTGGTCTTGTCATCGACCGTGGCGACCAGCGACTCGCCGACCCGGAAGCTCGACCTGGTGCCGCCGGCGTCGATGTTGACCACGGTGTCGGCGGGCCAGAAGTCCTGCGGCCGCCACCGCAGCTCGGTGTCGCTGATCCAGTAGAACCGGCCCGGCACCGGCGGGTCGGACGAGATGTGCACCGCCGACTCGGCCAGCGCCTTGTTGGCGATCGGCCGCTGGAACTTGATGATGATCGGCTTGGCCACCCCCACCACGGCGCCGTTGACCGGGTTGAACGACGGCGGAAGGAACACCGGCGGCCCGACGTACGGGTTGGGGTTCTGGCCCTCCGGGGTGCCCTCGGGGATCGGCAGCGGCTGCTGGTTGCCGGACAGCTGCGGCAGGTTGAACGGTGCCGGCTGCTCGGGCTGCGCTCCCGGCTCGGCCGCCAGCGCGGGCGGCGGGGTTTCCGGGCCGGCGGGCGGCTGTCCCGGGGCCGGGGGCCCGATGGGCACCGGAGCGGGCGGTGCGGCCGCGGCGGGGTCGACCGGACCCGGCGGTGGCGGCGGATCAACCGGCTGGGCCGTGGCGACGGGGGTGGTCAGCACCAGAACGCCGACCAACCCAGCCGCCGTCGCGCTGAGTAGTCGCCTTCTCATCGGCTGCCGCATACAAAAACCTCCAGTCGCACGACAATGTCCCCAGTGTGGCACAGCGGGATACCCGGTTATCGCCCGTCGACTCCCGGGTGCTACCCCGAGCGGCCGACGATGCGGTGTCTGACCTGCGGGTTCGTCAGGACCGCACCAGCCTGGCGATGGCGGCCGAGGCCTCGGCGAGCTTGGCCTCGGCCTCGTCGCCGCCCCGCGCGACGGCCTGCGACACGCAGTGGCTCAGGTGTTCGTCGAGCAGGTTCAGCGCGACCGACTGCAGCGCGCTGTTGACCGCGCTGATCTGGGTGAGGACGTCGATGCAGTACTTGTCCTCCTCGATCATCCGGGCGATGCCGCGCACCTGGCCCTCGATGCGGCGCAGCCGGCGGGCGTAGTTCTCCTTCTGCGCGGTGTAGCCGTGTACCGCCGGCGCCTTGGCGGCCGCGGATTTGTCAGCCACCTTGACCGCCTCCGAGCATCTGCCGCATCTGGTCGATCTCGGCCTGCTGCGCCGTGATGATCTGCTGCGCCAGGTTCTTGGCGTCGTCGTTGATGCCGTTGGCCAGCTCGGCCTGGGCCATCTCGATCGCGCCCTGGTGGTGGGCGATCATCGACTCCAGCCACAGCTGGTCGAACTCCGGGCCGCTGAGCGACTTCAGCCGCTCCATGGTGGCGTCGTCGACCATGCCCTTCATCTCGACGTGGGCGCTGTGGTCGCCGTGCTGGTCGTCGGGGTTCTCGTTCCACTGCACCAGGAACACCCGCAGCGCGGCGATCTCGGGTTCCTGGACGTCGCCGATCTGCTGGGCCAGCGCGATCAGTTCGGGGTTGTCGCTGCGCTCCGGCACCAGCAGCGCCAGGTCGACCGCCTGCTGGTGGTGCGGGATCATGTTGGTGGCGAACGCGATGTCGTCGGCGTTGAACGCCGCGGGCTCGCCGGTGATCACCGGTTCGTCGGTGGACGGGCCGTGGTCGGCGTGTTCGTCGGACTTGCCACACGAGGCAACGAACAGCGCGGTGAACAGGGCCGCCAGGACGGCGGTCAGACGGACGATGATGCGGACGTTCGTTGTCGACATGAGGCCAGCATAGCCGATACCCCTCCGGGGTATAGAAAGGGTTTGGTCCTGGCGAAACGCCGCGGGCATACTGGTCCCCATGCCCTCAGGTTCTGATCTCAAACCACGCAGCCGCGACGTCACCGACGGCCTGGAGAAGGCCGCCGCCCGTGGAATGCTGCGCGCGGTCGGTATGACCGATGAAGACTTCGCCAAGCCGCAGATCGGTGTCGCCTCGTCGTGGAACGAGATCACACCGTGCAACCTTTCGCTGGACCGGCTCGCCAAGGCCGTCAAGGAAGGGGTGCACGCCGCCGGCGGCTATCCGCTGGAGTTCGGCACCATCTCGGTGTCCGACGGCATCTCGATGGGCCACGAGGGCATGCACTTCTCGCTGGTCAGCCGCGAGATCATCGCCGACAGCGTGGAAACCGTGGTGCAGGCCGAGCGGCTGGACGGGACCGTGCTGCTGGCCGGGTGCGACAAGTCGCTGCCGGGCATGCTGATGGCCGCCGCGCGGCTGGATCTGGCCGCGGTGTTCCTCTACGCCGGGTCGATCCTGCCCGGGGTGGCCAAGCTCACCGACGGCACCGAGCGCGAGGTCACCATCATCGACGCGTTCGAGGCGGTGGGCGCGTGTGCCCGCGGGCTGATGTCGCGCGAGGATGTCGACCGCATCGAGCGGGCGATCTGCCCCGGCGAGGGCGCCTGCGGCGGCATGTACACCGCCAACACCATGGCCAGCGCAGCCGAGGCGCTGGGCATGTCGCTGCCCGGCTCGGCCGCTCCGCCGGCCACCGACCGCCGCCGCGACGGGTTCGCCCGCAAGAGCGGCGAGGCCGTCGTCGAGTTGTTGCGCCGCGGCATCACCGCCCGCGACATCCTGACCAAGGAGGCGTTCGAGAACGCGATCGCGGTGGTGATGGCGTTCGGCGGCTCGACCAACGCGGTGCTGCACCTGCTGGCCATCGCCCACGAGGCCAACGTCAAGCTCACCCTTGACGACTTCACCCGCATCGGCAACAAGGTGCCGCACCTTGCCGATGTGAAACCCTTTGGCGCCCATGTGATGACCGACGTCGACCGGATCGGCGGCGTGCCGGTGGTGATGAAGGCGCTGCTGGACGCCGGGCTGTTGCACGGCGACTGCCTGACCGTCACCGGCAAGACGATGGCCGAGAACCTCGCGCACATCGCCCCGCCCGACCCGGACGGCAAGGTGCTGCGGGCGCTGTCTAACCCGATCCATCCGACCGGGGGCATCACGATCCTGCACGGCTCGCTGGCGCCGGAGGGCGCAGTGGTGAAGTCGGCAGGCTTCGACTCGTCGGTGTTCGAAGGCACCGCAAGGGTTTTCGAGCGTGAGCGGGCGGCGCTCGACGCGCTCGAGGACGGCACCATCCAGGCCGGCGACGTCGTGGTGATCCGCTACGAGGGCCCTAAGGGCGGGCCGGGCATGCGCGAGATGCTGGCGATCACCGGCGCGATCAAGGGCGCCGGGCTGGGCAAGGACGTGCTGCTGATGACCGACGGCCGGTTCTCCGGCGGCACCACCGGGCTGTGCGTCGGGCACATCGCCCCGGAGGCGGTGGACGGTGGGCCGATCGCGTTCGTCCGCGACGGGGACCGGATCCGGCTGGACGTGGCCAAGGGCACGCTCGACATCCTGGTGGATCCGGCCGAGCTCGAAGCGCGCAAGCAGGGCTGGGAGCCGCTGCCGCCGCGCTACACCACCGGCGTGCTGGCCAAGTACACCAAACTGGTCCAGTCGGCGGCGCTCGGCGCGGTCTGCGGCTGACCTCTCCTGCGCCGAGCGTGAAGCTGCTGCGATGAAACGGCCGGATTTCCGCAGCAGGTTCACGTTCGTTGCGGCCGTGGCCTCAGCGCACCAGGGCGATCGCGAAACCGTCCCAGCCCTTGGTGCCGACGGTCTGGATGGCGGCGGCGTCCAGGCGCGGGTGCTGTCCCATCATCTCGAGCATGTCGCGCACGGCGCGGGCCTGGGCGTCGTCGGGGGCCGGGTTGTAGACCCGCCCGAAGCGGGCGATGTTGTCGACCACGATGACGGTGTTCGGCCGGCCGAGTCGGATCGCCCACTCGACGTAGGCGACGTTGTTCTCCTTGTCGGCGTCGATGAAGACCAGATCGAAGACGTCGCCGCGCTCGGCCAGCAGCGGCAGGGTGTCCAGCGCGGCGCCGACGATCACCTCGACCCGGTCGGCGACCCCGGCGCGCACGAAGTTCTGCCGCGCCACCTCGGCGTGCGCCGGTTCGTACTCCAGCGTGACGACCCGCCCGTCGTCGCCGACCGCGCGGGCCAGGTTGATGGTGCTGTAGCCGGCGAGCGTGCCGATCTCCAGGACATGGGTGGCCCGGCTGGCCCGCGCCAGCAGCTGCAGAAACCGGCCATGCTGGGCGGACACCTCGATCGGCGGCATGCCGGCGGCTTCGGCGGAGGCCCGGGCCGCCGCCAGCGCCTCGTCCTCGGTGTGCAGTAGGCGGTTGAACAACTCGTCGAGTTGTTGAGGCTCCGGTGCGGTCACGCCGGACACGCTAGCGGACAGCTTGTTTCCCGTACACCTCTTGCGGCGCAGGCCATCAGCCGGGCGACATGAGCTCGGTGCCGTCGTCGGAGAGCCGTATCAGGGTGTCGTTGACGCGCCAGACGTAGCCGAAGGAGTTCGGCTGCTTGGGCAGCGTCCAGCGCACGTGGTCAGGTCCGCGGCTTTCAGGACGATGTCGGCGCCCCAGCTGGCCACCTGGAATACGGCGACCTCACCGTCGGTACCGAGGTAGGCATTCATGTTGAGCTGCTCCATCTCCGGAAAGCTCGAATCCCCGTTCGACACCAGTAGTTTCGTACCGATCGAGCGTACGGTTGCCGGCTTGTCGAACGACAATATCTCTGCCACCGGTTGCCCTTCGGGCGTGAACACCGTCGCCTCCTTGCCGCACAGGCCCACTGGTATGTCACCGGAATGGCTCGCCAGTGACCCCCCGGAACTCCGCACGACCAACCTGGCGGCCGCTCGCGTCGAAGAATCCGATCTCTTTTCGGGCGACGCGTTCATGACTTGAGTCGCCAGCGGCGGCGTCCTTCGAAGACTCAGCGGATGTGTGGGTCTGCCGCCACCGGGAACGAACCATGTCGTTCTGGCCTGTCCATCGATGCCGTACACGCCGTTGTTGGCCGGTGCGACGGCGTACGGGCCGGCCTGCTCGACGCCGAGTTGGCCTGGCCAGTCGGTCAACTCGGTCGGGCCGTGATACCTGACCGGGCCTACCGCACACCCTCTTTCGCGTACACCACCCGCAGCACATGCCCCACCTCCGGCCCCATCACGGTGGCGGCCAGTTCGCAGAACGTCGCGACGAACTCGGGGCCGTGCGGCGGTTCGGCGTCGCACAGGTGGTGCGCGATCTCGTGCAGCACAACGAGTTCGCGCAGCGCCCACCGCGCACTGGCGTCGGGCACGGCGATGACGGCGCCGGCATCGGTGAGTTCGTAGTGCGCGGCACGCTCACCGCGCCGGCCCCGCACATTCAGCGGTCCGGCATCGGGCCAGCGCGCACGCACACCGGGCAGCGCCAGCACGTCGTCGACGTAGCGTTGCACATCCTCGCGGGAGCCGAACTTCGCTTCCGGTGGCAGCGTCAGCGAGGTGCCGAAGAAGTCGACCACCCGGTTGTGGTGCTCGGCGGCGCGGTCGAACATCGTCCGCACGAACTGCTCCGCGGCGTAGACCTTCGACCGCTGGCTGTCGCGCGGGCTCACTGCTCCAACGCGTACCGTGCGCCGGCCAACTCCGGGGTGGGGCTGAGCCGCGCCTGCCGGGCGGCCCGGTCACCGGCCCGCCGCGCGGCCGACGAGTAGCCCGCCGTGGAACTGGTCGGCCGCCAGGTCCCCCGCGCCCTCGAGGTCTGCCGGTAGAAGTCGCGCAACTCGATCTCCTTGTTCCGCAAGGCGAGTGCGGTGCCGGGCTTGCTGTCGGTCTTCTCCATCGCCTCCTGGTGGGCGGCCTGGCGCGCCTCGGCCAGCCGCTTGCCGATGCGCGCGCCGTAGGCGAGCTGGAAGTTGATCCGCGCGGTGATCGTCGGCGTGGGCCGGTGCGCCCCGGAGGCGATGTAGGCCTGCGACGCGCGCACCATCTGCATCAGCAGGCTGGTGTACAGCGTGTGGGTGGCGTCGATGTCCTCGGGGAAACCGTAGGCGTACACGAACGTCGAGTTCGACGCCACATCGCAGCGCACATCGTTGGCGTGCGCGATGTTGACGAACAACTGCACATAGGTGCGCAGTCCGCGGGTGCCGGGCTCGCCGATGGTGATGGTGCGCTGCACCGGCTGGCGCTTGGCCCGGGTGCGCTGGTCGGCGTGCGCCCGGGCGACCGCGAGGTCGATGGAGGTGGCGGTGGCGAGCCGCTGGGCGGCGGCCATGTAGGCCTCGGCCTCGTGCTCGTTGTCGGTGCCCTCGGCCTGCCGCAACAGGGCGGCGATCCGCGCCAGCATCTTGTCGTCGCTCATGCGCCCAAATCTAGGGCTACTTGGTGACGAACTCGTCGACCGCGGCGACAACCTGTGGAGAAAGCGGGCCACCTTTGGCGTAGTTGGCCACGTTGTCGGTGGGATCATCGCGCAGCACGTGGTTGACGCCGTCGAGCTCGACCACGGTCAGGTCGGTGTGGGCCAACGCGTCGACCAGTGGCTTGATCGCATCGCAGGGCGCCTGCGCGTCGGCGTTCGAGCAGGTCAGCAGCACCGGCAGCCCGGCCGGCAGTTTCGCGGCCAGCGCCACCGGGTCGATCCGGTCGGCCGCGATGACCGCCTTGACGTTGTCCTTGTTCAACAACGCGCCGAGCCCCTGCGGCAGGTTGTCGGGCACCGTTCCGGTGGAGCGGACCTGCTCGACGGCGGCCAGCCAGCTCTGCAGCGCCGCGGCGTCGCCGTTGGCGCGCACCCGGTGGGTGATGATGTCGAGGTAGCGCCCGGTCAGCGGCTGGAACAGGGCCAGCGAGTGCACCTTCGCCGGGGTGTCCTCGGCGCTGTCGGCGCCCAGCGCCAGCGCGTGCACCGTCCCCTCCCCCAGCGCGTACACCGACACCCGTTCGGTGCCGGGCTGGGCGGCCAGGTACCGCAGCGCCGCCCGGGCCCCGGTGGTGTACACCTCGCTGACCACGTCGGCCGGCCGCTGCGCGTACGGGCCGAGGCCGGTCCTGCCGGTGCCGACCTTGTCGTAGCGCAGGCTCGCCACACCGCGCTCGGAGAGCAGTTCGGCGAGCTGGCGCATGTTGCCGACCGGCCCGGCGACCGCGTTGTCCCCGTTGCGGTCGGTGTTTCCGCTCTCGGAGATCAGCAGCGCGGCCGGCCCGGACTGGCCGGAGCGGTGCAGGTAGCTGCCGTAGATGGTCAGCCCGTCGGCGTCGAAGTCGACCTCGTCGTCGACCCAGTCCGCGCCGCCGCACGAGACCAGCAGGACGCTCAGCGAGAACAACAGCGCCGCAAGAGCTTTCACAGACGCGCGGTGACCCATCTGACCACCTCGTCGAGCACCTCGTCGCGTTCGGGCTCGTTGAACACCTCGTGGTACAGCCCGGGATAGACGTGTAGGTGCGCGTCGGAGGAGCCGACGAAGTTCATCAGCCGCCGGCTGCCGGTCACCGGGATCAGCTTGTCCTGGTCGCCGTGGACCACCAGCAGCGGCGCGGTGATCGCGGGGGCGCGCTGCGGCATGGTCTCGCCGACCTTGATCAGCGCCTTGGCGATGCCGGCCGGGAGTTTCCCGTGGAACACCAGCGGGTCGGCCTGGTAGGCGGCCACCACCTGCGGGTCGCGGGAGATCGCCTCGAGCGGCAGTGTCTCGACCGGCAACCCGGGCGCGATGGCGCCGACGATCTTGGCGACAGCCTTCAGCACCGCCGACACCCCGTCCTGGGCGTAGACCGCGGGCCCGGACAGCACCATCGCGGCGTAGTCGTCGGGATGTTCCACCCCGTAGGAGAAGACCACCCCGCCGCCCATGCTGTGCCCGAGCACCACCCGTTTGAGGTCGGGATGCTCGCTGGTGGCGATGCTGACCAGGGTGTCGAAGTCGCCGGTGTACTCGCTGATGTCGCGCAGGTACACCCGCTTGCCGCCGGAGCGGCCGTGGCCGCGCAGATCGAGTGCGTAGGTGATCAGCCCGGCCTCGCCGAACCGCTGGGCGACGTGGTCGTAGCGGCGTGCGTGCTCGGCGTAGCCGTGGCAAATCAGCACGACACCGGTCGCCGGGGTGTCGGGCGTCCACTTGTCGTAGACGATGCGCACCCCGCCGATGCCGTCGAAGCTGTGTTCGCTGCGGGTTGTGGCCACGCAGCGAGAGTAGTCGGTTGTCGGCGGGTCTGATTAAGCTCGGCGGGGTGACAGTGCTCGCGCACGAGGCCGACGACGAGTTCCTGCTGCGGGCCGAGCCGCATCGGCGCGAACTGTTGGCGCATTGCTACCGCATGACCGGGTCGCTGCACGACGCCGAGGACCTGGTGCAGGAGACCTACCTGCGCGCCTGGAAGGCCTACTCCGGGTTCAAGGGCGAGTCGTCGCTGCGCACCTGGCTGTACCGGATCGCCACCAACACCTGCCTGACCGCGCTCGAGGGCAGGCAGCGCCGCCCGCTGCCGTCCGGCTTGGGCGGGCCCAACGCCGATCCGACCGACGACATCACCTTCCGTGATGAGGTGCCGTGGCTGGAGCCGCTGCCGGATCCGGCCGCCGACCCGTCGGAGATCGTCGGGTCCCGGGAGTCGGTGCGGCTGGCGTTCGTGGCCGCGCTGCAGCACCTGTCGCCGCGGCAACGCGCGGTGCTGGTGTTGCGCGAGGTGCTGCAGTGGAAGGCGGCGGAGGTCGCCGAGGTGCTGGGTTGCTCCACCGCGGCGGTCAACAGCCTGCTGCAGCGCGCACGTGCCCAGCTGGCGGCCGCAGGGGTCCGCGAGGACGACGTGTTGCCCGCCCCGGACTCCCCCGAGGCGCAGGAGCTGCTGGACCGCTACATCGCGGCGTTCGAGTCCTACGACATCGACAAACTGGTCGAGCTGTTCACCGCCGACGCGGTGTGGGAGATGCCGCCGTTCGACTCCTGGTATCGGGGCCCGCACGACATCGTGCTGCTGTCCAAGACGCACTGCCCGGCGGAGGGGCCCGGGGATCTGCGGTTCATCCGCACCACCGCCAACGGTCAGCCCGCCGCCGCGGTGTACCTGCTCAACCGGGAGACCGGCCGCCACGAGCCGCTGCAGCTGCAGGTCTTCGACATCGGCGCCGACGGTATCCGGCACGTGGTGGCGTTCCATCTGCCCTCGTTCGAGAAGTGGGGGTTGCCTGCGGTGTGGGAGGCGCCGGGCGCCTGAGGCCGGCGCTACGCCTTGCCGGTGTTATGGGCGGCACAGGGTGGTGGCCGCGGCGGCGATCGCCGGATGGTCGAGGCTCAGCGGTTCGACGTTGAGCAGTGCCGGCCGTTCCCAGCTCGCGGTCACGTCCCAACTCCGGTGGTGGTAGCTCTGCGGGCACCGGGCCACCGGGAAACTCGAACATCGACACAAGACGAGCGCGGGCGTAGATGTGCTCGAGGTCGATCAGAGTTGAGTCCCGGTTGGACCCGGTCGTTCCGCCCCCGCTAACCCAGCCGGCCGACGACGGTCGCGGCCACCTCCCCGAACGCTCGCAGCTGCGCGACGGGGATGCCGTCGAACACGGTCGCCCGCACCAGGGCCGCATGACCGGGAGCGGCGGCCGCCAGTTTCGTGTGCCCGGCCGCGGTCAGCTCGACGGTCGCGGAGCGCCGGTCCTCGTCGCTTTCCCGGCGCAGCACCAGGCCGCGGCCGCGCATCCGGCGCAGCTGATGCGACAGCCGGCTCTGCTCCCACGACAACAGCGCGGCGAGGTCTCCGACCCGCAGGGGGCCGTGTTCGGACAGCGCGACCAGCACGTCGTAGTCGGCCAGCGACAGCCCGCAGTCGCGCTGCAGCTGGCGGTGCATCGCGGTTTGCAGCCGGCTGGTCATGGCCAGGTAGCTGCGCCAGATCCGCTGCTGTTCGTCGGTGAGGGCCACGGAATTAATGACACATCATCTTTGTTGAGGCGTCCAGTACCGCCGACCTAGGCTTGGCCCCGAGCGAGAGGATCGCCCCATGACCGCACCGACCATCGACATCCGCCGGGCCGCCGACCGGATGCGCACCCGCATCGACTGGCTGGACTCGAGGCATTCGTTCTCCTTCAACGACCACTACGACCCGGCAAACACCCATCACGGTCTGCTGCTGGTCAACAACGACGACGTCATCGCCCCCGGCACCGGTTTCGAGACGCACCCGCACCGCGATATGGAGATCGTCACCTGGGTGCTGCGCGGGTCGCTGGTGCACCAGGATTCGGTCGGCAACGCCGGGGTGATCTATCCCGGCCTGGCCCAACGGATGTCAGCCGGCCGCGGCATCCTGCACTCGGAGAAGAACGACTCCTGGACGCTGACCGGCGAACCCGCCCACCGCGAACCGGTGCGGCTCATCCAGATGTGGGTGGTGCCCGACGAGAGCGGGATCGACCCGGGCTATCAGCAGCTCGAGATCGACGACGAGCTGCTGCGCGGCGGGCTGGTCACCATCGCCTCCGGCATGCCCGCGCACCGCGATCGGACCGCGATCACCATCCGCAACGCCAAGGCCGCGCTGCACGGCGCCCGGCTGCGGCCCGGCGAGACCGTCGAGCTGCCCGACGCGCCGTATCTGCACCTGTTCGTGGCGGTGGGCGAGGTGACCCTGGAAGGCGCCGGGGCGCTGGCCGAGGGCGACGCGGTGCGGTTCACCGGCACCGGCGGCCATCGGGTCACCGCCGGCACCGCCGCCGAGGTCCTGGTCTGGGAGATGCATGCGAGTTTGTCTGCGCCGTAACGCGATTCGTGTGGTCGCCGGGCTGGGCGCGGTCGCGCTGGTGTTGAGCTGCCAACGCGCCCCCGAGCGCCCGGCCTCCCCGCCCGCGCCGCCCGCACCTCCGGCGCCGGCCGGGTTGGCGGCGGCGCCGCTGCGGGTCGCGCCGGAGTTCGCCTCCGCGCCGTTCGACCAGCCGCGCGAGGCGCTGATCCCGCCCGGCTGGTCGATCGCGGTGTGGGCGCGGATGCCCAAACCACGGCTGGCGGCCTGGGCGCCGGACGGGGCGCTGCTGGTGTCGGTGCCCAGCGCGGGGCAGGTGGCGCGGCTGGAGCCGGGCGGGCCCGGGGCCGAGCCGGCGCGGTCCACGCTGCTCGACGGGCTCGACGAACCGCACGGGCTGGCGTTCGCCGGGGACGAGCTCTACGTCGCCGAGAGCGACCAGATCGACGTCTACACCTACCGCGACGGCGCGGCGACGAACCGCCGCACGCTGGTCGCCGGTCTGCCGAACGCCAAGAGCCCCGACCTGCGCGGCGCCTACGCGCACGCGCTCAAGAGCGTCGTGGTTGCCGCGGACGGCACGGTGTACTTCTCCATCGGCTCGACCGGCAACATCTCCGCCGAGGACCGGGACGCCGATCCGCCGCGCGCCACGATCATGCGGGTGCCGCCGGGCGGCGGCCGGGCCGAGCCGTTCGCGGTGGGGGTGCGCAACGGCACCGGGCTGGCGATCGCCCCGGACGGGGCGGTGTGGACCGCGGTGAACAATCGCGACAACGTCGCCGACCCGCGTACCGGCGAGGTGTACATGGCCTACGTCAACGACCATCCGCCGGAGTCGGTCGCGCGCCTGACCCCGGGCCGGGATCTGGGGTGGCCGTACTGCAACCCGGACGGCGGTCCGGCCGGTCTACCGCTGATCCCCGATGAGCAGACCAATCCGGACAACTCGCGTCTGGACTGCGCGGCGCTGCCGCCGATCGAGCAGAGCCTCGGCGCGCACGCCGCTCCGCTCGGGATGAGCTTCGTCACCGGGGTGCTGCCGGAGCCGTATGCCAGCGGCGCGCTGGTCGGCGTGCACGGGTCGTGGAACCGCGAGCCGCCGCGTGAGCCTCAGGTGGCGTTCTTCCCCTGGCGCGACGGTGAACTCGGCGACGCGCAGACCCTGGTCGGCGGGTTCCAGTACGCCGACGGGTCGCGGTGGGGCCGGCCGGTGGCCGCGGTGGCGGGGCCGGACGGCGCGATCTACATCACCGACGACTACGCCGATGCGATCTACCGTCTGGCCCCGCCGGGCCGCTGACTAGGCTCGGGGCGCTCCGCGCCGTCCCGCGATCGCCACGTAGCCGGCGATCAGGACGATCGCGACGACAAGGCCGATGATGAACGGGATCGGCGAGAACATCTTGTCGCCGGTTTCGAACAGCGCGTTGGAGATCCAGGACCCCAGCAGTGCGCCGACCGCGCCGAGCAGCACGGTGATGATGACGCCGATGTTCTGCTTGCCGGGCAGGATCCAGCGTGCGAGCACGCCGAGAATCGCGCCAACGATGAGTGCAACGATGATCGTCCCCATGGGTTGTTACTCCTTCGGTCGTGGCGCCCGGTTGCGCCCTCGTTAACAGACGATGCCCGTCATTGCCCTTTTCAAACCCGGGGTCTCCGGGTGATCGCTGTCGCGTTCTTGCAATCTCCATTGAACGCCTGCCGCAGGCGCGCCGAAGGCAAAGTGTCGGAGCGCGATTCCACGGATACCAGGTTGTGCCCAAGCTGTGACGTAAGTTGACGGAGTTGCTGGTGTGATTAATGGTGATTCGGTTCGCTAAGCACCAGGGAAGGAATCCGTGTCCGGTCCAACCGCAGCGTTTCGGCGTGTCACAGCGGCCTGCGCCGCCGTGCTGGTGACGTGTGCGGGGCTGTCGACCCTCGCAGCGCCGAAGGCGCACGCGGCCAACGCCCGCGAGTTGCTGGCCGGCGCCATCGCCCACACCCGCGGCTCGTATCTGGTCTACAACTTCGGCGCCGGGTATCCCGCGCCGATGCTCAACGCCGCCGGCCACTGGTACGAGATGAACAACGGCGGGCGGCTGATGATCATCAAGGGCGCCTCGCGCCGGCTCGCGCCGCGCCTGCTCGTCGACACCCACCGGGGCTACCAGGCCCGCTGCGAGCGCGACCCGCGGGCGCGCACCGGCGAGGGGCTGTGGCAGGCGGCGGAGATCTACACCCCGCTGCAGGCGTGGCAGGCGCTGGGCCGACCGATCATCGCGATCAACGCCAACTTCTTCGATGTGCGCGGCCAGAAGGGCGGGTCGTGGAAGACCACCGGCTGCAGCTCGCCGCTGGGCGCCTACGTCGACAACACCGCCGGGCTGGGCCGGGCCAACGTCGCGGTCACCGGCACGATCCCCTACGCCGGCAAGCAGGGGCTGTCGGGCGGCAATGAGCATTGGAAGGCGTTGTCGACGATGATCCTGCCGGTCGGCGGCGCGCCGTACGTGGTGCCGCCCAAGCACGACAACGACTACAACGCCGCCGGCCCGGTGATCGAGGACCTGGTGAACAAGGGCGTGCGGTTCGTCGCCGTCGCGGGCATCGGGCTGCTGGCCCCCGGCGACACCGGCCAGCTCAACGACGGCGGGCCCAGCGCTGCGCGCACCGCGATCGCCTACGCCCGGGACAAGGACGAGCTGTACGTGTTCCAGGGCGGCAGCTACACACCCGACCAGATCCAGGACCTGTTCCGCGGCCTGGGCAGCGACACCGCGGTGCTGCTCGACGGCGGTGGGTCGTCGGCGATCGTGCTGCGCCGCGACACCGGCGGGATGTGGGCCGGGGCCGGGTCACCGCGCGGATCGTGCGACACCTGGCAGGTGCTCTGCGATTCCCGCGAGCGCGCCCTGCCGAGCTGGCTGGCGTTCAACTAGAAGACAACGACGGCCGGGGTGTTCCCCGGCCGTCGCTGTTGGTGTCGCCGATCAGGCGGCAGACTTCGATGAGTCGTTGTCCGCGGCACCGGCGCTGGTACCGCCACCGCCACTGCCGTTGTCGGACTTGGCATTCCGCTTGCCGCCCCGGAAGGTGAAGCCCTTCGAGTTGTCGTCGTCGGCCTTGGCGTGCCGCGGCGCACCCGAGCCGACCACGCTCGGCGGGGCGTTGTCGGGCTTGGCGTGGCGCGGCCCCTGGCGCCGGGTCTGGTTCCCGCCGCCCTTCGAGCCGTCCGCACCGGTCTCGGCCTTCTCGGTCCCGCCGCTCTGGGCCCCGCCGGTCTTCTTGCCGCCCGCCTTGTAGCCGCGCTTCGAGCCGCCCTTCTTGGACTCCTCCTGGGTTCCACCGTTCTGGGCCCCGCTGTTCTGGGACTCCGAGGTGTTGTTCGAGGTGGTGCCGTTGTTGCCACCCGCGGGATCGGTTCTGCCCGTGTTGGCCGGGTTCTCCGAACCCGCCGCCGGGGTGGTGGTGCCGGAATTCGGCGCGGCCTGGTTCGACCCGCTCGTGATGCCCTTCTGGGTCTCGCCGTTGTTGTTCTGGCCGCTTCCGGGCGTGGTCTCGTCCTTCTTCGGCTCGACGTTGTTCGTCCGGAACTGCGGCGGGGTGGAACCGTCGTCGATACCGTTCGGGGTCGCATCGAGGGTGACCATCTGCCCGGAGATCGTCGGGTCGGTGGCTTCCTTGTAGGCCAGCGACTGCGACTGCTGCAGACCACCGAAGAGGCCGAGCAGGCCGCCGGTCGTGTTGTCCACCACGTTGTTGAGCAGGCCGGTCGTATTGCCCAACACGTCGCCGACCAGGTTGGAGTCGGTGCCGCCACCGCCGGCCGGGTTCTCGGTCGTGCCGCCGCCCAGGACGTCGCCGAGCAGGCTCTGGGTGGTGTCGCCCAGCAGACCCTGGTTCTGGCCGCCGCCGAGCACGCTGCCGATCAGGTCGGTGGTACCGCCCAGCAGGTTTTGGGTGGTGTCGGACAGTCCGCCCAGCAGGCCGTCGTTCTGGGTGCCGAGCACGTTGCCGAGCAGGTTGGTCGTCTCGCCGAGCACACCACCGAGCAGTCCGTCGCCGTTCTGGCCGCCACCGGCCAGACCGCCGACCAGTTGGGTGGTCTCGCCGAGCGCGCCGCCCAGCAGGCTGTTGCCGCCCAGCAGACTGTCGAGCAGGCCGCCGATCGGGTTCTGGTTCGCGCCGCCCGTCGTGCCGCCGACCGGGATGATGCCGTTGAGGCCGCCGAGGCCCAGGCCGCCACCGGTGAACAGCGACAGCAGGCCGGTGAGTGCGTTTGGCGTGCCCACGGTCGGGTTGCCGCTGAGGAATTCCTTGTAGAAGCCCTTCAGCAGCAGGTTGAAGATGTCGCCCGGCACCAGCAGCGGGTTGACATCCGGGAACGAGAAGAACGCCGTGGGTACATCGGCCTCGGTCAGCGTCCGGGTGTAGGTGCCGTCCGCATTGCGGACGACGTCGGTGTAGCCCAGGTCGACCAGTGCCCGCAGCGCCGGGGCGATCGCGTTGGCGAACTGCCCCACCGGGTTGACCGCCAGCGTTCCGAGCGACGCCAGGGTGATGAGATCCGAGGTCAGGTACAGCGGCTCGAGCAGCGGCAGCGAGTTCGCCGGCAGCGTCAGGTACAGATTCAGCGCCAGCGGCTCGGTCAGGATGCCGTCGAGGATGTCGCCGAGTTGATCGGTGAGCTGATCGTCGACTCGACTGAGGTCGAAGCCGCGGAGCGCGTAGAGCGGCACCAACGCCATCGCGTTGTTGGCCAGCGTAAACGGGTTCGGCCACGCCGCGAGGTCCGACGACGGGTGGTACTCCAGGCCGACGTCGATGAGGATCGGGATCAGGTTGGCGCCGCCGACGGTCAGGCCGGTATTGCCGATGGGCACGCGTAGCAGCGCACTATCCGAGACCGAGCTCGTCACCTCGGTGCGCGGATTGACAACGTCGATGCCCATCAGCCCGAACAGGGGGTAGAAACGGGCCAGCGCCCCGCCGTTGGGCCGGGCCGGGTTGAACAGCAGCAGCATCGGCAGGATGGTGTAGCTGCCGAGCAGCGGATTCGTGCCCTGGAAGTTCGCCCCGCCGGGCTGGTTCGGCAGATCCGCGAGGACCTTGTCGTATCCGGTGGCGATGGCGAACGCACCCATCCCGACGCCGACGGCGATCGGGACACGGAGATCGATCACCCGGACGTCCAGGACGTTGCCTAGGACGATCTCCTCAACCAACTCTGTCAGGTTATCCAAAAGTTTAAAGAGGTTATCGATGATCCAAATGCCCGTACTCGGCGGAGCCGGCAGCACATCCAGCAGCGTCTCGGCCAGCTGTTTGGTACCGATGGTCAAGTAGTCAGTGTTGTTGATGTCGGCGGCCGCCGAGTTCGGGAGCGCCGGCACCCAGCCCAGATCTAGGCCGAGCGCCAGCTTCAGCAGAGTGAACGGTGACCCAGCGGTGGTGAGATTGACCCCGGGCAGCTTGAGGTTGGACAGGTCCAGCGGCGCGTCTAAGTCGTAGCCCAGGCCCGCCAGAAGCTTGCCCAGCGTGTTGATCCCCGCCTCCTCGAGGACGACCTTGAGTACGGGATTGAGCAGAGTGAGAGCAGCGTCGGTGAGCGGAATGTCGCCGAGAACCTGCCGCAACGCGTGCCCGACGGTCGCGTCCACAATACCGTTGAGCAGTTGACCGACCAGGTCCTCGACGCTGATGCCCGCTGCCGCAGCGACTGCTGCCAGGTTGAAGTTCTCGACGATGCTGGTGATGACGAGAGCCGCCAATTCCTGGCCGCCGTCATAGGCCAGCGTCCCCAGGCCGAAGGTCAGGTCGGGGATGTCGTCGGGCGCCGGCCACGGGTTGATGGCGGCCATCAACTCCGGGTCGCCGGTGCGCAGCTTCGCGAGGGTCCGCTGGTCAGCCGGATCTGGCGGTGTCCCGACGGTCAGCGCCGTTGCCGTAGCGGTAGCAGCGCCAATTGCAGTGAACTTCACGACGTGCTTGTTGCGCCTGCGATGCCGTCCAGCCACGTCTTCTGGTCCTTCCTCTCACCCCAACCCCCCGCGTATTGACGAAACCGTAACACGGTGTGGTCTACGCCACACAATCGGCCCGGCAAACTTCTTAGAGCTTCTGAAGTCGTGAGATCCGGCTATGGCAACATCCCTAGCGGTATGAAGGTTTGCCATATCCACGGTTACGTAAACGTTACCGCTGGCCAGCGGGTTACATAGCCTCAGCAAACAGTAGCTATCGCAATATCAATTAGCTGACACGCTGAGCGTCTGCTCGGCGGCCGCCGCGACCTGCCCGGCGTACCCACCGGGGAACAGCACCACGTGTGCCAGCAGCGGGTAGAGCTGATGCAGCGGGACGCGGTCCCGCCAGCCCGGCCGCAGCGGGTGTTGCTGCTGATATCCGGCCAGCACCGCGTCCAGATGCGGACAGCCGAACAGCGCGAGCATCGCCAGATCGGTCTCCCGGTGTCCGCCGTGCGCGGCCGGGTCGATGAGCACCACCCCGGCCGGCGTCCACATCACGTTGCCGCTCCACAGATCGCCGTGCAGCCGCGCGGGTGGCTCGTCGTCGTCGAAATCCCCGCTCTCGCAACGCTTCATCACCGCGTCGAGCATCCGCAGGGTTCCCGCGTCGAGGCGGTCGGCGGCCAGCCGCGTCATCGGCGCCAGCCGCTCCCGCGCGTAGAACTCACCCCAGCGGTCATGCCCGGTCAACGACATCGGCAGCGGATGATGCAGCGGCCCGAAGAATCCCGGGCCGGTCCAGCCGTCCGGGCCGGCGCCGTACGCGGCCGCGCCGGCGTCGTGGGTGCGGGCCAGCCGGCGGCCGAACTCCTCGGCGGCGGCCCGGTCCGGCGGCGCCGACGTCAGGTACTCCAGCGTCAGGCTGGTGTCGTCGTGGGCCAGCACCCGGGCGCACGGCACCCCGCCGTCGGCGGCCGACAGCCACCGCAGCCCGGCGGCCTCACAGGCGAAGAAGCCGGGTGGCGCGCCCTCGGAACGTTTGACGAAGGTCCGCACGTCTCACTCCGCGGCCGGAGCCGGGCCGAAGGTGAAGATCAGCGCCCCGGCCGCGATCACCGCGGCCGCCAGGACCAGCACCGGCGCGACGGCGTAGCGGGTCAGCCCGGCGCCGAGCGCGGCACCGGCCAGCATCGTCACCAGCACGCCGTAGCGCAGCTTCTCGCGTTCCCCGGTGCCGCCGGCCAGCCTGCTGTCGAACCCCAGCCCGGAGATCGTCGAGGTCAACACCGTGGTGGACAGCTCCTGAATTCCGAACCGGCGGGCGGTCGCGTTCTGAATCCCGAACGTCACCGCCAGTCCGCCGATCAGCCACAGCTTGTCGTTGTCCCGGTACTCCAGCACCCCGGCGCCGCCGAGCAGCGACAACGCGATCAACAGCACCACCTCGGCGGTGAGGCTGATCGCCAGCCAACGGCGCACCGGTTCGATGTGGCGGGCCAGCCGTCCGCCGATGATCGCGCCCACCACGAAGCTCACCACCGCCACCAGCGCCGCGGTGACATCGACGACGGTGCGCGGCGCCAGCCAGAACCCCAGGAAGATCACGTTGCCGGTCATGTTGGCCACGAACACATGCCCGAGGACCAGCACGCTGACCGCGTCGACCACGCCGGTCGCGAAGGTCAGCAGTCCCAGCGCGAGCACCGTCGCCCGCGCGGAGACCGGGGATTCGACGGGCATGGCGCGGTCAGAGCTGCGGGGTCAGGTCGAACTTGGTCACCGTCGTCATCTTGGTGATCAGCCAGCGCGAACCGTCGCGTTTGAGGGTGAGCCGGTAGGACAAATACCGCAACGACGGGATGTTCTTGGTCACCGGGCTGGTGGCCACCGAGTTGGTGTAGACGATCGCGGTGGCCTCGGTCGGTGTCAGGGACTCCACCGCGGCGCCCATCACCTGCGTGGCGTTGGTGACCTGCGCCTGTTTGTTGGTCGCGACGATGGCGTCGATGAACTTGCGGTATTCGTAGGCGAAGTCGGGGCTCAGATACTTCTCCGCCCGATCCGGCAACGTCTCGATGTCGTCGGGGGTGTAGCTCCACAACGTCTCGATCGCGTCGGTGGCGGTGCGGGCGACCTGCATCTTGGTCTCGACGGCGGCGCGGTCGGCGAGGTAGGGCTGCAGGTTCGCCGCGGCGTACCCGGCGCCACCGACGAACAGTGCCCCGGCGATCGCGGTGGCGATCAGCAGCCGCCTGCCGAGCGGCCGGTGCGGGGCCGGCACCGGCTCGCCGCTGTCGGCCGAATCGGATTCCGGCGCCTGCGATTCCGCCGCCTGCGAGGTATCGCTGCCCTCGGTGTCGGCAGCGCCCGTTTCCGCGGCATCGGTCCCGGTGTCCCCGGTGTCGTCGGCTGCTTCGTCGGACGCTTCGGCAACCCCGGCCGCCTCGGCGGACTCGTCGGCCCCCTCGTCGGCGCCGGCCTCGGACTCGGCCGCGGCCCGCCCGGCCTTGCCGACCGGAACCGGCCGATCGTCGGTCTGCTCCGGATTGTCCTGCGGCGACGGCTTTCTCAGCCGGCGGCGCAGCCGCGACCGCTTGCCCTGCGGCGCCGGAGCGGATTCGCTCTTCGACGACGATTCGGCGCCGGTGGTCAGATCACCTGAATCAGTTGGCTGATCTTCCACTGGTCTCCCTCCTTGGTCGCGGTGGCGATCCAACGGCTGCCGCTCTCGATCGTCGACTCACCGTCCGGCGCCTTCTGGCTGATCTTGGTAGCGACCAGCACATCGGCGCTGCCGTTTTCGTTCCACCGCTGCACCCCGGCATCCAGCACCGTCCCGGTGGTCGGCTCGGCGCGGGCCACCTGGATCAGGATCTCGGTCTGCCGTTCGGCGAACATCCGCGCGAAATCCCCGGTGGCCTCGGCCAGGATCCGGTCCGCGTAGGCGTTGGCGTTGAACGGGTCGAGCGTGGTGTAGGTGGTCATGAACGCCCGCACGTACTCGACCACCTCGACGTCCCTGGCGATCCGCTCGCGATAGTCGTTGTGGCTCACCGCAATCAGCGTGCCGACCGTGATCGCCGCGGCCATCAGCACCGCGGCCACCGCCGCCAGCACCGGCAGCCGCCAGCGCCGCGGCGGCTCCGGCTCGAACCCGAAGAACGCCGTCTGCTCGGTGTCGACCCGGTGCCGTGGACTCATTGCCCCGCCACGTTCATCAACGGTTGCTTCAGCACGGTGAGCTTGTCCACCTTCCACTCCCCGTTGCCGTCCCGAACGAACTCCGCCCGCACCGTCGCGGTGATGAACTTCAGGTCCTGCGGGTTGCTGCCCCGCTGCCCCTGCAACGCCACCAGCATCGCCGCGTCGTGCGGCGTCGCCGACAGAACCGCGCTGGCGACCGCGAAGTACTCGTTGTCGGTGACCCCGGCGCGCTGGGCCACCTGCTGCTGGGCGATCAGTTCCTCCCGGTACTCGTCGGTGGTCAGCGCCTGCGCCCGCGAGAAGTCCTCCTGCAGCGTGTCCTTGTGATAGCTCAGCAACTGCTCGACGATGCGCGGCCCCTGCTCGCTGATCTGCTGGTAGGCGGTCTCGGCCGCGCGCTGCGGCCGGTAGACGCCCAGATAGCTCAGCCCGGTCGCCGCCACGCACACCAATGTCGCGGCCACCAGCACCAGCGCGCAGTCGCGCCGCACATCGCGCGCCGGGCGCTTCGCGGTGCGAACCTCGGTGCGCGCCAACAGATCCGCGAACGTGCGGCCGCGCCGCTCCCACAGCGGCCACAACCAGCCCAGCCCCACCGCGGCGGTGTCGAGCAGATGCGCCAGCTCACGCAGCGTCAGCCGGAGCACCCCGGGCGGCGACCCGTCGGCGCGGCGCACCTGGATCCCGAACACGGCCCGGCCCAGGGTCCACCCGGTGACCGTGGGCAGAAACAGCCGGTTGGCCACCATCGCGGCCAGCACCACCGCCCCGGCCACCACGTACCCCCACCACAGCCCGTCCGCGTCCGGCTCCGCCCACACCGACCAGGCACCGACCCCGAGCGCCGCGAGCACCGCCAGCCCGACCAGCACGTCGACGGCGAACGCACCCGCGCGCGCCGGCCACGACGCCGGGCGGTCGGATCCCTGCGCCGAAGCGGCCGCGTCCTGATCCTCGAGCGTCCCGGCCGTCACGACGTGACCTGATCCAGCCGGGCGATCTTGTAGGTGCCGTCCTCGGGCTCCATCCGCACCCGCAGCCGGTAGCCCAGGTCACGGTCGGCGGCCTCGGAGTTGGTCACCCGCACCTGCACCGCGACCAGCACGTCGAACGCGCCGTCGTCATGGTGGCGTTCGACGGCGGCCCGCATGTCCGACACCTGCACGGTCGCGTTGGCGGCCTGGTAGGCGTCGACCAGCACCCCGGCGTAGAGGCTGGCCTGGGCGCCGAAGTCGCCGGTCGAGCACTCGATGATCTTGGTCTGGGCGGCGACCATCGCCGCGACGTCGGGGGCGTGGGTGGCGGCCACGCAGTCCTTGGCGGCCTGCAGCGCCGCGGCCTCGGCGCGCTGCGCCTCGACCGTCTGCCCATGCGCCTTGCGCAGCTGCAGCCCGATCACCACCGCGGCGACGGCCAGCACGCACAGCCCCGCGCAGATCGCCACGCCCCAGATCCGGCCCAGCCGCGACGGGCGCCGCGCCGCCTCGGCCGGCTCGGACGGTTCGGTCCCGGGGCCGGTCGGCTCGGATGCGTCAGCTTCAGCGGATACGACGGACTCGACGGATTCGGCTAACGAGGTGTCATCAGCATCGGTGGGGTTCAGCTGGCGGGCGCCAGCATCTCCTTCCATCCGTCGTCTCCTGCTGTGTTCGAGTTGCTGACGTTGTAGCGGACCCCGTCCGGACCCATCACCTGACCGCTGGCCGGGCTGTAGATCGCCTGGGTGCCGGGCGGCCCTGCTGCCGGAGTGTAGATGCAGGTGTTGGGCTGCTGTCCACTGCAGGCTACGGTGCCCGACCCCGGCGGCGACAGCGGATCGCTGATCGGCGCCGACGTGGTCGGCGGCGGCAGCGCTCCGGCCGGCAGCGGGTTGAGCCCGTTGTTGACCGACGGCGCGGGGATCACCCGGCCCGGGTCGACGCCCTGATCGCAGCGGGCACCGGGCGCCGGGCAGGACAGGATCTGGTTGGGATCGCCGTACCACGGGTTGGTACCCAGCGGCACGTACGGTTCGGGGCTGCGGCACTCCCGCGGGGTGGCCGCCCGCTTACCCGGCACGTCGACGCACGGATAGTTGCGCGCGCCGCGGACCACGTTGCCCTGGAAGTCCTTCGGGATCTTGCAGTAGGTGTTGCGCGGCAGCGGCGCCATCGAGGTGTCGGCCGGCGAGCGCCACTCCGACGCCGGCAGGAAGCCGGTCAGACACGGCGGCGGCTGGTTGATCGACAACGCCAGCGGCAGCTGGCCGACGTCCTCGAACAGCGTGCCGGCCTGCGCGGCCACCGAGCCCTGCGGCAGGATCACCAGCGTCTGCTCCAGGCCCTTGTTGTAGCGCTTGAGCATGTCGATGACGATGGCCAGGTTGGCCAGCGTCTGCGGCAGCGCCTCGCGCACGTCGCCGAACACCGAGCTGACCTGGTCCAGGGTGGGCGCGGCCTGCTGGATACCGCTGCGCACCGCGGCGTCCTGCTGAGCGGCCTGCGAGGCGATGATGTTCAGGTCGCGCGACCACCGCGCGATGTTGTCCCCGGAGCGGACCTGGCTGTCGAGGATCGGCGCCGAGTTGGCGATGATGTCGTTGATCTGCGGCAGGTGAGCGCGGAACCCCTCGGCGACCACGGTGGTGGAGTCGACCAGCCGCTGCAGCGCCGGCCCGAGCCCGCCGACCGCCTCGGACGTCTCGGTCAGCAGCGCGTCGATCTTCTCCTTGGGCAGCGCCTCCAGGCCCCGGTAGGCGGCGTCCAGCGCCGGGCCGACCTCACTGGGCACCGAGGAATTCTCGATCTTGATGGTGTCGCCCGGCTGCAGGTAGTGACCGGGGTTGCCGGTGGACACCAGGTCCAGGTACTGCTCGCCGACGGCCGACACCGAATGCACGTTCGCGGTCGCGTCGGCGGGGATCTTGTACCGCTTGTCGATGCTCATCACCGCCAGCGCACCGGTGTCGGTCGGCTCGACCCGGGTCACCTTGCCGATCTGGGTGCCGCGGTAGGTCACGTTGGCGGTGGCGTACAGCCCGCCGGACCGCGGCAACTCCGCCTTGAGCTCGTACTGGCCGATGCCCACCAGCGCCGGGATGCGCAGGTAGTACCACCCCAGGACCACCACCGCGATGATCGTCAGGATGGTGAACAGCACCAACTGGATCTTGACGAATCTGGTCAGTACCACTCACTCACCCCTCTCGATCAGCGGTCCGCCGGGCACGTTGTTCGCGTTCGGCGTGAACCGCACGTCGGGGATCATCGTCGCCGGATCGCGGCCCCAGGCCTGCTCGAGCGCGCGCAGCATGCCCGAGACACCGGTGCCGGACAGCACCCCGTTGTCCAGCGCGGACAGCGTGAGGTCGATCATCAGCGACACGTTGAGGTAGTCGCCGCGGACCACCTTCGGCACGTTCTCGATCGAGAACGGCGCGGTGAGCATCAGTTTCAGCGCCCCGGTCAGGTACGGCGAGGCGCGGCCCAGCTGCTTGAGCGGGCGCTGCAGGTTCTGCAGGTTGGTGTGCAGGTTGTCCGCCGCCGGCGACAGCGCGTTGTCGGCGGCCACGCTGATCCGCCCGACCGCCTCGACCGCGTCGACGAACAGGTCCTGGGTGTCGGCGAAATGCTTGATCAGCGGCGGGAACTCGGTCAGCACCCGGTCGAGCGTGGCGTTGCGCTGCGCGACGATGTTCAGCAGCTCGTTGGTGGAGTCGATCGCCCGGGTGATGTCGTCGGTCTGCTTGTTGAGCTCCGCGGTGAACGTGTCGAGTCTGCCGAGGAACTCCCGGATCTGACCAGCCCGGCCGTTGAGGATGTTGAACACCTCGGTCTGGATGGTCTCGAGGTTCTCCACCCCGCCGCCACGCAGGATGAGGGCGATGCTGGCCAGCACCCGCTCGGTGGACGGGAACGACTCGGTGGAGTCCATCGGGATGACGGCCCCGCTGCGCAGCGGCTCCGGCGACGCGTCCTTCGGCGCGATCAGCTCGACGTGCTGCGAACCCAGCAGGCTGGTCTGGCCGATGGCGGCGCGCACGTTGGCGGGCAGCTTGACGTGCGGCTCGAGGTCGATCGTCAGCGTCGGCACCCAGTCCTTGAGCTCGATGGCCCGCACCCGGCCGACGTAGACGTCGGCGACGCGCACCCGGCTGTTGACGTTGAGCGCCAACGTGTCCGCCATCTGCACGTAGATCGTGATGCGGTCCGAGCCGGTGCCCGGGCCGCCGGGCAGCGGCACGTTGGCGATCCCGCGCCACGACCCGCACGAGGTCAGCAGCAGCGCGATCGCGGTCAGCGCGACGGCGCGCCGCGCGAGTCTGCCCATCCTGCGCGCACTCATGGTTGCCCTTCGTCTCTCGCGCATCGGCTCACTCACCCCCCTGCCTCGGCCGGTAGCGGTGGCCCGGCGGGCGCGCCGGCTGGTGCGGGACCCGGCCCCGGCACGGGCATCGGCCCGACCATGGCCGCGCCACCCGGATCGCCGGGGATCACGCCCGGCGCGGGCCCGGGCGGCGGGCCCGGCTGCGGATACCACGGCGGCGGCAGCGGGTTGCGTTCGTCGAACGCGTTCGGCGGGCCGGGCAGGTTGCCGTCCCGGACGGTGCCGAACGCCGGTGGGGCGGCGGGGATCACGCAGTCCGGCCCGCCCAGCAGCTCGGCCAGGCACTCCGGCGTCATCATGTTCGCGGTGAACGGCTGCACCTCCACGCCCTGCATGCCGGGTGCGGCGACCCAGCCGGGTTCGTGGTTGCCGTGCGAGAACAAGGTGTCGCGGGAGAAGATGCCCGGCACCGTGGTGTCCTTGTAGCCCGGCGGCGGCTGCAGCCGCGGCTCGGAGTAGGCCACGTGCTTCGGCAGCACCATCGCCGAGCTGAACTGGTTGAGGCCGAACGGCGGGTAGTTGAACTTGATCGCGTCCAGGATCGGCGCCAGGTACTGCGCGCACAGCTCCGCCGACTCCTGGTAGCCCAGCCGGCTGCCGGCCTGGATCGCGCTGCAGACGAACTGCAGCGGGTTGGCGAAGTTGTTGATCACCGGGATGCTCATCACGCCGCCGGTCACCGGCGAGATGATGTTCATCAGGTTCGCGCCCAGGTTCGGGAACACGTGCAGCGCGGTCTCCAACCCGTCGCGCGGATCGGGCTGCATGATCGCGTTGGTGACGTCGGCCAGGTTCTGCACGTCGTGGACCAGCACCTCGGCGTTCTCGTCGAGGAACTGCCGCACGGTCGACAGCAGCTCGTTGAGGTCCGCCAGCGCGTTGGCCACCTCGTTGTTGGTGTTGGTGAACGTGCTGGTGAAGGTGGCCAGGTCGCGGTTGAGCGCGACGAACTGCTGGTCGCTCTTGTACAGCGCGTTGACGAACAGCGCCAGGCTCTTGACCACTTCGAAGAAGTCGGTGCTGCCCCGGTTGAGGGTGTAGAGCGCCTCCGAGAGCGCCTTGAGCGTCCGGTTGAGCTGCTTGCCCTTGCCGGCGAAACCGTCGGCGGCCGATTCGATGATGTCGCCGAACGGGCCCCGGGGCTGCTCGGGGGTGGGACCGAGTTCGCTCAGGATCCGGTTCAGTGAGTCGCGCAGCTCGTCGTACTCCACCGGCACCTGGGTGCGGTCCACGTCGAGCTCCGCGCCGTCCTTGAGCACCGGACCGCCGGTGTAGGGCGGGGAGAGCTGGATGGTGCGGGACGCCACCAGGCTCGGGTTGAGGATCGTGGCGGTGGCGTTCTCGGGCACCTTGTACTTCTTCTCGTAGTGGAAGGTGACCTTCATCTTGTCGCCGGCGGGTTCGATCTTGTCGATCGAGCCCACCTGGACGCCCATGATCTGCACCTTGTCACCCGGGTACAGGGCGAGGGTGTCCTCGAAGTACGCCACCACCGTGTTGGTGGTCAGCTCCCGGTACAGCTTGAAGCCGACGAACGCGGCGATCAGCCCGAGGATCGCGACCAGCGTGGAGATGATCACGGTCACCCGTGACAGCCGCGGCAACCGGATGTGGCGAATGTCAAAGATCGTCGACATCGATCAGCCTCCTCCCTGTCCCTGGGAGAGCGGCGGCAGGAACGGCGGGTTGCCGGGCAGCGGCGGGGTGCCGGCCGGACCGGGGTCGGGGCCGGGCCCCGGTGGTGGCGGCGGCCCGGTGAGCGCCGGCGGCAGCGGCGCGATGCCCGGGGTGAAGTCCGGCGGGCTGGGCACCGGCTCCAGCGGAACGGTGCGGCTGCCGGGCGGCCCCGGATCGGTGACCGGCACCTGCTGGCCCGGAACGCTCGGCGGCAGCTGGCCCGGGATCGCCGCGGCGGGATGCCCCGGTGCGGGCTGCGGGCCGTGCGCGTTCGGGTTCGAGGTGATGACGTTGGGCACCGGGCCGTACGGCGCACCGCCGAACGGTCCGACCGACAGGTGCGAGCACGGCAGCGGGTTGTCCGGTCGCGGCAGCCCGTCGGCCGGCGGGGTGTAGGAGCACGGATGCCCGGGCGGCACCGCGGGGCCGGGATGTTCGGGGGTGCCCTCCAGCACCGCGGGTCCCGGCGGCGGCGCGCCGTTCTCGAAACCGACCCCGTTCGGGTCGGGGAACCGCCACGCCGGCAGGCCGGCGTCGCGCCAGAACTTCTCCGGGTCGATGCCGCGCTTCTTGAACGCGGCGTCGATGAACGGCTGCAGGATCTGGCCGGGCAGCAGGTTCACCAGCATGACCTTGAAGTACGGCCCGGAGGCCACCACCTCACCGAGCGACGCCACGAAGTTGGCCACCGTGGTGAGGGTGTCCATCAGGTCGAAGCGGCGCTCGGCGAGGATGTCGCTGACCTCGCGCAGCTGCTCGAGCACCTTGTTGAGGTTCGGATTGTCGTTGATCAGGCCGCGCACCTGCTCGGAGAACGCCGCCACCCGCTCCAGCAGCATGCTGATCGCGTACTGGCGCTGGTTGATCGCCGCGAGCAGCGACTGCGCGTTGACCAGCAGCGCATGGATCTGCTCGCTGCGGCTGCCCAGCACCCCGGCCACCTTGTTGGCGTTGGCCAGCAGCTCGCGGACCTGCTGGTCGCGCTTGCCGACGGTCTCCGACAGCCGCGCCACCCCGTCGAAGGCCGCGCTCAGGTGCGGTGAGGTCTGGTCGATGGTCTCGGACAACACGTTCAGCGACTGCTTGACCAGGTCGGTGTCCCACTCCGAGGACGCCTCGGTGACGTCGAAGAACGCGTCGTAGATCTGGTACGGCGTGGTGGTCTGGCCCAGCGGCAGCACCCCGTTGGAGCGCAACGGCTGGTCGCCGCGCGGTTCGATCTCGATGTTGCGCCGGCCCAGGATGGTGTCGGTGCGGATGGCGGCCCGGCTGTCGGTGCCGATCTGGGTGCCGCCCAGGGTGAATCCGATCTTCACCCGGTCGCCATCGATCTCCATGCTGCGCACCAGGCCGACGTCGACGCCGGAGATGCGCACCTTGTCACCTTTGAGCAGGCCGCCGGTGTCGGAGAAGTGCGCGTAGTAGACCGGCGTGGCGAACAGCATCGGCACGCTGGCGAAGCTCTGCCCGACGCCGATGACGAGCACCGTGACGATGATGCCCATCAACCCCTTGCGGACGCGGTCCGACCCTTCGAGCGTTCTCATTGCGGCGTGCACCTACCCGAGGGCTGGCTGAACAGCTTGACCGTGCGCACCGGGCCGCCCGGCTGCGCCCCGTTGAGCCGCACCGAGATGTCGCAGGCGTAGAAGTTGAAGAAGTCGCCGTAGACACCGCCCGCGCGGCCGATGATCTTGAAGGCGGTGGGCAGCCGGACCAGGATGTCGTTGAGCCGGTCCTTCTGCTGGATCAGCGGGTCCTGCACCACCTCGAGGTGGCCGACGGTCTGCTGCAGCAGCGGCCGGTTGTCGGCCAGCAGGTCGGCGACGGTGCCGGCGGCGTCGCTGATCCCGGCCACCGAGGTCGCGATCGGGTCGCGCTGGTTCTTCAGCCCGGTGATCAGCCGCTCGAAGTCCTGCAGCGTCTCGTCGAACTCCTTCTGGTGGCGCACCGTGGTTTCCAGCACCGTGTTGAGGTTGGTGATCACCTCGCCGATGGCCTGGTCCCGGTCCGCGAGATCCGAGGTCAGCTGCGCGGTCTGGTCCAGGATGTCGCTGATCGTGCCGCCCTGGCCGCCGAAGACGGTGATGATCGACTCGGCGATCGAGTTGACCTTCTCCGGGTCCAGGGCGCGGAACACCGGGCGGAATCCGCCGATCAGCGCGTCGAGGTCGAGCGCGGGGGTGGTGCGATCGATCGGGATGGTGGCGCCGGGCGGCAGGCGGTCGTTGCTGTCGCCGCGGGACAGTTCCAGGTAGCGGTCGCCGATCAGGTTGAGGTACCGGATCTGTGCGGTGGTTCCCTGGTACAGCGGCAGCGAGCGGTCGACGTTGAAGTCGACCTTGACCTGGCTGCCGCCGTTGATCAACTCGACCTTGGACACCTTGCCGACCTCCACGCCGCCGGCGCGGACGAACTGGCCGGCACGCAATCCGCTGGCGCTGCTGAAGATCGCCGAGTAGCCGGTGGTCCGGTCGAACCGCACCTGTCCGAACACGATCACGATGATCGCGGTGAAGATCAGCAGCACCACGGAGAAGATGCCGAGCTTGATTGCGGTTCCGGTGATTCTCATGGGTTGATCGTGTTCTCCCCCACCTGACGTCCCCAGACGTACTCGATCAGGATCGGCTGACCCAGTTCGAAGTGGTTGTAGGGCGCGATCGAGGCGCCGGTGTCCATCACCAGGTACGGCGCCGGCCACAGGTCACGGGTGACCGGCTGCCAGCAGCCCGGCCGGCCGCCGGGGCCGCCGCGGGCGTTCACCCGGGGCAGGTTGTCCGGGTAGACGTACGGGTTGCCGGCGCCCATCAGCTCCGACAGCGTCCGCAGCGAGTACCCGTTACCGCCCAGCGACGCAGCCACTTTGGGCTCGACGTCGTGGTAGTTGCGGATGGTGCAGAACAGCGCCGGGGAGTATTCGTCGAGGATCTCCGAGGGCCGGATCAGGTCCTCGGCACCCCGCACCAGATACGGTCCGCCGCGCTCGAAGACGTCGCCGCCGTTGTTGCCGAACCCGACGGCGGCCATCAGCGCCTGATCCACGTTGGCGCGCTGCTCGTTGAGGGTCGCGGCGGTGGTGACGGCCGAGTCCAGGCCGCTGAACAGATCCGGCGCGGCGTCGGCGTACACCTCGCCCAGATCGGCCAGCAGCTGGTTGTCGCGGCGGATCTGCGGCAGCTGCGGGTTGATGTCCGCCAGGATCTCGTTGCCGTCGACGATGGACTGGCCGAACCGGTCACCCAGCCCGTCGAGCGCCTCGGCGGTGGCCGACAGGGTCTGGTTGAGCTTGATCGGGTCCACCTGCCTGGCCAGCTCGACCACCGTCTCGAACAGCGTGTTGAACTCGGTGGTCACGTCCCGCACGTCGAGGGTGTCGCCGCCCTTGAGCCGTTCCGGCACCGGGTCCGGCGGCGTCGACAGCGACACGTACTTGGTGCCGAACACCGTGGTGGCGCTGATATCGGCCTCGACGTTGCGCGGAATGTACTTGAACCACTTGGGATCCACCGCGAGCGTGATCTCGGCGTACGGCACGTCGCCGCGCTCGGTGATGTCGACCTTGGTCACCCGGCCGATCTCCACGCCGTTGTAGGTGACCTTCGAGCCGGGATCCATCGACAACCCGGCGCGCGAGGCGATCAGCGTGACCGGCTCGCGCACCAGCAGATCACCGCGGAACAGCAGATAGACCAGGACGATCACGGCGACGGTCAGCAGCGTCAGCACCGCCCCCGCCAGCTTGTAGGGCGGGGTGCGGGGATCGTTGAGTGGGGCGGTCGTCATCGCGCTACACCGTCAGGTTGAAGTTCGGGTCGACGCCGTAGAGCGCCAACGAGGCGAACAGGACCACGCAGACGATCGCGACCAGCGAGGCGCGCATCGAGCGGCCGACGGCCTCGCCGACGCCCACCGGGCCACCGCTGGCGTAGTAACCGTAGTAGCAGTGGTTGAGCATCACGATCACCGAGATGATGACGGCCTGCACGAACGACCAGAACACGTCCTCGGGCCGCAGGAACGTGCGGAAGTAGTGCTCGTAGGTGCCGACCGACTGCCCGTAGAAGAACGTGGTGGTGACCTGCGCGGACAGAAAGCTCATGATGATCGCCATCGCGTAGAGCGGGATGATCACCACGAAGCCGGCCATGATCCGCGTCGACACCAGGTAGGCGATGGACTTGATGCCCATCACCTCCAGCGCGTCGATCTCCTCGCTGATGCGCATGGCGCCCAGCTCGGCGGTGGCGCCGGCGCCGACGGTGGCGGCCAGCGCCTGCCCCGCGACGACCGGGGCCGCGATGCGCACGTTGATCATCGCGGCGAAGAACCCGGTGAACGCCTCGACGCCGATGTTGCCCAGTGAGGCGAAGCCCTGGATGGCCACCAGCGACGACCCGGACAGGGTGACGAACCCGACGATCGCGACGGTGCCGCCGATGACGGCCATCGCGCCGGTGCCCATGCCGATCTCGGCGATCAGCCGCAGCGTCTCGCGGCGGTAGCGCCGCAGCGCGTGCCCGATCGAGCCGACCGAGACGACCACGAACCAGGCGACGTGCCCGACGCTGTCGAGGAACCGCGCGGGGGCGCTGACGACGCCCGTCCCGGTGGAGTACGCTCGGGGGAACCGTGAGCGCAGGACCTGGACGTTCGACATGTCAGCTCCCCGTCCCGAATCGCACTCCGATCGTGGTCAGCACCACGTTGACGGCGAACAGCGCGATCACGCAGAGCACCAGGGTCTCGTTGACCGCGGTGCCGACGCCCTTGGCGCCGCCGGCGACGGTCAGCCCGCGGTAGCAGCCGACCAGCCCGGCGATCAGCCCGAAGGTGCCGGCCTTGATGATCGAGATGACGACCTCGGGCAGCCCGGTGATCAGGGTCAGGGTGGACACGTAGGCGCCCGCCGACACGTTCTGCAGGTACACGCCGAAGATGAAGCCGCCGACCAGCCCGACGGTGATGACCGCCCCGTTGAGCAGCACCGCCACATAGGTGGAGGCCACCACGCGGGGCACCACCAGCCGGTGGATCGGGTCGATGCCGAGCACCTCCAGCGCGTCGATCTCCTCGCGGATGGTGCGGGCCCCGAGGTCGGCGCAGATGGCCGTCGACCCGGCGCCGGCCACCACCAGCACGGTGACCAGCGGGCCGAGCTGGGTGACGGCGCCGATCGCCGCGCCCGCGCCGGACACGTCGGCGGCGCCGAACTCCATCAACAGGATGTTCAGCGTGAAGATCAGCAGCACGGTCAGCGGGATCGACACCGCCAGCGTCGGCAGGAACGCCACCCGCATCAGAAACCAGCTCTGCAGGATGAACTCGCGCCACTGGAACGGCGGTTTGAACAGCGCCTTTCCGGTGAGCACGCACATCCGCACGAAGCCCCCGACCGCGGTCAGGGCGGGGCGGATCTGGTCCCGGACATACCCGACCATCTCGGTCGACGTCGTCACCGGCGCACCCCCACGACGACATCGCGACTGTCGTGGCGCAACGGCAGTCCCTGTCGCACGCGCCCTCCTTGTCCCGACCCGAGGCTTGTGGCCAGCGTCTTCCTACTCGTGGGTAGTAACACGGACCACAGGACTGTACCCGATGAGCTCATCGGGTTGCAGGCCATCCCGTGGATTGTGCGGGTAGTTGTTAGCAAACCTCACCGACCTCCTAGGCCCGCCGGCCTCCCGTTGAAGCTGTTGCCGGAGTGGCGCTTTCGCCCGCGTCAGCGGATGCCGCGGCGCCGAAGCGTTTGCGCAGTTCGGTCTTGAGAACTTTACCGGCGGCGTTGCGGGGCAGCGCGTCGACGATCTCGAGGGCCTTCGGGTGCTTGTAGCGGGCCAGCCGATCGTTGAGGAAGGCGTCGAGCTCGGCCAGGTCGAGTTTGGTGTCGCCGGCCACCGACTGGTTCACCGCCACCACCGCCACCGGTACCTCGCCCCACTTCTCGTCGGGGCGGCCGATGACCGCGACCTCGGCCACCGCCGGGTGTTCGGCGAGCGCGTTCTCCACCTCGGCGCAGTAGATGTTCTCGCCGCCGGAGATGATCATGTCCTTCTTGCGGTCGACGACCCAGATGTAGCCCTCCTCGTCGCGGCGGACCAGGTCGCCGGAGTGGAACCAGCCGCCGGCGAACGCCTCCGCGGTGGCCTCGGGCTTGTTCCAGTAGCCCGACATCAGGTTGGGGCCGCGGTAGACGATCTCGCCGACCTCGCCGACCGGCACGTCGTTCATGTTGTCGTCGACGATGCGCGCGGCCACCGTCGGGATGACCCGGCCGACCGAGCCGAGTTTGCGGACGGCGTCGTCGGCCATGAGCATGCAGGTCACCGGCGACATCTCGGTCTGCCCGAACGCGGCGAAGATCTGGGTGCCCGGGAAGACCTCCGCCATCTCGCGCAGCAGCACGTCGGAGGCCGGGGCCGCGCCCCACGACAGCGCCCGCAGCCGCAGGTTGCGGGGTTTGGCGCGCTGGGCGGCGCACACCGCCTGCCACTGCGCCGGCACCAGGAAGATGCCGGTGACCTGTTCGGCCTCGAGCGTGTCGAGCAGTTCGTCGGGGTTGAACGCCCCCAGCGGGTACAGCACGGTGGGCAGGCCGAGCATCAGGCCGCTGAGCACGTTGCCGGCGATGCCGGCGATGTGGAACATCGGGACGCCGATGAAGCCGACGTCGTTGTTGATGTCGACCCCGATCGTGAACAGGTTGGTCATCGCCTGGGCGATGAGGTTGGTGTGGGTGAGCACCGCGCCCTTGGGCCGGCCGGTGGTGCCGGAGGTGTACATGATCAGCGCCGCGTGGTCGTTGGGGATGTCGACCACGGGCGGATCGTCACCCGGTTCCTCGATCAGCTCCTCGTAGCCCAGCACCCGCTCGTCGGTGCTGCCGCCGGCGACGATGACGGTCGCCAGCGTCTCGTCCAGGTCGCGCACCGCGTTCGCGACGTCGGCCAGCACCGGCTCGGTGATGACGAATCGGGCTTGGCAGTCGCTGACCAGGTAGGCGATCTCCGGCGGGGTCATGCGGAAGTTGACCGGCACCGCGATGGCGCCGAGCCGGTTGACCGCCAGGATCGACTCGACGTACTCGGTGCGGTTGAGCATCAGGATCAGCACCCGGTCGCCGAAGGCCACCCCGCGCCGGCTCAGCGCGCCGGCCAGCCTGGTCACCCGCCGATCGAGGTCGGCCCACGTGGTGGTTTTGCCCATGAAGCGCAGCGCGGTCGCGTCCGGCTGCATGAACGCGTGCCGGGTGAGCTGGTTGCACCAGTTGAACCGCCGGGACAGGTACGGCTGGGTGGTCGAATCGGGCTCGGTCAACGGACGATGCTCCTGGGGTTGCGCCAATCTGATATTTGATAAAACATGGTGTTACCCCGGTCACATTAATGGCTTCGGGGGTCCTGGACAACCCGCGACCGGAGACCATGAACGCCCCAGCCCGCAACGCCCCCGCCGCACCCCCGAACGTTCCGGCGAGATCGCGCCGGCTGCCGCGGCGCGAACAGCTGTCCGATGAGGTCGCGGCCCGGTTGCGGGCCGACATCATGAGCGGGGCGCTGCGGCCGGGCACCTTCATCCGGCTCGACGAGACCGCCGCCGCGCTCGGCGTCAGCATCACCCCGGTGCGCGAGGCGCTGCGCACCCTGCGCAGCGAGGGCATGGTGCAGTTGGAACCGCACCGCGGCCACGTCGTCGCCCCGATGTCGCGCCAGGACGTCGAGGACATCTTCTGGCTGCAGGGCACCATCGCCCAGGAGCTGGCGGCCACCGCCGCCGGCCGGATCACCGACGCCGAGATCGACGAGCTCGACGCGCTCAACGAGCAGCTGGCCCGCGCCGTCGAGCAGCAGGATGCGCAGGCCATGGCCGCCGCGGAGTTCGCGTTTCACCGCGCGGTCAACCGCGCGACCGGGCGGATCAAGCTGTCCTGGTTCCTGCTGCACGTCGCGCGGTATCTGCCCGGCCACATCTACACCTCCGACCCGCAGTGGCGCATCGGCGCGGTGCAGACGCACCGGGAGCTGATCGCGGCGTTGCGCCGGCGCGACGTGCCGGAGGTGGTGCGGTTGACCGGCACCGAGTTCAAGGACGGGGCCGCGCGGCTGATCGCGCTGCTCGAGCAGAGCGGGCTGTGGGACTAGCCCAGAGCGGACCAGCCCCGGGAACTAGCCGCCGGCGGCGAGCTGTTCGGCCCGGGCCTTGAGGTTGTTGGCCAGGTAGTCCAGCGTCTCGCCGATGGCCTTCTTGACCATGCTGGCCGGGATCGCCAGCTTGGTCTCCACATCGAGGTCGACGGTCAGCAGCGACGACGACCCGATGGGCACCACCGAGAACTTCTGCTCCTGCTTCTTGAAGTGGTCGCCCTGCTGCAGCACCGTGTAGATCTGGTTCTCGCCCGGGTAGTAGACCGCGGTGATGAACGTGCCGGCCTGGCCCTGCACCTCCACGTCCAGGCGTAGCTGGCTGGGCCGCCCATCGTCGTAGCGGTGCAGGATCCAGCAGCCCTTGACCTCCGGATTCCACTGCGGATAGGCCTCGAAATCGGCGACGATCCCCATGATCGTCTCGGCCGAGGCCTCGACCTCGACTGTCTTGCTCACGAGCGGCATTAGCCGAGCATATCCAGCGGCCGTCGGCGGACTCAGAACCAGCTGTCGCGCATATCGAGCGCGGTGCGGTCCCGCGCGGCGAGCAGGTCGAGCTGCGGGTCGGTGCGCGGCAGCTCGACCCGGAAGAAGTACCGCGCCGCCTGCCGTTTGCCGGCGTAGAAGTCGCCGTCGCGGTCGCCGCAGGCCAACAGCTGCTGCAGCCAGATCCAGGCCACCACGATGTGTCCGCACGCCTCCAGGTAGGTGACGCTGTTGGCCATCGCCGCCTCGATGTCGCCGTCGGCGAACAGCTCGCCGGTGATCGTCACCAGCCGCTGCCAGCGGGCGTCGAGCCGGTCGGCCAGCTCGGCGGCCTCCCCGCCGGCCCGGCGTGCCGCCGCGACGGTCTCGCCGATCACCCGGCCGAGCTCGGCCAGCCCGGCGCCGCCGTGCTGGGTGACCTTGCGCCCCAACAGATCCAGGCTCTGGATGCCGTGGGTGCCCTCGTGGATCGGGTTGAGCCGGTTGTCCCGGTAGTGCTGCTCGACGTCGTATTCGCGGGTGTAGCCGTAGCCGCCGTGCACCTGGATGGCCAGGTCGTTGGCGGCCAGGCACCACTGCGACGGCCAGCTCTTGCCGATCGGGGTGAGGATGTCCAGCAGCAGCGAGGCGGCCTGCCGCTCGGCGTCGCTGTCGGCGCTGCGGCCGATGTCGACCAGCCGTGCGCAGTACAGCTGCAGGCCCAGCCCGCCCTCGACATAGGCCTTCTGCGCCAACAACATCCGGCGCACGTCGGCGTGCTCGATGATCGGCACCTGGGCGGCGGTGGGGTCCTTGGCGGTGATCGGGCGGCCCTGGGGACGCTGGCGGGCGTACTGCAGCGACTTCAGGTAGCCGGTGTAGCCGAGCGCGACCGCGCCCATGCCCACGCCGAGGCGGGCCTCGTTCATCATGTGGAACATGTAGGACAGGCCGCGGTGCGGTTCGCCGACCAGGTAGCCGACCGCGCCGGGCCGCCCGCCGGGGCGGAACCGGCCCTCGCCGAAGTTGAGCACGGTGTTGGTGATGCCGCGCTGACCCATCTTGTGGTTCAGTCCCGCGAGCACGATGTCGTTGCGCTCACCGAGTGAACCGTCCTCGCCCACAAGGTATTTCGGGACGATGAACAGCGAGATGCCCTTGGTGCCGGGCGGGCCGCCGGGGATCTTGGCCAGCACCAGGTTGACGATGTTGTCGGTGAGCTCGTGCTCGGCCGCCGAGATCCACATCTTCGACCCGAACAGCCGGTAGGTGCCGTCGGGTTGCGGTTCGGCGCGGGTGAGGATGTCGGCCAGCGACGACCCGGCCTGGGTCTCCGACAGCGCCATCGTCCCGGAGAACCGCCCGGCGAGCATGGGCCGCACGAACCTGTCGATCTGTTCGGAGGTGCCGAACCTGGCGAGCAGGTTGGCGTTGGCGATCGTCAGCATCACGTAGCCGGCGGTGCTGACGTTGGCGGCCGCGAAGTAGGCGAACCCGGCCTGGGCGATGGTGGTCGGCAGCTGGGCGCCGCCGAGCGAGCTGTCCATCGCCATGCCGATCAGGTCGGCGTCGGCGAACGCGTCGAGCGCCTGTTTCACCTCGTCGATGACGGTCACCTTCTCACCGTCGAAGGTGGGCTCCTCGGCGTCGCTCTTCTTGTTGTGCGGCGCGAAGTAGCGGGTGGCCAGCTGTTCGCACAGGTCCAGCACCGCGTCGAAGGTGTCGCGGGAGTGTTCGGCGAAGTAGTCGCGGCGGGTCAGCTCGTCGAGGCGCAGCCATTCGTAGAGCTGGAAGTCCAGATCGCGGCGCGACAGCAGGGTCGACTTCAGCGCGGGGCTCGGGCTGCTCACCCGCCCCATCCTGCCACCGCGGGCCGCACCGGAGAGCCGGGTCGGTCAGCGGGCCGGCGCGGCGCCGGGCTTGCCGGGCAGTTCGGCGGGGTCCACCCCGAGCGGCGTTTCGGCGCGCACCTTCTCGTCGCGGATCAGCCCCCGCAGCAGCGCGGTGCTGAACTCCACCGCGATCTCCTCGGCGGTGCGTCGGCCGTGCGGGCGCAGCCACCGGTAGGAGCCCAGCGTCATGCCGATGTAGCCCAGTGCGAGCACGTGCGAATCGCATTCGTAGAACTCGCCGCTGGCGATCCCGCGGTCGATGACGTCGCGGATGTGCTCGTACACCTGGGCCTCGGCCTGCCGGATGTAGGCCACCTGGTCCTCGGTGAACCACTCGGTGATGTAGGGGCCTTCCTGGAAGTACACCGCGGCCTGTTCGATGTTGCTGGCGATGCCGATCAGCAGCCGGCGGGTGAACTGGTAGATGGTCTCGCGGGCCGAGGCGGTGGGGTCGTCGTGCACCGCGGCCACGGTGAAGTCCGCCGCCCGCTTGTAGATGTCGTAGAGGATCAGCGACTTGCTGGCGTAGTAGTGGTAGACGGTGGCCTTGTTCAGGCCCACCGCGTCGGCGATGTCGTCCATCCGGGTGCCGTGGTATCCGCGTGCGGCGAACAGCCTGGTGGCGACGGCCAGCAGTTCCTCCCGCCGGGAGGTCCCGTTGGTCGAGACCTCTCCCGAAGACCCAGCAGACGCAGACGGCATGACACTCACTCTTTACTAAGGCCCGATGCGGCGGGCACCAATCAACTGGTTGGCAGTTTATGCGTTCGGCTCTGTTGCGGCCGCGGTCGCCGGTCTAAACTCGAACCGCCAATACCGGAGGCACCGGATACGCGAGGTGATGACGTGGACCCCAACCCCGACTACGACGCCAGCGACGAACTCGAGTACGGCATGGCCTGGTTCGCCTGGATTCTGCGCGGGGTCTACCCGCCGCCCGCGTATCCGCCGGTCTGATCGGCCGACAGCCTACAGCGGAAAAAATAAGAGCCTCACCACTCGGCACCCGAACAGTTCAAGGCCGGGTCGGCGCGTTGCCGACCCGGCCTTGAGCTTGTTCTAGAGCGCCTTGAGCTCCTCGATCACCTCGGTGACCGACTTCTTGGCGTCGCCGAACAGCATGGTGGTGCCCTCGGCGTAGAACAGCGGGTTGTCGATGCCGGCGAAGCCGGAGTTCATCGACCGCTTGAGCACGATCACCGACTTCGACTGGTCCACGTTGAGGATCGGCATGCCGTGGATCGGTGAGCTGGGATCGTTGCGCGCCGCCGGGTTGGTGACGTCGTTGGCGCCGATGACCACGGTGACATCGGTGCGAGCGAACTCGTCGTTGATGTCGTCCATGTCCTTCATGGCGTCGTAGTCGACCTCGGCCTCGGCCAGCAGCACGTTCATGTGCCCCGGCATCCGGCCGGCCACCGGGTGGATCGCGAACTTGACCGGCACCCCGCGCTCCTCGAGCAGGGTGGCCAGATCCTTGACCGCGTGCTGCGCCTGCGCGACCGCCAGCCCGTAGCCGGGCACCACGATCACCTGGTTGGCGTAGGCCATCTGGATCGCGGCGTCGGCCGCCGAGGTGGACTTGACCACCTTCTCCCCGCCGCCGTCACCGGCCGCGGCGGTGGTGCCGCCGAACCCGCCCGCGACGATCGCCGGGATCGACCGGTTCATCGCCTTGGCCATCAGGTTGGTCAGGATCGTGCCGGACGCGCCGACGATCATGCCCGCCACGATCATCGAGGTGTTGTTGAGCGCCAAACCGGCTGCGGCGGCGGACAACCCGGTCAACGCGTTGAGCAGCGAGATGACCACCGGCATGTCGGCGCCGCCGATCGGCAGCACCACCATCAGGCCGAGCACCCCGGCCGCGGCCAGCAGCCCGATCATCCACCACAGCGACGCACCGCCGGTGCCGGGATGAGCGTTGAGGCCGATGACGACCGCCGAGACCACCGCGCCGGCCAGCAGCAGCAGGTTCAGCGGCTGCTGCAGTTTGCCGATGCCGATCGGCCGGCCCGGCAGGATCTCCTGCAGCTTGCCGAACGCGATGATCGAACCCCAGAACGACACCGAGCCGATGATCGCGGCGAACAGCGACGCCACCACGATGTGCACGGTCGGCTCCTCGCCGTGCTGGAAGTCCGAGAACCCGGTGGTGTCAAGGAATTCCGCCAGCGCGATGAGCGCGACGGTGCCGCCGCCGACGCCGTTGAACAGCGCCACCAGCTGCGGCATCGCGGTCATCTTGGTCAGCCGCGCCGGCGGCACGCCGAGCACCACGCCCAGCAGCAGGCCGGCGACGATCAGCCCCCAGTTCTGGGTGTCGCGGATCATGATCAGCGTTGCGATCACCGCGATCGCCATACCGGCGGCGGCGATCCAGTTGCCGCGCACCGCGGTCTTGGGGCCGGTCAGGCCCATCAGACCGTAGATGAACAGCGCGAACGAGATGATGTAGAGGATGGTGACGAGGTAGTTCATCGCGCCTGCCCGTTCGTCTCAGCCTCGGCCGCAACAGGTTTGCGCGTCTTGAACATGCCCAGCATGCGGTCGGTGACCACGAAGCCGCCGACCACGTTGAGCGTGCCGAACACCACGGCGACGAACAGGATGATCTGCTCGGCCAGGCTCGGGCTCTCGCTGCGGCCCAGCACCACCAGCGCGCCGATCAGCACGATGCCGTGAATGGCGTTGGTGCCCGACATCAGCGGCGTGTGCAAGGTGTTGGGCACCTTGGAGATCACCGCGAAACCGACGAACCCCGCCAGCAGCAGGATCGCGAGGTTGGCCAATAACTGCTCGTACATCTACCGGTCTCCTCTAGCTTTCCTGCGCGCGCGTCACGCAGGATGCGGCGAGCACTTCGTCGTCGAAATCGGGGTCGACCTTGCCGTCCTTGATGATCAGATCCAGCAGCGCCGTGATGTTCTTCGAGTACAGCTCGCTGGCGTGTTCGGGCATGGTGGCCGGCAGGTTCAGCGGCGAGGCGATGGTCACGCCGTGTTTGACGACGGTGCGTCCGGGCTCGGTCAGCTCGCAGTTGCCGCCGCTGGCACCGGCCAGGTCGACGACCACGCTGCCGGGCTTCATGCCCTCCACGGCCGCGGCGGTGACCAGCTTGGGCGCGGGCCGGCCGGGCACCAGCGCGGTGGTGATCACCACGTCGAAGCCGGTGATCGCCTCCTCGAGCTTGCGCTGCTGCTCGGCGCGCTCGGCCTCGGTCAGCTCCCGGGCGTAGCCGCCCTCACCGGCGGCCTCGATGCCCAGGTCCAGCCACTGCGCGCCCACCGAGCGCACCTGGTCGGCGACCTCGGGACGCACGTCGTAGCCGGTGGTGCGGGCACCCAGCCGTTTGGCGGTCGCCAGGGCCTGCAGGCCGGCCACCCCGACCCCGAGCACCAGCACGCTGGCGGGCTTCACGGTGCCGGCGGCGGTGGTGAGCATCGGGAAGAACCGGGTGGACTCCATCGCGGCCAGCAGCGCCGCCTTGTAACCGGCGACGTTGGCCTGCGAGCTCAGCGCGTCCATCACCTGGGCGCGGGAGATCCGCGGGATCGACTCCAGCGCGAACGCCTGCACCCCGGCCTTGCGCAGCGCCTCGATCTGGTTGTCGGCCTCGCGCGGCGCCAGGAACCCGATCAGCGTCTGGCCGCTGCGCAGCCGCGCCACCTCGGCGTCGGTCGGCGGGTTGACCTTGACCACCACATCGGCCGACCAGGCGTCGCCGATGGTGGCGCCGGCGTCGGTGTAGAGGTTGTCGGGCAGCAGCGCGGACTCCCCGGCACCGGATTCGACGACGACGCCCAGCCCGTTCTTCACAAGCGTGGCGACCGCCTTCGGGACCAGGGCGACCCGGCGCTCGCCGGGATCGGACTCGCGCACGACGCCGATCGTCGTGGCGGGTCCGGCACCTCCCGAACTCGTCTGGTTCTCACTCATGAGCTCTGATTTCTCTTTCCTGCTGTTCCGCTAGGGGAACTCCATGACGGCGGATTGCATTGTGCCCGACACGCTAGATCGTGCGGCATAGCGGCGAAGCCTCACCCCCCGCGAATCCCCCGAGCGGGGGATCTTGATTTGCCGGGTGTCAGCCCGGTGGCGGGCCGCTGAGCAGTCCCCGGGTCAGCAGGGTCGCCAGCTCGGCGTAGGCCTCGGCGTCGGTGAGCCCGGTGGCGGCGCCCACCTCCCGCTGCTGGATGCGCACCATCGTGGTGGCGATCAGGTCCGCGGCGAAGGCGGCGTTGACCGCCCGGAAGACCCCGGCCGCCACCCCCTCCTCGATGAGCCGGCGGACCCGCTGCGCGGCGGCGTGGGTGTTGGCCTCGTAGACCTCGCGCGTCGGCGCGAACGCGTTGAGGTCGGCCATGAACTGCTCGGAGGCCACGGCGAGTTCGTCGCCGACGGCGGTCAGGTAGGCCACGACCCGGTCCTTGGCGTCGGTGGTCTGCGCGAGGGTGGCCTCGACGGCGGCGGTGGCGCGTTTGAAGAAGTGCACGGTCACCCGCCGGACCAGCTCGTCCTTGCTGGTGGCCAGCGTGTAGAGCGTCGACTTCGAGCAGCGCAGCCGGGATGCGATGTCGTCGAGGGTGAACCGGCTGAACCCCTCGGCGAGGAACAGGTCGAGCAGTTCGTCGAACAACCTGGTGCGCCTGCGCGTGGCGAACGCGCCGTCTACCAGGTCGGACACACCGCAATAGTACTGCAGCGCCTCGTGCAGTACTCTCAGCAGTACTGGACGAGCTGCTCTCAGTACTGCCTCGTGCCGAGTCCTGGAAGAGGTGACCACCCGTGGCCGTTGACCGCCTGTTGCCCAGCGCCGAAGCCGCCGAGCTGATCGAGCTCACCCGCGACATCGCCGACAAGGTGCTCGACCCGATCGTCGACGAGCACGAACGCAACGAGACCTACCCCGAGGGGGTGTTCGCCCAACTCGGCGCCGCGGGGCTGCTGAGCCTGCCGCAGCCGCAGGAGTGGGGCGGCGGCGGCCAGCCCTACGAGGTGTATCTGCAGGTGCTCGAGGAGATCGCGGCCCGCTGGGCCGCGGTCGCGGTGGCGGTCAGCGTGCACAGCCTCTCGTCGCATCCGCTGCTGGCGTTCGGCACCGTGGAGCAGAAGCAGCGCTGGCTGCCCGGCATGTTGTCGGGTGAGCAGATCGGCGCCTACAGCCTGTCCGAACCGCAGGCCGGCTCGGACGCCGCGGCGCTACAGTGCAAGGCCACCCCGACCGACGGCGGCTACCTCCTCAACGGCTCGAAGGCGTGGATCACCCACGGCGGGCGGGCCGACTTCTACACGCTGTTCGCCCGCACCGGCGAGGGCTCGCGCGGGGTGTCGTGCTTCCTGGTGCCCAAGGACCTGCCGGGGCTGAGCTTCGGCAAGCCCGAGGAGAAGATGGGCCTGCACGCGGTGCCGACCACGTCGGCGTTCTACGACAACGCCCGCATCGACGCCGACCGCCGCATCGGCGAGGAGGGCCAGGGGCTGCAGATCGCGTTCAGCGCCCTGGACTCCGGCCGGCTGGGCATCGCGGCGGTGGCGACCGGGCTGGCGCAGGCCGCGCTGGACGAGGCGGTGCGCTACGCCAATGAGCGAACGACGTTCGGCCGCAAGATCATCGACCACCAGGGGCTGGGCTTCCTGCTGGCCGACATGGCGGCCGCGGTGGCGTCGGCGCGGGCGACGTACCTGGATGCCGCGCGGCGGCGCGACGCGGGCCGGGCGTACTCGCAGCACGCCAGCGTGGCGAAGATGGTCGCCACCGACGCGGCGATGAAGGTGACCACCGACGCGGTGCAGGTGTTCGGCGGTGTCGGCTACACCCGCGACTACCGGGTCGAGCGGTACTTGCGGGAGGCGAAGATCATGCAGATCTTCGAGGGAACGAACCAGATCCAGCGGCTGGTGATCGCCCGCGGCCTGTCCACCACCCACCAATCCCCCGCGAGCAGACGCCAAAACCCCTGAATTGCCCCTGTTCTGGGGGTGTTTGCGTCTGCTCGGCAGGCGGGTTTCAGCGGCGAGCAGACGTGAAACCCCCCGGACGGCCGCCCGACAGGGGGTGCTCGCGTCTGCTCGCGGAGTTACGGGACCCTACTCGTGCCGGCGGTACGACTCGGCGAGTCGCTTCTGCAGCTCGGGAAGCGGGTCGCGGCTCCGGGTCGTCGGTGAGCCGGCTTCGGCATCGCCGTCCTCGTCGGTAGACGACTCGGCCTCGGAACCCTGCTCCGACGACGGGGCGTTGGGATCCTCCGGTGTCGTACCCGCCGGCGCCTGCGGCTGCTGTCCGCCCGGCTCACCGCGTTGACCGGGGCCCTGGGGCTGACCCGGCCCCTGCCCTTCCGCCGATTGCCCCGGCTGACCCGCACCCGGCTGACCCGGCCGCGGTGCCGGCTGACCACCGGTGCCACCCGGCCCGCCCTGCGGACCCTGCCCCTCTTGTCCGGGTTGCTGTCGCTCGGGCGGGTCCGGTGGCTTGGTCGGCGACGGAGACGGGCTCGGCGTAGGCGTCGGCGCGGGAGTCCCGGACGCACGCGACGCCGGTTTCTTCAACTCGGCGAGCTTGCGCTGTAGCCGGGGCCGCGTATCGGCGAGCACCGCCCGGCGCTCCTCGTGCGGATCGGCGCTGTCGGCGAAGCATCCGGCGGGCGCGCCGTCGACCACCTGACTCGCGCTGTCGTACCACCGCCTGGCATCGTCGATGCGACCGTCCTCGGCCGCCAGGTCGCCCAGCACCTCGCGCACGAGCTCGAGGTTGATCCGCACCGGACAGGAGTCGCCGGCGGACGTGTCGGCCAGCGCGTCGGCGAACCGCTTCTCCGCCTCCGAGAGTCGGCCTTCGAGCACGAACAGGTCGCCCTCGGCGAATGGCACCGCCGCCGCGTCGATTACCGCGAACTTCCGCAACCGGTCAACCGCATCGCGCAACGCGGTGGCGTCGTGCATGTTGAACGCGTTCACCGCCGCCCGTTCGGCGAGGGCAAGGCTCACCACCGACGCCGCGAGCGCCACCAGCACCACCAACACCGGAGCCGACAGCAACAACACCCGCCGCCGGGTGCGCAGTCGCGCCCGCGGAGGATGCCACCACCCTCGCCACCAGAAGCGAACCCTGCGCAACAACCGCCGGGCGATCTCGCGCTCCGTCACCGCGACTCCTTCACGACGTCGCCGCGCAACAGCTGATTTCGGCGGTACTGGCGCACCGTCAACACGAGCTCGACCAGCAACAGCACGGCCGCCCCCGACGCGAGCAGCCAGTACCACTCCAACCGCCCGACGAGCTGCTCGTCGTCGGCTGGGTCTGTCTCCACCATCACCCCGGCCCGCACCGGAGGCAGCACTTCGGTGATCTCCCGGCCAGGCTGCCTATGGTGGTAGGGCAGGTCGAGTTGTTCGGCGATCTCGCGCAGCTGAGCCTCGTTCAGTGGGGCGGTGACATCAGCTTCGGCGGCCTGACCGGCCGGCGTCGCCGCGTCGGCCGCCGTCCCGTAGCCCAATACCGCCCCGCCCGAATACAGGTCCTGTGGAATGGTGAACGGTTGCGGTTGGGCCTGCGCGCCGACGACCCCGTCGCCGAAGTAGAAGATCAGGTTTCTGGCCTTCGGATAACGCTCCTTGGCCACCTGCAGTCGTTGGCGCAACACCTCCCGCGCCGCGGTCGGATCCACAGCATCCACCGCGTTGTCTGGTGACGACGGGTAGGGCTTCAGTCCGGCGGCAAACGCCTTGAGACTCCAGCCATCCTGTGACAGTGGCCATTCCACATGGGCTTGATCGGCGAATCCGATCAGATCGAAGCGGCCACCGGCATACTCGTCGATCAGCGCCCTGATGTCGTTGCGAATGCCCGTCATCCGCGACTTGCCGTCGCCGTAGTCGGTCACCCCGGTCGTCGCCGACCTGTCGACCACCAGAAACACGTTGATGTTGGAGACCGCCCGGATCGGATCGCCGCCGTCACGGTCCTCCCCGCCGGTGAGACCGGGCCGAAACGCCGCGAACAACAGCAGCAGCAGCGCTACCGTAAGCCCGGTCCAGCGCAGGACCACCGCCCGGTACCGCCCGGCCGCGGCGTGCACCAGCAACCGGTGCAGCGTCGCCAACCGCACGATCACCGCAATCGCCGCCAATCCGGCGAGCAGCCAGACCGGAAGCACCGGATCGAACGTCATCGACGCATCACCGCCTGTGCCACCGACAGCAGAACCGCCGCGACGACCGCGATCACCAACACAACGGCGGGGGTGTCGAGATGACGCGCGGTGACCGTACGCCCGCCGACCACCACCACCTGCGGTGGATTGTCGTTGATCGTGTTCAGGTCGTCGCGCAACACCGCCGCGGCACCACCGTCGGTGGTCGCCGTGCCCGCCGGGTTGTACACCTCGAACCTGCCGCCGGTCAACTCGGTCAGCCTGCGCAGTTTGTCGTTGGCCTCGGGGTGGGACTCCCCGGTGTCGGTGCGCACGATCGCGTTGACCTGGATCCCGGCCCGTTGCGCAAGCGCGGTCAACTCGTCGATGTCGTACAGCGGCGACCGCTCTCCCCGCGCGGCGTCGCCGAGGTAGATCAACTGACGGCGACGCACGCCGGCGTAGCTGAAATCGGGGAACCCGGAGAGGCACAACGCCAGCACGTCCTCGACCGGCGGCCGGGTTTCCTCCTCGTCGAGCGTGCGGGAGAACTGCCGGATGCCGGTGTCGAGTCGCTGCCGTTGCTCGACCGACACGGTTTCACCCCGGTCGATGCTTTGCCGGATACCGGCCAGGTCGGCGAAGTACCTCAGCCGCGCTTCACCGACCCGCCGGTCACGGGTCATCGGCAACACCCGCAATGTCGGCGAGGTGAGGCCGATCTCTTCGTTGGTGAACGACGCGACCTGATCGGCGTAATAGCTCAGGAACTGCGCGGTGCTCGGCTCGGTGACCGGTTGGTCGACACACAGCATCAGGTCGCGGGGATGGGCGGCTTCGTACGCGTCGACGTTCTTGGCCAGCCGCACCGGCCGGGCCGCCAGCACCACCGCCGCGACGAACGTGATCACCAGCAGCACCGCGGTCGCCATCACCGAAATCGTGTAGACACGTTGCACGCGAGCGAATTCGGGTAGCCGGGTGAGCCGGTCGACGTGCGCCAGCGGCCGCAGCCGACGCTGGACCCGCGCGACCGGCAGCAGCCAGGCAGCCCCCACCGCGACGAGCATACACATCAGCCCCGCGACCGCGACGGCCCACCACTTCAGTTCCATCGGCGAATCAGCTCCTCCGCCGAATTCCCCAATGCAGCGACGTCGGTGCAGGTCTGCTGGTTGAACTGGACATCGTGCAGGGCGGCGAGCAGTGGTACGGCATCGGCCAGTTCGCCATCGGCGAGTTCGGGCAGGTGCAGGTACTGGGCGCGAATGCCGGTGCGCAGATACAGGAAACTGCGTAGCGCGCGACTGTAGGCGGCGCCCGCCTGCGCCGGCGTCAAGGCCCGCCCCTGGTAGGCCTGAGTGGTCCGGCGGATGGTGCGGCTGAACCGGCGCCGCAACAGGTGGGCGTGCAGATCTCGCAACAGCGGGATGTTCCGCAGCCGCTCCGGGGGCAGCGTCCAGACGATCACGGCACCGCACCACAGCGCTCCCACCGCCACCAGTACACCGGCGAGCACCGTCCACCACACCGACGGTGACGGCGGCGGACCGATGAAGCGCAGCAGATCATCGCGCTGCATTGCGGTAGGCCTCCGACAATTCCACGAACTTGCTTCTGATCTCGGCGCTTGCCGCGATACGCACGAACGGAACTCCGCAACTGCGGAAGAACGCGTCGAGTTCGACGGCGCGTTGCTGTTCCGCCCGCCGGTACGCGGCGAGCACCGCAGGCCCCAGGGCGGCACCGTCGGGGATGATCCGGCCGGTGGCGACGTCGTAGCTCTCCGCTTCGCCGGCCTCGGCACCGATGGCGGGCATGTCGCTGATCGCGACCCACAACAGCTCGTGACGTGCGGTCAGGCCGGTGAGCACATCGCGCAGCTCCGTGCTGACGTCGGGTTCGTCGCTGACCACCACCAGCAACAGCCGGTGACGGTGGGTTTCGGCGACGTAGCTCAGCTGAGTGCGGATGTCACTGACGTCGACGTTCCCGCCACTGTGCACGTAGTACTGCTCGAGAGTCGACTCGATGTGGTTCTCGCCCCGGCGCATCCGCACGTGGACGCTGCCGCGGACATCGCCGTAGACCATGCCGATCTCGTCGCTGCGGCGCAGCGCGATCAAACCGACAGCACCCATCACGATTGTCGCGATGTCCCGTTTGGTCTCCCCGCTGGGGGCAAGTCCGGTCATGTTGAGTCCCGCGTCGGCCACAAGCAACAGCTTGTGGTGCTTTTCGGTGACGAACCGTTTGACCAGGACCTCGCCGGAACGAGCGGTGGCGCGCCAATCGATGTCGCGGACGTCGTCGCCGACGATATAGGGCCGCAGGTCGTCGAACTCCGTAGTGCGGGTGTGCAGCAGCGCGTACCGGCCACCCTCGAGCAGGTCGCGGGTATCGGTTCCGAAGTGCTCGATCGCGCGGTTGAGATGCCGTCCCATGACCCGGCTCAGGGCACTCGCACGGACTGCAGTACCGCGTCGATGATGCTCTCCGGAGTGACGCCCGAGGTCACCGCTTCGAACCGAAGGATCAGGCGATGCCGCAGGACTCGGTAGGCGACACGGCGAATATCCTCGGGAAGAACGTGATTGCGCCCGGCGAGCAGTGCCGCCGCCCGGGCGGCCTTGGCGAAGGCGATGGTGGCCCGTGGGCTGGCACCGTATTCGATCAGGCGCGCCAGCTGCGGCGGCAATGCCTGGGCCGGGTGGCGGGTGACGTACACCAACTGGGCGATGTAGTGCACCAGCACCGGATCGAGATGGATGTTGGCGGTGGTCTGCTGCAGGTAGCGTACGTCGTCGAGGCTGATCACCGGCCGGGGCGCGGTACGGTTGTACACCCCGGCATCCATCCGGAACAACACCTCGGCCTCTTCCTGCGGCGACGGATAGCGCAGGATCTCCTTGAGCATGAACCGGTCGGTCTGGGCCTCCGACAGCGGATACGTACCCTCCTGGTCGACCGGGTTCTGGGTGGCGATCACCAGGAACGGTTCCGGCATCGGATAGGACTTGCCCGCGATGGTGACCTGGCGTTCCTCCATTGCCTCGAGCATCGCGCTCTGCGTCTTCGCGCTGGAGCGGTTGATCTCGTCCAGCAGCACGATATTGGTGTGTACCGGACCCAACTGGGTGACAAAGGAATTCGTGTTCTGGTCGTAGATCTGCGTCCCCATGATGTCGCTGGGCAGCAGATCAGGTGTGCACTGAATCCGTTGAAACCCACCGGAAATCGATTCGGCTACCACGCGGGCCGCGGTCGTCTTGGCCAAGCCGGGAACGCTCTCCAGCAGGATGTGCCCGCCTGCCAGCAGGCCGATCAGGAGGGTCTCCCGCAGGTTGTCCTGACCGACAACCTTGGCGGCGAAGGCCTGCGAGATGGCGTGGACGATGCGGCGCGCACCCTCCATCTGTTGCATGTCGGGTTGTACCCGCCGTGCAGTTGTCATGGTCGTCTCGTCGCTCCTCATATCCGGCCCTCAGCCCCATGGGAAGGTGACAGTCGGCGGGTCGCTGGCGATGTCGACCTTGGCCTGGAAGAAGACTTCCAACGGTTCGTTGAACCTTCGATCCCGCGGATCAGGGGTGTCCACAGTGAGCAGGATCACGGCTCTGCCGACCACCGAAAGCCCGTTCGCGGCCTGGACCGTCTCAGGCACACTGACGCTCTCGAGTTCACTGGGCGCCGTCCATTGCGCCGTGCCGTCGATCGCGACCGCTGCCGAGACCCGCTGCGGGCAGTCCTTCGGCTGGAGCGATCGCGATTTCGCGCAGTCGGAAAGGGCAGCCAGCACGGCTTTCTCCACGGCTTTGCGGCCGTCGTCGGTGAGCCGGAATTCGGGGTAGATCGAATATTCGTCGCGCCACAGGGCACCGAGCGGTACCAGCGGAGGCGACACCAGCGATTCCAGGTTCGAGTTGGTGTTGCCGAACTCTATCCACCCCGGAAACACCAGGGCACGACCCGACGATGGCATCTTTTGGCCGAACAGCGTGACGGTGTCGATCAGCGCCTTGTCGGCGGCACCTTGCTCACCGATATCGATAACCGCCCAGGTTCTTTCCAGTTTCCATTGCCCTGAAGCAGTGTCCTGTTTGACGGTGACGGTTTCGTCGAATGCACGCTCCCCGAAGGTCGCGGTCACCCGCACCCGGCCGTCGTCCTCCACCCGGAGGATCTGCACGTTGCTGATCGGTGCATTATCGATCTGCTTCTTCAGCACCTCGTTGGTCAGGAAGGTCTTGTCGGCCGGTTCGGTCAGCGACAGAGCCAAGGCGGCATCGGCATCCCCGCGGCGCAGCGCGTCGAAATAGGCCTTGACTGCGCCATCGGGTGTGGTCGCGGCGACAGGTCCGCCGGAATCGCGGGTGGTGAAAACGGCGATACCCGCGACCACCGCGATAGCCACGACGAGCGCAACCGCACACGACAGGACGATGCGGCGACGACGGCGACGACGATCAGCCGCCGCGTGGGCCGGTGGCGGACTGAATGTGGGTGCCCCGGGCGGCGCAGCGCCGAACGATTGTTCCGGACCGGGATAGGGCCACCCCCAGCTTGGATCGGGTTGGCGCCATCCGGGTCCCGGTTGCTGTCGGCCGGCGGAGGGGGATTGCCAACCGACGTCGGGCTGCGGGCCGAGTGGTGGCGAGGCACCCGGCCCGGGCCCGCCGCCGATCGGGTTGGGCCCCCCCGAAGTTGTGTCCTGAACCTGTCATTCGACGACCACCGGGGGATCCACGCCCAGATCGATGTTCTCGCGCACGATCGCGCGCACCGTGTCGGGACCAGGCACGCCGTCCAGGTCATTCATGATGACCGGGATGTCGGGAATATCGCCGATTGCTATCATCCGGCGGCTACGGCCGTCGTAGTCGAACGTCACTCTGCTCAGGTCGATCGGGCCGGCGAGAGCCACCTTCTTCGACTCGAGGTCTCCGCCGGGCACACTGATGATTCCGTTGCATCTCTCGGGCCTGGAACCGGGTTGCAGACACTTGGTCAGGAATGCTCGCAGGGCTTCCTCGGCGGCCTTGCGCCCGGCGTCGTTCACCGAGAACGTCGGGTCCAGTGTCGCGCCGCCATCCAGGTCGTCCAGGACTATTTGCCTGGGCGGCACGACCTCGATGAACTTCGACGTCGTACCGGCCTCTAGAGGACCAGGAAACACATAGATGGTTCCGCTTTTCGGCACCCGCGTTCCGAAGAAGGTGAGCAGGCTTTCGGCATACATGTCGTCGTTGCCCCTGAAGCTCGCTTGGCTCCGGACGAACGCGTTCTTCAGTTTCCATTGGCCGTCCCGGTAGACCATCGGCAGGTCGCTCTCCTGACGCTGATTCCCGATCCGTGCCGAGACCCGAACCTTGACTCGCGTTCCATCGTCGGACCGTTCGGTGACATCGCCGACTTGGATATCGGTGATGGGCGCCCGCTTGATCTGTTTCTCGAGTACCTCGTCGGTAAGCAGATCGGTTGTCGCGGGCTGATTGTCACTCAGCGCCAACGCCGCCTCCGCGTCTCCGCAGGCCAACGCCTCGAGGTATGACTTGGCGACATCACGAGCCGCCGTGGCGTCGGCCGGCCCGCCCTGTCGGCCGGCATCGTCGTCGCCCTTCAGCCATAGGAATCCCGCCACGAGACCGATCACTAGCAGCACCCCAACCCCGGCGCCGACCGTGATCAACAGCGGCCTGCGGTTCTTCGACGCCGCGGGGCTGGGTAACGGTGGCGGCGGCGACCAACTTGCCGGGCGGTCGGCGGACGACGGTCGGTATTGACCCGCAAACCCTCCCGTTTGGTGGGACGGCTGTGGGCCCGGGGGCCAGTTGGAGTGGTCGGTCACCGTAATCCCAATTCCAGAATCACCACTTATCCCTTGAGTTCGAACTTCGGCGGATCCTGGGTGAAATCGACTGTCGCGGTCATGAAGATGCTCACCTCATCGCTGTCCGGAGCGTACCGGTTGATGCCGCGACCGGTGACCGTGAACTCGGCGCGGGCGGAGACGTCGACTGCTCCGGTCTCCGTGTTAATCGGGTACACGCGCACATCCGTGAGCTTTTCGAGCCGCCATTTGGCAGTGCCCTCAACGAAGTAGGGCGTGTAGGCGCGGCCGTTAGGACAGTTCGGTGACGAATTGGGCGACTTCGCACATTCTTCCACCGCTGCGCGCAACTGGTCCTCGATGAACTTCTTGCCCTCGTCGCTGACCTCGATCTGCGGCCTCACCGATTCCTCGCCCAGTATGAACATCAGCCCGGACGGACGCTCGTTCCAACTGCGGGCGATCAGGTTGGGGTTCGCCGAGCCCAGTCCGATGTAGCCCGGAAAGATGTATGCGATGCGGCTCGACGGGATTGGTTGGTCGAACAGGGTGATCCACTTCGCCAACTCCGGCGACATTTTGTCGACGTGGAACTCGACGCTCATCACGCCCTCGGCGACCAGCCAGCCCTTACCGTCCGCGGGTGGGGTCACCGTCATGTACCCGTCGTAGACGTCGTCGCCGATGTCGAACACCACATGCACGAGGTTCGTGTCTTCGCCGAGGACACGGATGTTGCGGATCGGGAACTTCTCCTGTTGTTTCCGCAGCACCTCATCGGTGACGAAGGTCGTGTCCGGCGGTGAGAACGACGTCAGCGCCAGCGCCGACTTCGCGTCGCCGCGCTCGAGCGCGGCGAGATAAGCCCGTGCGGCTTCCTTAGGCGTCGCGGCGCCGGCGGATCCTTGCTGCGGGTGAAGACCAGCACACCGGCCGCGACGAGCGCCACCACGGTGACGACGGCGCCGATCGCCACGAACAATTTGGTGCGGTTGCGCCGGGCGGGCTTGACGACGACAGGCGGAGGGTTGAACGGCTGGCCGGGTGCGCCGGGATGCCCCGGCCCACCGCCGACCGGTGGCGCGAACCGCTGTGCTGCCCCGTGTGGCGGGCCCGGCGGCGGTGGGCTGCCCCATGGGCCGCCCGGTGACGGCTGGGGACCCGCCGGTTGTGGTCCCCACGGTGCCTGCTGCTGCGGCGGCGGGTGCGGAGTCCCGGCGGCCCCACCTGGGCCAGTGGTGTGGGCGGGGCCACCGAAGCTCTGCCACCCGTCCGTCACGCGAGCAACCTCCAACCCCGTGCGTGAATGCACTGCGATCAATAGGGCCGATAGTAGTTCCGACAGCGAGCTGTCTAGGACGCAAATTCGTCACAGCTGCCTCCTAGCTGCACGTTTGTGGCCAACTTTCCTCGGCGAGCAGACGCGTGCACCCCTGAAATTTCGCCGAACTGGGGGTGCTGGCGTCTGCTCGCGGGAAGAACGGGACTGCTTGCCAACCGGGTCCGGCAAACTACCCGGCGCCGGCGTCGAACCCCACCCGTCGTCGGCGACCGTCAGCACCACACGGTCGCCGGTCCGGGTCAGCCGCACCCGTACCGTGCCCGCCCGCGCGTGCCGGTACACATTGGCCGGCAGTTCCCGCGCCGCGCGGTACAGCAGCTGCTGCGAGTCCGGTTTGCCCACCTCGTCCAGATCGGCGACGATCGTGTAGTCACCGCGAGAATCCAGCTGGCGCAACAGCTCTCGGACCGGCTCAGTCAGGCCGGCGCCGCGGCCGCGTAGCTGCCCAGCACCACCGCGTACATCTCGAGCAGCCAGTGGTCGACCTCCCACAGCCACACCAGCAGCGCGATCAGCGCGATCAGCGGCACCCGCCGCACACGCCGCGAGGACCGGCGGGCCGCACCGTCGCCGACGGCGAAATCCGCACCGATTAGGGTGACGACTATGGACTTCGCGATGTCGGCCAAGGCGCAGGACTACCACCAACGGCTCACCGAGTTCATGGTCGAGCACGTGTTCCCCGCCGAGCAGGCGTACCACGAGTACATCGTGGCCAAGGGACCGCACGACCACACCGTTCCGCCGATCGTCGAGGACCTCAAGAAGATCGCCAAGGAACGCGGGCTGTGGAACCTGTTCCTGCCGGCGGTGTCCGGGCTGACCAACCTGGAGTACGCCCCGCTCGCCGAGATCAGCGGCTGGAGTGTCGACATCGCCCCCGAGGCCATCAACTGCGCCGCCCCCGACACCGGCAACATGGAGACCCTGCACCTGTTCGCCACCGAGGAGCAGCGCAAACAGTGGCTCGAGCCGCTGCTGGAGGGCAAGATCCGCAGCGCGTTCGCGATGACCGAGCCGGCGGTGGCCTCCTCCGACGCCCGCAACATCCAGACCACGATGGTGCGCGACGGCGACCACTACGTCATCAACGGCCGCAAGTGGTGGATCTCCGGGGCCGCCGACCCGCGCTGCAAGATCCTCATCGTCATGGGCCGCACCGACCCCGAGGCGGCCAGCCACCGGCAGCAGTCGATGATCCTGGTGCCGGTCGACACCCCCGGCGTGCACATCAGCCGCTCGCTGCCGGTGTTCGGCTGGCAGGACCAGCACGGTCACTGCGAGATCATCTTCGACAACGTCCGGGTGCCAGCCGGCAATCTGCTCGGTCAGGAGGGCGACGGGTTCGCCATCGCCCAGGCCCGGCTCGGTCCCGGCCGCATCCACCACTGCATGCGTGCGCTGGGCGCGGCCGAGCGGGCGCTGGCGCTGATGATCGACCGGGTGCAGAAGCGTGTCGCGTTCGGCAAGCCGCTGGCCGAGCAGGGCGTGGTGCGCGAGGCAATCGCCAAGTCGCGCAACGAGATCGACCAGGCCCGGCTGCTGTGCCACAAAGCCGCCTGGACCATTGACCAGCAGGGCAACAAGAGTAAGGATGCCCAGGTGCAGGTGGCCCAGATCAAGGCCGTCGCCCCGCAGGTGGCCTGCAACGTGCTCGACCGGGCGATCCAGGTGCACGGCGGTGGCGGTGTGTCCGACGACTTCCCGCTGGCCCGGCTCTACGCCTGGCACCGGGCGATGCGGCTGTTCGACGGGCCCGACGAGGTGCACATGCGCACCATCGCCCGCGCCGAGCTGGGCAAGGAGAAGAGCCCGCTGGCCGCGGCCGTGTGCGCGCAGGACCGGTCCACCTGGGTACATCCGGATACGGTGGGCGAATAGTGTCGGTCGACGCCGTCGAGCTGCCGGGCGCGTGGAACTTCCGCGACGTCTCGGCCGAGACCGGCATCCGGCCCGGGCGGTTCTTCCGGTCCAGTGAGCTCAGCGGCCTCGACGAGACCGGGCGTGAAAGGCTGCGCCGGCTGGGCGTCACCGACGTGGCAGACCTGCGCTCGCCGCGAGAGGTGGAGCGCCGCGGGCCGGGCGCGGTGCCGCCGGAGGTGCGGGTGCACCTGCTTCCGTTCCCGGACGTGTCGGCGGTCGACGGTGAGGCGCCGCACGAGGCGACGTTCCAGAAGATGATGAGCGAGCGCCCCGACGACGAGGACGTGGCGGTGGCGGCCCGGCGCTTCATGACCGAGGAGTACCGCAAGTTCCCGATCCTGGGCGGCGCGAAACGCGCGGTGCGGCAGGTGGTTACGCTGCTGTCCGCGGGCCGGCCGGTGATCACCCACTGCTTCGCCGGCAAGGACCGCACCGGCTTCACCGTCGCGACGGTGCTGGAGGCCGCGGGAGTGGACCGCGACGCGGTGATGGCGGATTTCCTGCGCAGCAACGAGGCGATCGGCCCGCTGCGCGAACGCATCCTCGACTCGATCCGGCGACGCACCGAGACCGAGGAGACGGTGACGTTCGCCGAGGCACGGTTGACCGACGAAGTGCTCGGTGTGCGCGAGGAGTACTTGTTCACCGCGCACCGCACCATCGAGACCGAATACGGCGGGCTGGTCGGGTATCTCGAGTCGGCCGGGGTGACCGCCGAGGATCTGGCGAGACTGCGCGCGGTGCTGCTCGGCTGATCTCGGCTCGAGTCCGCGTCGCTTCCACACCCGGTTCGGCCGCCGATCGGCGCTGTCTTCTCGTCCGTAACGTGACCGGGCGCAGCCTTGTTTGCTTGAGTTTATCTAGATAAACTCGCCGCGACCTGTTCCCCGGCAGACGAGGGAAACACATGGACCTGTCCTTCTCGGACGAGGACCGGCGATTTCGGCGTGAGCTCCGCGAATGGTCGCGGGACAACGTTCCCACTGCCGAGCGGCCGTGCGGTGAGCCTCGTCCACCAACTGATGGCCACCAACGCGCTTGCGGCCGACAACATCACGTTCTTCGCCGGCCCGCACCGAGATCGAGTGAAAAATCATGAGCACCGCCGAATTGCACACCCGGCTGGTCGACGGTGTCGGCGTGGTGTCGTTCAATCGCCCGCACCGGCACAACGCGATCACCGATGCGCTCTTTCATGATTGGTGCGCAGCGGTGCGTGGGTACCTGGCCGACCCGGCGGTGCGTTGCGTTCTGCTGCGCGGCGAGGGCCGCTCGTTCTGCTCCGGGCGTGACACCGCCGAGCTGGGCCGGCGCGCCCGGGGCGAGGACGATTTCACCTTCGTCCAACAGCACCAGCGGGTCCGGCTGGAGCTGCTGGAGTCGACCAAACCGATCGTCGCCGCGGTCCAAGGCGCCGCGCTCGGCGGTGGATTCGAGATCGCGCTGTCGGCGGACATCCGCATCATCGCCGACGACGCGGTCTTCGGCCTGCCCGAAGTCGGCCTCGGTCTCGTCCCCGACACCGGGGGAACCCAGCTGCTGCCCGCCCTGATCGGACCGGGACGGGCCATGTACCTGGTGCTCAGCGGCGAGCGGATCGACGCGCAGACCGCATACCGGTGGGGCCTGGCCGAGGAGGTCGTTCCGCGGGACCGCCTCGAGGCCCGCGCCATGGAGCTCTGCGGGCGCCTGGCCGCTCAACCGAGGCTGGCGACATCGATGGCCAAGATGCTGGTCAACCAGGCCTCCGCGGGCCCGATCCGCAACGGCATCGGACAGGAGCTGCTGGCCCAGACCGCACTGTTCGGCTCCGATGAGTACCAACAGATCCGCAATCGCGCCCGGACCGGCAAGGAAGACCGCTGACATGCCGCTGCCCGCACCCCCACCCGTCGGCACCGCGATGCTGCCACCCGGAACCTTCGCGGGCCAGGTCGTCGTCACCGGCGGCGGAACCGGGCTGGGTAAGGCGATCGCCGTCGAATTCGCCCGGGTGGGAGCCGCGGTCGCGATCGCCAGCCGCAAGTCCGAGCACCGGGAACGCGGTGTGCACGCCGTCGAAGCCGTCGGCGCTCGAGCGATCGGCGTCGAGCTCGATGTCCGCGACGAATCGGCCGTGTCGGCTATGTTCGATGCCGTTGAGCAGCGACTGGGCCCGGCCGATGTGCTGATCAACAACGCCGCGGGCAATTTCCCGTCACAGGCGATCAATCTGTCGGCGAACGCGTGGCGTTCGGTGGTGGACATCGTGCTCAACGGAACGTTCTTGTGCAGCGCCGAATTCGCCCGCCGCGCCATCGCGCGGGGAGCCCCCGGCGCCGTCCTCAACATCGGCGCGACCTACGCGTGGACGGGCGGCCCCGGCACTGCGCACTCGGCTGCCGCGAAGGCCGGGGTCACCAACCTGACCCAGTCGCTGGCGGTGGAGTGGGCGTCCCGGGGTATCCGGGTGAACTGCCTGGCGCCCGGCCTGTTCCCGCACGACGATCTGCCCCCGGTGCTGCGCGCCCGCCGCGACCCGGAAACCGACGCCAAACGCATCCCCGGCGGGCGCGTGGGCCAACCACACGAGCTGGGCTGGGCAGCGACCTATCTCTGCTCCCCTTACGCGGCCTACCTCACCGGCCACACCCTGGTCCTCGACGGTGCCAACTGGCTGCGCCGGGGTCTGACCATGCCGGAGTTCGTGCCGATCGAGGAGCAGTTCCCGTGACGCGCCGATAAGGCGCCCATCCCGGCGATCGACCCCGCGGCGCCGCGTCCAGAATAGGGGGCATGTTCTCGCGCTCCCGCCCGAACGTCGACGCGCCCGCGTGGTTCACCAGGGCGTTGGCGCACAAGCCCGACCGCACGCACGTCGACGTCGACGGTTGCCGCATCCACCTGCGGGTATGGGGCAGCGCCGAGAACCCGCCGCTGGTTCTGGTGCATGGCGGCGGTGCGCATTCCGGATGGTGGGACCACATCGCGCCGTTCTTCGCCGCCACTCATCGCGTCATCGCCCCCGACCTGTCCGGGCACGGCGACAGCGGCACCCGGACCCGCTACAGTCTGCGGCTCTGGGCGCAGGAGATCATGGCCGCGGCGCAGGCGGTGTCGTCGGGACACCCGACGATCGTCGGGCACAGTCTCGGCGGCTGGGTCACCGCGTCGGCGGCCACCCACTACGGGGACAGCATCAACAGCATCGTTGTCGTCGACTCGCCGCTGCGGGACCGCGCGCCTGAAGAGCGAATGCTGCGGGGCCGCAACACATCACCCCGCGGATACCGCAGCAGGGACGCCATCCTGAGCCGGTTTCGCGCGGTTCCCGCGCAGGAGGAGATGCTGCCGTTCGTCGCCGCGCACATCGCCGAGGAGTCGGTGCGGCGGACACTGCGGGGGTGGGTGTGGAAGTTCGACCCGGCGATCTTCGCCGGACACATTCTCGAACGACCCCCCGCCGAGCAGGAGATGATGGAAGAACTGATGAATCAGATGCCCTGCCGGGTCGGTTATCTGCGCTGTGAGAACGGGCTGGTGCCGCCGGACATGGCGGAGCGGATCCGCGACATCCTCCAGCTCAGAGGGCCGTTCGTGGAACTGGCCGAAGCGGGCCACCATCCCATGCTGGATCAGCCGTTACCTCTGGTCGCCACCCTGCGGACACTGCTGGAGTTCTGGTCGATAACCTGAGCGCTCAGTACAGCAGGTCGATGACGCGGTCCTGTTTGTGCGTACTGGCGATGTAGCGCCGGGCGTTTCTCATGTGGTCGCGCCAGGCTTTCTCGGCGCCCTCGCCGTCACGCGTGCGGATGAACTCGATGGTTTTCTCGTAACTGCGCAGCGCCCGCAGGTCCGCGCGGCGCGCCTCGTCGGTGTCGGGTCCTATCTCGTCCAGCGACTTGGCGAGTTCGCGTTCGATGATCTCCGCGAGCATCGCGATCACCGCGGCGAGCGTGTGATTGCCGGACAGTTCGACCAGCCGCACGTGCAGGCGGGCACCGGCCCGGCTGAACTCCCGGGTGTCGTCGATCGCGGCCCGCACTTCGTCCAGCGCGGCGTCCACCTGCGCGAGCACCTCATCGGTCGCCGACTCCGCCAGCCGGCGAACCGCGGCCGGCTCTATGGTCATCCGCGCATCCCAGACGTCGGCGATCGTCGTCCCGGACAGGGTGAGGACCAGCCCGAACAGGCCGGCGACGGCGTCGGGGCCCGGAATGGTGACCCGGGCCCCGCCGGGCGGTCCCCGCCGAATGGTCACCAGCGACTCGCTTTCCAGCAGCCGCAGCGCTTCCCGCAGTGTCGGACGCGACACCCCGAACCGCTGCATGAGTTCGGGTTCGGCCGGAAGCCAGTCGCCGTCGACGAGTTCGCCGTGGGCGATCATCCGCCGGATCTGCGCGGCCACCTGATCGGCCATCTTCCGCGGGCGGACCGGTGTCCGGATACCGGCCAGGGCATCGGTTCTCTTGCCGGCCAACTGGACCCCTCTTCCACTCCCCGTCGGTGTGACCCGGACGTGGACGATACCGGAGGGTGTGTTTCGGCAGACCCCCGCGCGGAACACCGCCCCTAGTGCGTCAGATACACCCCCACGCCCCACGCGACGGTGGCCAGCAGGGCGGCGACGAGTTCGACCCCGATGGACAGCGCCACCCCTTTGACCGCGTGTTTGGTCGAGGTCCAGGCCGCCGCCGCGTCGCGGCGGGCGGCGAGTTCGGCGAGGTAGACACCGAGCACGAAACCGACCACCAGGCCCAGCACCGGGATCACGAAGAACCCGACGATGCCCAGCACCGCGCCGGCGACGATGCTGAGCGTGCGCACGTCGGCGGCCCGCATCCGCCGCGCCGGCCACAGGTACTTGATCAGGACCCCCGCGCCGAGCAGCACCGCGGCCACCGCGAGGGTCACCCAGGCCGTGGTGCCGCCCTCGACGACGGCCCAGACCGCGATCGCGGCCAGGACCAGCAGGCTGCCGGGCAGCACCGGCACCACGATGCCGACGACGCCGACGGCGATCGCCAACGCGACGAGGATCAGGCCACCGGTGCTCATGGGGAGAATCTACGGGGCCGGCGCCCCAGTGGCGTGCCGATACCCCGGGTAGCCGTCAGGGCCGCTGGGCCCGCACCCACTGGATGTTGCCCACCCGGCTGGTGCGCACCCGGGTGAAGCCCTGCCGCTCGAACAGGTCCCCGAGTTCGTCGTCGTCGAAGATGTGCGCGGTGCCGCTGAACAGCACCCGCAGCAGCGGCGGCACCGGCCCGACCGTCGGCACCATGACCGCGATCCGCCGGCCGGACCGCAGTACCCGGAACATCTCGCCGACCGCGAACGAGATCACCGGCACCAGCTGCAGCACCGCCAGCGACGTCACCGCGTCGAACGTCTCGTCGCGGAACGGCAGCCGCTGCGCGTCGGCGCGCAGGAACCCGGTCGTCGGCCCGGCGTGGGCGGCCACCGCGCGTTCGAGCATGGGTTCGGAGATGTCGACCCCGAGTGCGAGCCCCTCGGCACCGACGTCGCGCGCCATCGCGGCGGTCACGTTGCCCGGGCCGCAGCCGACGTCGAGCACCTGCCCGCCGACCGGGATCTGTAACCACGCCAGCGGGGTCTGCCAGGTGCTCAGGAACCGGCGGGCCAGCCCCTGGGCCTTGTCGTAGAACAGCGACCCGGGCCCCGACGACCACACCGCCTGGATGATGCCGTGGTTGCGCGGCGGCGCGGGTTCGGTCGCCGCGTCGAGCAGATCCAGATAGCCGCGGTCGGCGTCGAGCCGCTCGGGTGGCTCCTTGAACAGGTCGACCGCCCGGCGCAGCGCCGGCGGCAGCGTGGTCGCCCCGGTCATCTCGTCGGTCACCCCATCAACGCTACGCCGGTCGCTCATGCACCGAGTTTGTCCGCCAGATCCAGGAAATCCGTTGCCATGATGTCGAATTCACCCTCCTCGACCGGGTGCGGCGGGCGCCGCGGGCCCCGCTCGAGCGGCCGCGTCACGTAGGCGGTCCGCAGCCCGGCGGCCCGCGCCGCCCGCAGCTCGGATGGATGGGCGGCGACGAGCATCAGCTCGTCGGGCCGCACGTCGAGCAGTTCGGCGCAGCCCAGATACACCTCCCGGTCGGGCTTATAGCGCCGGAACATCTCCGCGGAGATCACGCAGTCCCACGGCAGCCCGGCCCGTTTGGCCATGTTGGTCAGCAGCGACACGTTGCCGTTGGACAGCGTGGTGATCAGGTAGCGGCGACGCAGCCGTTGCAGCCCGGCGACCGCGTCGGGCCACGGGTCGAGCCGGTGCCAGGCCCGGTTGAGGTGGTCGATCTCCTCCTCGGACACCGACAGCAGATCGACCGCCTCGAGCAGTTCCACCAGGATCATCCGGTGCAGGTCGTCGACCTTGGTCCAGGGCAGCTCGCCGCGGCGGACCCGGTCCATCGCGGGGGCGTAGCCGGCCCGCCAGCTGTCGGCGACCGCGGCCCAGTCCCGGTGGGCGTTGTGCGCCCGCCCGAACTCGCGCAGTTCGGCGATGATCCCGGACCGCCAGTCGACGACGGTGCCGAAGACGTCGAACGCCAACGCCCGCGGCAGCAGCTCACTCATCGGCGCGTTACGGCTCCAACACGACCTTGCCGAGCACTTCGCCGTCGGCCAGGCTCTGCAGCGCCTCCGCGCCCTTGGCCAGCGGGTAGCGCACCGGCGGCGGCGGCCGCAGCCCGGCCTTGACCAGCTCGGACACTCCGAACTCGAACAGCGACGCCGATTCCGGCCGGACCCGGATGAACTCGCCCAGACCGACCCCGACGACCGCGACGTTGCGCAGCAGCAGCCGGTTGACCTTGACGGTCGGGATGCCGCCGCCGGACGCGAAGCCCAGCACCAGCAGCCGGCCCTCGACCGCCAGCGCGCGGATCGCGTCGTCGAAGGCCGGGCCGCCGATCGGGTCGACCACCAGGTCCACCCCGCGCCCGCCGGTGGCGTCGCGCACCTGCTGCAGCCAGCCGTCGGTCAACGGCAGCACCACGTCGGCGCCCAGCGACTTGACGTAGTCGATCGCGTGGGTGCGGTGCACCAGCGCGATCACCGTGGCGCCGAGCGCCTTGGCGACCTGGATCGAGGCGGTGCCGACCCCGCCGGCCGAGCCGAGCACCAGCACCGTCTCACCCGGCCGCAGCGCGCCGCGGCGGGCCAGCGCGAAGTACGCGGTCTGGTAGTTGCCCAGCAGCGCAACGGCTTCGGCGTCGTCGAGGTGGTCGGGGGTGGGGCTGACGCTCTCCGGGGCGACGGCCACCCGTTCGGCCCAGCCGCCGAGCATGCACAGCGCGGTCACCCGCTGGCCGGGGGTGAACTCCGACTCCTCGGGCGCCGAGCGCACCACCCCGGCGACCTCCATGCCGGGGATGAACGGCGGGTCCAGGCGCATCTGGTACTCGCCGCGCAGCAACAGCAGATCAGGGAAGCTGACCCCGGCCGCACCGACGTCGACGACGACGACATTGTCACCGCCGACGTCGTCGACGTCGGTGAACTCCAGCCCGGCGGGTCCTGAAAGCTCCCTTGCGACAAGGGCTTTCATTCAACAGGTCCGATGATCAGCGGATGCTGAAGCGGGCCTGCGACGCCGCCGACAGGTCGGTGATCTCGCCCCACTTGGCGGCGATCTCGTCGACCGACGGGACGTGGTCGAAGGTCACACCCTCGTTCTGGAACAGCGCGGTGCGCTGCACCTTGCCGCCGCCGACGATGAACACCGACGCGCTGTCGGGCACCTCCTCGGTGCACAGGTAACCGACCACCGGCGCCACGTACTCCGGCTTGAGGTTCTCCAGCACCTCCTTGGGCAGGATGTCCTCGGTCATCCGGGTGGCGGCGATCGGCGCGATCGCGTTGCACTTGATGTTGTACTTCGCGCCCTCCTGCGCCAGCGTGTTGATCAGGCCGACCAGGCCGAGCTTGGCGGCGCTGTAGTTGGCCTGACCGAAGTTGCCGAACAGGCCGCTGGTGGAGGTGGCGACGACGACCCGGCCATAGCTCTGCTCCCGGAAGTGCGCCCAGGCGGCGCGGATCACGTTGTAGCCGCCGTAGAGGTGGACCTTCTGGACCGCATCCCAGTTCTCGAACGTCATCTTGTGGAAGGTGCCGTCCCGCAGGATGCCGGCGTTGGAGACGACGCCGTCGATCTTGCCGAACGCGTCGAGGGCGGTCTTGATGATGTTCTCCGCGCCCGCAGGGTCGGCGACGCTGTCGTAGTTCGCGACCGCCCGGCCCCCCGCCTCCTTGATCTCGGCCACCACGTTGTCGGCCATGGCCGAACCGGAGCCGGTGCCGTCCCGCGCGCCGCCGAGGTCGTTGACGACGACGCAGGCGCCCTCCTTGGCGAGGGTCAGCGCGTACGCGCGTCCGAGACCACCACCGGCGCCGGTGACGACGATGACGCGATCCTGCACTCCTGGCATGCGATTCCTTTCTAGAAGAGCCGTCGAGCGAGCTTCCAAGCCTTCTCTGTATACGGGGGATAGATGAAGGCCCCCAAGTCGGGTCGGCTCGGCTTGCTCAGCACCGACTTGGCGTGGCTGAACTCCTCGAAGCCGAACCTGCCGTGATAGGCGCCGATGCCGGACGGGCCGACCCCGCCGAACGGCAGCTTGCTGGTGGCGAAATGGAACAGCAGGTGGTTGATCACCATGCCGCCGGCGGGCACCTCCTTGACCACCCGCTCCTTGACGGCGCGGGACTTGGTGAACAGGTAGGCGGCCAGCGGCTTGGGCCGAGAGTTGACGAAACCGATTGCGTCGTCGAGGGATTGGACCGTCACGATGGGAAGGATCGGCCCGAAGATCTCCTCGGTCATCAGCGGTTCGGCCGGGTCGGGGTCGACGACGACGGTCGGCTGGATGGTGACCTTGTCCGGGTCGGAGCCGCCGCCGATGACGACCTTGCCCTTGGTGGCGGCCAGCGCGGTGGTGAGCCGGTCGAAGTGGCGCCGGTTGACGATCGGCTTGCCGTCCGGCTCGTCTGCGGTGAACTTGCCGACCGCGGCCTTGATCTTGTCGACCAGCTGGTCGCGGATGCGGGCGTCGGCCAGCACGTAGTCCGGCGCGATGCAGATCTGGCCGGAGTTGACCAGCTTGGTCCAGGCGATGCGCTTGGCGGCGATGTCGATGTCGGCGTCGGCGGCGACGATCACCGGGCTCTTGCCGCCGAGCTCGAGGATCACCGGGGTCAGGTGCGGGGCGGCGGCCTGGTACACCTTGCGGCCGATCTCGGTGCCGCCGGTGAAGCACACCTTGTCGAAGCCCTGCTCGATGAGCTCCTGGCTGACCGCGCCGTCACCCTCGACGACGGCGATGGCGTCGTTGTCGAGGTAGCGCGGCACCAGCTCGGCCATCAGCGCCGACGACGCGGGCGCGACCTCGGACGGCTTGAGCACGACGGCATTGCCGGCGGCGATGGCGCCGATCGCCGGACCCAGCGTCAGCACGAACGGGAAGTTCCACGCGCCGATGATCAGCACGACGCCGTAGGGCTCGTACTCGATCCAGCCGCGGCCCGGCAGCTGCGAGCGTTCCAGCAGCCGGTAGCGGCGGCGGGCCCACTTGCGCACATTCTTGGCGGCGTCGCGGGTTTCGGCGACGAGGTTGGCGATGTCGGCGAACCAGGCCTCGAACGGTTTGCGGCCGAGGTCCTTCTCCAGTGCCTCGATGATGGCCGGCTCGTTCTCGGTGACCAGCCGCTCCAGCGCCTGCAGCTGCCGGCGGCGCCAGTCGATGCTGCGGGTGCGCCCGGTGGCGAACGTTTGGCGGACCCGCCGGACGACGGCGGGGATATCGACGGTGGTGGTCGTGGGCGCGACGGATTCTGTGGTCATGGTCGGTACCTCCTGGCCCCCGAGCCTAACCAACCGGTTGACCGAACAGAAGGAGTTGGTTCAGCCGGTCGGTTTGCGCAACCCCCGGGAGGAGGCCCGCGCGCTCGGCTGCCCGCCTACGAGCGACTTTCCCGGACCCCGGTGACGAAGGAGGAGAACTCGTCCTGGTCGGTGGACTGCTCGGGCGGCAGCACCCAGCGGTCGAGGCGGCGCATCTCGGCGGCGGCGGTGATCGCGGTCGCGGTCCAGCCGTGCGCGTTGAGCCACTCGGCGACGTCGGCGCGGTTGGGGTCGTCGTACATCAGTTCGCCGACATCGGGCGGGTCCTCGATGCCGAACTGCTCGGCGATGCGGCGGAACTTCTCCCGGTGCTCCGCGCGCCGCCGGTCCGAGCGCTTGCCGACGGCCTCGGCCGCCACCCGGCTGCCCGGGGCGCTGAGCTCGGTGATCCGCTCGAACAGCAGGTCCTGGGCGTCGGCGGGCAGATACATCAGCAGTCCCTCGGCCAGCCACGCGGTCGGCCGGCCGGGGTCGAAACCGGCGGCGCGCAGCGCCGCGGGCCAGTCGTGGCGCAGGTCGATCGGCACGGTGCGCAGCTCGGCCTTGGGCCTGACCCCGTGCTCGGCCAGCCGGGTGGCCTTGTATTCGAGCACCTTCGGCTGATCCAGCTCGTAGACCACGGTGCCGGCCGGCCAGTCCAGCCGGTAGGCGCGCGAGTCCAGCCCGGAGGCCAGGATCACCGCCTGGCGGATACCGGCGGCCGTCGCGTCGGTGAAGAACGCGTCGAAGAAGTGGGTGCGCACCGCCTGGTAGTTGCCCATGTGCTCGAAGACCGTCGCGACCTCGGGATCGAGCTCGGCGACCTTGGCGGAGAAGTCCTCGCCGCGGATCAGGTCCCAGATCCCCGGCCCGACGCCGGACACCAGCAGCTCGGCGTAGGGGTCGCGGATGAGCGGGTCCGGTTTGGCGGTCTCGGCGGCGCGGGCCGCGGCCACCATCACCGCCGTCGACCCGACGCTGGTCGCGATGTCCCAGGTGTCGTTGTCCGTGCGCAGCGAGCTCATCGGGGGTACATCCGTTTCTCGGCAGCTGTATAGGAGCGGTCTGACGCCGCCATGCTACCGAAAATACTTAGGCTCGCTATGTGAAGGCCGGGCAGGTCAGTGCAGCTCCCAGAGCTTGTTGGCCATCAGCAGCTCGAACTTCGCCACCACCGCCTCGAGGTCCTCGTGGTCGCCGATGAACCCGGCGTACAGGCCCATGCCCCACATCACCGCCACCAGCACCTCGACGAGGGCGGGCACGTCCTCGTCGGCGGTGATCAGCTCGCCGCGTGCGATCGCGTCGTCGACCGCCCACTTGATGAACTCACGCGACTGGCGAAGCGAGTCGTGCTCGTCGCCCTGCAGCTCCGGGTGTCGCTGCGATTCCAACACCGAAGTCACAAGAAACGCTGCGGCGGAACGATCGTCCGAATCCGCCTGCATGGCCGCGGCGAAGAAAGCCGAGATGCGTTTCAGCAAGCTCGTTTCCCCTTGAGCCCGGGCAACGCCGGCCTGCACCACGAGGGCATTCGTCCGCTGCACCACCTCGCGCCACAACACCCGTTTGTTGGCGAAGTAGTGATTGATAGCGGGTCGAGTCAGGTCGGCCCGCAGGGCGATCGCCTGAAACGTCGCGGCGTCGTACCCGACTTCGCTGAAAACCTCGCGGGCCGCCTTGATGATGCGCTCCCGCGTTTCGGCGGCCTTAGCTGCTGGAGGGCGGCCGGGGCCCCTACTTGCGGTATGTTGCGGCACGGTCAAATTGTGCCATAGCTCACCGGGTTATCCGGATAATATTTGCAGGTCCCGACGCTCGCTGCGGCGTTTCAGCAAAGACGCCCGCATCGGCCGTTGAATTCGATGCACGTGTCAGTGTCGAACGATAGTGTCGGTTGACATGGCCAACGTTTCTCGAGAGTCGTACTTCGAGACCGGCCTGCAGGTACTGGCTGACCTCGGGTACGGCGGCCTCAAGCTTGCGGAGGTGTGCAACCGGCTCGGGGTCACCACCGGATCCTTCTACCACTATTTCCCCAACTGGCCTGCCTACACGCGGGAGTTGGTGCAGCACTGGATGGACGTGGAGACCGTCCACTTCATCGAACAGAGCCGCGCGGAAAAGGATCCGCGGAAGCGCATCGACAATCTTTTCAACAAAGGGATGGAGCTTCCGCACGGCGCCGAGTCCGCGATCCGCGTGTGGAGTGCGCTGGATCCGTACGTGCACGAGGTGCAGACCGCGGTCGATCAACAGCGCTACGACATCATGTACGAGTCGGCGTTCGAGATCCTGCAGAACAAGCGCCAGGCCCAGGTGTTCGCGGCGTGGGCGATGTATCTGCTCGTCGGCTTCGAACAGGTCGCCATCCCGCGGGACATCGACGCGTTCCGGTGGGTCGTGGGCCGGATGGCCGACGCGCTGGACACCGACGGGTTCGCCTCGGTGCCCAGCGGCGACTGACCGCTACGGTGACCCGGCTCGGGCGTCGGCTCGCCGACCGGATCCGCCAGCGCGACCCCGAGTTCGACGCGGTGCGCCGGGCCGCCCGCGCGGCGATGGTGGTCCCGGTCGCCGCCGCGCTCGGGTTCGCGATCGGAAGTGGTTCGCAGACACCGATTTTCACGATCTTCGGGTCGGTGGCGCTGCTGATCATGGTGGACTTCCCGGGCAACCGGCCGGCCCGCGCGCTGGCGTATGCCGGCCTGGGTGTCAACGGCGCGGTGCTGATCACGCTGGGCACGCTCATCTCGCCGCATCCGGTGGCCAGCGTCGCGGTGATGTTCGTGCTCGGGGTGGCGGTGACGTTCGCCGGGGTGCTCAGCGAGATCGTCGCCGCCGGCCGGCGCGCCACGTTGCTGACCTTCGTGCTGCCGGCGTGCATGCCGGCCGGTCATCTCGGTGAGCGGCTGCTGGGCTGGCTGCTCGCGCTGGTGGTGTGCGTACCGGCCGCGTTGTTCGTGCTGGCGCCGCGCCACCACGACGAGTTGCGCCGGCGCGCGGCGGCGGTGTGTGCCCGCATCGCCGACGTGCTGCAGGGCGTGGGCAGTCCCCGCGACGCCACCCGGGCGATGAACGCGCTGTACGAGAGTTTCCTCGGCGCCGACTTCCGCCCGGTGGGGCTGACCGCCGGCAGCCGTGCGCTGGTGCGGGTGGTCGACGACCTCGGCTATCTGTGCGACCGCATCGCCGACCAGGACAGCGCCCGGCTGACCGAGCTGCTCGGCGGGTTCACCACCCCGCTGGTGCGGGTGATGCGGGACGCGGCCGCGGTGCTCAGCGACAGCGACCGGGCCGCCCGCGCCGCCCACGGCGCCGACCTGGACGCGGCGCTGCGGGAGTTGCGGGAGTTCGCGCACGGGCACTACCGCGAGACCATCACCGAGATCCTGGCCGTGCCCGACGACGCGACCGCGGTGCAGGTAGGCCGAATGTTGTTGCGGCGGCGCACATTTTCGGCCACTGTCGGGGTGACCGGGCGAATCATCCGCAACGCCGCGGCCGCCGACGCCCGCCCGGTGTGGCAGCGGGTGCTGGGCCGCGGCCTGCCCGCGACCGGGACCGCCGACTGGATCATGCCCGAGACCACCGCGGTCGCCGCGATCACCAAGGGATTCGTCGCCACCCGGGCGGTGGTGTTGCGCAACAGCGTGCGCACCGGGCTCGGGCTGGCCGCGGCGGTGGCGGTCACCCACCTGATGCCGCTGCAGAACGCGTTCTGGGTGGTGCTCGGCGCGATGTCGGTGCTGCGCTCCAGCGCGCTGACCACCGGTGCGCGGGTGGTGCGCGCGGTGGCGGGCACCGCGATCGGGTTCGTGATCGGTGCGGCGGTGATCGAGTTGGTCGGGGTCGAGCCCGTGGTGATGTGGGCGCTGCTGCCGGTGGTGGCGTTCGGTTCGGCGTTCGTGCCGGAGGTGGCGTCGTTCATCGCCGGCCAGGCGGCGTTCACGATGATGGTGCTGATCATCTTCAACCTGATCCGCCCGACCGGCTGGAGTGTGGGTCTGATCCGGGTGCAGGACGTGGCGATCGGCGCCGCGGTCGGGGTGGTGGTCTCGACGCTGCTGTGGCCGCGCGGTGCGCGCACCCGGCTGACGACGGCGATCACCGAGGCCACCACCGTCGGGGCGCAGTTCCTGCGGGCGGCGGTGCAGCGGGTGACCCGGGGCGCCTCCGAACAGGCCACCGACCGGGTGAACGCGCTGAGTTTCGAGGCGCTGACCGCCTCCCGCACGCTCGACGACGCGGTGCGCCACTACCTGTCGGAAAGCGGGGAGGCCGCCGACATGCGCGCCCCGGTGGTGCGGGCGGCCAACCAGGCGGCGCGGTTGCGCGCCGCGGCCGAGCTGATCGCCGATGTGGTGCCGCCGCCGCTGGGGGTGTATCCGCGCACCCGGGAGGTGTTGGAGCGCCACACCGCGGCTCTGTGCGACCGGCTCACCGGCGCGGGCTCCGGGGCGCCGGCGGCACCGGTCGGCGACGAGTTCGTCGTCTCGCTGCGCGCGGAGGCCTCCGACGACGAGCTCGCGGTCGCGGCGGCGCTGCCGCTGGTGACGGTCGCGGCCCAGTTGGGTGCGCTGGAGTTCCTTCTGGACGGTGGTCGCCGAACGCAGCCGGCCTGACGCCGTTGTGGGACGACCGTGCCCGATATCGGTGTCCGCAGCACCCGTCCGGCCCTCTACGATCGAGAAAACCTGCCCGATGCGCGATGGGACCGGGCGGCCGGCGATGTTGCTGAATCAGAGTCGATTGCCGTTATCGAGTCGCACCCGAACCATTGCCCTGTGATTTGATGTTTGCCATAGCGGGAGAATCCTGACGGCCCCGTCGCCTCGGACCTGCGGAAAGGACAACCATGAGCGGTTCCGGGGACGACGGCCTGAACAGCGGCTTCGGGCCGGGACATGCACGCCCACAGCCCGGCGGGGCGCCCATGCCCGGCTCCGAGGACCGCACCGTGTGGCTGCCCCAGGTCCCACCATCGCCGCAACAACCGCCGCAGTATCCGGGGCCGGCGCCCTCGCCGGGCCCGCCGCCGGCCGGCAGCTATCCGCCGTTCGGCCCGCCACCCGGGATATGGCCACAACCGGCGCCCCGCCGCCCGCGGCGGTGGTGGATCGTGTCGGCCGTGGTCGCGGTGCTGATCGTCGCCGCCGCCACCGTGACGGTGATCCTGGTCAGCGACGACGGTAATCAGCAGGCCCAATCCGGTTCGGCGGCAACGCAATCCACGACGGCGCCGCAGCAGTCCGAACCGCCGGTGCCCGCCTCGGCGCTCGAGAAACTGCTGCTCACCCCGGAAGAGGCCGCCAAGGTGGTGGGCGTGCCATCGTTGAGCTACATCGAACCCAAGCCCGGCGTGACGGTCACCGAGTCGATGTACGGCACCGAGATCGTCGATCAGCACTGCCTCGCCCCCGCGTTCCCGGTGACGCGCGCCGCCTACGCCGGCAGCGGGTACCTCGGCGTGCGCAAGGCGTCGCTACAGGCCGACCCCGACCGCGGTCCGTACGTGTCGCAGGGCGTGGTGTCCTATGCCGACCCCGAACGCGCCGACAGCTTCTTCGCCGACTCGAAGGCCGTCTGGGAGAAGTGCGCCGACCGGATCATCAACGAGCGGCGCGCCAACAAGCCCGACGACCCCGACGAGTTCTGGCAGTTCGGTCCGGTGACCGACACCGACGGCCTGCTGCGCACCTTCCGCTATCTGGAGGGCGGCTCGGGATGGGTGTGCCAGCGCGGCATGGCCGTGCGCAGCAACGTCATCGTGGACTTCTACGTCTGCGGCGACGATATGTCCGAGGCGGTGGTGTCGGAGTTCGCGGAGTCGGTGACCCGCAAGATCGAGAAACTGCGATGACCGGTCGGCCCGGCCGCGCGGTGTGGGCCTGGTCGGCGGCCGCGGCGGCGCTGCTCGTCGTCGTCGGCGCGGTCGTGGTGGTGGCCCGGTCCGGCGGTTCCGAAAGCGCCGCGACCCACCCGAAAGCGGTCCGGCCCGCCGACAAGGACGCCACGGGCACCCGCACCACGTCGCGGCAGGCGCCGACGGAGACCACCGTGTCACCGAAAGAGCTTCCGGCCCTCCTGCTCAGCGCCGCCGACATCAGCGCGCTGCTCGACGCCGGGCCGATGAAGGTGACCCACGACAATCCCGCACTGCTCGCCAACACCAGTGACCCGGCCGACTGCGGGGCGGTGACCATCCCGGCCATCGCCGCCGGCTACCAGGGGTCGGGGTACCTCGGGATCCAGGTGCAGAACCTGCTCGACGCGTCCGCCGACGGGTCGAACTATTTCGAGCATCAGGCCCAGCAGGCGGTCGCCGCGTTCCCCAGCGCCAGGCGGGCCCGCGAGTTCGTCAGCACCGAGAGTGCCCGCTGGATCGCCTGCACCGACCGGCGGGTCACCGTGACCGCACCCAACACCAACTACATCGACTCGTCGTGGCAGGTGCTGCACCCCGCGTTCGACCACGAGGTGCTGACCGCGACGCTGCTGAATCGGACGACCAGCGGATGGGACTGTCAGCGCGTGATGATGCCGCGGCGCAACGTCGTCGTCGACGTCCGGGTGTGCGGCTGGTCGGGTGGCGGGCAGGCCCGGGCCCTGGCGACGCGCATCGCCGACCGCGTCCCGGCATAGCCACAGCAAGGCCGATGCCGTTAGCCGGTTACCGGCGCGGACGCAGCCGGCGCCGGGCCCGGCACACCGTTCGGCACGTCCGCTCCCGCTTTCCCGGCGCGACCGTCGACCGGGGCGGTGGATCACGGCACCGGCGGCGGCCTGCCTCTTTCTCAGGATTTTCCGCACCCGCTGGCAGTGACGGGCGGTCCGCACCAGCTCCGGTTTGCTCCATCGGCCCGGTCGGAGACCTCGGCACGGCAGGGGTGGTGACCTGGGCAAGCGTGCAGCCGGGGCCGCTGGCGCCGCCCCGAGGGTGTCAAGATTGCGAACGTACCCCCGCTTCTAGCCACTTAAGATTGGCTGCGTGCGTTCAGCCATGCGGCTTGACATGAGTCTTCGCGCCACCGCACAACCCGGACGAAGTTTGCAGCAAATGCAGCAGCACACCGTGGTGCGAGTGGCCCGGCAAGGGGGTGGGTAGGCCGTGCGCCGAGTCGGTGCGCTGTTGGCGGCGGTGGCGCTGGCGTTGCTGTGCGCCCCGCCCGCGGGGGCGGTCGAACCGCCGGTGATCGATCCGGCGGCCTTGCCCCCGGATGAGGTCGGGCCCGATCAGCCGATGGAGCAGCGCCACGAGTGCCGCGCGCCGACGGTGTTCCCCGACTCGAACTTTGCCGACCGGCCGTGGGCCAGCGACTACCTGAAGCTGGCCGAGGCACGCAAGTTCGCGACCGGCGCCGGGGTGACCGTCGCGGTCATCGACACCGGGATCAACGCCTCCCCCCGGGTGCCCGCCGAGCCGGGCGGGGACTTCGTCGACCCGCCGGCCAACGGCATGTCCGACTGCGACGCCCACGGGACCCTGGTCGCGTCGATCATCGCCGGCCGGCCTGCGCCCACCGACGCGTTCGTCGGCGTCGCCCCGGATGCGCGGATCCTGTCGCTGCGCCAGACGTCGGACTTCTTCCAGTTCGTCGGCGCCCGCCCCAATCCCAACGACCCGAACACCACCCAGACCGCCGGCTCGCTGCGCAGCCTGGCCCGCGCGGTGGTGCACGCGGCGAACCTGGGCGCGCAGGTGATCAACATCAGCGAGGCCGCCTGTTACAAGGTGACCCGGCCGATCAACGAGACCGGCCTGGGCGCGGCGATCAACTACGCCGTCAACGTCAAGGGCGCGGTGGTCGTCGTCGCCGCGGGCAACACCGGCGAGGACTGCACCCAGAACCCGCCGCCGGACCCGGCGGTGCCCACCGATCCGCGCGGCTGGGGTGAGGTGAAGACGATCGTCAGCCCGGCCTGGTACTCGCCGCTGGTGCTGACCGTGGCCGCGATCGGCCAGAACGGCCAGCCGCTGCCGTCGTCGATGTCGGGTCCGTGGGTGGGGGTGGCGGCGCCCGGGGCGGACCTGGTGGCGCTGGGCTACGACGGCAACCCGGTCAACGCCATGCGCGGCGACGACGGCCTGATCCCGGTGGCGGGCACCTCGTATGCCACCGCGTTCGTGTCCGGGCTGGCCGCGCTGCTCAAACAGCGGTTCCCCGAGCTCACCCCGGCGCAGATCATCAACCGGATCACCGCCACCGCCCGGCATCCCGGCGGCGGGGTGGACAACTACGTCGGTGCCGGCGTGATCGACCCGGTGGCCGCGCTGACCTGGGATGTGCCGCCCGGGCCGGAGAAGGCCGAGTACAAGGTGAAGGAGATTCCGCCGCCGGTGTTCGTTCCGCCGCCGGACCGGGGGCCGATCACCATCGTCGTCGTGATCGGGGCGTCGCTGGCGTTCGTGCTCGGCGTCGGGATCCTGGCCCGACGCGCACTGAGGCGCCGATGAACAGGCTCGCTTCGATGTTCGGGGTGCGCCTGTCCACCGGCCACGCCGCCTGGGCGGCCGCGCTGATCCCGGCCTGCATCGTGCTGCTCGCCCGGCTCGGGCTGCTGTGGCTGGGGATCGTGCTGGCGGTGCTGATCGCGGCGGGCGCGGTGCTGGCGATCCGGGGCCGGCGGGTGACCGGCTGGATCGCGGCGGTGTTCTCCTGGCGGCGGCGCCACCGCAGCGTGCCGCACAAACCGTCGGAGCCGGCGGTCGGGGCGACCGTGATGCCCGGTGATCACGTCGCGGTGCGCTGGCAGGACGACTACCTGGTGGCCGCGATCGAGCTGGTGCCGCGGCCGTTCACCCCGACGGTGATCGTCAACGGGTCGGCCTATACCGACGACACGGTCGACACCCGGCTGGTGGAGCGGCTGATCGCCGCGCACTGCCCGGATCTGGAGGCCGACGTGGTGTCGGCCGGCTACCGGGTGGGCAAGACCGCGCCGGCCAACCTGGTGGCGCTCTACGAACAGGTGGTCGGGCCGTATCCGGCGCCGGCGAACCGGCGGACCTGGATCCTGCTGCGCGCCGACCCGGAGACCACCCAGAAGTCGGCCAAGCTGCGTGACGAGGGGGTCAGCGGGCTGGCCCGGTACCTGGTGGCGTCGGCGACCCGGATCGCGGATCAGTTGGCCAGCAACGGGATCGACGCCCGGCCGTGCCGCGCCTTCGACGCGTTCGACAACGCCACCGAGATCAGCTTCGAGCGCGAACTGTGGTCGACGATCAAGGGCCGCAGTGCTTTCACCACCGCCTACAGCGCGCCCGGTGGCCCGGACGTGTGGTGGTCGGCCCGGGCCGATCACACCATCACCCGGGTGCGGATCCGCGCCAACCAGGCGCCGACGTCGACGGTGCTGCTCACCACGCTGGCCAATCCCTCGACGCCGCGCGGTTTCTCGTGCCTGTTCGGTGGCCAGCGGGCCGCGCTACTCGGGCGCAACCCGGTCACCGACCGGCACTACGAGCTGCCGATCGGCTCGGCCGGTGTGCTGGTGGGTGAGACCGCCGACCGATATCCGGTGTACATGCCGTTCGACGACGTCGACATCAGCATCAACCTCGGTGATGCGCGGTTGTTCACCCAGTTCATCGTGCGTTCGGCAGCGGCCGGCGCCGTGGTGACGCTGCTGCCGCAGTTCCGCGAGTTCGCCGCGTTCGTCAACGGGCGGATCGGCCGGACACCGAAAGTCGTGTGGCCCAACGCCACCACGTATCTGGGGCCACGTCCGGGCCTGGGGCGGGTGGTGCTGCGCGAGAACTTCATCGACACTCCGCGGCACCGGCGGCTGCCGATCCGGCTGATCCACCCGCGCGAGGAGAGCCGCTATCAGATGGTGCTGGAGGGCTGAATGATGTCGGAGGTGCGGCGATGACCGGTGGGCCAGTTCAGCGGGTCGACCCGGAAGACCTGCGCAATAAGGCCAACATGATGAAGAACTCTCCGTGGAAGAACCCTTTCACCGAACCGGTGGCGCCGCCGGATCAGCTGCCCTCAACCCTGGCCGCGATCGAGAACCTCAACACCAACGCGCGGACGCTGGCCGATTTCCAGGAATGGGGCCAGGCAGAGAAGAACCGGCTGGCGGACATGTTGATCGGGGCAGCCGACGAGTACGAGCGGGTCGATCGGGAATTCGGCATGAACATCGAGGACCCGGATCGCCAAGCGGCCGTGGCTGCGATCGCCAATCCGGAACCAGGTGGCCCGGAAACACCCTTGCCCGACGAGTCGCCGCCGCAGAAGCGGGTCGATGCTTCTGGCTACAGTCCCGTGCCCACCACCGAGGAACAATTCAACGCGGGTGCTGGAACCGCCTCGTTGGAGGCCGCCTCCGACGCCTTCATCTCGAACGCGAGCTTTCTGGAGAACCAGGCCCAGGACGAGATGCCCCCGCCCGGCGACTGGGAAGGGCAGGCCGCCGATGCCGCTTTTTCCCGGCTGTCGGACTTCAGCAGCTGGGTCCAACGGCTTGCGAGGGCCTGGAGGCAGCTGGGCGAAGGGGCTGAGACGCTGGCTGAGGCGCACAGGCAGAACAAGGAAGCTCATCACGAGATCTTCAATCAGTATCAAGAGAAGTGGACTCAGTTCGTCGGGCTGCTCAACAAGCCAGGCGGACTTACTGCAGAACAAAGACGGCTTCTTAACGACCTGCAGAATCAGCTCCAACAGCTGCAAGAACAATCAGACAAACTGCGCCAGACCTATGCCCTGCAGGAAACGTTCAACCCGGTCAGTCCGGCAGATCCACCGGGACGCCATCGCGGCCATGGCGGTGGGGGGCCAGGATCCGGTGGGGAAACGGGTTCAGGCGCAGGGGCCGACCGCCCACTCGGTGACCCCGAAGAGATGGCGCGGCGGATGGCCGAGTCTCTCGGTGAGCCGCAGCCGACCGCAGCTGCACCTACGGGCGGTGGCGGTGGTGTGCCAGCCGGGACTGGTGCTGGTGGTGCTCCGGCCGGTGGCGGGGTTCCCGCCGGAGCCGGCGCGGGTATGCCGACCGGTGTTCCGGCCGCTGTCTCACCCGGGGGGATGCCGCCGCTGCGGGATCCGTCGACCAACCCCGGCCTGCGGCCCGCCGGTGGCGGCGGCGGCGGCGCCGGTGGCGGCGCAGGTGGCGGCGGGATCGGATCCATGCCGTTGGCGCCGCCGGTGGCCCCCGAGACCGTTGCTCCCGGACCGGTCATCCCGACCCCGGGCGCCGCCGCTGCCGCGCCGGCGGCTGGTGTTGGCGCGCCGATGATGGGTGGCATGGCGCCGATGCACGGTGCCGGCGCACAGCACGGCCAGGGCAAGGAAAAGAAGCGCGACCCGCGGTTGGCGCCGGATGAGGAGCTGTACAAGGAGGATCGTCCTTACACCGAGCCGGTTGTCGGTCAGCGGCCGCGGCGTAAGGAGGCTCCCGGCGGTAAGGAAGCCACGTGAGCGACGACATGCACCCGGAGGTGGCTGCCGTGTTGCGGCAGGCCCAGCAGTTGCAGTCGCTGATGGACGAGCAGCTGCACAAGATGAACACCCAGACCTTCACCGCCTCCGACGAAACCGACACCGTACAGGTCACCCTCAACGGGCACTTCCACCTCACCGACGCCTACATCGAAGACGGCCTGCTGCGGCTGGGGGCCCAAGTGGTCGAGCAGCGGCTCAACGAGGCACTGTTGAAGGCGATGGCCGCCGCATCCGAGGCCATCGACAGCGACCGTGAGCGGCTCGACGCGGCGGTCGCCGAGATCACCGGGAAGCTGCGCACCGATGAGTGACGCGGTCTCGGGGCTGGCGCCGGGTTGCTGCTGCAGTCACCATGGGTGGTTGTGGTGAGCAAGGGTCGAAGGAGTCTGCGATGAGTTTGCCGCCGCCGGGCGGACCGTTTCCCCCTCCGCCACCTCCGGGTGCGCCGGGTCCCGGGTTTCCCGGTGCCGGGCAACCGCAGTGGCAGCCCGGCCCGCAGCAGCCGTGGCCGCCCGGCCCGTTTCCCCCTCCGTCACCGTCGGCGCCGGGCAAGCGTGGGCGGGCACGGAAGTGGGTACTCGGCGGGATCGCGCTGCTGGCGGTCATCGCCGTGACCGCCGCTATCACGGTGGTGGTGTCAAGGGGCTCCGGTGACGGTGCTTCCACGCCGCCGGCGGAGACTTACGGGCTGGCCAGCGCTGATGACAAAGGCCCGGTCACCCTCATCACCGAAGATCCGACGTGCGCCCCGTGGGACCCGATCCGGGAGACGCTGGCGCAAAGCCAGCGCCAAGGCTGGACCGAACGCGACATCAAGATTCCCGCCACCGAGTGGTCGCCTGAGTTGCGTGCTGAGTATGAGCGCGTCGCCAACGCGAGTACCGCAGCGGCTGACCAACTCGTCGCCCTGGCCAAAGCCACCCCGCACCGGGTCATGCGCGAACTCTACGAATTGTTCATCGCCTACGCCCGCGCCTACGCCGCCAGCATCCCCACCTACACAGCCAAAGACAACCACCTGGCCACAGTCATGACTTCGGCCTCAGGGGTCATCACCTACATCTGCCGCGCGGCCTACACCGGGGTCGCGTCGTCACGGGCGCCGAGTATCCCCGCGGTCGAGCCGCCCGCAGAAGTGGCACCACTGACCGATCCCAGCGATCCCCCACTACTGATGACCTCACCTGATCCGACATGTTCTCAGTGGGAGCCTCTGGCTAGCACAATCCATCCCGAGTTG
>Ga0310834_100232_pt1 | contig 85253 bp, 83 predicted proteins | sample SM_ome_2_FD_201314 | JGI IMG/M metagenome (GOLD analysis project Ga0310834, IMG submission 201314) | Sorghum-adapted microbial communities enriched on stacked mutant (SM) sorghum from Joint BioEnergy Institute, Emeryville, California... ...
CCCAGGCCGGATTCCGGCCTGGGCGCCACCGCCAGCAGTCTCACCGGAGCCTATGTCTCAACCGTCTCCGCCGATGGACACCTGGGAGAAGTCCGGCCGGCCGTTAACCGGCATCTCGAATCCCTGCACGTTGTCGCGGATGGCGAAATTGTTCTTGAGGTCGACCGGGAAGATGCCGACCGCGTCCTCCCAGAGGATCCTGCTGGCCTGCGCGTACAACTCCTTGCGCTTGTTCTGGTCAAGTGACTGGCGTGCCTCGGCTAGGATCGAGTCCAAGGTGCTGTTGCAGTAGCCCAGCCGCTTCGCGGCACAGGTGTACAGCCGGTTCAACGTGAAGTCGGCGTCCCCCGTACCGGTGGTGTTGGTCTGCAGGTTCAGGTCCCAGTTCATCGCGCCGAAGTCCTTGAGCCAGGTCGCCCGCTCCTTCTCCTGCGGCTCAACGGTGATGCCAACCTTCGCCCAGTCGGAGATGAACGCCTGGGCCATGGCCCGGATGTTTGGCCCGCCCTCCAGGGGCCAGTGCATCCTGATGTTGAAGCCGTTGGGGTAACCAGCCTCGGCGAGCAGTCGCTTGGCCTTTTCCGGATCGTACTCGTAAGGCTGCAGCTGGGTCGCGCCGAACACGGACTGGGTGATCGGCGCCTGCGCCACCGAACCGAGATCCCCGAACAGCCCTTCCACGGTCCCCTTGACGTTGATGGCGTGCCACATCGCCTGGCGGACCTTCACGTTGTCTAGCGGCTTGTTGTTGTGGTTGAACCAGATGAAGTAGTAGTTGTAGCTGGGGCCGGTCCCGTACTTGATGCCGTCGGCCTCGGACACCTCGGCCACCTGGTCCGGCGGGATCGACGTGAGCACGTCCACCTCGTTGTTCTTCAGGGCCGTGATCCGCGCGGAGATCTCCGGCATGTCGAGGATCTCCACCCTGGCGAGCTTGGCCTTCGGCCCCCAGTAGTTCTCGTTGCGCACGAGCACCACCTTGTCGTCGGGGCTGAACGACTCCACAGTGAATGGTCCAGTGCCGACGGGCTTGCGCCAGTACGCCTCGTCAGCGACCTTGTCGCCCTGCCCGATGAACACCAGAGACAACGTGCTGGGCAGTGTGCCCAGCGGCGACGAGGTGCGGATGGTCACCGTGTGTTCGTCCGTGGCCTCGACCGCGGTGATCGCGGAGAGCAACGGCTGCAGGGACCCCTTTAGGCTGATCAGGCGGTCCAGCGAGCCCTTGACGTCCTTGGCGGTGAAGGGGGTTCCGTCGCTGAACGTGACCCCTTCCCGAAGGTGGAAGATCCAGGTGTTCTGGTCGGGGTTTTCCCAGGACGTGGCGAGCTTCGGCGCCGGCTCGCCGTCCTTCATGACGGTGAGCGTCTCCAAGACCTGCCCGACCGTGGTCTGGACCGGTTCCTCTGCCGGGTACTGCTGAACGTCAAGGGAGACCGGAAACAGTTGCGGCGCGTACCGCAGCACCTGTTCCCCGCTGGCCGGGGTGTCGGAGCCACTGCTGCAGGCCGTGAGGCCTACCACGAGTGCGGCCGCGGCGAGTAGGCCGCCAGCCCGGTGTTTTCTGATCACTGCCTCTCTCCTTTGTTCAGCGCGGTGGCCGCGGCGCTCGCCGCGGCCGGCTGGATAGGGGTCCGGACAGCCGTCACGCCGTGTGCGACGGCTCCTGTCCGGCTGCGGCCGCGGACCCGGATGGCAGGGTGAAGGTCGCTACGACGGGCTTGTGGTCCGACGGCGCGCTTCCTGACGAGAAGAACTCCACGACCTCGCTGGCCCTGGTCACGATGGGACCCCGGGAGAAGATCCAGTCGATGGCCTTGGACGGGGACTCCAGCGGGGAGAGCCGGGTCCCACGGGTGGTGGTGAACGGCATCGGTGATACCGGGTGGGTGACCGGAGACGTACGACCCAGAGCACTGAACGAGTCGATGAAGCCGGCGTTGCCGAGCACCCACAACGGTTGGCCGATGTCGTTGATGTCCACGGTGAACAGGCACGCCCCGTCGCCCGCGATCTCGTTCAGCGCGGCGACCACCCGCTCCGCCTGTCCGGTCCGCCGGTTGCGCCCATCCTGGCGCTCCTGCGGATGCCCGGGCCAGGTGAGATGGGCCGTGGAGAACACCAACGGCGGCGCTCCGCCTGACCGAGGTCGCAGCCGCACCCAGAACAGCCTCGCGTGCTCGGCGAGAATGCCCACGTCGTGCGCCCCGAACTCGACGAGGTCGAACAGTTCGCGGCGCCACCACAGGTTGCTCTGCGTCGCCCATCCCGGGAAGTCATCGTGTACCCTCGCGTGGCCGGGCAGGGCCTCGTCCAGCACGTCACGGGAGCGGGGACGCAGCTCCTGGGTCGCGAGCAGGTCGGGGGGCCGGGTGCCGAACAGGTCCCGGATCGCCGGCTCACGCTGCTCCAGGTGCGTGTCGCCCCACAGGTTGTAGGTCATCGCGACAAACGTGAACGACCCGGTGAGCATGTGATCCCTTTCCGTTTTAGTCAGCGCGCGCGGCGTGCGCCGCCGCCGAGGTCGGTGTGTTGTACTCCACCAGCACGTCGCCGAGCCCCCGGTCACGATGCCGGTAGCCGATCACGGTGAGCGAGGCGTTCACCGGCGGGGCGAAGCTGGTGTGACCGGGCACCGGCAGCCGCAGGGCGGCCGCCGCGGCGACCCGGATCGGCCCGCCGTGGGTGAACACGATGACCGTCCCGCCGGCCCGCCCGTCGGCCGCGGCGTGCGCCGCCTCCGTGAGCGCCTGCCACACCCGCTTCCGCAACTCGGCGAACGTCTCTCCGCCACCACGCCGCACGTCGACCCCACGGTTGAACGCCGCAAGATCGTCCGGGTACGCCTCGGCGATCTCGGCGAACGTCCGGCCGGTCCAGGTGCCGACGTCGATCTCCCGCAGCCGGGCGTCGTGCTTGGCGTCGATGTCGAGGTGGCGCAGGTACGCGGCCGCCGTGTCCGCCGCCCGGGGCAGGTCGCTCGTCACGACCAGGTCCGGTCGGCCGAACCGCGCCAGCAGGACGGCCGCGGCCGCCCGCGCCTGTTCGAAGCCGTTCGCGGTTAGCCCGGAGTCCGCCTGCCCCTGGTAGCGCTCCTCGACGTTCCACAGCGATTCGCCGTGCCGGACGAGCACCAGGCGTACCTGCCCGCTCGTGCGGGCGACGCTCGTGCCGTCGGACGTGCCGCGTTTCCCGGTCATGGCCGCGCCGCCGAAGCCGTCGCAGTGTGCGCGGGCAGTTCCGGGAAGTGGCACGCGGACCGGTGGTCGGCCAGCCGGTCGGTCAGCGCCGGCTCGTCCTCGGCACATCGCGGCTGCGCCTTCCAGCAACGGGTCCGGAACCGGCAACCGGACGGTGGCGACACCGGCGAGGGGATGTCGCCGGCGAGGACGATCTGCTGGCGCGGTGGTGCGTCCCATGGCCGGGGCACCGGCACCGCGGACAGCAGCGCCTGCGTGTACGGGTGCACCGGCGTGGCAAATATCTGGTCTACCGTTCCGGTCTCTACGATCTTGCCCAAGTACATCACCGCCACCTCGTCGCTGACGTGCCGCACCACGGACAGGTCGTGGGAGATGAATAGGTAGGTCAGCCCAAGATCTGCCTGCAGGTCGATGAGCAGGTTCAACACCTGGGCCTGGACCGAGACGTCCAACGCGGACACCGGCTCGTCGCAGATCACGAGCCGGGGCCGCAGCGCCAGTGCCCGGGCGATCCCGATCCGCTGGCGCTGGCCGCCGGAGAACTGGTGCGGGTACCGGTCGGCGTGATCCGGGTTCAGCCCAACCCTCGCCAACAGGTCCTTCACCTCGGCGGACCAGCGGTTGCGCGGCACAACGCCAGGGTGGATGACCCATGCCTCGCTGATGATCTGCTCGACGGTGAGCCGCGGGTTCAGCGACGAGTACGGGTCTTGGAAGATCATCTGGATCTGACGCCGGGTGCGCCGTAGCTCGGCGCCGGACATGGCGAACAAATCCCGGCCGTCGAAGAGCACCTGACCGGACTCCGGACGCTCCAGGCCGATGATGGTGCGTGCCAACGTCGTCTTGCCCGAACCCGACTCGCCGACCAGGCCCAGTGTCCGCCCGGGCCGCAGGTCGAACGAGACGCCGGAGACGGCCTGCACCCGGCCGACCTCGCGGCGCAACAGCGCGGAGCGGATCGGAAAGCTGGTGTGCAGATCACGTACGGACAGCAGCGGATCACCCTGGGACGCCATGGGCGATCACCTCCTCAACGTGATGGCAGGCGGCGCGATGCGACTCGGGCCTACCCGGAACCGGCGCCAGCTCCGGTCGCCTGATGCGGCAGATGTCGGTGGCAAACCTGCACCGTGGCTGGAATGAGCAACCACCGGGCAGCCGCAGGAGGTCCGGCGGTGACCCGGCGATCGGCGTCAGGCGCTCGCGCTGGCCCTGTAGCGCCGGAATGGAGGCCATGAGACCGCGGGTGTACGGATGGGCCAGCGTCTCGTACACCTCGCGCAGCCCACCGGTCTCGACTACCCGCCCCGCGTACATAACCATCACCCGGTCGGCCACACCGGCCACCAGGCCAAGGTCGTGCGTGATGAGGATCAACGACATCCGGTGCTCCGCCTTGAGTTCCGCGAGCAGCGCCATGATCTGCGCCTGCACCGTGACGTCCAGCGCGGTCGTCGGCTCGTCGGCGATCAGCAGCCGGGGCCGTAGGGCGAGTGCCATCGCGATCATCACGCGCTGCCGCATGCCGCCCGAGAACTGGTGCGGGTAGTCATCGACCCGGCGCGCGGCCGCCGGGATGCCCACCCGGTCCATCAACTCGATCGCCTTGCGTCGTGCCTCGGCCCGGGAGGCGCCGCGATGACGGCGGAACAGCTCACCGATCTGCGCACCAACCCGGAACACCGGATTCAGGGAGCTCAGCGGATCCTGGAACACCATGGCCAGTTCGGTCCCGCACAACTTTCGCGTATACGACAGCGGGCGGGACAACAGGTCCGTACCGTCGTAGACGATCTGCCCGCCGGTCACCCGGCCGGCCGGCCGCGGCACCAGCCCCATGAGCGCCTGCGCCATGACGCTCTTGCCGCTGCCCGTCTCCCCCAGCACGGCCAGCGTTTCCCCCTCGGCCAGATCGAAGCTGACGCCGTCGACCGCCGTGATGGTCCCCGCCCGGGTGCGGAACTGCACCGTCAGGTCCCGCACGGACAGCAGCGGCCGGGTCGCTACGACGCAGTCCGCGGCAGCGGCGGTCGAGGCATTGCCCATGGCGTTGTCCCTTGCGTTGTCCATCGTGTTCACAGGCTCTTCATTCGCGGGTCGAACCGGTCGCGCAGCGCGTCGCCGAGCACCCCGAAGCTGATCACCAGGACGGCCAGCCCGATCCCGGGGATGGTCGAGATCCACCATGCGTTGGAGAGGTAGTCACGCCCGTTCGCGATTGTCACGCCCCAACTCGGCGTGCTCGCCGGAGTACCGAGACCGAGGAAGCTCAGCGACGCCTCGGCGAGGATGACGTGTCCCAGTACCACCGTCGCCACGACCAGGATGGATGCGGTGCAGGACGGCAGGATGGTACGGATCACCAGATGCCAGGTCCGCGCACCCAGCGTACGGGTGGCGTCGACAAAGTCCCGCCGCTTGATGCCGAGGACCTGACTGCGGGTGACCCGGGCGAACGTCACCCAGTTGGAGATGGCCAGCACGATGACGACGTTGACCACGCTGGGACCGAGGATCGACGCGATGAAGATGGCTAGCAGAATCGACGGGAAGGTGAGCTGGATGTCCGCGAGCCGCATGAGCACGGCGTCCAGCCAGCCGCCGAAGTATCCGGCGAGCAGTCCGAAGCTGACCCCGATGAGGCCAGCCAGCACCAGCGTCGCCACGCCGACGGTGATCGACACCCGCGCCCCCTGCGCCATCTGTGCGAGCACGTCCTGGCCGACCTGGTCGGTACCAAAGACGGCGATGCTGCCGTCCGGCAGGCGGGTGCCCGGAGGCTTCAACCGGACACTGAGATCCGTGGCGACCGGGTCGTACTTCAGCAGCACCGGCCCGATCACCGCGGCCACCACGTAGGAGGCCACCACCAGCAACGAACAGACGATGCGTACTCCCCCGGGCCTGCCTCGCCTGCGGCCCTCGGCCGCAGGCGGCATGTCGTCCGCCGGCCGCGTGGCAGCCGACCGCGTGGATCCGGCCGACCGGTCCGCCGGATCCACGACCGGGTCCACGGCCGCCCGATCGTCTGCGATGTGCGGCATGCGCTCGGTAGCCCTGTCCATCCTCATCGCCCCAACCGAACGCGCGGGTCAAGGTAGCCGTACAGGACGTCCACCACGAGGTTGATCAGTACGAAACCGGCCGCGATGAATAGGATCGCGGCCTGCACCACGTTGTAGTCGCGGGCCGAGATGGAGTCGATCAGCAGTCGTCCGGCACCAGGCCAGGAGAAGACTGTCTCGACGATAACCGCGCCGCCAAGCAACTGACCGAACTCGAGACCGGCCACGGTCACGATCGGGATCAGCGCGTTGCGGACGGCGTGCCTGAAGATGACGACTCGCTCGGGCATTCCCTTGGCTCGCGCGGTCTGGACGTAGTTCTCATGCACCACGTCGAGCAGACCGCTGCGGGTCAGCCGGATCAGCATCGCCAGGAACGGCAACGCGAGGGTGAACGCGGGTAGGATCAGCCGGTCGAGTCCGCCGTGACCGCCGCTCGGCAGGACCTGCAGTTGCCGGGCGAACACCAGAATGAACACGATCCCGATCCAGAACGACGGCATGGACTGGGACAGCAACGCGAGGACCGACACCAGGCGGTCGGCGAGCCGGTTGACGCGCAGCGCCGCCACAATGCCCAGCGATACACCGAGCACCAGGGCTATCACCATCGCCGCCACGGCGAGCTGGAAGGTGAGCGGGAACCGCTCCACCACCAGACCGATCGCCCCTCGGTGGTAGCGGTACGACTCACCAAAGTCGAACCGGGCTACGTCGGTGAGGTAGCCGGCGTACTGCACCACGAGCGATCGGTCCAGGCCCATCTGGGCACGCAACTGGGCGATCTCCTCCTCGGTGGCGTCGGAGCCGAGGATGAGTCGGGCGGGGTCACTGGGAACCAGTCGGAGCACCAAAAAGACGATCGTGATGGCGCCCCACAGGACGAAGACCGAGAACAGCAGCCGTCGAATGAGGTATGCGCCCATTGTCAGCCCGATGCTTCGGCTCGACGGCATCGCTCGCGGCGGGATCGGGTGCGAGGGGCCTCACTGGATGCTCGCTGTCGGTCGATATCCCGGTTCGGCATCGACAGATCCTCCAATCGGCGCCGATGACTGTTCAGACGGGCGCGGAGTTCGAGGAACCACCGCGGCCGCGAGCTGTGGAGAAACTGCCGGACACCCGCCGGCGGGCGACGTGCCGGCGTCACTACATTAACGTTCACGCGATCGTTCACCGCATGGTAGATCGAGCCCTTTCGAGCGTCAAGGGGTGATCCGCTTGTGTGCTGCGGAAGCGCCTTGATCCCTTGTCCGCTAAGGAAATTCTCGTGGCACTGCATCGACGGACAATGGTGTCGACCTTGACAGAAGGATGCGTGAACGTTAACGTTCGGGGCGGCCGGGTCAGGCCGTACCAGTCGATGTAGTGCACCCGCTGCCCGGTGCCCCCAACGCCTTCCTCAGGAGCCAGCATGACCTCTCGGGCAACGTCCGATCTGACCTGTACATCCAATCTGACCGCGGGAGTCCGCGAGGCCATCATCTCGGCTGATCCGCGCCTGTCGAAATTTTCCCCCCTGCGCCGGATCCTCGCCTACGACGACTTCGACTCCGGCACACACGGATGGACCGAGTTGCTGGGCAACTACAACGGCAGAGGGGATCTGTCTACTGTTGACGATCACATGCGGGACTTCCGCCCACCGCAGTTGTCGTCATGCACATTCTTCGACATCGGCACGCACGGTGCGATGAGCGGGACCTACGCGCTGAAGCTCGCCACCCGACCGTATACGGGGCACACGGCGACCGCGATCCGGCGGCTCACCATGAGCGGACGAGGGCTTCTGCAGATCGAGGCGTACTTCACCTTCAAAGCCGAGGCGACGATCGGCCAAGCCGGGAGCGACCAGTTCGGGGAGGTCACCTGGGACGGCAACAGGCATCCGTCGGAGGCGCAGTTCGGCTGCTTCACCGTGGCCACCGACCTGTGCGGCGACGGCGGCCTGCGCTACCACACCGTCGCTCGTTACCTGAACACCACCCTCGACAACAAGCTGGTCCGCCAGTGGGTCTACCCGGTGGTGCCCGAACCGACTCCCCGGGAGCACCTCGAGGGCAAGGTCAAGCTCACCTACGGCGCGGACTTCACCGCACCGAACCCGGAGGACTGGCGCCCCTTCGGCGAGCCCCAGGAGCTCTGCTACAACGAGGTGCCCACGAAGGTCAACTGGCACTACCTTCGCTGGGTCGTCGACACCGGCGCCAGACGAAACGTCGAGTTGCAGCTCAACGACCGAGTCATGGACATGTCCGACGTGCCCGTTCCGCCGTACAAGGAGCGCTACGGCTCCCTCGAGAACCTGCTGAACTTCTACTTCTCGGTGCGGACCCACTCGCCGATCCGAAACTTCCTCTTCCTGGACTCCGTACTTATCTCGACAGAGTGGTGACGCAGATGCGACAGGCACTGACAGCGGTTGTGGAACGGGACGCGACCTTCACGGCCGACTTCGTGACCGAGCCCTACGAGGCGGCCTGGGCCGGGGAGGCGCGCTGGTTCGTGCACACCCTGGCCACCTCCGGCGAGAACGTGGCGGTGCGGATGGTGACGCAGATCTCGCCCGACGGGCTGACCTGGTGCGATCTTGATGAGCCCGCGCACATCGCCAGCACCCCGGGCCTGGTCACCTGGCCGGTCCGCGAGTTTGGCCAGTGGCTTCGGCTGCGTGGCACACTGACGGGCGACAATCCATCAGTGACACTGCGCATTTACCTCGTGGTCAAGAGCTGAGGACATGGCTGGAGCCGGAGGGTCGCGGGGGGTACCGAAGGAAGAGCGGGCGATGGCTCAGCCCCGTAGGCACACGCTGCGCGATATCGCCACAGCGCTGAACCTGTCCGTCAACACCGTGTCCCGGGCACTCTCCGGCAAGGACGGCATTGGCGAGAAGACCAGGGCTCGCGTGCTCGCCGAGGCGGAGCGGGTCGGGTACGTGCCCAACTCACTGGCCCGCTCACTCGTCCTGGGCTCGACGATGACCTTTGGTTTGGTCATCACCAACCCGTCCAACCCCTTCTACGCCGAATTGATCTCGGCGATCGAGTTGCGGGCCAGGGCACACGGCTATTCGCTCCTGCTGCTGGTGACCGACGAGTCCGAGGAGAACGAGGCGCGCGCCGCCGAGTCACTGCTGCGCGCCTCGGTGAGCGGGGCGATCGTCGTTCCCGTGCAAGGTGAACAGAACGCATGGCGGCGCCTCGGGGCGATGGGTGTGCCGACCGTGCTGCTCAACCGCGACCTGCCCGACCTGGGCTACCGATTCGTGGGAACCGACAACGAACTGGGTGCCTACCTCGCCACGAAGCACGTCGTGTCCCGCGGTGCCCGCTCGATCGTCGTGCTGGAGGAGGACCTGCCGATCACCACGATCGCCAACCGGATCTCTGGCTTCCGCCGCGCTATGGCCGAGGCCGGGCTGTCCGTGCCACGCGGCAGTGTCATCTCGGTGCCCACCCGCCGGTACCAGCGGTCGGCGCTGCCGTGGCAGCCGGGGGATGCCTACCGGGTGGCGCGCCGGCTCCTGCGACGCTCGAGACTGCCGGATGCTGTCGTCGTCGGTAACGACTACTTCGCGCTCGGGCTGTACCGCGCCCTCGAGGACCACGGGATCAAGGTGCCGGACGACATGATGGTGATCGGCTTCGGCGACTATCCGTTCTCGGGGTTCCTGTCGCCGTCGCTGTCGACAGTGCGGCTACCGGCCGCGGAGGTCGGCACGACCGCGGTCGGCATGCTGCTCGAGGAGATCGCCGGTGGCGGGAGTAGCCGGCCTCGCAAGCAGTTGATCGCGCCGAAACTGGTGGTGCGGGAATCGACCATGGTGCCGTTACGTGCGACGGACGAACCGCCGCTCATCCGACGAGAGCAGCAGTCGGTAGGCGAGGGTGGTGTCCGCGTACCGGTGTAGATGACGGGTGCGACGCCGCCCCGGTTGGGCTTCATCCGGTTCGGTCGGGATGTGTCCCTCCGCTGAGATCACGATGCGTAGACCTCCAACTCGACGATCCGGGAGTACTTGTGATCGTTCGAGTCGTAGGTCACTACCTGAACCCGATCCGCCCCAACCGGTGCGAAGGTGGCGGTCACGTGCCCCATGACGTTCCCCCGCACCTCTGCCACCGTCTGCCACCCGGTCGAGGTGTGCACCTGGATATCGAAGTCGCGCAAGCCCATCTTCGCCGCGGGGTAGCGGGCGGAGTCCAGCGTATACAGCTCTACCCGGCCGATCCTCGTCGCCGCCGGCAGGATCACACCGTACGTGTCGGGGAAGACTCCCGCCGTGGCATCGTGAGTCCCGCTCGCACCCCACTCCTCGGAGTTCTTGTTGCCGTCCACCCCACCGCAGAGCGTGACATTGCCATGGGTGGACGAGGCGAACGCCTGCTCTCCCAGGGCCAGATTGTCTCCTGGTCCTTTCTCCGGAATGGGCTGGATCTCCACCGGCAGCTCCACCGTCCGGCGCTCGACGGTCAGCTTGATCGTGGACCGGCCGGGCAGAGCGTCGCGAGGGACCTTCGCCAGAACCTTGGTGCTGACCACCTGATCGGGGTCTGCCGCCGGCAGATAGCTCGAAAACAGCCGCCGCGACAGGGTGATCGGGGCCGGTGCCGCGAGCGTCATGTCAGCGAAGAGGCCGCGGCTCGAGGTGTTGGTCATGCTCACGGTGAAGTCGCCGCCGGAGAGGCAGGGCAGGCCCGAGACGGTCACCAGGCTCGGAGCGGCACCGAACTCGACCGGCGACGGCCTTCCTGGTGGCCGGTCAGGTCCGGCGTGTGCGACCGCCCCCAGCGGCAGCAGAACGGCACCCGCGAGCGCGACCCCGCCAAGTCTGATTCGCCTGGACATCCGGCGGCCGCTCATGGCTGGACCCCCGGTACGCGGTCCTGCACGGTAAGTCGCGCTCTACTGCTCACTGTTCCTGTCCTGTCGCTGACTCGATCCACCACCCGGTAGTCGGTGGTCCACTCGGTCCTCGTGACCCGGCAACTGACATAGCCACGCTGGTGATTCATGAACCGCAGATGCGGCCCTTCGGCCAAGATTGTGCGCCCCCACTCATCGATATCGACGCCATCGCCTTCGGAGGAAATGGAGCTACCGACGAACTCCGCGCCCACCGTCGGTGACTCCGTCTCGGTGAAGTTCAGCTTGAGGTCCCCTGCGAAATTGGCGTGCACATCACCGGTCAACACGATCAGGTTCTTCACCCCCCGTTCGTACACACCGCGCAGGATCCGGTCGCGAGAGGCCGAGTACCCTTCCCACGTGCCCATCGGTGACTCCACACCGGGGCCAGCGACCCGGTCGACGGGCATCATCAGGACCTGCTGGGCGAGCACGTTCCAGCGCGCCGAGGAGGCGCCCAGTCCGTCGAGAATCCACCGTTCCTGGATGTCGCCGGTGATGGTCCGGCTCGGGTCCCGGGACTCGTCATTCGGCGCCACCCAGGCACCCCTGGCGACCTGGTTCGACCGGTACTGCCGGGTGTCCAGAACAGAGAACTCAACCAACTGCCCGTAGGTCAACCGCCGGTAGAGCTGCATGTCCGGGCCGTTCGGCAGCTGCGCCAGGCGCAACGGCATGTGCTCCCAGTAGGCCCGGAAGGCATTCGCTCGCCGAACCACGAACTCAGCGGGATCGGGGAGATCAAGGGAGTAGGGGCCGCACCAGTTGTTCTCTACCTCGTGGTCGTCCATGGTGACCACCCAGGGCGCTGCGGCGTGCGCAGCCTGCAGGTCTGGGTCCAGCTTGTACAGGGCGTACTTGGCGCGGTAGTCGTCGAGCGTGAATGCCTCGCGCGCCGCCTCCATGGGGACCGGCTGCCGCCGGACTCCCCCGTCCTCGGGAATGCCGACCTCGTAGATGTAGTCACCCAGGAAGAAGACCACGTCGTGGTCGTTGCGAGCCATATCGGCGTAGGCCGTGTAGTAGCCGGCGTTCCACTGCTGGCAGGAGGCGAAGGCCAAGGTGAGCCGAGCGATGTCGGCGTCGGGTGCCGGTGCGGTCCGGGTCCGCCCGACCGGGCTGATCTGACCCATTGCCCGGAAGCGGTAGAAGTAGTGCCGCCACGGTTCCAGCCCTCGCACATCGACGTGGACCGTGTGTGAGAACTCCGGCCGCGCCACCGCCGTGCCATGCCGCACGACTCGCTCGAAGCGTTCGTCCTCGGCCACCTGCCACTGCACTGGGACCTGCCGGTCCGGCATCCCGCCGAAGGGGGCGACCGGGTCCGGGGCCAGGCGGGTCCAGATCACCACCGCGTCCGGCAGGGGGTCGCCAGAGGCGACCCCCAGGGTAAAGAGGTACCGGCTGTCCTTGCCCGTTGCTTCGGCGGTGGCTGACCGTACGCCCAGCAGCGTGCCGGTCAGGGCCAACGCGGCCGCCGCACCGGTCGCGGTGACGAACCGCCGTCGGGTGGCGGTCACCGCCGCAAGCATCTCGCGATGATTACGCGGAGCTGTCATGAATCCCCCATCGTGGTCCCATGGAGACCGGCATGGCGGGTCGCAATTTAACGCCGTAGAGCGTTGGTATCACAACGAAGTTAACACCCTTCATATAGAAGGATCAAGACCTCGCGATGGCTGAGCGAACAGTTGCTCGCCGTAGGCCGCCAAACGGATACGGACAACGGTGGCGCCCAGACCGGAGTCCGGCCTGGGCGCCACCTACGGGAGGAGGACCAGATCACATGTACTTCTCGACCAGTTCACGCACGCCCTCGACGCCCTTGCGCAGTTCGTCCGCCACCCGCTTGAACACCTCGCCGGCCGGCTTGTTGTCGGCGTAGATCTGCTGCAGGCCGCCGTAGATCGCCCGGTTCGCGTTCGGCACGAGCAGCCGTACCTGGTCCTGCGCCTGCGTCTTCGGCAACTGTTCGACGGCGAGCTTGAAGTTCGGGTTCTCGGCGAACAGCTTCTGCATCTCGGGCGTCTCCTGCGCCGCCTTCGTGGACGGCATGTACCCGGTGTCGATCGACCACTGGGCGGCGTTCTCCGGCTTGGCGGCGAACTTGAGGAACTCGAAGGCCGCCTTCTTCCGCTCGGGCGCCGCGCCGGCCAGGATCGAGATGCCGCCGCCACCCGTCGGGCAGCCGAACGCCACCTGCTTGGGCACGAACGCCGCGCCGACCTCGAACTTGGCGTCCTTCATCAGGCCACGCAGAATGCCGGTCGACTCCTGAACGGTGGCGACCAGGCCGGTGGAGAAGTCCACGCGCGGGCTCTTGGCCATGTAGGCCTGCTGGTCGACGTGGATCAGCCGGCGCTGCCATTCGCCGGCCTCCACCGCGCCGCCGGTGTCGATGGTGACGTCGAGACCCTTGGAGTAGTTGCCGCCCCACTGCCACACCGCGCCCTGGAACATCCAGTCGCCGTCGGTCTGCGGGTAGACGTGCAGCTTCGGCGTCTGGCCGTTCACCTTCACCTTGGCGAGCGCGGGCGCCCACGAGCGCAGCTCGTCCCAGGTCTCCGGGCCTCGGTCGGGCAGTCCGGCCTGCGCGAACATGTCCCGGTTGTAGTAGAACAGCGGCGTGCTGCGACCGAAGGGCACCCACCACACCTGGCCCTTGATGGTGCCCTCGTTGATCAGGGAATCAACGTAGTCGCTGGGCTGCAGGCCGTCGCCGAAGTAGTCGTTGAGCGGCTCCAGCGCCTGGTTGAGGTGGAACTTGTGCCAGGTCACCTCGGAGAAGATGCACAGCTCCGGGACCTGGCGGGCCTGGATCGCCGCGGCCAGCTTCTGGGCGGTCTCGTCGTAGCTGCCCTGGAACTGCGCCTCCAGGTAGATGTCGGTCTGGGACTGGTTGAACTTGTCGACCAGCCGGGTGAAGGCCTCGCCGTTCGCACCGCCGTAGGTGTACCAGATCACCACACGCTGGCGCTTGCGGTACTGCTCCGGCACGTTGCCCGGCGGTTGGCCGAACGAACCGCCACCACCGGCACCGCCACCGCCGCAGCCGAGCGGGGTCAGCGCGAGGGCGGCGCCGCCCGCCAAACCGAGGAAGCGACGCCGGCTCAGAGATGCGCTCATCGGTGAAGTCCTTTCGCTAGAGGTCCTGGTCGGACGTGTGGTCAACCCTTGACCGCGCCCTGGGTCAGCCCGGCGACGACGTACCGCTGGGCCAGGAAGAAGACCACAAGGACGGGCAGCACCACGAAAGTGGTCGCGGCCATGACCGCGCCCCAGTTCACGTAACCCTCCTGGGCCTTGAGCATCAGCAGGCCCACGGGCAGGGTCCGCATCGTGTCGGTGTTGGTGACGATGCGAGGCCAGATGTAGTCGTTCCACTCGGCCACCAGCGTCACGATGGTCACCGTGACCAGCATCGGCCGGGACAGCGGCAGGACCACGCTGCGCAGGACGCGCAGGTGTCCGGCCCCGTCCATGCGGGCGGCGTCGAAGACCTCGCCGGGCAGGGTGAGCATGTGCTGACGCAGCAGGAATGTGCCGAACGCGCTCGCCGCACCCGGGATGATGATGCCCTGGTAGGTGTTGATCCAGCCCAGCTGGGAGACGGTGAGGTAGTTGGGCAGCAGCGTCACGTGGCCCGGCACCATCATCGCGCCGAGCACCACCATGAACAGCACGCGCTTGAACGGGAAGCGCAGGAACACGAAGGCGTACGCGGTGAGCACCGCGTTGGCCACCTTCAGCACAGTGCCGACGACAGTGACGACGATCGAGTTGACATAGAAGCGGCCGAACGGCGCGGCGTGCCACGCCTCGGCGAAGTTCTCCCAGTGCAGCGTCGACGGCCACCAGACGAGCGGAAAGGTGTAGATGTCGCTGTTCGTCTTCAACGACGAGGTGAACAGCCAGTACAAGGGTCCGACCGCGATCACGCCGACCACGACCAGGACCGCGTGCAGCGCCAGGCTGCGCAATCTCGCGCTCATCGGTAGTGCACCTTCCGCTCCAGGTACCTGGTCTGCAGCACGGTGACCGCGAGCAGGATCAGGAACATCACGATCGCCCCGGCGGCCGCCGGGCCAGCCTGGAAGTCGGTGAAGGCCTTCTCGTACAGGTACCAGGACAGGATCGTCGTCGCGTTGCCCGGTCCACCGTCAGTCATCGCCGCGATCACGTCGAACGCCTGGAACGAGGAGATGATCGACGTCACCAGGAGGAAGAAGGTCACCGGCGAGAGCAGCGGCAGGGTGATGCTGCGGAACAGCCGCCAGGCGCCTGCACCATCCAGCGCCGCCGACTCGTACAGATCCTTGGGCATGTTCTGCAGACCGGCCAGGTACACGATCGCGCTGAACCCGGCGTTCTTCCACAAATAGACGATTATCAAGGCGGGCATGGCCCAGTTGGAGTCGGTCAACCACGCCGGCGAGCTTCGCCCGAGCAGCTCGAAGAACGCTCGGGACAGGCCGTAGTTGGGGTCGAAGATGAACACCCACACCACGCCGATCGCCGCCCCCGACAGCACGTGGGGAGCGAACACCATCGTGCGCCCGAGACCCCGACCGCGCAGCCGCTGGTTGAGCAGCACGGCCACGGCCAGCCCGAGCACCATGCTGCCACCGACCACGGCGCCGACGAAGATGGCCGTGTTGAGCAGCACCTCGGGAAACTCACCGGTGAACATGTCCCGGTAGTTCTCGAGCCCGACGACGTTGATGACCGGGGAGATCATGTTCCAGTCGGTCAGGCTGAGGTACGCGTTGTACAGCACCGGCCAGTACGAGAAGACCGCAAGCAGCAGGAAGTTGGGCGCGACGAACGCGGCGAACAGCAGGTACTCGCGGATGCGCCGCGCCCGACGTGCCCGGGCCTCGACACGGCGACCTGGCTCGCCCACCGGTCTGGCCGGAACCGAGCCTGCCGGCAGGTCCCGGACCGCGGAGTCCCTGACCACCATGCGCGCCATCCCGCCGATCAGCCGGCGCCCCGCCGGGACATGCCGGCCCCGGGCTGGGTGGCGGCGAGGCGCACGAGCGCCCCGATGTCGTCGCTGACGATGCCGTCGACGCCGTACGCCAGGGCGGCCGGCAGGTCCGGCACGTCCACATCCGGGCCTACCCACACCCGGTAGCCGCGCCCGCGCATCGCCGGTACGCACGCCGCGTCGGCGACTCGCCAGCGCGGCCCGAAGTACTGCGGACGCATGGCGTCGAGCAACTCCTGCGGCGGAGGCTCGGCGGCGGTCCAGTCCAGCCCGATCGTGGCGTCGGGCACGTCGCTCCGCAGCTTGATCAACGCCTGCTGGCCGCCTCGCCGAGCAGCCACGAAGATCGCCCGCTCGAATGCGCCGGTCCGGCGCAGCAGCTGCACCGCGGGCTCGATCACCTCGTCGGTCTTGAGGTCCACCAGCAGCATCGAGTCTCGGAACTCGGCCAGCACCTCGTCGAAGGTCGGCACGACATATCCGTCAACCGGATGGGCGCGCAACTCGTCGAGGGTGACCTCGGCGACGGGCACGTCCACGCCCCACACCCGCTCGAGTGTGGCGTCGTGCGACAGCACGACCCGGCCGTCCTTGGTCAGCCGCAGGTCGAACTCGAGGGTGTTGGCGCCCTTCTCGACCGCGGAGCGCAGCGACGGCAGCGTGTTCTCGGGATGCGTCAGCGGATCACCCCGGTGCGCGATGGTCAGGAACACACAGGCCTCCACAACAAGGTGGACAGGTTTCTAACGTTAGACTGCGTTTCTTTCACGGGCATAGTTAACACGAAGCCTCGGGGCGCGACAAGAGTCGGATCGGCCGATCGGGCATGCAGGGCTCGGAAGCCTGTCCCAAGAGGACGAGCTCGCAGAGCCACCGCCCGGGTCATCAGGACAGCGGCAGGATCAGTTTGATGAGGTATGTAACGCTGTGCCGGATCCAGCTACAGCGTTACATACCTCGTTAACAACCGGTCAATCAGTGTTAGAAAATCGCAGAACAGCTGTCATACGGGAACAGTTGTCATACGTAGGCGTCCTTGTACATGATCGTCGCCCGCCGCGCACCGGCCACGCCGGTCGCGAAGCCCCAGCACAGACGAGCCTCGAGCGGCCGGCTTGGGTCCGGCACCTGGATCGCCAGTCCCTCCGGCTCCCGGAACGGCAACTCGGCGTAGTCGGTGACGTACTGCCGCGCCACCACCTCGCCCGTGAGCCAGTCGACGCAGGTGAGGTGGGTGTTGCCGTCCGGAGCCGTGCTGTACGAGTTGCCGTCCAGCAGGTACAGGTAGCGGCCGCTGGAGGTGAATCCCTGGAACGTGCCGAGCACGGGCTGCGCCACGTCGGCCAACGGGAGGAACGTGTTGCGCCGCACGTCGGACAGGTCGAACAGCGCGAACCGGAACTGTCCGCCGCTGCCGTCCGGGTTGGCGCCCACGCGGTAGCGCAGCACCATCCGGCCGTAGACCGGGTCGATGCCGCACGTCGTGCGATCCACATTGGACCATGGTGTCAGGCGGCGCACCTCCGGCGAGTCCGGCGTGACGATCGCGCCGTCGACGAACCGGAACCGCGCCAGCCGGCGGCCCCACCCGTTGCCGCCCTCCGCGACCGCGTCGGTCTCGGTCCACAGGAACACACCCCCGCCGACGGGCTCGGCGGCGAAGTTGACCCCGTGCCCGAAGCCCAGCAGGTACATGTGACCGGTCACCGTGCCGGTCAGGTCGAGTTCCGTGACGCACAGGTCCCCGCGCAACGCGCGCTGCGCCCCGCTGACCGGGGCATCCTCCCCCGGCAGTTGCCGACCGCCGCTGATCAGTTGCGCCGTGTAGATCCGACCGTGGACGTTGTCGAACGCCAGCGACTGCAGGACCGTCACGTCGTGCAGGGCGACGCGGTCCAGCAGCACCCGCCCGGGGGCGGCGAGGTCGAAGCGCAGGTCCGGGTCGTCGCCCGGCGCCGATGCGGCGGCGGAGCCGGCACCGGACAGCACGCCGAGCGCTGCGCCACCCGCCACACCACCGGCGATCCTCAGCAGGTCTCTGCGGTGCACGTGTCCCTCCTCTACTCGGGGTCTTACTGGAAGCGTTTGACCACGCCGTCGGCGAGCGCGTCGGCCGCCGCGCCCAGCCGTTCGCCGGCCAGATCCAATCGGTTCAGCAGGAGCAGGGTCTTGATCAGATCGGCCGTGGGCTCGCCGCTGACCAGCGCCGCCACCGCCTGCTGGTACGCCGGGCGGACGCCCTGTTTCTTGGCCAGCAGCGCGCGTTCGGCGGCGGCGCGGGGCGCGGTGGGCAGCAGGCGAACCGCCTCGGTCAGGTGCTCGATGCCGTCGGCGAGCGCTTGGATGACAGGCGCGTACACCGCATGCGGCGGCGCGGCGAACAGGTCGGTCTCGCGCACGAAGTCGCGCAGCGCGTCGAGGATGTCGTCGACCGAGCGGGACAGCCGGAACACGTCCTCGCGGTCGATCGGCGAGGTGAGGCTGCGGCGCAGCCGGCGGACCAGCAGGGCGCGCCGCGCGTCCCCGTCGTGCTCGACCTCCGCGATCAGCCCGCGCGCGGTGGCCGGGGCGAGCGAGCCGTCGGCGACGCCTCGGGCCAGCGACGCGCCGCGGGCGGCGGCGGCGAGTTGCTCGATGACGAGCTCCGCCAGAGTGCGGTCCGCGCCGCGGGACAGCTCGCGCATGAAGCCCACGACCCGCACGGCTCCTGTGCGGACGGTCAGCGAGCGGCGGACAGTGCGGCGCAGCTGACCGCTGCGGCGACGAACGCCGCGGGCAGCGTCACCAGCCATGCCCGGCCCAGCCTCAGCACGCCCCGCCATCTCACCCTCCTTCCACCCCGGGACAGTCCCGTGCCGACCAGTGCGCCGGACAGCGACTGGGTCATGCTCACCGGCGCGCCGACCGCGGCCGTGCCGAGCACGACGCACGCCCCGGAGAACTCGGTCGCCACCACCGCGTCGGCGCGGGCGGGTGCGATCTGGCCCCCCACGCCGGCGGTGAGGCGGGGGAGCCCGAGCAGCGCCCCCAGGACGAAGCACCCACCGATCAGCGCGAGCACCGGCAGCGAGGCGGCGTACCGGTGCGGAGTGCCACCGTGCACCGCGGCGTAGACGGCGAGCATCTTCTGCCCGTCGTTGGCGCCGTAAGCCACGCACGTGGCCGTGTAGGCCGCGGTGTGCAGCCAGCGCAGCCGCCGCGCCGCGAACGGCAACACGGCGAGCAGCCGGCAGGCGCCGAGGGCGACGAGCGCACCGACGACCGGGGCCGCCGCGGCCGCGGCCAGCACCCCGGCGACGACGGCCCAGTCGACCGGCGTCCGGGTGCCTACGCCGGCGCCGGCGATGCCGCCGACGAGCGCGAGGGTCAGGCTGGTCGGCAGGCCCCGTCCAGCGATGACCACAGTGACGAGCACCGCGGCTGCGATGCCGACCAGCAGCGGCAGGCGCGGACCGGCGGCGTTGGCGAACGGACCCGTGGTGTGGTCGAACGCGACCAGGCGGTGGTCCAGCGTCGCCGCGACCGCCGCGCCGAGCAGTGCGGGCGCGACCAGCACGGCCAGGCCGAGCAGGACGACGGCCGCCAGCGGACGCAGGCCGCGCACGCGCAACGCCACGCCGACGAGCGCGCCCGCGTCGTTGAAGCCGGTGAAGACCGCGAAGAGCGCGGCCAGAGCGGTACCGACCCACCAGTACCACTCGTCCACCCACACTCCTGACCTGGCTTCTTCCCATTTGTAGATGTTGTAATCGGCGTTATCTAACATTGACTCGCCGCGACTGTCAACCGGCCGCAGCCCGCCCAGGCAAATGGAAGTCGCCAGGAGCGGCGGTCACACCAGGCCTGGGCGCACTTCCGGGCACGTGGGCCGTCACGTTATGAGGCCCCTCGCACCGCCTAGAGGTCGCCTCTCATCGGTGTTAAGTTAACGTCGACGTGTGATCGTTCACCCCTGGTGGAGGCTCTGACCCCGGATGCGCACGAACGAACCGACCAGCGGCGACCTCTGGGTCGGGGTGGACGTCGGCACACAGAGCCTGCGGGTGCTCCTCGTCGACGAGTCCGGCACGGTCGTCGCCCGTGGCGCCGGGCGCCTGACCAGCCATCGGTGGGGAGTGCGCCACGAGCAGGATCCCGCGCAGTGGTGGCGGGTCTTCGGCGAGGTGTGCCGCAGGGTCCTCGCCGGGCACCGAGCCGACCGCCTGCGAGGCTTGGCGATCTGCGGCACGTCCGGCACGTTCCTGCTCGCCGGGCGGTCCGGCGAGCCCCGCACCCGGGCACTGATGTACGACGACGGGCGCGCCGGGGCCGAGGTGGAGGAGGTGGCGACCGCGGGCGCGCAGTTGTGGGCGTCGCTCGGGTACGCGATGCAGCGCTCCTGGGCCCTGCCCAAGCTGCTGTGGCTGCGCCGCCACGGACCCGACGACCTGCGCGCTGATCTCGAGGGCGGCCGGGTGGAGCTGCTGCACTGCGCCGACTACCTGGCCCGGCGGCTCACCGGCGGACCGGTCGCCACGGACTGGAGCCACGCGCTCAAGACCGGGTACGACCTGGACAGCAACTCGTGGCCGGTGACCGTGCTGGACAAGCTGGGCCTGCCGGTCGACGTGCTACCGCCCGTGGTGCGCCCGGGCACCCAGATCGGTCGCGTGGACGCGGCGGGCGCGGCGCACAGCGGGCTTCCGATCGGGCTGCCGGTGCGCGCCGGCATGACCGACGGCTGCGCGGCCCAGATCGCCGCGGGCACGCTGACCGCCGGCAGTTGGAACTCGGTGCTCGGCACCACGTTGGTGCTCAAGGGCGTCAGCGTCGAGCGGCTCGCCGATCCGCACGGCGCGGTCTACTCCCACCGGCACCCGGACAGCGGCTGGCTGCCGGGCGGCGCGTCCAACGTGGGCGCCGGGGTGCTGGAGGCGTGGTTCCCGCACACCGACCGCACCGAACTCGACCACGCCGCCGCCCGCTACGAGCCGGCCAGTGGGCTGGCGTACCCGCTGGTGACCCGCGGCGAGCGGTTCCCGTTCGTGCGCCCCGAGGCGGAGTCGTTCGAACTCGGCACGTTCTCCACCGAGGCGGAGCGGTACGCGGCGGTGCTCCAGGGCGTCGCGTTCGTCGAGCGGCTCTGCTACGCCAGCCTGCGCCGCCTGGGTGCGCGCACCGACGGCCCGCTCGCGCTGACCGGCGGCGCCACCCGTAGCCGCTACTGGTGCCAGTTGCGCGCCGACGTGCTCGGCCGTGAGGTCGTCCTGCCCGGCAGCCCGGAGCCGGCGTTCGGGATGGCCGTGCTCGCTGCGGCCGGCGACGGCCCGGTCACAGAGGCTGCCCGGCGGCTGGTCCGGGTCGCCCACGTGGTGTCGCCGCGGCCGGGCGCCACTGCGCGCTTCGCCGCGCCGTACGCGCGCTTCATCGACGCGCTCGCCGACCGCGGCTACGTGGACGACGACCTCGCCGCCTTCGCCAAGGGAGAGCTGTGATGCCCACCGAGGTGATACTCGCCAGGCACGGGCGCACCCCGTGGCACACGCCGAACCGGTACACCGGTCGCAGCGACATCCCGCTCGACGAGGTGGGCGAGCGGCAGGCGCAGGCCCTCGCGGCATGGGCCAAGGGCGCGGCCCTGACGAGCCTCGCGTGCTCCGACCTGGTTCGGGCCCGCGCCACCGCCGCGCCCGTCGCGGACGCCACCGGCCTGGTGCCCACAGTGGACGCACGCCTGCGTGAGCTGGACTTCGGCATCGCGGAGGGTCGTACCCTCGACGAGATCCGGGCCGACGATCCGCTGGTGGTGGAGCGGTTCGTCGCCGACCCGGTGACCCACCACTTCCCCAAGGGTGAAGCGCCCGGCGACGCCGTCGCCCGCGCGCTCGCCGCGCTGACCGACCTGGCCGCCGCCGACCCGGGCGGGCGGCTGCTGGTCGTCGCGCACAGCACCCTGATCCGCCTGGTCACCTGCGCGGTGCTCGGCGTGCCGCTGTCGGAGTACCGGCGCCGCCTGCCTGCGCTCGCCCCGGCCTCGATCACCACCCTGCGGTTCCCCACCCAGCCGAACGAACCGGTCGCGCTGCTGGCGTACAACGTGCCGGTGTCAGGAGGATGTCGCGCATGAGTTCATCGGACGCGCCCGAGCGCAGCGGACCGGCCAAGCGGCAGGCGGCGATCACCGAGTACGTGCTGCAGCACGGCTCCGTCTCGGCCCATGAACTGGCCGAGATGTTCCACGTCAGCCTGATGACCATCCACCGCGACCTTGACGAGTTGCAGCGGCAGGGAGTGGTCCGCAAGTTCCGCGGCGGGGTCAGCGCCCAGCCGTCCAGTGTGTTCGAGAGCAACGTGTCCTACCGGCTGCGGGCCGCGCGGGAGGAGAAGCTGGCGATGGCCAGGTACGCCCGCAGCCTGATCGAGCCCGGCATGGCCGTGATGCTGGACGACTCGACCACGACCCTCGAACTGGCCCGGCTGCTGGAGGATGCCGTACCGCTGACCGTGGTCACCAACTTCCTGGAGACCATCAAGCTGCTGTCCGGCGTACGTGGACTGCGGCTGATCGCGCTCGGCGGCGAGTACTACCCGACCCACGACTCGTTCCTCGGGGTGCCGTGCATCGAGGCGATCGAGGCGCTGCGCGTCGACCTGCTGTTCGCGTCGACCTCGGCGGTGTCCGGAGGCTACGCGTACCACCAGGAGCAGGAGATCGTGCTCGTCAAACGGGCGATGATGCGGGCCGCACGGCGCTCGGTGCTGATGGTCGACCACAGCAAGCTGGGCCGCGTCGCGCTGCACCGGCTCGCGCCGCTGTCCGACATCGACCTCCTGATCACCGACCGGCGGGCGCCGGAGGACGCGCTGCTGGAGATGCGGGAGTCCGGTGTCAAGTACGAGATCGTCTGAGACGCCGCGGAGGCCACAGGTGTACGCGATCGGTGTAGACGTCGGCACGACGGTGACGAAGGCGGTCGCGTTCGCCGCCGACGGAAGCGCCCTGCGCCGTGCCGCGCGGCCGACCAGCTTGCGCCGGGTTGGGGACCGCCACTACGAGCAGGACGCGGACGAGGTGGTCACCTCGGTCGTCGACGTCCTCGCCGAACTCGCCGACGGCGGCGACACGAGCGGGCTCGCGGCGGTCGGGGTCACCGCGCAGGGCGACGGGCTGTGGCTCGTCGACGACGCTGGGCGAGCAGTACGCCCCGCGCTGTCCTGGCTCGACGGCCGAGCCACCGGAATTCTCGCCCGCTGGGCCGCCGACGGCGTACTCGAGGAGGTGTTCCGCCGCACCGGCAGCCTGATGTTCCCCGGCTCCTCCGGACCGCTGCTGGCCTGGCTCGACGCCCACGAGCCGGCGGCGCTGGACCGCGCCGCCACCGCCGCCTACTGCAAGGATGTCGTGCTCCAGCGGTTGACCGGGGTACGCGCGACCGACGTCTCCGACGCGTCCGTGCCGTTCCTCGACCCGCACACCCGGACGTACGACGAGAAGTTGCTCGCCGCCTGTGGGCTGGCGCACCGCCGCCACCTGCTGGCGCCCGTGCGCCCCGCGCCGGCCGGTGAGCTGACCCACCCGGGCACCGGACTTCCCGCCGGGACCGTGGTCGTGGCCGCGCCGTACGACCTGCCCGCCGCCGCCTGGGGTGCGGGCCTGGACGCGGTAGGCGAGGGCCTGCTCATCGTCGGCACCACGCTCGCCTGTCAGGTGCTCACCGACCGGCTGGACACCAGTGGCGAACCGTGCGGCCTGACTCTGTGCACGTGGGAGCCGAACCGGTGGCTGCGGGCGCTGCCGGCCATGGTCGGTACCGCCGCGCTGGACTGGGTGCTGCGACTGGTCGGTGCGACCGTGCGGGACCTGCCCGAGCTCCTCGCCACCGGGCGCGGTCACGACCTGACCGTGCTGCCGTTCTTCGCCGAGGCCGGCGAACGGGCACCGTTCGTCGAGCCCGGCGCGCGCGCCCGCATCGACGGGCTGCACCTCGGCACCGGTCGAGCCGACATCGTCCGGGCGACCGCGGAAGCCATCGCGTACAGCGCCCGGCACTGCCTGACCACCGCGGGCCTGACCGGTGAGTTGACCGCCTGCGGCGGCGGGGTCGCCTCGGTGGCCTGGGCGCAGATCTTCGCCGACGTGCTGGCGCGACCGGTGCGGGTGCTCACGGGCGACGAGGTCGGCGCCCGAGGCGCGGCGCTGGCGGCGCTGCGCACGGTCGGCGCCGCACCGTTCACCTCGTCGCCGGCCGGCACAACATACGAGCCCGGGCCGGACAGCGCCCGGTACGCCGACGGATACGCCCGCTACCTGGAGCAGATCGACCACGCCCGCCCGTTGTGGGCGGCCCGATCCCGAGGAGATGCCAACCCGTGATCCGTGTGCTCGTGGCCGGAGACCACTTCGTCACGCCGGCGCTCGTCACCGACGCGCTGCGCGCGCGGCTGGGCGACAGGCTCGTCGTCTCGACGCTGACGCTGCCCTGGCCGCACACGCCGTTCGGGCCGGTGGCCGAGGTGGACGAGGCGTCCGGCGACGAGCAGGAGTTGATCGAGGCGTTGCGGGGCGTCGAGATTCTCGTGACCCAGATGGCGCCGCTCACCGCGCGCGTGCTCGATTCCGCCGACGCGCTGCGGTTGGTGGTGGTGTGCCGGGGCGGTCCGGTCAACGTCAATCTCGAGGCGGCGGCCGCCCGCGGCATCGAGGTCCGCAGCACCCCGGGGCGCAACGCGGTCGCCGCGGCCGAGCACACGGTGGCGCTGCTGCTGGCCGCGCTGCGGCGGATCCCCGAGGTCCACGCGACGGTCCAGGCCGGGCAATGGCGCAGCGATCTGTACGCGTTGGACGCGGTCGGCTCGGAGCTAGCGGGCAGCACCGTCGGCCTGGTGGGGTACGGCGCGATCGGCCGGCGGGTCGGGCGGATCTTGCGTGCGTTCGACGCAGAGGTGCTTGTGCACGACCCGTACGTCGATTCGTCCTCTTTGGCCGGTGTCACGCTGGTCGACCTGCCCGAACTGCTCGAGCGGTCCACGGCCGTGAGCCTGCACGTGAGGCTCACCGCGCAGACCCGCGGGATGATCGGTGCCGCCGAACTGGCCCGGATGCCGCGCGGCGCGGTACTCGTCAACACCGCGCGCGGCGGGCTGTTGGACTACGACGCGCTGGCCGACGCGCTGGAATCGGGGCACCTGGGCGCGGCGGCGCTGGACGTGTTCGACGTGGAGCCGCTGCCGCCGGATTCGCGGCTGCGCACCGCGCCGAGGCTCGTGCTCACCCCACACCTCGCCGGCGCGACCCGCCAGACCGCGCAGCGGGCCGCGGCCCTCGCCGCCGACGCGGTCGCCGACTACGTCAAGGGCGGGGGCCGGTGAGCGGGCTCGAGGCGGAGCTGCTGCCGGTCGCCGTCCGGGCCGCGGCGCTCGCCGCCGACCTGATCCGCACCGGGGCGCCGGGCCGGCTCACCGCGAAAGGCGATCGGGACATGGCGTCCGAAGTAGACTTTGCGGTCGAGCACGTGGTGCGCGGCTTCCTCGCCGACGAGACTCCGGAGATCGACTTCCTGGGCGAGGAGGAGGGCGGTCACGCCCGCGGCGCGGACCTGACCTGGGTGCTCGACCCGGTCGACGGCACGGTCAACTTCGTCCGTGGCATTCCGCTGTGCGCGGTGTCGCTCGCGCTGGTACGCGGCGACCGCCCCGTCCTCGGCGTGATCGAGTTGCCGTTCCTCGGCGGGCGCTACACCGCCGTCGAGGGCCGCGGCGCTTATCTGGACGGACAGCGGATCGTCGCCCGGGAGACCCTGCGGCTCGCGGACGCGGTGGTGGCGGTCGGGGACTACGCGGTGGGCGCGGACGCCGCGGCGAAGAACGCGCACCGGCTCGCGGTCACCGCCGAGCTGGCCGCGCGGGTGCAGCGCATCCGGATGCTGGGCACGGCCGCGATCGACCTCGCGTGGCTGGCCCAGGGTCGACTGGACGCGGTCGTCATGCTCGCGAACAACCCGTGGGACACGGCGGCCGGCGTCGTGCTGGCCCGCGAGGCTGGCGCCCGCGTGGTCGGTCACGACGGGACCGAGCACACTCTCGCGTCCGCCGCCACCATCGCCGCCCGGGGTCCGGTACTCGACGACCTGATCGCCCTGGTGCGCGACGCCGCCCCCGCTTCCGCCCTGCCGGGACGTCCCCGCGGGGCCGCACGAGCCTGGCGGTGACGATGGCTCCGAACGACCGTGATACAGGCTCTAGACACGCACGCGGCCCTCAACGGCGGCGAGCGCGATGTCCCGGCGGTACTGGGCGCCGGGCAGCTCCACGCCGCGCACGAGGGCGTACGCCGCCTCCCGGGCCGACGCCAGGTCCGTGCCGGTGGCGGTCACGGAGAGCACCCGGCCGCCGGCGGAGACCAACGCGCCGTCGCTGGCCCGTCGTGCGGTCCCGGCGTGCAGGATGCCCGGCCGGTCCGCACCCCTGATCACATCACCGGTACGTGGCGTGCCCGGGTACCCGGCCGCCGCCACGACCACGCAGACCGCGGCGCCGGGACGCCACCGCAGCGGCGGGTGCGCGGCAAGCGTGCCGGTCGCGGCCGCGTGCAGCAGCCCGCCGAGCGGCGTCTCGAGCAGCGCGAGCACCGGCTGCGTCTCCGGGTCGCCGAAGCGGCAGTTGAACTCGACCACCTTCGGGCCGGCGGCGGTGAGGGCGAGCCCGACGTAGAGCAGGCCCGTGAACGGGGTGCCGCGCCGGCGCATCTCGGTGAGCGTCGGTGTCACGACCCGAGCCATGACGTCGTCTACAAGGGACGGTGGCGCCCAGGGAAGCGGGGCGTACGCGCCCATGCCACCGGTGTTCGGCCCGGTGTCGCCGTCACCGATCCGCTTGAAGTCCTGCGCCGGCAGCAGCGGCACCGCGTGCTCGCCGTCCGTGACCACGAACAACGACGCCTCGGGGCCGTCCAGGTACTCCTCGATCACCACGCGCCCACAGGCGCGCGCGTGCGCCATCGCGGCGGCGCGATCGTCGGTCACCACGACGCCCTTGCCCGCCGCGAGCCCGTCGTCCTTGACCACGTACGGCGGCCCGAACTCGTCGAGCGCGGCGCTCGCGGCGGCGGCGTCGGCGCAGACGCGGGACCGGGCGGTGGGCACCCCGGCCGCCGCCATGACCTCCTTGGCGAACGCCTTCGAGCCCTCCAGCCGGGCCGCCGCCCGCGACGGCCCGAAGACGGCGATGCCCTTGGCCCGGACGGCGTCCGCCACGCCGGCGACCAGCGGCGCCTCCGGCCCCACGACGAGCAGATCCGCGCGCGTGTCGACGGCGAGCGCCGCGACCGCCTCCGGGTCGGTGAGGTCGACCGGGCGGGCGTCCGCGAACGCGGCGATCCCCGGGTTGCCGGGCGCGACCGTCAGCGACTCGACGGCCGGATCGGCCGCGAGCCCCAGGGCGAGCGCATGCTCCCGTCCCCCGGACCCAAGCAGCAGGACGCGCACGGTTGCCCACACTACTGCCCCTCGCGGGTTGATCATGGAGTGGGCAGCAGGAAATGGCGGCGCGAATGCCGCGTACATCATGATCAACGCGGGTGGTGATGCGGGTGGGTGCGGGTGCGGATCGCCTCGCGGACCACGTACGGGATGTAATCCGGGCGCAGGGTGTCTGCCCAGGTGAAGCGGAGCACCAGCCAGCCGGCGCAGAGCAGCTCGTTCTGCCGGCGCCGATCCCGGAAGACCGCCTCCGGCAGCCCGTGTGCCTCCCTGCCGTCGGCCTCCCCGATGATCCTCGCCCCCAGCCAGGCCATGTCCCCTACGGCGAGCAGGTAGCCGTCCGGATCGCACACGAGATACTGCAGTACGTCCGGGGGGACACGACCGTCGACGCAGCGCAGCCGTACCCGGGTCTCCAGCGGCGACTGCGCCCGGCCGTCCGCCTCGGCCAGGTAACCCCGGGCGGCGACGGCGCCACGGCGCCGGCGGAGGAGCGCGGCGATTGCCGGGAAGTCGTCGCGGGTGATCTTCTCCCGGTTCAGCGCGGAGTCGAGTACGCACACCGCCGGATACCTGGCCAGGCGCAGGATCAGATCCGCCACCGTCTGCACCGGGGTCGTCGTGGGGATGCCGGCCACCCTGGTCACTGCGCCCGGTGACAGCTGAAGCTGGTGGATCACGAGAGCGGGGTCGGCGCGGGGCGCCGTGCGGGCGGCCCATCCGGGCAACGAGACGTGTATCTCCTCCGTGGCGCGCAGGCCGGCGATGCCGTGCAGTTCGGCCGCGGTCCCGAGCACGGCCACGGCGTGCGGGCCGAGAGAGGCGACCGCCGCACGTACCCGGGCCTGCCGGGACGGCCCGTCGCCGCACGCGGCGTCTACGAGGTAGACGCCGCGTGCCAGCCGCGCCCAGCGGCCGCTTCGCACCAGGGTGTCGATTTCGTGGCGCAGCAGTCCCGCCGCGATCGCCTGGGCTCTGGTGACGATCCCGTCCTGTCGCACGGCGACTCGACGGATCACCATGAACGAATCCACGTCGCCACGGTGCGGGACGGCCTAGATCACCGGCAGCCCCTGTGGATAACCGGCCGGGCTCTGTGGATATCTCAACACCCTTGCGCGTTGATCATGATGTAGGCAGCGTTCGCGACCGCACTCGGTGCTGCCCACTCCATGATCAACGCGTATTCGGACCGGGCGGCCGACCTACCGCGGGTCAGGAGAGCAGGTCGTGCAGGACGACGTTCTCGTCGCGGCCGGGACCGACGCCGATGACGCTGATTCGCGCGCCGCACAGCTCCTCGATGCGCTCCAGGTACCGGCGCGCCGCGCCCGGCAGGTCAGCCTCCGTGCGCGCCTTGGAGATGTCCTCCTCCCAGCCGTCCATCAGCTCGTACACCGGGCGCGCGTGGTGGAACTCCGTCTGGGTCATCGGCATGTCGCTGGTGCGCTCACCGTCGACCTCGTACGCCACGCAGATCGGCACCTTCTCCAGGCCGCTCAGCACATCCAGCTTGGTGACCACGAGATCGGTGATGCCGTTCAGGCGGACCGCGTACCGCCCGACCACCGCGTCGAACCAGCCGCACCGGCGCTCGCGGCCGGTGGTCGTGCCGTACTCCCCGCCGACCGTGCGCAGGCGCTCGCCGTACTCGTCGAACAGCTCGGTCGGGAACGGCCCCGATCCGACCCGGGTCGTGTACGCCTTGGTCACGCCGATGACCCGGGAGATCGCGGTGGGCGGGATGCCGGTGCCGACACAGGCGCCGGCGGCCGTCGGGTTCGACGACGTGACGAACGGGTACGTGCCGTGGTCCAGGTCGAGCATGGTCGCCTGGGCGCCCTCCATGAGCACCGTCTCACCGCGGTCGAGCGCGTCCCACAGCACCGCCCGCGTGTCGGCGATGAACGGCCGCAGGCGCTCCGCGTACTCCAGGTACTCCTCGACGACGGCCGCCGGATCCAGCGCCTTGCGGTTGTAGACTTTGACGAGGACCTGGTTCTTCTCCCGCAGCACCAGCTCCAGCTTCTGGCGCAAGATGCCCGGGTCGAGCAGGTCCTGGACCCGCACCCCCGTCCGCGCCACCTTGTCGCCGTACGCCGGGCCGATCCCGCGCCCGGTCGTGCCGATCCGCGCGTTGCCCAGGTAGCGCTCCACCACCCGGTCGAGCGCCCGGTGGTGCGGCATGATCAGGTGGGCGTCACCCGAGATCAACAGCCGGGACGTCACGTCCACGCCCCGCTCGCGCAGCCCGTCGATCTCGGTGATGAGCACCTTCGGGTCCACCACGACGCCGTTGCCGATCACGATGACCGCGTTCGGCGACAGCGCGCCGGAGGGCATCAGGTGCAGGGCGTACTTCTGGCCGTCCGGGGTGACCACGGTGTGGCCGGCGTTGTTGCCACCGGAGTAGCGGACCACGTACCCGACCCGGCCGCCGAGCAGGTCGGTAACCTTGCCTTTGCCCTCGTCGCCCCATTGCGCGCCGATGAGCACGATCGCTGGCATCGTCTCGCCTCCCAGGTGAACCTCGGGCGCCAGGCGGCCGCCTCACGCGCTCACCCGGGATGCCAGGCTAACAAGTGACCACTCTGGGTCGCGGCGCGGCGTCAGACGCGCCGAGCCAGAGTGGTCACAGACCACGCCGGGTCGCGGCGCGGCGTCAGACGCGCCGAGCCAGAGCAGGGAGGTACGCGTGTTCGACGTGGTGGTGCTGACCCTGGACGAAGGGTGCGGCGCCCGGGTGCCCGTGCTCGCCCTCCGCGACGCACTGGTCGCCGCCGGTGCCCGGGTGGAGGCGGTTGACGTCGGCTCGGACGCCGAGATCGACGAGGTGCTCGCCCGGTTCGACGGGCCGGCCCGGTCGGACGGGCTGCCGTGGCCCGCCGACGACGGCAAGACGAGGCTCGTCGTCGCCGCGTCCGCCGACGGTCAGGTGCGCGCCGTGCTGCGCCGGCTCGTCCGGCGGTACGCCCCCCCGCCGCGCTCCCGGCCCGCGGACCTGCCCGCGGACCGTACGGTGCCTGACCTTCCGCCGGTCGCGATCCTGCCGATGGCGCCGGGCGGGCTCGCCGCCCGGCTCGACCTGCCCACGGATCCGGCCGGTGTGGCCGCGGCGCTGCTGGGCGGGCGGGTGCGCCGGCTCGACCTGCTGCGCACCGACAGTGGCTCGGTCACCCTCGACGGAGCGCTGCTCGGCAGCACGGACGAGAACGGACGGGCGGTGCGGTGGCGCGCCCGGGTCGAGGTGGACGACACCGTGCTCACCGACGGCGACGACCCGCTGCTGGCCTGTGCGGTGGCGAACGCGACCACGTACACGAGCCTGGACGGCCTTCCGCTGCTGACCGCGGCGGACCCCGCCGACGGCACGATCGACGTGGCCGTGGCCGTGCCCGTGGTGCGCCGCACGCTCATGCGCCGCCGGGTCGAGGTGGAGGTGCGGCGGGCGCGCGGTCGCGCGGTGGCGGTCACGCCACGCGACGACGTCGCGCTGCTCGACGACGGGGTGGCCGGTTCGCTGACCCGCAAGCGGTCGTGGTGGGTCGAACGATCCGCCTGGTCGGTGTACTGTACGTAACCCGTCACACCACGTCACTTCCTCGCGGAAGGGGTCAGCGGTGGAGGACGGGTACCCCGGGTCGGCTCCGGTACGACCGCCGGACGGTGACGGCGATCTGATCTGGCCGCCGGAGGATCCGGCGGCGCGGCCGCTGCCGGTACCCGGACCGGTGCCACCGCCCCCGCTCTCGCCTGCTCCCGTGCCGGCCACGGGCTCGGCCCCACCCGCGCCCACGCCCGGCGATCCGGCGCCACCCGGTGCTTTATGTGCCACCTCCCCCCATCCCGGCGTCGTCGCGATGCCGCCCGCCGTCGAGGCGCCGGGAGTCTACCGGCTACCCGGCGTGCCGGCCCCGGCCGAACCGCCGCCGGCGCCGTCCCGTCCCCCGGCTGCCGCGCCGCCGGCCGCACCGGTCACGCCTGCGCCGCACGTACCACCGGCCGCTCCGCTGCCGGCACCGCCGCAGCATCCCCAGCCGCCGTGGCCCGGCGCCGCCGGGCAGTGGCCGGCTCCACACGAGGCCGTGCTCACCGCCGAGGAGTTCGCCAGGCGGCGGGCGGCGCGGGCGGCGGAGCCGGCGGCGACGATGGGCCTGCGCGCCGCGCTGCGCAGGTCGACCTTCGGCCTGATCCGCCTGGGACCCGGGCGCCGGGAGCTGGCGTACCGGCACGACCTGGAGATGATCCGACGCAACTTCGGCGGACTCCGCCAGGTGACCGTCGTCAACCCGAAGGGCGGCGCCGGCAAGACCGTGGCCGTGCTCCTGCTCGCCATGACGTTCGGGCAGAAGCGCGGCGGCTACGTGCTGGCCTGGGACAACAACGAGACGCAGGGCACGCTGGGGATGCGGGCCCAGCAGGACTTCCACGCCCGGACGGTGCGGGACCTGCTGCGCGACCTCGACCACTTCACCGGCCCGGGCGGCCGCATCGGCGACCTGTCGCAGTACGTGCGGGCCCAGGGCGAGGGCATGTTCGACGTGCTCGCCTCCGACGAGTCCGCCACCGCCGGGGAGATGCTCACCGCGGCCGCGTTCGCGCAGATCCGTGACGTGGTCGCCCGGTTCTACAAGCTGATCGTGGTGGACACCGGCAACAACGTGCGCGCCGCCAACTGGCAGGCCGCCATCGACGCCACCGACCAGCTCGTGGTGACGATGTCGGCGCGCAACGACTCGGCCGAAACCGCCGCGCGCATGCTCGACCACCTCGAACAGGCCGGGCGGCAGCGGCTCGTGCGGCAGGCCGTCACCGTCGTGTCCATGCCCCCGAGCCGGCGTGACCTGGACGTGGCGGCCATCCGGCGCCACTTCGCGGCCCGCACCCGCGCGGTCCTCTTCGCCCCGTACGAGCGGCTGATCGACACCGGCGAACCGATCAACTACGGCGCCCTGTCAGCGTCGTCGCGCGACGCCTGGATGAAGATCGCGGCTGCGGTCGCGGAAGGGCTCTAGCCCCGCCGCCGGCCGGTGGGCGGCCAGTTCGCCGGCGCTGGCCCGACGGGCGTACGGGGGGCCGCGGACCTCAGGAGCCCGCTAGCGCGTCGGCGGCCATCGGGTCGCAGTCGCGCAGGAACTGTGCGCAGCGGGCCGCCTCGTCGGCCTCACCGATGGCGACCGCCGCCTGGGACAGCGCGTGCAGGCTGCGCAGGAACCCCTGGTTCGGCTGGTGCGACCAGGGCACCGGGCCGTGGCCCTTCCAGCCGTGGCGCCGCAGTTGGTCGAGGCCCCGGTGGTAGCCGGTGCGCGCGTACGCGTACCCGGCGATGACGTCCCCGGCGCGCAGCGCCCGCATCGCGAGCGCCGCCCACACCCCGCTGTACGCGGGGAACCGCGCCGCGACCGCCGCCAGGTCACCACCCGCCTCGGCCTCGGCGAGGGCCGCGGCGGCCGCGTCGTCCGCCGGCAGCAGCGTGGGGGGTGGTTCGGGGAGCAGGTTACGCATGGCTGCCATTCAACCTCGCTCCGTCCCGCTGCTGATGGCTGAACGGCTGAGGGATTGGTCACGACCGGTTGCGCAGGTACACGCGTCCGGCTGGTGCGCCCGGGTGCCGGCCTCGGCTAGAACTGGAGGTCCGGAGCCTCCCCAGGACCCGGTAGAGAGAGCCCGACGGTCGCGTGCCGGCGGGCTCTCTCGTCGAGCGGGCCTCCACCCGCAAGCAGGCGTCCGGGCGTCGCGGGGAACCTCCGGCCGCCGCCGCACGTGAGACGGGTATGCGCCCCTTCGCCGCTGCCGCCGCCGTGTTCGTCCTCCTCGCCGCCGGCTGCGGTCCGTCCGACGGCCCTGCCGATCGGTCCGGCCCGGGCTCGGCACCGGCCCTGGCGTCGGTGGGAACATGCCAGACAGGGCTGCCCGGCGCAGACGCGCCGCCTCCGCCGCTGCCGGCCGACCGGGCGGTGGGCCGCGGGGTCCTCGTCTACCGGCCGTGCGCGGACTGCGGGGCGTGGCTGGTCACCGAGTCCGGCGAGCGGTACGACGTGCCGGCCGCACCCGAACCGCCGACGACGGCTCCCGCTTTGGACGCCTCACCGATGGCGGCCGCACCTCCTCCTCCGCCACCGCCGGATCCGATGTTCGGGTTGCGGCTCTCGCCGGACGGCCGGTGGCTCGCCCGCAGCGGCTACGGCGGCCTGACGCTACGCGACCTGACCGGCACCGGGGTGCAGCTGCTCGGGACCGGCGAGGCCGGCGCCTGGTCGGCGGACGGCCGCTTTCTCGTGGTCGACTCACGGGTCCCCGGGACCGACACGGCGAGGACTGAGCTCGTGGAGGTGGCGACGGGCGCGCGCTGGCCGGTTCGCCTGCCGTGGGGCGAGGTGCTGGCCGTCCTCGGTCGGCATGAGGTGCTCGTCGCGCGGATGTACCACTGGGAGTACCCGGACCCGGATCCCGAGCGGGAGACGTTTGCGGTGGTGGACCCGGCGACCGGCCGGATCCGGCGGGAGGTCCGGGTCGACTTCGGCGCGCCCCAGGACACGAACGCCATGATCGCCGGCGCGGGCCTGATCGTCGGCGTCAACCATCCGGCCGGGGACCGGCCGGCGGTGGTGGTGACCGTGGCACTGGACACCGGCCGGGTGCTCGGCCGGCACCCGCTTCCCGCCGAGACGCCGGCCGGGTTCGGTTTCTGGCAGGTGGCGGGCGTGACCGAGGCCGGGGTGTCGCTGCTGCGTGACTACCGTGTCGGCTCGCCGAGCCCACGGGCGGATCCCGTCCAGCTCTTCTGGATGGATCCGGTGACCGGCGCACGGCGGGCCTTCTGCACCCTGCCCGGCGGCTCGGAGCTGATCATCCGGCACTAGCGTTGACCTAGCAGGATGTAACCTCATGACCCCCTACGACCCCAGCCCCGCCGAGATCGAATCCCGCGCCGAGTTGGAGGCGCACCTGGAGAAGGGCAGCCTGGCCGGGCTCACCGTGCAGGGTCTGCGGCTGGACATCGACCCGCCGGACCTGACCGGCGTCGACCTGACCGACACCTTCTTCGTCGGCTGCCACTTCGCCTCGCTCGACGTCGAGGCGGAGCTCGTCCGGCGCGGCGCCCACGTCGTACCTCCGGTGGACGGCACCCCCTATCCGACCCACCCGGCCCGGCTCTACACGCCCGACGACCTCGCGGCCGGGTTCCGCGACAGCGGGTTCGCCGCCATGTACGACACGCTCGTGTACCACCACTTCCTCGCCCACGGCGGCGCGCTCCCGGACGTGCGCGAGGCGCTCGCCCAGCGGCTGCACGACCACGGCATCGACAACGCGCTGCACGACACGATCGCCGAGTGGCAGGCGCTGGCCGGGCCGGACAAGACGGTCGGGATCATGGGCGGGCACGCCGAGGCGCGGGGATCCCACGGCTACCGATCCGCGGCCCGGCTCGCCTGGCGGCTGGCCCGGGCCGGCCGGCTCGTGGTCACCGGCGGCGGCCCCGGGGTGATGGAGGCGGCCAACCTCGGCGCGTACCTCGCCACCCGCCCGGAGACCGACCTGGTCGCCGCGATCGACCGCTTGGCGGCGGCGCCGGACTTCCGCGACCACGAGCCGTACACCCAGGCGGCGCTGGACGTCCGCGAGGCGCTGCCCGTGGACGCCCCGTGGCCACGCGCCGGCGGCCTGTCGGTCCCCACCTGGCTGTACGGGCACGAGCCGGCGAACCTCTTTGCGGGGCGCGTCGCCAAGTACTTCTCCAACGCGCTGCGGGAGGACACCATCCTGCGCCTGGCCCGGGGCGGGATCGTCTTCGCGCCCGGGCGCGCCGGCACGGTGCAGGAGGTCTTCCAGGCGGCGACGAAGACGTTCTACGCGACGGACGGCGCCAGCGGGCCGTACATCTTTCTCGACAAGGCCTTCTGGACCGAGGTGCTGCCGGTCGAGGCGCTGCTGCGTCCGCTGCTGGCCGGGTCCCCCCACGGGGACCTGTCCGTCCTGATCCACGTCACCGACGACGTCGACGAGGCGGTGGCGCTGCTGACCGCCGCACGATCGTGACGGTCCGCACGCCCCACCGCCGAGCGCCGTCAGAAGGTCTCAGGAGAGCTTCTTGCCCGCCGAACGGAGGTCCTGGCACGCCTGCACGACGCGCTTGGCCATCCCCTCCTCGGCGGCCTTGCCCCAAGTACGCGGGTCGTACATCTTCTTCTTGCCGACCTCGCCGTCGACCTTGAGCACGCCGTCGTAGTTGGTGAACATGTGCGCGGCGACCGGCCGGGTGAAGGCGTACTGCGTGTCGGTGTCAATGTTCATCTTCACCACGCCGTAGTCCACCGCGGCGTGGATCTCCGACAGCAGCGACCCCGAGCCGCCGTGGAAGACCAGGTCGATCGGCTTCGGCTTGCCGTACCGCTCGCCCACCGCATCCTGGATCTCCTTGAGGATCTCCGGGCGCAGCTTGACGTTGCCCGGCTTGTAGACGCCGTGCACGTTGCCGAAGGTCAGCGCCGCCATGTAGCGGCCCTTCTCGCCCAGGCCGAGCGCCTCGACCATGGCGAGCCCGTCCGCGCGCGTGGTGTACAGCTTCTCGTCGAACGCGCCGACGATGCCGTCCTCCTCACCGCCCACGACCCCGACCTCGATCTCCAGGATCACCCGGGCGGCGGCGCACTCCGCGAGGAGGTCCTCAGCGATGCGCAGGTTCTCGTCGAGCGGTACGGCCGAGCCGTCCCACATGTGCGACTGGAACAGCGGCGGCTCGCCCCGGGCCACGCGCTCCTTGGAGATCGCCAGCAGCGGCCGGACGAACGTGTCGAGCTTGTCCTTCGGGCAGTGGTCGGTGTGCAGGGCGATGTTCACCGGGTACTTCTTGGCCACCTCGTAGGCGAACGCGGCGAACGCGGTCGCCCCGGTCACCATGTCCTTGACCGTCGGGCCGGACAGGTACTCCGCACCGCCCGTCGAGATCTGGATGATGCCGTCGCTCTCGGCCTCCGCGAAGCCCCGCAGTGCCGCGTTCAGCGTCTGGGAAGACGTCACGTTGATCGCCGGGTAGGCGAACGAGCCCGCCTTGGCGCGGTCGAGCATCTCGGCGTAGACCTCAGGGGAAGCGATAGGCATCTCGGACGCTCCTTTACGTAGGCTGCGCGATGATCTGCGGGATGCGCCGTCCCTGTCGAGTATCCCGCAGCAGTCCGTTGGCCGCGCGGGCGGCCCGGGCACGCCGTACCGTGATACATGTGACCGCCGTACCGTGAAACGCGCCAGCGCGGACGGAAGGAGCGAGATGGCCCGACCCGAAGAAGAGTTCTTCGTCGAGCGAGACCACCTCGAACCGGAGGAACGGGACATCGAGGCGCCCGCCCCCGACGTCGTCGAGCAGGCCACTCCGGCACACCCCAGCGATGACCTGGTGCAGGAGGTGCGCCGCGGCCTGGAGGTCGACGAGTGGGACGCGGTGGAGCAGGCCCGGGTCGTGGAGTTCGACGACGACGACTACCGCTGACCGCTCTCGGCGGGCCGCTTCGTCCAGTCAGGACATCGCACGGGACGGCGACTCGGGGCGACGACGAGGGCCCGGGACCGCGCCGGTGGCGCGGTCCCGGGCCGCCGCCTCGATCGGGGTGTGCCCGCGCACCGAGGCAACCGGAAACCATGAACACCGGTACCCTGGTTCGCCGTGGACACCGCTGAGAAGACGCGCGCGCTCTCCGAGACCCTCGCCGTCAACCCGCTCGATCCCAAGGATCTGCTCAAGACGTTCGGTCTGGTGGGCGTCTGGGTCATCCTGTTCGCGGAGACCGGGCTGCTGGTGGGCTTCTTCTTCCCCGGGGACTCGCTGCTCTTCCTCGCCGGAGTCGCGGCCTCGCCGGTGGCCGAGGCCATCGTGGGCACGAAGATGCCCCTCGTGCCGCTGCTCATCGGCGCCCCGATCTGCGCGATCATTGGGGCCCAGCTCGGCCATTTCCTCGGCGCCAAGTACGGCCGCCGGATGTTCGAGCGGCCGAACTCCCGGCTGTTCAAGCAGGAGTACGTCGAGAAGGCCGAGTACTACTTCAACAAGTTCGGGCCCGCGAAGGCGGTGGTCCTCGCGCGGTTCATCCCGATCGTGCGCACCTTCCTGAACCCGGTCGCCGGTGTCCTGGAGATGCCCGCGCGCAGGTTCCTGGTGTGGAACATCATCGGTGGGATCCTGTGGACCGACGGGATCATCCTGGGCGGCTACCTCCTGGCCGAGCAGATCACGGCGCTCATCCCGCCCGAGGAGATCGACAAATACATCCTGCCGGTCGTCGGTCTGATCATCCTCATCTCCGTCATGCCGATCTTCATCGAGATCTGGCGCGAGCGCCGCTACAAGCGCCGGTCCGCGCTCGCGGCCTCGACGGGTGCCTCCAGCGGCCAGCGCCACGGCGAGGACGGCTGACCCGCCCGATCCCCCGCGATCGGGCGGGCCGTCACGGCTCGACGGAGACTAGGACAGCAGGGCCTGGAGGAAGACCGACTGGATCTGCTCCGGGTGCTCGATGTAGGCGGCCACGCCGCCGGTCATCCGGGCGATCTCCTCCAGCTCCGCGCGGTCGACGCCGTTCCCCACCCCGATCAGCGTCACCTCGATGGGCTTGGTGACCACCGCGATGTTCTCCAGTTCGCGGTTGAGCGCCTCCAGGCTCTTGACCCCGGTCGTGCTGCTCGGGCCGTCCGTGAGCACGATGATCCGGTTCGACACCCCGGGAACGTACGTCTCGGTCATCATCCGGTAGGCGTCACGGAAGGTCATGAACAGTGCGGACTCGCTGTTGCCGGACGGGCGAAGGGCGGCGATCCGGGAGTTGAGGACGCTCCGGTTCTCCGGGGTGAGCTCCAGGATCGGCGTCAGCTCGCGGTGGTCCGAGGTGAACGTCCAGATACCCAGCGAACTGCTGTCGCTGAACATCTGCAGGCCCGCGATAGCGGACTGCTGCAGGACCCGGAACCTGGTGGATCCGGCCAGCGGCGCGCTCATCGACGAGGAGAGGTCGAACAGCGCCAGGGCGCGCGACGGGGCGTTCGCCGCCTGCCAGTACCCGATGGTCTGCGCCACCCGGTCCGGGTTGTCCATCGGCGCGGCGGAGACGGTCTCGGCGGTGATGCCGGAACCGGCCGGGAACCCGGCTTTGGCCGTGCCGTCGGGTTCCCGAAAGCCGCGCTTGCTGAACGCCTCACGGTACTGCGTGCCGGTCAGCGCCGCGCGAAACTTCGCCGCGGCCTCATCGATCTCGCGCGGGTTGCCGTTGAGCGTCGCGAACGGATAGTCGAGAGCCGGCGCCCCGGGCCCCAGCGGGATCGCGGCCAGCGGGGCCGGGGGGTTGGTGGCGTTGAAGGAGATGACGGCGTGCTCCGCCATCGGGGCGACCTGGACGCCCTGCGCGAACGCCTGCGGCAGCGCCGCCGCGTCGTCCACCCGGGTCTTGTTGATCAGCCGGTAGATCGCGATGAGGTCGCCCGCCTTCGTCTCGTCGGTCATGACGACGTCCCGGAGGAGCATCGCCCCACCGAGGCTGGCCGCATCGCGGCGGGGGTCGACGATCCCCATGGGCATCTTCGGCAGCCGCCGGTCCTTGATCGCCTCCCTCGCGTCGGCCAGCGCCGTTTGCACCAGGCCCTTCGCGCCGGCGGCCTCGAGGGTCGGTGCCATCGTCTCCGCGACGCTCGCGGGCACGGCCAACACGACCGGGCTCATCGCCAGCGAGGACGCCTGCGGCCCGAACGCCGAGCGGTCCACGGCCATGACGCGATGCAGCCAGGAGGTCGAGTCGGGGATCCACACCGCGGGGATGTCCGGTTCGCTCGGGGTGGCCGCCGGTTGGGCCGCGACATCGAGGTGGCCGCCGACACGCGCGGCGAGTGCGCCGGCGACGTCCGCCGGCAACACCGCCCGCACGTCGACGTGTATGCACTTGCCGTTGACCTCGGGCTCGGTGTGTGCCCACTGGTCCGCGGCGTCCTGCACCGCCGGCGCGATCTCCGGCGCGGCGGCGACCGTCAAGGTCACCCCGCTGCTGCTGCCGCAACCCTCCGCGTCGGCGGCCACCACCTGGACCGCCACCGCCGTCACGGTCACAAGCGCACCCACCGCCGCCAACGCCCGCGGGGTACGCAGCGAACGCCGGCTCGCTCCACCGACCGGCCTATGCCGTCCCGACACGGTTCCCCTCGCAGTCTGTGCGTCCGCTCGCAGGCTCACCGGCACGTCGCGGTCCGCCCTCGGCCGCGGCGAGCCTTTGCCAGCCTAGGAAACCCGACCTGAACAGCAAAGGCCCGGATACCACATCGCGCACTCACGGGCCCGTGTCGTCGAGCGATATGGAGGTCTATCGCCGAGATTGCTTCGCGGTCCGGGCCCCGTCCCCGCGCTCAGCGTTGAGGGTCGGGGCCTCGGACCGCCAGGGTCCCGACGCCCTTCAGCGCGCCGACCTCTTCGTCGCGCGCTTGCGCGGCGGGGTCAGCAGCTCGGCGATCGTGGCGATCGCGGAGGGCACCAACCGGTAGTACGCCCACACACCGCGCTTCTCCCGCTCCAGCAGCCCGGCCTCGGTGAGGATGCGCAGGTGGTGGCTCACCGTCGGCTGGGAGAGCCCCAGCGGCGCGGTCAGGTCGCACACGCAGGCCTCACCCTCCGGGGACGACTGGATCAGGCTGAGCAGCCGCAGCCGGGCGGGGTCGGCGAGCGCCTTGAGCACCCCGGCGAGGCGCTCGGCATCGATACGGTCGATCGGCTCGCCGGCGAGCGGCGAGATCTGAGGCATGGTTTCAACCAATGCAGTTCCCACGGTTCCATCCTTCCACCAACATCATCGACTCGCCTGCATATCCACAGGTCCGAATCGACAATTTTTCAGGCCGTACGGCCGAGATCGGCCAACGTAAACGCTGATCGGTAGGCCAGACCTGCGGAGCGGATGGTGTCAGCCGCTCCGCGATCGACAATAGCCGCAACGCCCACCACCTCGGCGCCGGCATCCCGCAACGCCTCCACCGCCGTCAGCACACTCGCCCCCGTCGTCGATGTGTCCTCCACGGCCACCACCCGCCGCCCCGCCACCGACGGACCCTCGATGCGGCGTTGCAGACCGTGTTTCTTCTCGGTTTTCCGTACAACGAACGCGTCCACGGCCTGGTTCCGTGCGGCGGCGGCGTGCAGCATCGCAACCGCCACCGGATCGGCCCCCAGCGTGAGCCCACCGACCGCGTCGAACTCCCAGTCCGCGACGAGATCCAACATCACCCGCCCGAGCAGCGGAGCCGCGGCGTGGTGCAGTGAGACTTGCCGGAGGTCGAGATACCAGTCTGCCTCGACACCCGACGACAGGACCACACGCTGCTCGACCACGGCCAGGTCGACGATGAATTTGCACAGGTCGTCACGGTCGGCCATGCCTTGCAGCGTAGTAGCCAGGCAAAAGTGCCCAGCTAGCGGCCTCGGGTGTCGCGCGCCACCCGCTCCTGCAGCCTGAGCGGCGCGAACCGGCCCAGCGCGACCACGAACCGGTACCGCCAACTCGGCACGCTGACGACGACACCGCGGCGCAGATCCTCCAGCCCTTCCCGGACCACTGTGTCGACATCCAGCCATAGCCAGTTCGGAATGCGTGACATGTCGATTCCGGCCCGACTGTGGAACTCCGTTCGCACGTACCCGGGACACAGCGCCATGACCCGCACGCCCTTGCGACGGACCGACAGGGCGATCGACTGAGAGAAGTTCGTGACCCACGCCTTGGTGGCGGGGTACGTGGAGCCGGGCATGGCCGCGAAGAATCCGGCCACCGAAGAGACGTTGATCACATCGCCGCGGCCGCGGTGCACCATCCCGGGCAGCGCAGCGAGCGTCAGTCGCATCACAGCCTCGACGTTGACCCGCAGCAGTCGGCGCTCGCCCTCGAGGGTCGAGCGGACAAATGGGGTGTTCAAACTGAAACCGGCGTTGTTGATGAGGAGGTCGACCGGGTGGCTCTCGTCGCGCAACCGCTCCTCGACCGCCGAGCACCCCTCATCGGTGGACAGGTCTGCGGCCAGCGGGGTGGCGGTGATGCCGTGGCGGTCGGCCAACTCCGCCGCGGTCTCGGCCAGGCGCTCGTGGTTGCGCGCGACGAGCACGAGGTCGTACCCCTCAGCCGCCAGGTGGCGCGCGAAGCCGGCACCGAGTCCGGATGTCGCTCCGGTGATCAGGGCGGTCTGGTCGGGCACATGGTCACCTTACCCGGGGCGTCCTCTTCCTCCCGGCGGACACCTGGTGGTCCGGATCAGCCGGGGCCCGGGGGCGGGGGCTCCCACTGCGGTGACTGCCACTGCGGCGGCTGGCCCTGCTGCTGGCGACCACGGAAGAACTCGTTCGCCGCAGGCAGGGCGAGCAGCACCGCGACCACGATGTATCCGACCATCTGCAGCGCGGACATCGCCCCGTTGAACACCAGCCACCAGGTCGGGTACGCCTCCTGCAGCGCCCGACCGAGCTGGTCGGCGGTCTGGTTGGCCGTGCCCGCGGCGTCCAGGGACGGGACGTTGGTCTGCCCGATGGTACCGATGATGCCGCAGCAGCCGCACAGCAGGCCGAGGCCGCTGACGACCCAGGTCAGGATCCGGGCGACGTTGCTGCCGCGCAGCACCCCGAGGGAGAGTGCGAACAGCAGCACGGAGCCGATCACCATGACGATCGCGGTGCCGATCGTGATCGCCTGGATGCCGGCCGCGAGGTTGTCGATGTCGGTACGGCTCGCGTTCGTGCGCACCGCGCCCGCCCGGAACCGCTCCACGATCTGACCGACCGTCGCCAGAATGGTGACCGCGCCGATGACTCCCAGGGCCGCCACGGCCATCATCACGGCGGCCGCGAGGGTCACCACCGCCGGTCGCTGCCGGGGGGCCGCAGCGGGCGGCGGCTGGGGCGGGTACGGCGGCGGTTGGTACGACATGGAAACATCCCCCCGAGCAGTTCCGTTACGGACGAAACTACTCGGAGGGATGTCCGGGCGTGGGCGATTTCAGCCGACCGGCGGGTAGCCCGGGACCGGTGGCTCCCACGTCTGCTGGGGCTTGCGGAAGAACTCGTTCGACTTCGGCAGCGCCAGCAGGACGATCACCGCGATGCTCGCGAGCAGCGAGAGCACGCTGAGCGTGACGGTCGCCGGGTAGTACCACGACGGCAGCGCCTCGTCCAGGGCCCGCTGCAGCTCGGCGGGGTCGGGCCCCGGGCCGCCGCTCGGTGCGCCGATTCCGCTGAACAGGCCGCCGATCGCCGAGCCGACGATGCCAGGGCCGAAGCAGCAGAGGATGCTGACGCCGGCGATCACCCAGGTAACGATCCGGGCCGGGTTCTTGCCTTTGCCGTCGAGCACGCCGAGCGTCACGAAGCCGGCCGCGAGGAGCAGGTAGATGATCAGCGAGACGATTCCGCCCGCGGTGGCGAACACGCCGCCCGCACCCTGCAGCTCCGGGATGTCGGCGTACGCCTGCTCAAACACCTCCGCCTGCGCGCTGATGCCGGCGATTCCGACGAGGCCGTAGATGACCTGCAGCGCGGCGAGCCCGTAGAGCAGGTAGCTCGCCCACGTCACGGTCGCGGGCCGCGGCAGCGGGGCCGGGGCGGCCGCTCCGGGTGGCACGGTGTAGGACACGATCGTTCCTCCCCTCGAGATCCGCGCCCACACTATCGGTTACCGGCCCAACCTGTCGTCCGCGACATCACCAGCCCGCCGAGGGCAACCCTGCACCGAATTCGTAGGCGTCGGAGAGGTCCGAGGTGGAGGTCGGAGGTGGAGGTCGCACGATTCCTCGTTTATAGAGAAGTCCGGCAGCAGGACCTCCCCCAGCAGGCGTCAGAGCCGCGGCTCGGCGTCCGCGCCGCCCCCGCGCCGCGGCTCAGTCTCGCACCGCCGTCACCGTCAGCGAGTCCTTGGATTCGGCGACGTCGACCTGCACCGTGTCCCCGTCGCGGACCTCGCCGGCCAGCAGGGCCCGGGCCAGCCGGTCACCGATCGCCGACTGCACCAGGCGCCGCAGCGGCCGTGCCCCGTAGATCGGGTCGTACCCGTGCTCGGCGAGCCAGCCGCGCGCCTCGTCGGTGACCTGAAGCGTCAGCCGGCGATCACCGAGGCGCCGACGCATCCGGTCGAGCTGGATGTCCACGATGGCGCGCAGGTCCGGCCCGGTGAGCGCGTGGAACACCACGATGTCGTCCAGCCGGTTGAGGAACTCCGGCTTGAAGTGGGACCGCACCACGGCCATGACCGCGTCGCGCCGCTGCTCCTCCGACAGCGTCGGGTCCGCGATCACCTGCGAACCGAGGTTGGAGGTGAGGATCAGGATCGCGTTGCGGAAGTCCACCGTGCGACCCTGGCCGTCGGTGAGCCGGCCGTCGTCGAGCACCTGCAGCAGGACGTCGAACACGTCCGGGTGGGCCTTCTCGACCTCGTCGAGGAGCACCACCGAGTACGGCCGACGCCGCACCGCCTCGGTGAGCTGGCCGCCCTCCTCGTACCCCACGTAGCCGGGCGGGGCACCGACCAGCCGGGCCACCGTGTGCTTCTCCGCGTACTCGGACATGTCGATGCGCACCATCGCCCGCTCGTCGTCGAAGAGGAACTCGGCCAGGGCCTTGCCCAGCTCCGTCTTGCCGACACCGGTCGGGCCGAGGAACAGGAACGAGCCGGTGGGCCGGTCCGGGTCGGCCACCCCGGTGCGGGCCCGACGGACCGCGTCGGAGACCGCCGCCACCGCCTCGGCCTGCCCGACCACCCGCGCGGACAGCGACTCCTCCATGCGCAGCAGCTTGGCGGTCTCGCCCTCCATGAGCCGCCCGGCCGGGATGCCGGTCCAGCTCTCCACGACCGCGGCGACGTCGTCGGCGGCGACCTCCTCCTTGAGCATCGCGCCGTCGCCCTGCAGCGCCGCCAGCTTCGCCTCGGCCTCGGCGAGCTCCTTCTCGAGCGCGGGGATGCGCCCGTAGCGCAGCTCGGAGGCGCGGGCCAGGTCCAGGTCGCGTTCGGCCCGGTCGGCCTCGCCGCGCAGCGTCTCCAGCTGCTCCTTGACCGTGGAGATCTTCTGGATGTGCTGCTTCTCGCTCTGCCACCGCTCGGACAGCGCGGCGAGCTGCTCGCGCTTGTCCGCCAACTCGGCGCGCAGCCGCTCCAGGCGCTGGACGCTCGCCGGGTCCGGCTCCTTGGCCAGCGCCATCTCCTCGATCTCCAGGCGGCGTACCGCCCGCTCGATCTCGTCGACCTCGACCGGCCGCGAGTCGATCTCCATGCGCAGCCGCGAGGCGGCCTCGTCGACGAGGTCGATCGCCTTGTCGGGCAGGAACCGGTCGGAGATGTAGCGATCGGACAAAGTGGCCGCGGCGACGAGGGCGGCGTCGGTGATGCGCACGCCGTGGTGCACCTCGTAGCGCTCCTTGAGCCCGCGCAGGATGCCGATGGTGTCCTCGACGCTCGGCTCGCCGACGAAGACCGGCTGGAACCGGCGCTCCAGCGCCGGGTCCTTCTCGATGCGCTCGCGGTACTCGTCGAGCGTCGTCGCGCCGACCATCCGCAGCTCACCGCGCGCGAGCATCGGCTTGAGCATGTTTCCGGCGTCCATCGAGCCCTCGGCCCGGCCGGCGCCCACGACGGTGTGCAGCTCGTCGATGAACGTGATCACCTCGCCGTCCGAGCCCTTGATCTCCTCGAGCACGGCCTTGAGCCGCTCCTCGAACTGCCCGCGGTACTGCGCACCGGCCACCATGGCACCGAGGTCGAGCGAGACCAGCCGCTTGTTCTTCAGGCTCTCCGGCACGTCGCCGGCGACGATCCGCTGGGCCAGGCCCTCCACGATCGCGGTCTTGCCGACGCCGGGCTCGCCGATGAGGACCGGGTTGTTCTTGGTACGCCGGGACAGCACCTGGATCACCCGGCGGATCTCCGCGTCCCGGCCGATGACCGGGTCGACCTTGCCCTCGCGGGCGCGCGCGGTGAGGTCGACGCCGTACTTCTCCAGCGCCTGGTAGGTCTGCTCGGGGTCCTGGCTGGTTACCCGGCGGTCGCCGCCGCGGATCGCGGGGAACGCCGCGACCAGCGCCTCCTGGGTCGCCCCGGCGGCCTTCAGCGCGTCCGCGACCGCCCCGCCGGTGGCGGCCAGGCCGGCGAGCAGGTGCTCGGTGGAGACGTACTCGTCGCCCAACGGACGGGCGATCTGCTCGGCGGCGTTCAGGGCGTTGACGAGTTCACGGGCGAGGCTCGGCTCCGCCACGCTCGCGCCGCGGGCGCTCGGCATGCGCTCCAGCGCCCGGACCGCGGCCTGCCGGAGATCGGCGGCGTCCGCGCCGACCGCCCGCAGCAGGCCGGGCGCGGTGGACCCGCCGGTGTCCAGCAGGGCGAGCAGCAGGTGCCACGGTTCGACGGTGGCGTGACCGCGCGCGGCCGCGTCGGCGACCGCGTTCTTGATGACCTCTCGGCTCCTGGTGGTCAGACGCTCAGCGTTCACAGAGTTGAGCGTACCTCACTCAAGTCTCGTGCGGCCAACGCCGAGCGCCCGAGCCGGCCGCACCCGGTGTGAACCGTGGCGGGCACGGGCGGTCCTAGTACGCTGCCCGGGTGGCGCAACGGACCTGTCTGGTCACCGGAGCGGGGCGGGGCATCGGACGCGAGATCGCGATCCGGCTCGCCGCGGCCGGACACCGCGTGGCGCTGACCGCGCGCAGCGAGCCCGAGCTCGCCGAGACTGCGGCGGCGTGCGGGGGCGGCCTGGTCGTCCCGCTGGATCTGACCGCGCCCGGAGCGGTCGACAGCCTCTTCGACCGCGTCGAGCGGGAGCTGGGGCCGGTGCAGGTGCTGGTCGCCAACGCGGGTGCCGGCACCTCCGCGCCGCTGGTGAAGACCACGGACGAGCAGTGGCAGCGGATGATCGACCTCAACCTGACCGTGCCGTTCCGCTGCCTGCGCCGGGCGGTGCCCGCGATGACCGCCGCCGGCTGGGGGCGCATCGTGGTGATCGGGTCGGTCGCGTCCCGGGTCGGAGCCCCGTACATCGCCGCGTACGCCGCGAGCAAGCACGGCGTGCTCGGGCTGGTGCGGTCGGCCGCGGCCGAGCTGGTCAAGACCGGCGTCACCGTCAACGCCGTCTGCCCCGGCTACGTGGACACCCCGATGACCGAGGGCACGGTCGGGACCATCGCGGCGAAGACCGGGCGTACGCCCGAGCAGGCCCGGCGCGTGCTGGAGGAGCAGCAGCCGATCGGGCGGCTCATCACCGCCGCCGAGGTCGCGGAGGCGGTGATGTTCTGCGTGGCGAACGGCGCGGTGACTGGGCAGGCGATCAACGTCGACGGAGGGACGGTGCAGTCGTGAACGTCGTCAGGGTCAACCCCGCCGGGCTGGCTCCCCCCTCGGGCTTCTCGCACGCCGTGGTGGCCCCCACCGGCGGGCGGACGATCTACCTCGCCGGACAGACCGCCCTCGACGCCGACGGGCGGATTGTCGGCGTGGGCGACATCGTGGCCCAGTTCCGCCAGGCGCTGTCCAACCTGGTCACCGCGCTGCGCGCGGCCGGGGGATCGCCGGAGCACCTGGTGCAGGCGACCATCTACATCGTCGACGTGCCCGCCTACAAGGCGCGCGCCAAGGAGATCGGCCGGGTGTGGCGGGAGCTGTGCGGCACGGACTACCCCGCCGCGGCGGGCATCGGCGTCGCCCGGCTCTGGGACGACGAGGCCCTGGTCGAGATCGCCGGCATCGCCGTCGTTGCCGACCGCTCCGCCGTCCCGGCGTCGATGGACTAGCGGCCGCGGCGCGCCCGCTCCTCGCTAGGCTCGTGAGGTCGAGCGCGACCCGCGCATCGCCGCCACGTGCTCCTGGGCCGGGCCGGCCAACCGCTCCTCGAGCGCGTGGAACAGCCGCGCCGCGCGCGTGCCGGGCCAGTCCGGGGGCAGCAGTTCCGGCGGCAGCCCCGGATCGACGTACGGCAGCCGGCGCCAGTCGGTCAGCACCTTCACCCAGGTGGCGAACGCGGCGGCTGGGGACGCGGGCTTCCGGTCCGCTTCCTGCCAGGTTGCGATGAAGTCCAGATAGGACCGTTTCAGGTCCGTCAGGTTCCACCACTGCCGCACCGCCTCGGCGAGATCCGCGAAGGCGAGATAGTCCGCACGGAACAGGTCGACGTAGCCGTCCAAACCGTGCCGCTGCAACACGGCCCTGGTGAGGTCGTAGCGGTGCGCGGGCGCCACCCACACGCCGGGCGCGGCCGTGCCGAAGCCGAGCGCGGCGAGGCGCGAGCGCAGGGTGTGCCGGCGGGCCCGCTCCGCCTCGGGAACCGAGAACACCGCGAGCAGCCAGCCGTCACAGACGCGCGCGTGCGGCGGGGAGAAGATGCGCTGGTCTCCTTCGGCCAGGATCTCGCGGGCCTGGTCGGACAGCGCGTACCCCGCGACGCCCTCCCGCCGCGACGGCTCCAGCAGGCCGCGCCGCTTCAGCCGGGAGATCGCCGAACGGACCGCGGGCTCATCCACGCCGAGTTCGGCGAGCAGCCGGATCAGCAGGCTCACCGACAGCCACCCGCCGGACTCGCGGGCGTACAGGCCGTACACCGTGACGATCAGCGACCGGGGCTGCTGGGTCGCCTGCGTCGTCCGCGCGGGCATTGTCTGTGCCACCGGAAGAACATATCGTGTCCCTGACCACCGTCAACCGAGCGGAATAACCCTACCCGGGAGCTAGCATGTCGCTCGCGCCGTCCGCCCACGTCGACACCTTCACGCGCGACAACCTGCCACCGGTCGACCAGTGGCCCGCGCTGATCTTCTCCCTGCCCGAGCTGCAGTACCCGGAGCGCCTCAACTGCGCAACGGCGCTGCTGGACGACACGGTCGCAGCGTACGGGCCCGACCGGCCCTGCCTGCTTGCGCCCGACGGGGAGCGGTGGTCGTACGGGGATCTGCTGCGCCGGGCCAACCAGGTGGCGCACTACCTGACCAGGGACGTCGGCCTGGTGCCGGGCAACCGGGTGCTGCTGCGCGCCCCGAACAACCCGTGGCTCGTCGCCTGCTGGTTCGGGGTCCTGAAGATGGGCGGGGTCGTGGTCACGACCATGCCGCTGCTGCGCGCCTCGGAGCTGCGGACCATCCACGAGATCGCGCACATCAATCACTCCATCGTGGACCACCGCTTCCTCGACGACTTCACCGCCGCGGACATCGGGTCCTACACGGTCGTGGGTGACGGCTCGGCGAACAGCCTCGAGGTGCGCTCGGCGACCCATCCGACGGATTTCTCGAACGTCAACACCAGCAACGACGACGTCGCGTTGCTCGCGTTCACCTCGGGCACGACCGGGCGGCCGAAGGCGACCATGCACTTCCACCGCGACGTGCTCGCCAACGCCGACACGTTCTCCCGTCACGTGCTGCGTCCCCGCAGCGACGACCTGTTCACGGGTTCCCCGCCGCTCGGGTTCACCTTCGGCCTCGGCGGCCTCGTGGTGTTCCCGCTGCGGGTCGGCGCCTCGACGCTCCTGCTCGAGAAGGGCACACCGGACGTGCTGCTGCCGGCGCTGGAGAAGTACCGGCCGACCGTGCTGTTCACCGCGCCGACGGCGTACCGGGCGATGCTGAGCGCGGGCGGTGACTTCTCCTCGCTGCGCCGGTGCGTGTCGGCCGGCGAACCGCTGCCGAAGACGACCTGGGAGGCCTGGCACGAGGCGACCGGAGTCAAGATCATCGACGGCATAGGGTCCACGGAGATGCTGCACATCTTCATCTCCGCCGCCGACGACGAGATCCGGCCCGGCGCGACCGGCAAGCCGGTGCCCGGGTACGAGGCGTGCATCCTCTCCGACTCGGGCGAGCCGGTCAAGGACGGGGAGATCGGCCGGCTGGCCGTGCGCGGGCCCACCGGCTGCCGGTACCTCAACGACGAGCGCCAGACCGTGTACGTGCAGAACGGCTGGAACCTCACCGGCGACACCTACGTGCGCGACGAGGACGGCTACTACTGGTACCAGGCCCGCAACGACGACATGATCATCTCGGCGGGCTTCAACATCGCCGGGCCCGAGGTGGAGATGGCGCTGCTGCGCCACCCCGACGTGCTGGAGTGCGGGGTGGTGGGCGCGCCCGACCCGGAGCGGACCATGTCGGTCGTCGCGTACGTCGTGCTGCGTCAGGGCGTGGCGGGCACGCCGGAGAAGGCCGAGGAGCTGCGGTCGTTCGTGCGCACCGTGATCGCGCCGTACAAGGCGCCTAGGAGGATCGAGTTCCTGTCGGCGCTGCCCCGTACGTCGACGGGCAAGGTGCAGCGGTTCATGCTGCGGGAGATGGCGTCCCGGTGACCGCCGGGGCGACCATGGCCGGCGTCACGATCAGCCGTACGGTCGAGTGGCAGGACACCGACGCCGCCGGGCACTACCACCACTCGACGGTCATCCGGTGGGTCGAGGCCGCGGAGACCGCGCTGCACGAACGGCTGGGTCTGGCGCACCTCATGGGCGTGGTACCCAGGGTGCACTACGAGGTCGACTACCGCGACCGCCTGTACTACCGCGAGCCGGTGTCGATCACCCTCCGGGTGGCCGAGGTGGGGCGCACCTCGCTGACGTACACGTTCGAGGTAGCCGGGCCGCGGGGCCCGGCCGCGGCCGGGCGGATGACCGTCGTCCACGTGGACCGCGACACCGGCGCCCCGACGCCGTGGCCGCCCTCCGTGCGCGGGCTCGCGGACGGGGCCGCCCGGCAGGCGCCGACCACCCCCGGCACGGAGAACGGCGCGGTCTAGTACCGTTGCTGACCGTGGGAGTACGGATCGAGCAGACCGCGCTGCCTGGCATCGGCTTGCGCCAGGACCTGGTGACGGCGTCCGGTCGCCGCATCGGGGTGATCCGGCGCGACAGCAGCCGGGAGCTGGTTGTCGCTTCCCGGGACGACCCGGACACGTGCGTGGCGTCGATCCCGCTCAGCGACGAGGAGGCCGACGCGCTCGCCGAGATCCTCAGCGCGTCGATGATCGCCAGCCAGATCAACCAGCTCGCCGAGGGCATCGCGGGGCTGTTCACCGAGCAGATCGCGATCGGGGCGAGTTCGCCCTACGTCGGTCGGCGGCTGGGTGAGACCCGGGCCCGCACCCGGACCAAGGCCTCGATCGTCGCCGTGCTGCGCGACAAGCAGGTGATCGCCTCGCCGGGCCCGGAGTTCGTGTTCGGCGCCAACGACGTGGTGGTGGCGGTGGGAACTCGGGAGGGTGTGGACGGCATCGCGGCGATCCTCGCCGGTACCTGGTCCGGGCGGTAGGCGCCCGTGCACGGTCCCCTCCCGCTCATCCAGATCGGGGCGGTCCTGTTCGGTCTCGCTCTGCTCGGCCGCCTCGCCCAGCGCTTCGGTCTCTCCCCGATCCCGCTGTACCTGCTCGGCGGACTCGCCTTCGGGCACGGCGGCATCGTCAAGCTCGACGCCAGCGAGGAGTTCCTCGCGCTCAGCTCGGAGATCGGCGTCGTCCTGCTGCTGGTCATGCTCGGCCTGGAGTACTCCGCCGACGAACTGCTCTCCAACCTGCGCCGCGCCGCCCCGGCCGGCCTGCTGGACGGCGTCCTCAACGCGCTGCCCGGCGCCGCGCTGGGCCTGCTGCTGGGCTGGGGTCCGGTGGCGGCGCTCGCCCTCGCCGGTATCACCTGGGTGTCGTCGTCGGGCGTGATCGCCAAGATCATGGGGGACCTCGGGCGCCTCGGTAACCGGGAGACGCCCGCGATCCTGTCGATCCTCGTCATCGAGGATCTCGCGATGGCGTTCTACCTCCCGGTGCTCACCGCGCTGCTGGCGGGGGGCAGCCTGGACACCAGCGTCGTCACGGTCAGCGTCGCGGTGGTCACCGTGATCGCGGTGCTGTTCGTCGCCACGCGGTACGGCCGCACGGTGAGCACGCTGGTGGCCGCCGACCACCGGGAGTCGCTGCTGCTCGGGGTCCTGGGGCTCACGGTGCTGGTCGCCGGTCTGGCCCAGGCGCTGCAGGTCTCCGCCGCCGTGGGGGCGTTCCTGGTCGGCATCGCCATCTCCGGTCAGGTCGCCCACCACGCCACGCAGCTCCTCGAGCCGCTGCGCGACCTGTTCGCGGCCGTGTTCTTCGTGTTCTTCGGGATCACCACCAATCCCGTGGACATCCCGCCGGTCCTGCTGCCGGCGCTCGGCCTCGCCGTGGTCACCATGGCGACGAAGGTGGTCACCGGCTACCTGGCGGCCAAGCGGGCGGGCATCGGCGCGCTGGGCCGGTGGCGGGCCGGCTTCACGCTGGTTCCCCGCGGGGAGTTCTCCATCGTCATCGCCGGCCTCGCCGTCACCGTCGCGGCGCCCGAGATCGGACCGCTCGCCACCGCGTACGTGCTCATCACCGTCCTGTGTGGACCGTTCCTGGCCCGCATCCCGGACGCGGCGTGGTTCCGCCGGCTGATCCGGCCCCGCCCGGTCACCGTGCCCCAGTGACCGGACTCCACACGGGACAGGGACGGCGGCCCGGCCGTGCCGCCGTGGGCCTCGGGTTGCGATAGCCCGCCTCACCCGGTGAGGCGGGCTATCGCGTCGGCGACCCGGTCCACGTCGATGGCGGCCATGCAGGCCGGGCCGTCGGGTGAGAGTGGACACCGCGCCTCCCACCAGCACACCTGTTCCGCGATCGAGGTCGGGCGCCGATGTGTACAGTGCGGCGCTCCCTGGATGTTGACCGCACCCGGAACGCCATAGCGCAGCGCCGAGGTGGGGCCGAAGAGGGCGACAACCCACGCGCCCGCCGCGCCGGCCAGCCGGACGGGCCCGGTGTCGCCGCCGACGACGATCCCGTCACGCGCGGCGACCGCGCGGAAGCACGCGGCGAGCCGCCGCAGGTCGCCTGCGGGCAGCGGCACGGCCGGCGCGTCGGGCAGCGGGGTCACGGCGAGGACCGGGTGACCGCGTGCGGCGAGGATCCGCGCGAGGTCGCGCCAGCGCTCCGGCGGCCACCGCTTCACGGCCATCCCCGTGTCGGGCACGAGCACGACCGGGGGGCGCCGGGCGGCCGGCGGCAGGCACGCGGCGAGCACGGCCTCGCCGGCGGCCACCTCGGCCTCGTGCAGCCAGACCCGGGGCGGGCGGCCCAGGTCCTCCGGGCCGAGCAGCCCTTCGGCGTGCAGGATCCGCAGGTACCGGTCACCGACCGGTTCGTCGGGCGGCGGGCGGCGCCACAGGTCGGTGACGCAGCGGGGGACGCAGGCGGCGATGAGCTCGTGGCTGCCGTCGTGGCGGGTGGTCGTCACGGCGAGGTCGGGGCGGCGTGCGGCGAGCGCCTCCGCGACCGCTTCCCGCTCCGCCCCCGGGCGGCCGTGGCGGGGCGTGCGCACCTCGGTCACCACAGGGTCGCCACGCACCAGGTCGGCACCCGGCTCGTGGGTGAGCACGCGCAGCGCCGCGCCGGGGTTCCGGCGGGCCAGCCCGTGGATCGCCGGCAGCAGCATCACCAGGTCGCCGATGCCGCCGAGCAGGTCGACCACGAGGATGTCCCGGTGTCGCTCAGGCAACCGAGGCCCCCAGCACGTCGTCGTACAGTCTGCGGTGTGCCTCGGCCACCCGTGTCCACGAGTACCGGGCGGCCAGCCGTGCTGCGCCGTCGGCGAGCCGACGGCGCAGCACGGGATCGTCGAGCAGCCGGTGCACCGTGGACGCCACGGCACGGCTGTCCCTGCGGGCAGGGATGACCGCCACCGTCTCGCCGTCGCGCAACTGGTCGTCGGGCTCATCGGGCGCGGTCACCGCGGTGGGCAGGCCGTGCGTGAGCGCGGCCAGCAGTCCCCCGCTCTTGGTCGTGACGCCGGTGGTGAAGGGCAGCACGGCGACATCGGCCGCTTGCAGGATCGCGGAGGCCTCGGCGGCGGACAGATGCCCCGTGAAGACCACGTGGTCGGCCACCCCCCGCTCGGCCGCGAGGGCCTCCAGATCCCGCCGGAACACCGCCGCCTCCGGCTCGGGCAGCGCCTGTGAGGTGAACCCGCCGACCACCAGGAGGCGCAGGGTCGGCCAGTCGGCGCGCAGCGCGGGCAGCGCTTCGATCACGTAACGAAGCCCCTTGACGGGGTGCACGAAGCCGAAGAAGACCAGCAGCGGCGCGTCCGGGTCCACCCGGTAGCGGCGACGGACCCGGTGCCAGGCACCGGGCGGGAGGGGATGGACCTCCACATTGGGCGCGAGCGGCACCTCGACCGGCCGCACACCGGTGCGCGCGCGTACCTGCTCCGCGTGGCCCCGGTTGGTGGCGATGACACGGCTGCTGGCCGCGATCAGCCGGCCCGTCTCCCGGTCCCACCACCCGGCGCGCTCCACCGGGCGCCACAGGCGCTCCGGCAGCCAGCCGGGCGCCGCCCACGAGCCGTACTCGTGCACGGTCGTGACCAACGGCGCGCAACCGCGCACGACCAGTGGCAGCAACCCCGGCACGGCGGAGAACCGGTAGGCGGACGGGGCGAACTGCACGTGCACCAGGTCCGGATGTAGGCACCGGACGTCGCGGCCGGCCCGCGCCGCCGCCGCGACCCAGGGCAGCGGTGAGCGCGCGGGGCACAGCCGTACCGGCACCGCCTCGACGTCGACCTGGACGAGCGCACGGGCGAGCCGGGCCACGTAGTCGCTGACGCCGTCCTGGTCCGCCGGCCCGGGCCCGTGCACCATGGCCACCCGCAGGTGCTCACCCACCGCCGTGCCTCACCCACCGGGGACCCGCCTCACGCACCCGACGACCGTTCCCGACCTCGGCAGGGGCAAACCGTGTGGCGCCGGGTGACCCGGACACGCGCGGGGCGTGGTGCTTGGCGCCCGGGCGGACGGGGGCGTGTAGCGGATGGAGGGCCGGGTAGCCGATAGGTGAGGTCGACAGCCACTGGGGGTGGACCACATGCCGAAACAGGACATGAACCGGATGACGACCGGCGAGGTGGCGCAGCGGGCGAAGAAGGCCGGTGTGCAGAACGTCGAGGGCATGAACAAGCAGCAGATGATCCAGGCGATGGGTGGCAAGCAGCCCGCGGGCCGCGCCAACGGGTACAAACCCGCACCGCAGGGGACCAAGCCCAGCGACTGGAAGAACGTTCCCGGCAATCAGTCCTGACCTCGTCGGGCCGTCGGTGGGCGCAGCGTCACACGGAGCCCACGGTCAGCGGCCCGACGGAGGAGGCAGCGGGGCGCGGTTCGGGTGTCGCCGGATCCGCGCCCCGTCACGTATCTCAGGCCGGTAGGTACCGGCCGCCGTTGACGTCGAGCGTGATGCCGGTGATGAAGGATGCGGCGTCGCTGGCCAGGAACAGGATCGGGTCCACGATCTCGCGCAACTCCGGCATGCGGCGAAGCGGGATCGCGTCGAGCACCTCCCGCCGTTCGCCCTCCGGCATCGCGTCGAACCGCGCGGCGAGCCGGGGCGTGAGGAAGAGCCCGGGTGCGACCGCGTTGACGCGGATGCCCGCCGGGCCCAGTTCCCGGGCCAACCGCCGGGTCAGCCCGCCGATCGCCGCCTTCGCCGTCGCGTACGGCACGCCGGTCACCGGCGACGGCTGCCGCGCGCCGATCGACGAGCAGGTGACGATGGAGCCACCACCGTCCGCCGCCATGAGCGGCGCGGCCGCCTGGCAGCAGTAGAACGTGCCCTTGACATTCACGTCGAGCACCAGGTCCAGGTGCTCCGGGGCGATGTCGGGCAGGTCGCGCGGCGTGCCGAGCGAGCCCCCGGCGAGCGTGACGAGCACGTGCGGCCCGCCGAACGCTGCCCGCACCTGGCCGAAGAGCTCGGCCACGGCGGCGGGGTCGGTCACGTCCACGTCGTACGCCTCGATCCTGGCCTGGGGGTGGGCCGAGCGCAGCTCGGCGACGGCCTGCGCGGTGCCCGCGATGTCGACCACCGCCACGGCCGCCCCCTCGGCGGCGAACCCGGCGGCCACGGCCCGCCCGATGCCGCCCGCCCCGCCGGTGACCACGACGCCGCGCCCCGCGAACCGCATGCGCGCCTCCCAAGGTGTCGTCTCGTTGACGGCCGTCGCAAACACAGCATACGCTCAGCGCGTGCGCATCGCGGTCATCGGCGGCGGGCCCGGCGGGCTCTACTTCGCCGCCCTCGCCAAGCAGCTCGACCCGAGCCGCGACATCACGGTGTGGGAGCGCAACGCCCCCGACGACACGTTCGGCTTCGGGGTGGTCTTCTCCGACGAGACCCTCGGCGGCATCGAGCACGCCGACCCGGTGGTGTACCAGGCGATGGCGGCCGAGTTCGCGCAGTGGGACGACATCGACATCCACTACCGGGGCCGGACCATCACCAGCGGCGGGCACCGGTTCGCGGCGATGAGCCGGGTCCGGCTGCTCGCCATCCTGCAGGAGCGCTGCCGCTCACTCGGCGTCGACGTCCGCTTCCGGTCGGTGGCCCCCGACCCCGACGAACTGCGCGCCACCCACGACCTGGTCGTCGCCGCCGACGGGGTCAACTCGACGGTACGCACGAGGTACGCCGACGCGTTCCGCCCCTCGTACGACGTGCGGTCCTGCCGGTACATCTGGTGTGGCACCGACAAGGTGTTCGACGCGTTCACCTTCGACATCCGCACCACCGAGTACGGCGTGATGCAGGTGCACGCCTACCCGTACGACGCCCGTGGCTCGACCGTGATCGTGGAGATGCACGACGACGTGTGGCGCCGGGCGGGTTTCGGGACACAGATTGATGTCGACCTCAAGCGGTGCGAGGAGATCTTCGCGGACCTGCTCGACGGCCACCGGCTCCTGGAGAACCGCTCCCGCTGGATCAACTTCACCACGGTGCGCTGCGAGACCTGGTGCCACGGCAACATCGTGCTGATCGGCGACGCCGCGCACACCGCCCACTTCTCCATCGGCTCCGGGACCAAGCTCGCCATGGAGGACGCCCTCGCGCTCGCCGCGTGCCTGAGCGAGCAGCCCACCGTCTCGGCGGCCCTGGCCGCGTACGAGGCTGAGCGCAGGCCGGTCGTCGTCTCCACGCAGCGCGCCGCGCAGGCGAGCCTGGAGTGGTTCGAGAACCTCGGCCAGTACATGCACCAGGAGCCGATCCAGTTCGCCTTCAACATCCTCACCCGGTCGCGGCGCGTCACCTACGACAACCTGCGCCTGCGCGACCCCGAGTTCGTGTCCGAAGTGGACAACTGGTTCGCGGCGACACAGGGCGTGGACACGCCGCGTCCGCCGATGTTCTACCCGTTCAAGCTGCGCGACCTGACGCTGCCCAACCGCGTCATCGTCTCGCCGATGGACATGTACATGGCCACCGACGGCGTGCCGAACGACTTCCACCTCGTCCACCTGGGCAGCAAGGCCCTCGGCGGCGCCGGCCTGGTGATGACCGAGATGGTGTGCGTGTCCCCCACCGGGCGGATCACCCCGGGCTGCACGGGGCTGTGGACCGACGAGCAGGCGCACGCCTGGGCCAGGATCGTCGACTTCGTCCACGAGCACACCGACGCGAAGATCGGCGTACAGCTGGGGCACTCCGGGCGCAAGGGCTCCACGAAGCGGATGTGGGAGGGCATCGACCAGCCGCTGCCCGAGGGGAACTGGGAGGTCGTCGCGCCCTCGGCCATCCCGTACTCCCCGATCAACCAGACCCCCCGCGTGCTCACCCGCGAGGATCTCGACCGGATCCGGGAGGAGTTCGTGGCGGCCGCCCGGCGCGCCGACGCCGCCGGCTTCGACCTGCTCGAACTGCACTGCGCCCACGGCTACCTGCTCTCGTCGTTCATCTCGCCGCTGACCAACACACGCGATGACGAGTACGGCGGGTCACTGGCCAACCGGCTGCGCTACCCGCTCGAGGTCTTCGACGCGATCCGCGCGGTGTGGCCGGCGCACAAGCCGATGTCGGTGCGCATCTCCGCGACCGACTGGCACCCCGGGGGCATCGACGGCGCGGACGCCGTCGAGGTGGCCCGGGCGTTCGCCGATCACGGGGTGGACGCGGTGGACGTCTCCACGGGCCAGGTCGTGTCGACGGAACGCCCGGCGTACGGGCGCTCGTACCAGACGCCGTACGCGGACGCCATCCGCAACGCGCTACGCGGGCGGGTCGCGGTCATCGCGGTCGGGGCGATCTCGTCGTACGACGACGTGAACTCGCTGATCCTGGCCGGGCGGGCGGACCTGTGCGCGCTCGGGCGCACCCACCTGTACGACCCGCACTGGACACTGCACGCGGCCGTGGAGCAGGGGTACCCCATGCCCTGGCCGCCGCCGTTCGCCGCCGGCAGCCGCCGGCCGCAGACCGGCCGGACGGACGGCCCCAAACCCCGCCTGGAGCTGGTCCGCGACGCGACGGCCGGCCGGACCCGCCACACACGGTGGCGGCCCGCCGGGTGACGCAACATTTGACCGTTGCGCCTCTTCCGCAGGTCAGGGGCTTCACGCTACCGTGTCGCCGGCATCGGGGGATACCACCCGGGACGCCGGGACCGGCTGCAGGAGTCGACGGTGAGTGTGCAACAGACATCGTTTCGTGGCTTTGCGAATCCGGTGGACCCGACGCCGGCCGAGCTGCGCGCCTGGGCGTACCACCCCGACGCCGTCCCGCTGAACACGATGCCGGCGGACTGGGACCTGCTGGTGACCAACGACCGGCTGATCGGTACCATCTTCGACCTCGCGATGGACCCGGCCTGCCCGGCGCGCCGGTTCGCCCTGCACTGCCTCTACATCTACGCGGCCAACGCGATCCGGATGAAATTCAAGGTGCATTCGAAACGGCGCCTGCAGAAGCTCGTCGAACGGGCCGAGGAGGACGGCGACGACCTGCTGGCGATGTGGGCACACAACACCCGGGTACTGTTGCTCACCTGGCGCGACCTGCTCAACCAGCCCGGCTGGTACCACGACTGGATCGAAGGCGGCCTGGTCCGCCACCCCCGACGCATCGAGATGCCGCGCGCCTGAACCCTCGGGCTCCGGGCTACTCCCGCCGCTTCGGCCGCCACACGACCAGGGCCGTGGAGGTCTGCTCGGCACGCATGAGGTCCCGCCCCGGGTAGGGCGACATCGCCTGCACCTCCGCCAGGCGGGCCCGGGCCTCGGCCAGCTCCGCCTCCAGCTCCTCGACGCGCTGCTGGAGCCGGGTGACGAGCTGCTCCAGTTCGATGATCCGCTTGATGCCGGCCAGGTTGACGCCCTCCTCCTGGCTCAGCCGCTGGATCTCCCGCAGCAGCTCGACGTCCCGCACGCTGTAGCGGCGCCCCCCGCCCGGCGCCCGGCCGGGCTGGACGAGACCGAGCCGGTCGTACTGCCGCAGGGTCTGCGGATGCATGCCCGCCATCCGGGCGGCCACCGAGATGATCAGCACCTTCGCGTCGGACACGCTCACGCCGTCTCACCTCCCGGCGCCACCCGACGCAGGGCGGCCTCGATGTGCTCCCGCGGCGCGGGCGGCGCGCTCGCGGCGTACTCGTCGAGTGCCCGCTGGGCCTCCGGCGGCAGGTGCGGCGGCACCGTCACCTCGACCGTCACGAGCAGGTCACCGGCCTCGCCGTCGCGGCGGCGCACGCCCCGACCGCGTACGCGCAAGGTACGTCCGCTCGGCGTGCCCGGCGGCACCCGCAGCGTGACCGGTCCGTCGAGCGTCGGCACCCGCAGGTTGACCCCCCGGACCGCCTCGACGAACGTGATCGGCACGGTGAGCGTCAGGTGGTCGCCCTTGCGGCCGAAGAGCGGGTCGGGGCGCACCCGGACCAGCACGTACAGGTCACCCGCGCGACCGCCACGCTCCCCTGGCTCGCCCCGGCCAGCGAGGCGGATCCGCTGCCCGTCCGCCACCCCGGGCGGAATGCGCACGTTCAGCGTGCGCGTCTTGGTCACCCCACCGGTGCCCTGGCACTCGGGGCACTGCTCCTCGACGATGGTGCCCACGCCCAGGCACTGCCGGCACGGCTCGGCCAGGCTGAACGTGCCCTCGGCGCGGCTCACGAAGCCCGACCCGCGGCACTGCGGGCAGGTGCGGGGCGTGGTCCCCGGCCGGGCGCCCGAGCCGTGACAGGTGTCGCAGACGCCCGGCGCCCGTAGGGTGATCGGCAGCATCGTGCCCTTCACGGCCTGGGCGAAGTCCAAGGTCACCTCGGTCTCCACGTCCCGGCCGCGGGTCGGGCCCCGCCGGGCCGTGCCCGTGGTGTTGAAGATCGAACCGAACAGGTCCGACAGCCCACCGCCGCCGAACAACCGGTCCCCGGCGGTACGCGCACCGACGCCGCCGAACAGGTCGGACAGGTCGAAGGGCACGCCCCCGCCCGCGGATCGGGCGTTACGGCGGAAGGCGCCCGATCCGAACAGCGACCGCATCTCGTCGTACTCCCGGCGCTTGCGCTCGTCGGAGAGCACGTCGTAGGCCTCGGACACGGCCTTGAACCGCTCCTCGGCGTCCTTGTCGCCAGGGTTGCGATCCGGGTGCAGTTCGCGGGCGAGCTTGCGGTACGCCTTCTTGATCTCGTCGGTCGAGGCGGACCTGGTGACCCCGAGCACGGCGTAGTAGTCCTTCTCCAGCCAGTCCTTCGAGCTCACCAGGTCTCACCTCCTCTCGGGATCGCGCGCGGGTACCGACGATTCGGCCCGGCCGGCAGGGCCGCGGCAACCACGGGCTACTCCGGGCTGGCGACCGCGACCATCGCGGCCCGCAGCAGACGGTCGTTCATCAGGTAGCCGCGCCGCATGACCTCGACGCAGGTCGGCACCTCGACGTCCGGGGACGTCTGGTGGGACACCGCCTCGTGGCGGGTCGGGTCGAACGGGTCGCCCTTCTCGCCGAACGCGCTCAATCCGAACTTGCCCAGCGTGGTCGTCAGCTGCTCGGCGACCGCGCCGAACGGTCCCGTCAGGTCCCCGTGCTCCCGGGCCCGATCCAGATCGTCGAGGATCGGCAGCAGGGCGCTCAGCACCGAGGCGATCGCCTGCTCGGAGACGAGCGACCGGTCCCGGTCCACCCGCTTGCGGTAGTTGGCGTACTCGGCCGTGATCCGCTTGAGGTCGTTGGTGCGCTCCTCGACCTCGGCGCGCAGCGCCTCCATCTCGGCGACCAGCGCGGCCGGCGCCGGCGTCTCGGCCGCCTCGGCGGGCTGCTGCGTCTGCGCCGCGGTCGCGTCGCCGGAGACCGGCGCCTCGACCGATGTCGCCGACCGCTCCGCCGCCTGCTCGGCGGTCGGCTCCTGCGTGGTCGGGGCGGTCGCCTCGTCCGCACCGGGCTCGGGCGCAGCCACCTGCTCGACCGGCTCGCTCACCGCCGGGTCGGTGGACTCGCTCACCGCGTCCTCGGCCGGCTCGCTCACCGCCGGGTCGGTGGGCTCGCTCACCGCGTCCTCGGCCGGCTCGCCCGCCGCCGGGTCGGTGGACTCGCTCACCACGCCCTCCGTCGGTTCACCCGCCGCCGGCTGGGTCGATCGGCTCGCCGCCGTCGGCTGCGCGGGCTCGCCCGATCCGGCCGGCTCGGGCGCCGCGACGCGGCTCTCGCCCACGACCGGCTCGGCCGGGCCCGCGGACTCCGTGCCGGCCGGCTGTGCCTTCGACGTACCGACGTCGATCTTCCTCTTGTTGCGGACGACGATTCGTTCCTCCCCGGACCGGCCGCCGCCGGCCGCGGGCGTGCCCGCGGCCGGACCGGCGTTGCTCGGTGCCGCTCGGCGGTCGCCGTCCGCGGCACGTGCCTCAGTCACTTCTTATCGTCCTCGTCCACGATCTCGGCATCCACGACGTCCTCTGCGCCGGCGCTCGCGCCGCCGGCCGCGCCCGTCCCGGTGCCGCCCGCACCCGGACCGCCAGCGCCCTGCGCCTGCGCGGCCTGCTGGGCGTACAGCGCCGTGCCGGCCTCCTGCGAGACCTTCGCGAGCCGCTCGTGCGCCGCCTTGATCTTCTCGATGTCGCTGCCGCCCAGGGCGCCACGCAGCTCACCGAGAGCCTCGTTGATCTTGTCACGGGAGTCGGCCGGCAGCTTGTCGCCGCTCTCCGCGAGGAACTTCTCGGTCTGCCACTGCAGCTGCTCGGCGAGGTTGCGGGTCTCCGCCTCCTCGCGGCGGCGCCGGTCCTCCTCCGCGTGCTCCTGGGCGTCGCGCATCATGCGCTCGATGTCCTCCTTGGGCAGCGCGGAGCCGCCGGTGATCGTCATCGACTGCTCCTTGCCCGTGCCCAGGTCCTTCGCGGACACCTGCACGATGCCGTTCGCGTCGATGTTGAAGGTGACCTCGATCTGCGGGACGCCACGGGGCGCCGGAGGGATTCCGGTCAGCTCGAAGGTGCCGAGCTTCTTGTTGTACGCCGCGATCTCCCGCTCACCCTGGAAGACCTGGATGAGCACGGACGGCTGGTTGTCCGCCGCCGTCGTGAAGATCTCCGAGCGCTTGGTCGGGATCGTGGTGTTGCGCTCGATCAGCTTGGTGAAGATGCCGCCCTTGGTCTCGATGCCCAGCGACAGCGGGGTCACGTCGAGCAGCAGGACGTCCTTCACCTCACCCTTGAGCACACCGGCCTGCAGGGCGGCGCCGACGGCCACTACCTCGTCCGGGTTGACACCCTTGTTGGGCTCCTTGCCGGTGAGCTGCTTGACCAGGTCCGAGACGGCCGGCATCCGGGTCGACCCACCGACGAGGATCACGTGGTCGACGTCCTCGATCCGGATGCCCGCGTCCTTGATCGCCTGCTCGAACGGCCCCCGGCAGCGCTCCAGCAGGTCCTGCGTCATGCGCTGGAACTCGGCCCGGGTCAGGTTCATGTCCAGGTGCAGCGGACCGGACGGGCCAGCCGTGATGTACGGCAGGTTGATGGTGGTCGTGGTCGCGGCGGACAGCTCGATCTTCGCCTTCTCGGCGGCCTCCTTGAGCCGCTGCATCGCCATCTTGTCCTGCGACAGGTCGATGCCGTGCTGGCCGCGGAACGTCTTGACCAGGTGGTCGATGATCCGCTCGTCCCAGTCGTCGCCACCGAGGTGGTTGTCGCCGCTGGTCGACTTGACCTCGATGACGCCGTCCCCGAGCTCGAGCAGGGAGACGTCGAAGGTGCCGCCACCGAGGTCGAAGACCAGAACGGTCTGCTCCTTCGAGCCCTTGTCCAGCCCGTACGCCAGGGCGGCCGCCGTCGGCTCGTTGATGATCCGCAGCACGTTGAACCCGGCGATCTCGCCGGCCTCCTTGGTGGCCTGCCGCTGGGCGTCGTTGAAGTAGGCGGGCACGGTGATCACCGCATCGGTGATCTGCTCACCGAGGTAGGCCTCGGCGTCCCGCTTGAGCTTCATCAGCACCCGCGCGGAGATCTCCTGCGGGGTGTACTTCTTGCCGTCGATGTCGATGGACCACTTCGTGCCCATCTCGCGCTTGACCGACCGGATCGTCCGGCTCGGGTTGGTCACCGCCTGCCGCTTGGCGACCTCACCGACGAGCACCTCGCCGTTCTTCGCGAACGCGACGATCGACGGTGTGGTGCGCGACCCTTCGGCGTTCGCGATCACGGTGGGCTCGCCGCCCTCGAGCACGGAGACGACCGAGTTGGTCGTACCAAGGTCGATGCCGACCGCACGTGCCATGTTCGTGTTCCTCCAGATGTCAGCGCCGTGTAGCGCCGGATGCCTAAGTTGAGTGGGTCCGACTCAATATTGCCACAGCCCGCACGGTGCTCAGGGTCGAGTTGAGCCACAATGACGCAACTCTCCCCGGCGAGCGGGCCGATCCCGCTGTGTTGTTGTCGCCCACGCATTGATCAGGCACGCTGTACCCGTGTCGACCCCCGGTGATCCCCCAGCCCTCCTCGCCGAGGCGCTGGCCGCGCTGCGCGCCACCGTCGCCGGCACGTCGTACCCGTTGGCCCTCCCCGACGCGGCCGAGGCCGGCAACGCCCGCGACTTCCTCGTCGCCCAGCTCGACGACTACCTGTTGCCCCGCCTCGCCCAGCCGGACGCGCCGCTGCTCGCGGTCGTCGGCGGGCCCACCGGCGCGGGGAAGTCCACCCTCGTCAACAGCCTGGCCCAGGCCCCGGTGAGCCCAGCCGGGGTGCTGCGGCCGACGACCCGCACGCCCGTCCTCGTCAGCCACCCGACCGACACGCCCTGGTTCCGCCGGTCCCACCTGCTGCCCGGACTCGCCCGCACCGGCACCGCGGCCCAGGACCCCGGCGGGCTCCACCTCGTCACCGCGCCCGCCCTGACCCCCGGTCTGGCCCTGCTCGACTCACCCGACATCGACTCGGTCGTCGACAGCGACCGCGCGCTCGCCGGCAAGCTGTTCGCCGCCGCCGACCTCTGGCTCTTCGTGACGAGCGCAGCCCGCTACGCCGACGCGGTGCCCTGGGATCTCCTGCGCACCGCGCGCGAGCGTGGCACCGCCATCGCGCTGGTCCTCGACCGGACACCGCTGGAGGTCGCCGACGAGGTCGTCCGGCACTTCACCGAACTGCTCACCGCGCACGCGTTCGGCGACCTCCCGCTGTTCGTGGTGCCCGAGACCGCCGTCGACGGGCACGGCCTGCTGCCCGAACCGGCCGTCGCTCCGCTGCGGTCGTGGCTGGGCGGTCTGGCACGGGATCCGGCCGCGCGCGCCGCGGTCACCCGGCGGACCGTGGCCGGGGCCGTCGCGGCGGCCACCGGCCTGGTCGACGGCCTCGCCGCCGCGGCCGACGGCCAGGTCACCGCCGCGGCCGCCCTGGTCGAGCGGGCGCGGGCCGCGTACCGTGTCGCCTTCTCCGCCGTCGACACCGGGGTCCGCGACGGCACGCTGCTGCGTGGTGAGGTGTTCGCCCGCTGGCAGGAGTACGTGGGCGCGGGCGACCTGTTCAGCGCGCTGCTGGCCCGCGTCGGGCGGCTGCGCGACCGGGTCGCATCGGTGGTGAGCGGCCGGCCCAAGGGCGGACGGGCGCTGAAGGACGCGATCAGGTCGAGCCTGGCGACGCTGATCCGGGGGGCCGCGACCGACGCCGCCGAGCAGGCGGCCGCGGCGTGGCGTGCCGAGCCGGCCGCCGCCGGGCTGCTGGCCGGCGGCCCTTCCGGCGGGCCGTCCGATCCGGCCCGGCCCGCGATCCCCGAGACGGCCGGCCCGGGGAGATCGCCAGCCGGCCCCTCCCCGGCCGATCTGGGTCGACCGTCCGAGGATCTGGACTGGCGGGTGGAGCGGCTCGTGCGCGAGTGGCAACGCGACGTGCTGCGGCTCGTGCGTGCGGAGACCGCCGGCGAGCGGGCCGGGTCGCGGGTCGCGGCGTACGCGGTGAACGCGACCGGGCTGCTCGTCATGATCGGCGCATGCACCCCGGCTACGACGGGCTCGGTGGGGCCCGAGACGGCGGTCGCGGGCGACCCGACCGGGCTTGCGCAGCAGGTGCTGGAGGCGGTCCACGGCGACCCGGCCATCCGCGACCTCGCCGACAGGGCACGCGAGGACCTGCTCGCGCGGGTGCGGGCGCTCTTCGACGCCGAGCAGCGCCGCTTCCTCGACCGGGTCGCGGCGGCGGGCGTCGACGAGCGGGCGCCCGAGCGGCTGCGCCGCGTCGCCGCCGCGGTGCTGCGCGCCGCGTCGCCTCCAGCGCCGGCCGGGGCGGCGGAGCCGCACGTGCCGGAGCAGCGGTCGGCGCCGGCGCCGGAGACCACGCCACAGGAGCACGACGCGGTCATTCGCCCCGAATGGCCGCCGAGACCGCGGAGGGTGTCGTGACCGAGACGCTCGACGCGCCGCCGCTGGAGGTCGACGACCTGGTACGCCGGGTCCAGGCGCTCGAACGGTTCCTCGCCGCGGCCGAGGGTCACCTGCCCGACGCCCGGCTGGCCGCGGCGCACACGGTCGTCGAACGCGCCGGCCAGCGTCTGGCGCTGTCGCGCCACCACTCGGTCGTCGCGCTCGCCGGCGCCACCGGCAGCGGAAAGTCCAGCCTGTTCAACGCGCTCGCCCGCATGGACCTGTCGCCGGTCGGCGCCCGGCGACCCACCACGAACGACACGTACGCCTGCGTCTGGGGCTCCGCCGACGACGCGGCCCACCTGCTGGACTGGCTCGGGATCCTCCCGCGGCGCCGGTTCGCCCGCGAGAGCGAACTGGACGGCGAGGCGGAGGCCGGGCTGCGCGGCCTGGTCCTGCTCGACCTGCCCGACTTCGACTCGATCGAGGCATCCCACCGGGCGGAGGTGGACCGGATCCTCGGTCTGGTCGACCTCGTGGTGTGGGTGCTGGACCCGCAGAAGTATGCGGACAAGGTGATCCACCACAGCTACCTTCGGCAGTTCCACCGGCACAAGGAGGTCACCGTCGTCGCGCTCAACCACGCCGACCGGCTGTCGCCTGCCGACGTCCAGCGGTGCCTCGCCGACCTGCGCCGACTGCTCGACGCGGACGGGCTCACCGGAGTGCCCGCCCTGGCGAGTTCGGCGTACGGGCCGCCCGGCTGCGACGAGCTCCGCGGGCTGCTGGAGCGGGCGGTCGCCACGCGGCAGGCCGCGCTGCGCCGGCTCGCCGGCGACGTGGACCAGGTCGTCGCCGAACTGTCCGCCACGGTCGGGCCCGAGGTCACCGAGCGGATCATCGACGACCGCGCGATCCGCGCCCTGGACGACGCCCTGGTCGCCGCCGCGGGGGTGCCCGCCGTGGTCCAGATGGCCGAGTACGCCTACCTGCGCCGCGCGACCGAGCAGCTGGGCTGGCCCGTGCTGCGCTGGCTGAGCCGGCCGCGACCGCGGGCGCGCGCGGACGCGGGCGAGGAGAGGGAGGCGGCACCGGCGGCGGCGGCGCGGCCGGCGGCCGACCCTGCGACGGGACGGCTGGCGGCCGTCGGTGTGGCGGTCCGGGCTCTCGCCGAACAGGCCGCGGATGTGCTCCCCGCGCCGTGGCCGGACGCCCTGCGCGCCGCCGCGCGCTCACGCCTGGACGATGTACCGGCCGCGCTCGATCGGGCGCTCGCCCGCACCGACCTCGGCCTGTCGCGTACCCCGTGGTGGTGGCGGCTGATCGCGGGTGTGCAGTGGCTGGCCCTGCTCGCGGCGGGCGTCGGGCTGGTCTGGCTGCTCGCCGATCTCGGCGGGCGGGCGCTGGGCCTGTCCCTGCCGGCGTACCCAGGCCCGGGCGGGATGGCCCTGCCCACGCTGCTCGCCGTCGGCGGGATGGTCCTGGGGCCCGCGCTCACGGTGGCGACCCGCCCGCTGGCCGCCGTGGCGGCCCGTCGCGCCCGGACCCGGGCGGAGTCCCGGCTGCGGGAGGCGGTCGCCGAGGTCGCCCGGGAGCACGCCGTCGCCCCGGTGCGCGCGGTGCTGGACGCGTACGGGCAGGCGCGGGCCGCCCTCGCCGTCGCCGGGCGGCCCCGGTGAGCCGCGACGGGGCGGCGCGGGCCGGCCGCCGCGGGGTACCACCGCTCGTCGCCGCGGGGCTTACCGCACTCGGCGGTCTGCACCTCCTCTGGGGCGCCTGGGCGTGGTTCGCCCCCCGGCACTTCTACGAGACGTTCCCCGGTTTCGGGCAGCGCTGGACGGTCGCGTATCCGCCCTACAACGCACACCTGATCGCGGATCTGGGCGCCACGTTCCTCACGTTCGGCGTGCTCCTCGCGCTCGCCGCGGCGCTGCGCGACCGCCGCGTGGCCACGGTGGTGCTGATCGGGGTGCTCGTCTTCTCGGTCCTGCACCTGGCCTTCCACCTGACGCACCGCGGCGAGCCCGGAATACCCGGCTCGAGCCTGGTCGCGCTCGTGCTCGGCGTGCTCGCCCCGGCCATACTGATCGTCCTGACCCGACGATCCGGGTAGCGGTCCGGAACAACCCGCGGCGACCGGTCACGCCCCGCGGGCCGGCGGGACGCTACCGGCGTGGGCGGGGCGGCGTGCGCCATCCGGGGATGCCGCGCCCCGGCACGTGGCACCTCGTGCTCCTGGCCGCCGACGGCGTCGGCTGCCAGTGCTGACGCCGGCTCGCCCGGCGTTCCCACCGGCCCCGCACGCAGTCGTGGCCGCGCTTGGGCCGCTTGGCCACGGACGGATGCTCCGCCTGCGTGCGGAGGGGAGGATCGGCTGCCCGCTTCTCGGCCGGGCGGGATCTCGGCACCGGCACGCTCGTGTGGGGCCGCACCGGCTCCATCGGCGGCGCGACCTGGCGGCGCCGAACGGCGGCGGGGGGCGCGGCGATGTCGCGATCGGGCACGACGACCACGGGCGGGCCGGGCTTCGCCACCACGAAGGGCGGTCGGCGGGGCTGCCCGGTCTCCAGCGACACGGTGCCCGCCGTGGTCGCGGCGAAGGTCGGCACCGACGCGAGCGTGACCAGCGCGACGACGGTCAGCGTGAAGCCCCGCCTGCTGCCCGCGAGCCCTTCGAACCGCTGCGCCGCCGTACAGCAGCGACGGACGGGGCGGACATCGGGCACACGCGCTCCTCGAGGCTCGGAGGGTGGTGGAGGGCGATGACTCGACGGTGCGGACTCGACGGTGATGACCTGGTGCTGTGTTGCTACGACAACGCCGATGAGCTCACCCCGGTGACGATCCGCACGGGACACCATGACATCGCGACAACTTGCCGATATTCGACTTTTCCGAATTGTTCCACCGGGACGGCCGTCATCGCCCGCGCCGGGGCCGGCGTGTCCGATCACCTCGCCGTCCTCTCTGTGGCAACCGCCACCTGGTCTGCCATATTGGGGACGGCGGCGATGCCGCGGTCTCCCGGTACCCCCCGGCCAGCCCGCGTCACTGCCGACCCTCGTGGGGTTACCGACCGCACGGGTTTTGGCTCCCGCCGCGACCACCCGACCCGGTGGCGCGCGGCCCAGTGGGTCTCCGACCGAAGCCGTCGGCCGGAGAGGCAAAACCGCTCCGGCACGGTGATCCCGTCGCCGGGCATGAGACAGGGAGAGACGCATGGCGAAGGGCGACGTAGCCGGGCCCCTCAGCGGAGAGCCCGAGTACGTGCAGCTACTCACCCCGGAAGGAGAGCGGGTCGACCACCCCGAGTACACGGTCGACTTCACCGACGAGGAGTTGCGCGGGTTCTACCGCGACCTCGTGATCGTCCGGAAGCTGGACACCGAGGCGACCGCTCTGCAGCGCCAGGGTGAGCTGGGCATCTGGGCCAGCCTGCTGGGCCAGGAGGCGGCCCAGGTCGGCTCCGGCCGCGCGCTGCGGCCGCAGGACATGGCCTTCCCCACCTACCGCGAGCACGGTGTCCTCTACTGCCGCGGTATCGATCCGATCATGCCGCTCAGCCTCTTCCGCGGCGTGGACCTGGGCGGGTGGGACCCCAAGGAGTTCAAGACCCAGATGTACACGATCGTGATCGGCGCGCAGACGCTGCACGCGACCGGGTACGCGATGGGTATCGCCAAGGACGGCAAGGTCGGCGGGGACGACGGCGAGGCGGTCATCGTCTACTTCGGCGACGGCGCGAGCTCGCAGGGCGACGTCAACGAGTCGTTCGTGTGGGCGAGCGTCTTCAACGCGCCGATCGTGTTCTTCTGCCAGAACAACCAGTACGCGATCTCCGAGCCGATCGAGCGTCAGACCCGGGTCCCGCTCTACCGGCGCGCCGCCGGCTTCGGCTTCCCCGGCGTGCGGGTCGACGGCAACGACGTGCTCGCCTCGTACGCCGTCACCCGCGCGGCGCTCGACGCGGCACGGCACGGCCAGGGGCCGACGCTGATCGAGGCGTACACGTACCGGATGGGTCCGCACACCACCACCGACGACCCGACCCGCTACCGCATCGCCAGCGAGGTCGAGGCGTGGCAGGCCCGCGACCCGATCGCGCGACTGCGCACGTACCTGGAGAAGCAGCAGATCGCCGACGAGACCTTCTTCGCCGAGGTCGCGGACGCGGCCCAGCGGGAGGCGCTGCGCCTGCGCGAGCGGGTGCTGAACATGCCCGACCCCGCGCCGACGGCGATCTTCGACCACGTGTACCCGAACGGCTCGCCACTGGTCGACGCCGAGCGTGAGCGGTTCGTGGCGTACCTGGACTCGTTCGAGGGGAGCGCGCACTGATGGCTGAGACGTTGACGATCGGCAAGGCGCTCAACGCGGGACTGCGGCGCGCCCTGGAGACCGACCCCAAGGTCGTCATCATGGGCGAGGACGTCGGCAAGCTCGGCGGCGTCTTCCGGATCACCGACGGGTTGCAGAAGGACTTCGGCGAGGAGCGGGTCATCGACACGCCGCTGGCCGAGTCGGGCATCATCGGCACCGCCGTGGGGCTGGCGCTGCGCGGATACCGGCCGGTCTGCGAGATCCAGTTCGACGGCTTCGTCTACCCGGCGTTCGACCAGATCGTCAGCCAGGTGGCGAAGATGCACTACCGGTCGCAGGGCAAGGTGCGGCTGCCGATCGTCATCCGCATTCCGTTCGGCGGTGGCATCGGCGCGGTGGAGCACCACTCGGAGTCGCCGGAGGCGTACTTCGCGCACACGGCCGGCCTGAAGGTGGTCTCCTGCTCGTCGCCGCTGGACGCGTACGTGATGATCCAGCAGGCGATCGCGTCCGACGATCCGATCGTGTTCTTCGAGCCGAAGCGGCGCTACTACGAGAAGGGCGAGGTCGACCTGGACATCGACCTGGCCACGGCGTACCCGCTGCACGCCTCCCGCGTCGTGCGGCCAGGCCGCGATGTCACGGTCCTGGCGTACGGGCCGATGGTGCGCACCGCGCTGGACGCGGCGACCGCCGCCGCCGAGGAGGGGCGGGAGCTGGAGGTCATCGACCTGCGCACGCTCTCCCCGCTGGACCTGGATCCGGTGTACGAGTCGGTACGCCGGACCGGTCGCTGCGTGGTCGTGCACGAGGCGCCGAGCAACGTGGGCCTGGGCGCCGAGATCGCAGCGCGGGTGACCGAGGAGTGCTTCTACTCGCTGGAGGCGCCGGTCCTGCGGGTGACCGGCTTCGACACCCCGTACCCGGCGGCGCGGCTGGAGGAGGAGTACCTGCCCGACCTGGACCGGGTGCTCGACGCGGTCGATCGGACGTTCGGGTGGTGAGCATGTCGCGCATCAAGGACTTCCAGCTTCCGGACCTGGGCGAGGGCCTGACCGAAGGCGAGATCCTCAAGTGGCTGGTCCAGGTGGGCGACACGGTCACGCTCAACCAGCCGATCGTCGAGGTGGAGACCGCCAAGGCGGCCGTGGAGATTCCCGCGAAGTGGGCCGGCAAGGTCGTGGCGATCCACCACCCGGAGGGCACCACGGTCGCCGTCGGCACGACGATCATCTCGATCGACACCGACCCCTCCGCCGGTGACGCACCGGCGCCGGACGGGCGGCCCGCGGACGCCACGCCGGAGCCGGGGGACGGCCCGAGCGAGCCCGGCATCATCGGCGGCCCAGCCCCGGGCGGCCGGACGGCGGTGCTGGTCGGGTACGGGCCACGGGCCGGCGCGACCAGGCGGCGCCCGCGCAAGCCGGGCGCCACTGCCCCGGCGGGCCCCACCGCCCCGGCGCGCCCCACCGCCCCGGCGAGCGCCGCTCAAGCGCCGGTGACCGTGACCGCGCCGGTGAGCACCCCCGCGCAGCCCGTGGCGACCGCGCGGCCGGCCGCGGTCCCCGCGCAGCCGCTGGCGACCGAGTCGGCGGCCCGGGCCGCCGGCTCGGCGCGGGTGCTGGCCAAGCCCCCGGTCCGCAAGCTCGCCCGGGACCTCGGCGTGGACCTCGCCGGCCTGGTGGGCAGCGGGCCGCAGGGTTCGATCACCCGTGAGGACGTGCAGGCGGCGGCCGCCCGCACCGCGGGCGCTGTCGCTCCCGCCGCGGCGCCCGTCTTCGGCCCCGAGCGGGAGCAGCGCATTCCGATCAAGGGCGTGCAGAAGGTGATGGCCGAGAACATGGTCGCGTCCGCGTTCACCGCGCCGCACGTGACCATGTTCGTCAGCGTCGACATGACCCGCGCGATGCAGGCGCTGGACCGGCTGCGCCAGGTGCCCGAGTGGCGGGAGCTGCGGCTGTCGCCGCTGCTGCTCATCGCCAAGGCGTGCCTGCTCGCGATCAAGCGGCACCCGTTGATTAACTCAACGTGGTCGGCCGAGACCAACGAGATCGTCGTCAAGGAGTACGTCAACCTGGGCATCGCCGCGGCGACCGAGCGTGGGCTGGTGGTGCCGAACATCAAGGACGCCGGGCGACTCTCGTTGCGTGAGCTGGCCGAGGCGCTGTCCGCGCTGGTCACCACCGCCCGGGCCGGCCGGACGGCGCCGGCGGACATGACCGGCGGCACCTTCACGATCACCAACGTGGGCGTGTTCGGGGTGGACGGTGGCACGCCGATCCTGCCCCCGGGCGAGGCCGCGATCCTCGCCGTCGGCGCCGTGCGCGAGATGCCCTGGGTGCACGAGGGGGAGCTCGCGGTCCGGCAGGTGGCCACGCTCTCGCTGTCGTTCGACCACCGGATCGTCGACGGCGAACTGGGCGGGAAGTTCCTGCGCGATGTGGCGGCGTTCCTCGCTGATCCCGAGGTCACGCTGCTCGCCTGGACCTGAGCCCATCGTCCGGTCACAGCCGCGGGCCCGCCAGCTGGCGGGCCCGCGGCCTTTCCCGGCCATCGACCAAACACAAAACACAGGCAAACTGCCCCTCTGTACTTTAGATTCTTCGGCTTGTGTCTGATCTCACGACATAATCGTTGGCACCGTCGCCTGAGAAGCGGTCTAATGGTGATGCCGGGGCAGTCACCCGGCATCCGACCACTGTCAGGGGGGTACAGACACAGATGAGCACGCTGCTCGACCGGTTGCGCAGCCGACGCGAGGCGGCCCGCCGCCACCGGGCGATCGCCCGAGCGCTTCGCGAGACGACGTCCCCGTCGGTGCGCAACGAGATCCTCGAGATCGCAAACCGCTACCTGTAAGACGGTCGACCTTCCACCCTTACCGTGATCGCGAGTCCCGGTACGAACCCGCGGTGACTCTGCGGCTTCGTACCGGAGACCGCGACCACGATCGATCATCATCCGGATGGGCCCCGCTCGGGAATTTCGGCGGATTGTGGACCTCCGCACGCATCCCCACTCCCGTTTATTGGCTGCCGAGGCGGCGGCCGGTACGGTGGGGCAGGTTGCGCCCTCGCTCGGTCAGGGACGGTGCCGTGGCGACAGGGCGCGGCTGAGAGGGAGGCGCGCATGACGTCGGAGGTTCCCACGCACCCGGGTGCCGGGCCGGCCGAGCCACCGGAGGAGTACGGTGTGCGGTCATCCTGGCCGGGCCCGCATGCCGAGGAACTCGACCCCACACGGGTGACGCAGTCGCCGTCCGGCACGGCGCCGGCCAGCCCTCCGCCCGGAATGCCCGGCATGTTCGGCGCCGCACCGGTCCCGCCCCAGGTCACGCCACACCCGCCGCAGGATTTCCCGGCGTACCAGAACTCGCACGCAGCGGTGCCGCCGCAGCCGGTCTCCTCACCACCGGCCGCTGCACCGCCGCAGATGCCCGGGCAGCAGATACCGCCGCAGCCGGTCTCCTCACCACCGGCCGTTCCCCCACCGCAGATGCCGGGGCAGCAGGTGCCGCCGCAGCCGATCGGCCCGCAGCCGGTCGCGTCGCAGAGTGTCCCCGGCCAGGGGGCGCCGGCCGCCGCCGGCCCGGTCACATCCGGCAACGGACCAGCGCCCGAAGGCCGCGCCGCCGGTAGGGCGCAGGTACCCGAGTCCGCGCTCCTGCCCGCCCACCAACTGCCCGCGCTGCCGCCGCCGGTGCCGCGCGTCTACGGCCGGGCGGCCGCGGACGCGGCACCGCAGCCCGCCCCGGCACACCACCCGCAGGCCCAACACCAGGCGGCCCACTATTCGCCGGCCCAGCACCCCGTCGCCGTGCACCCGGCGCAGGCACCGGTGGAACCCGCGCCGGTATCGCCACCGCCCGTATCGCCACCGCCCGCCTACCCGCACCAGCCGGCGACGCCGCACATCGCCGATCCGCAGTCGGCAGCGCCGAACTCTCCGGGTAGCCCCTACGCCCCCACGGGCACCCCGAGCCCTGCGTCGCCGGCCTTCCCGCCGTTCGCCCCGCCGCAGCAGATGGCGCATTCCACGCTCCCCGCCGGCGGCATCGCCCCATCGCCGCCGTTCGGACAGCCGGTGGGCGCCCCGGCCTACCCGCCGACCGAGCCGCCCCGGCCCGACCCGGCGACCCCCGCCGGCTTCCCGGCGCAACCCGCCCCGGTCACGCCACCGCAGGCCCCCGACGGCTACCAGCGGCCGCCCGAGCAGTCGCGGTCCCAGACGGTCATGCTGATCTCGGTGGGCCTGGTCGTGCTGCTCGCCGTCGTTGGGCTGATCGCCTTCACCTGGCCCCGCGACCGCTCGACACCCGAGACGTTCCCCATCGGCACCTGCGTCAAGGAGTCTCCGGAGGGCCGCCCGGTCAAGGCCGGGTGCGGGGACGCCGGCGCGTACCGGGTGGAGTCCGCGCAGAGCAGCAAGGACCAGTGCCCGGACCAGACGCAGCCGCACATCGACCTCGGCTCGGGCGACAAGCGCATCCTGTGCCTCACCCCGGCAGAGGACCCGGCCACGGCGTCGGACTAGCCGAGCGCGCCGGATGACCGGCGTGCTCACGCCCCTGGCGACGACCTCGGCGTGCAGCCGCACCGGGCCGGGCTCGTGCCGGTCCAGGCACGGCGCCGCTCCGCTCGTGGGCCTCGCGGTCGTGGTCACGTGATGGACCGAGCCTGCCGTACGGCACGATGGAGCCATGTCTCCTCGCGTGCGCGCCCCAGAGCTGCGGGGCCGGGGCTGGCTCAACACCGGCGGAAAGGCCCTCACCCTGGCCGATCTCAGAGGTCGGATCACGATCCTCGACTTCTGGACCTTCTGTTGCATCAACTGCCTGCACGTCCTCGATGAGCTGCGGCCGCTGGAGGAGAAGTACGGCGACGTGCTCGTCGTGATCGGCGTGCACTCGCCCAAGTTCGCCCACGAACGCGACCCCGACGCGCTCGCCGCGGCGGTCGAGCGGTACGGCGTGACGCACCCCGTGCTCGACGATCCCGACCTGCACACGTGGCGGGCGTACACCGCCAAGGCGTGGCCGACGCTGTCGGTCATCGACCCGGAGGGCTACGTCGTGGCGAACATGGCCGGGGAGGGGCACGCGGAGGGCCTGGCCCGGCTGATCGACGAACTGATCGCGGTGCACGAGGCGAAGGGCACGCTGCGCCGTGGCGAGGGCCCGTACGTGCCGCCGCCCCCGCCCGACACCGTGCTGCGCTTCCCCGGCAAGGCCGTGGCGCTGCCGTCCGGCGGTTTCCTGGTCAGTGACTCGGCGCGCCACTCGATCGTCGAGCTCGCGCCAGACGCCGAGACGGTGCTGCGGCGCATCGGGACGGGCGAGCGCGGGCACCGGGACGGCCCACCCGAGGAGGCGATGTTCTCCGAGCCGCAGGGTCTGTGCCTGCTGCCCCCGTCGGTCGCCGAGGTGGCCGGGTACGACGTGGTCGTGGCGGACACGGTCAACCACCTGCTGCGCGGGGTGCGGCTGGAGTCCGGGGAGGTGACCACGGTCGCCGGCAAGGCTCACCCGTGGCCGTCGCGCACGTTCGTGACCGGCGAGCCGGACCACCGCGCGCACGACGCCCGGTGCGTCGACATGTCCTCGCCGTGGGACGTCGTGTGGTACCGCGACCGGGTGATCATCGCGATGGCCGGCGTCCACCAACTGTGGTGGTTCGACCCGGTCAAGCGGACCGCCGGCGTCTACGCGGGCACCACGGTGGAGGCGTTGCGCGACGGGCCGCTGCCGGACGTGTGGCTCGCCCAGCCGTCCGGGCTGTCGGTGTCGGCGGACGGTGCCCGGCTGTGGATCGCCGACAGCGAGACGTCGGCGCTGCGCTGGATCGAGGACGACGTGCTGCACACCGCGGTCGGGCAGGGGCTGTTCGACTTCGGCCACGTGGACGGGCGGGCGGACGAGGCGCTGCTGCAGCACCCGTTGGGGGTGTGCGCGCTGCCCGACGGCGCGGTCCTGGTCGCGGACACCTACAACGGGGCGGTACGCCGCTACGACCCGGACACGTCCACCGTGTCCACTGTGGCCGGCGATCTGGCGGAGCCGAGCGACATCGTCATCGCGGCGGACGGCTCGGTCGTCGTGGTGGAGTCGGCCGCGCACCGGTTGACGCGGCTCGCGCCCGGCGTCGTCGGCGTCACCCGGGACGGCGGCGAGCGGCACCGCACCGAACGGCCGGCGACCCCGCTGGCGCCCGGGGAGGTCACCCTGGAGGTGATCTTCACTCCGGCGCCGGGGCAGAAGTTGGACGAGTCGTTCGGCCCGCCCCGGCGTCTGGACGTGTCGGCCACGCCGCCGGAGCTGCTGCTGGAGGGGGCGGGCGAGTCGACGGAGTTCCGCCGCCGCCTGGTGATCTCGCCGGACGTCACGTCTGGTGTGCTGCAGGTCGTGGCGCAGGCGGCGACCTGTGACGCCGAGGCCGAGCACCCGGTCTGCCGGCTGACCCGCCAGGACTGGGGGGTGCCGATCCAGGTGACGGCCGACGGCGAGAGCCGGCTGCCCCTGGTGCTGCGCGGGCTGGACGAAGGGTGATCGACCGCTAGAACGGGGAGAGCTGTACACCGGCCGCCTCGAGCGCCGCCCGCACCCGGCGGGCCAGCTCCACCGCGCCCGGCGTGTCCCCGTGCACGCACAGCGACTCGACCGGCTGGGGCAGCACGGTCCCGTCCACCGCGACGACCTCGCCGGCCGTCGCCATGCGCACCGCCCTGGCCGCCACCGCGTCGGCGTCGTGTACGACCGCCCCGGGCGCCGAGCGCGGGGCGAGCCGGCCGTCCGGCAGGTACGCCCGGTCGGCGAAGCCCTCCGCCACGACCCGCAGCCCGGCCTCGGCGGCGAGCCGGGCGAGCACGGATCCCGGCTGACAGAGCACCGGCAGCGCCGGGTCGTACTCCCGCACCGCGGCCACCACGGCCGACGCCTGCCCCTCGTCGACGGCGGCCGTGTTGTAGAGCGCCCCGTGCGGCTTGACGTAGCGCACGGGCGCGAACGCCGACAGCGCCCCGATCTGATAGAGGAGGTCGTCGCGCAGCTCGTCGGGGTCGTAGTCGATGCGCCGCCGCCCGAACCCGGCTAGGTCCCGGTACCCGACCTGCGCCCCGATCGCCACGCCCCGCTGCTGCGCCGCGCGGCACACCCGCCGCATCGTCGACGGGTCTCCGGCGTGGAACCCGCACGCGACGTTCGCACTGGTGATCACGTCGAGCAGCCCGAGGTCGTCGCCGAGCCGCCAGACCCCGAAGCCCTCGCCGAGATCAGCGTTGAGGTCCATGGAAGGTGACGGTAGCGCCGGGCCGTGCCTGGGCGAGCGCGGGCAGGTCCGCGGCGTCGACCACCGCGACCACCGGATAGCCGCCGGTGGTCGGGTGGTCGGCGAGGAACACCAGCGGCTGGCCGTCCGCCGGCACCTGCACCGCGCCGAGCACGAGGCCTTCCGGCTCCAGTTCGCCCGCCCGTCGGCGGCCGAGCGCCGCGCCGGTCAGCCGCGCGCCGACCCGGTTGCTCATCGGCGAGAGCGTGTACGGCGTGCCGCACAGCGTCCGGATCGCCTCGTCGGTGAACCAGTCGTCGCGGGGGCCGAGGCGGATGCGTAACCGGATCTCGGGGCCGGGTGCCCGCCACTCCACCCGATCCACTGTGGACGGGACGGGGTGCGGCTGCCCGAGGGGCAGCACGTCGCCGTCGCGCAGCGGCGGTGGCCCGAGCCCGGAGAGGGTGTCCGTCGATCGGCTGCCGAGCACGGCAGGCACGGCGATGCCGCCGCTGATCGCCAGGTAGGTGCGCACACCCTGCCGGGCGGGCCCGAGCGTGAGCACGCTCCCGGCCGGCACCCGCACCGGTACGCCGTACCCCACCGGCTGACCGTCGACCGTGACGGACGCGGGAGCGCCGGTCACCGCCACCGTGCGCGCGTCCCGCAGGCGCAGTCGGCAGCCGCCCACCGTCACCTCGAGGCCGGCGGCGTCGTCTGGGTTGGCGACCAACCGGTTCGCGGCGCGCAGTGCGGGCCCGTCGAGCGCGCCCGCGCGCGGTACGCCGAGGTGGGCGAAGCCCGGCCGGCCGAGGTCCTGCACGGTGGTCAGCGGACCGGCCCGCAGCACCTCGATCGCCCCGGTCACGAGGGCGCCTCCACGAGACGCACGCGGGTACCGGGCGGCAGCAGCGCGGGCGGGTCACGGTCCACATCGAACAGTCGAACGGTGGTGCGTCCCACGAGCCGCCAGCCGCCGGGGGAGGCGGTCGGGTAGATGCCCGCGTACCCGCCGGCGAGTCCGACGCTGCCGGCCGGCACCGCGGGGCGTGGGGCGGGCAGCCTCGGCACGGCCAGCTCGGGTGGCAGCCCGGCCAGGTACGCGAAGCCGGGCGCGAAGCCGCAGAACGCCACCCGGAACTCGGTCCGCGTCAGCCGCTCGATCACGCCGCGCTCACAGGTGCCCCACAGGTCCGCCACGTCGGCGAGGTCGGGGCCGCCGTACGTCACCGGCACCTCCACCAGCCCACCGGAGTCGGCGGCCGCACCGGCCCTCGGCGCCCAGCCCGGCAGCCGCGCCGCGAGCGCGGCCGGGTCGGGCACCCCGTCGAGCAGCACCGTACGCGCGCCAGGCACGATCTCGCTCGCCACCGCCTCGCCCGCCTCGCGCCGCCGCCACAGCTCCGCGAACCACGCCCGGGGATCGTCCACCTCGACCAGCAGCGCGCTCGCGCCGACCTGCCTGACCCGCACCGGGCCATCGTCGCGCATCCGGCACGGCAACGGGAGACTGTACCTCGCGCTGTTCGGCTGAGCCGACCCTGGCGGTCTCCGGCGTGCCGGGACCCTCAGTCCTTGTCCGGCGGCTTGATTTCGGTCTTCTTCTCCTCCACCACCTTGAAGTCCCGCGCCGGCACGTGCGTGAGGACCTCCTTGGGCCGGGTCCGCCAGAACGACAGCGACAGGATCAGGCCGATCACGCCGGCGACCATGAAGACCCAGCCGACGATCGACACGTCGAGCCAGCCCACCGACGCGGTCACGCCGAACGCGAGGATCGCCCCGATCGTGATCAGCGCGATGCTGCCACTGATGCCCACGCGGACCACATACCCGCGCGGTGCCCACCCAATCGGGCAAGCTAGGGGCCATGGCTCGTACGCTCGTCCTGCTCCGTCACGCGAAGGCGGAGCGATCCGACCGGCTGGCGGACGCAGATCGTCCGCTCACCGAACGCGGGCTCGCCGATGCCGGGGTCGCGGGAGCCTGGCTGGCGACCCACGGATACGTCCCCGACGTGGTCGTCTGCTCCCCGGCCAAGCGCACCCGCCAGACCTGGCACCGGGTGGCGCAGGCGCTGCCGAGCACGCCGACCGTCCAGTACGACAAGCGGGTGTACGCGGGCAGCGCGCAGGACCTGCTGTCGATCGTGACCGGCACCGGGGACGAGGTGCTCCGGCTGCTGCTGATCGGCCACAATCCGGCGATCTCGATGCTGTCGGAGCTGCTCGACCCGGACGGCGGGCCGGGCGACTCGGACGGGCTGCGCACCTGCGGCCTCGTCGTCCACCAGGTTCCGGGCTCCTGGCGCGAGTGCGGGAACGTGCCGGCGCCGGTGGCCGCCACCCACACCGCCCGGGCGTAGCCGGTGCAGACCGTGCCCGCGTCGGCTCAGGGTATGTGGGGCGGGTGGCGGATCTCGCTGTCGGGCGGATCCGGCGGCACCGCCCCCGTGCCGTGGGTCATCCGGGTCTCCTCCACCACCGAGACGACGCCCCGCTTCTTGCGCACCTGCCAGAACCACAGGGTCAGCAGGAGCACGGTGACGCCCGCGAGCATCAGCACCACACCCACGACGCGCAGGTCCAGCCACCACACGTCGAAGTTGATGGCGAATGCGAAGATTGCGCCGATCGTTATGAGGAAGAGTCCGGTTCCAACGCCCATGAGTGCCTCCGCGGCCTTGAGATCAGGCTACCGGCGGCGGTGCACGATGGGAGGCGTTAGAGCGCATCCGGTATCACGTCGGGCCGCCCGCCGGTGGACGCCGGCGGGCGGCCCGAGATCGCGAGGAGACTAGAAGGCCTCCTCCGGCAGCTCCATCAGATCGAGCGTGGTCCGCTCGATGATCTTCCGGTCGGCGGTCAGGCGCGGCAGCACCTCCCGCGCGAAGAACCGCGCCGCGGCCACCTTGCCCTCGTAGAACGCCTTGTCGGCCGGGCTCTGCTCGCCGGCCAGGGCGTGCAGGGCGACCTCCGCCTGACGCTGCAGGAGCCAGCCGATGATGAGGTCCCCGACCGCGAGCAGCAGCCGCCGCGTGGACAAACCCACCTTGTACAGCGCCCGCGGCTCGCCCGACTGGGCCTCGCCGAGCCAGCCGGTCATGGTGCCGATCATGCCCTGCACGTCGGCCATCGCCCGGCCCAGCGCCGACCGCTCCTCCTTGAGCTGGCCGTCGACCGCGGTGCCGGAGTCGGCCTCGATGAACTGCTGGATCTCGCCGGCCACGGTCATCAGGGCGACGCCCTGGTCCCGCACGATCTTGCGGAAGAACAGGTCGAGGCTCTGGATCGCGGTCGTACCCTCGTACAGGGTGTCGATCTTGGAATCCCGGACGTACTGCTCGAGCGGGTAGTCCTGGAGGAACCCGGAACCACCCAGGGTCTGCAGCGCCTCGTGCCCGAGCAGCTCGTACGCGCGCTCCGAGCCGACGCCCTTCACCACCGGCAGCAGCAGGTCGTTGACCCGGTCGGCGGTCTTCGCGGCCTCCTCGTCGCCGGTCGCCGCCGCGATCTTCACGCGGTCCTGCCAGGAGGCGGTGTAGCAGACCAGGGCGCGCATCCCCTCCGCGTACGCCTTCTGCAGCATCAGCGAGCGACGCACGTCGGGGTGACGGATGATCGTGACCCGCGGCGCGGTCTTGTCGGTCATCTGCAGCAGGTCCGCGCCCTGGACCCGGTTCTTGGCGTACTCGAGCGCGTTGAGGTAGCCCGTGGAGAGCGTGGAGATGGCCTTGGCGCCGACCATCATCCGGGCGTACTCGATGATCAGGAACATCTGCCGGATGCCGTCGTGCACGTTCCCGAGCAGCCACCCCTTTGCCGGTACGCCGTGCTGGCCGAAGGACAGCTCGCAGGTCGCGGAGACCTTCAGGCCCATCTTGTGCTCGACGTTGGTGGCGAACACGCCGTTGCGCTCGCCGAGCTCGCCGGTCTTCGGGTCGAAGTGGAACTTGGGCACGATGAACAGCGAGAGCCCCTTGGTGCCGGGGCCGCCCGCGCCGGGCGTGTTCACCGGGCGGGCCAGCACGAAGTGGACGATGTTGTCGGCCAGGTCGTGCTCACCGCTGGTGATGAACCGCTTGACGCCCTCGATGTGCCAGGAGCCGTCGGGCTGCGGGACCGCGCGGGTGCGGCCGGCGCCGACGTCGGATCCGGCGTCCGGCTCGGTGAGCACCATCGTGGCCCCCCACCGCTTCTCGACCATCAGCTTCGCCCACTCCTTCTGCTCGGGCGTGCCCTCGAGCCAGAGCGTGTGCGCGAAGGACGGCCCCGAGGCGTACATCCAGACGGGGGCGTTGGCGCCGAGGACGAGATCCGCGAGGCACCACCAGAGCATCCGGGGGGCGTTGGTGCCGCCCAGCGCCTCCGGCAGATCCAGCCGCCAGAACTCCGAGTCCATGAAGGCCTGGTACGAGCGCCGGAACGGCTCAGGGATCGTGACGCTGTGCGTGGCGGGGTCGAAGACCGGGGGGTTGCGGTCGCCCTCGACGAAGCTCGCCGCCAGGTCCTCGCGGGCGAGCCGCTCGACCTCGGCCAGGATGCCGCGCGCCGTCTCCACGTCGAGGTCGGAGTAGGGCGGCGTACCGAGGATCCGGTCGGCGCCGAACACCTCGAACAGGTTGAACTCAAGGTCCCGCAGGTTGCTCTTGTAATGCGTCATCCTCGCCGATCCCCGTCTCCACGATTAGCTAAGTTACTGACCAGTAACATAAGTATATTACCGATCGGTAGAAACACACAAGGTGACCCCCTCGCCCCGCCACGGTCACCCGCACGGGCGACGGCGTGACGCCCGGCGTACGCCTTCGTTGGGCAAGTGACGCGCCAGACGCGCGGGTAGTTGGGGGAGCCATACGTGATCATCGACTTTCTCGCGGCCGTGCTCGGACGCCGCATGCCGGGCCGCTACGTTGGCCGCCACCGTGCGACGGAACCGTTCATGCCCACCGACGACGAGAGCCCGGTGGATCTGCGCGTCCAACAGGACGAGGCGATCACGGACGGTGACTCCGACACGCTGCTGCACCCATCGACGCCGTAACTAGAGTCGCCGATCCACGCCGTTACCAAAGTCCGCTACGCCTGTGGCTCGACCTGAGGCGACCCGACCTCCCAGGTCGGCGTGCTCGGCTGCGGGACGGGCTGAGCACCGGTGTACTCCATCAGCACGAGGGCGATGTCGTCGTCCAGGTGGCCGCGCACCCACTCCACCAGCGCCGTCTCCAGGGACGCGAGGCCGTCGCCCACGGTCCCGTGGCCGAGCAGCCGCCAGGCCCGCTCCGCGGTCGGGAAGAACTCACCGTCGCGGCGCGCCTCGGCCAATCCGTCGGTGTACAGGAGCAGCCGGTCGCCCGGCTCGAGCCGCTCGACGCGCTGCTCGACGGTGGGCATGAACCCGAGCGGCGGGGCGGGCGCCGGCGGATCCAGGGGCACGACCTGACCGCGACGCAGCAGCAGCGGCGCCGGATGTCCACAGTTGACGATGGTGAGGGTGCCGCCACGCTCCTCGACCAGGGCCGCCGTGACGAAGTCCTCGTCCCCGACGCTGCGCGCGACGGCCCGGTCCAGGTCCGCGACGATCGCGCGCAGGTCCGCGCGCTCGTACGCGACGTGCCGGTAGGAGCCGAGGACGATGCTCGCCAACCGGACCGCCTCCAGGCCCTTGCCCCGCACGTCCCCGATGATCATGCGTACGCCGTACGGCGTGTCCAGCGCCTCGTAGAGGTCTCCCCCGATGTCCGCGGCCGCACTGGCCGAGATGTACCGGCCGGCGACGGCGAGCGTGCCGATGCGGGGTCCGACCGGACGCAGCACGGCCTGCTGCGCCACCGACGCCAGCCGGGACAGCTCATCGATCCGTTCCGCCTGCCGCTGCCGCAGCCCGGCCACCGCCCCGGCGATGCCTGTGGCCAGGATCACGCCGCCCACGTTGACCGCGGTCGCCACGCCGAGCGACGGCCCGGCGACGGCGAAGGCGACCCCGAGCAGCGCGGCGAGGGCCCCGACCGCGAGCACGGCGCGCCAGGACGCGAGCACCGCCGCCAGGAACGGCGCGGCCGCGAACAGGCCCAGATAGTTCGGGTCGGTGCCGTCCGCGAGCTCGACGATCGACACGAGGGCGAGCAGCACGACGGCCGCGCCGAGCCCGGCGCGGGATTCGGAACTCATCGGGCGGCGGCCCGGCGTGCGTCGTTTCATCGGTTCGCGCACCAGCATGCCCGATCCGGTCCGGCTACTGAACGGGGTTGGCCATTCGACGTATGCCGATCTAGCCGTCCGGCCATCACCACGCACATCGGTCAGACGCGCCGCCCGCCCGCCCCGGTTGCAGTGGCCGCGTCGGATCACCCTGACGGCCGGGGCAACCGGTCCGATCGGTTACCCAGCGGGAACGCGGCGCCGACGACCTGCCCCGGACCGGGGATGCCGCCCGCAGACGGCTTACCCCGCCGATCGGCGGTGCGAGGATGGCGGCGTGAAGCAGCCGCTCGCCGTCCGTCTCCTCTCCGCGTTCCGCTGGGTCGACCCCGGGGTCGACGCGACCCACGAGATCAGCGACATGTCCGGATGGTGGCGGGACCCGTCACTGCTCGCGGGGCTGGGGCCCGCGCTCGCCACGCTGTTCCCCGACGCCGCGCCGACCGTGGTCGTCGCGCCCGAGGCCGGCGGGTTCCTGCTCGGCCCACTCGTGGCGCAGGCCTACGGCGTCGGATTCGTGGAGGCGAACAAGGACGGCCGGGGGCGCGTGGCTGACCGGGTGCTGCGCTGCACCACGGCCCCGGACTACCGGGGCCGCCGCGTCACGTTGAGCATCCGGGCCCGCCTGCTGTCGCCGGGAGAGCGGGTGCTCGTCGTGGACGACTGGGTGGCGACCGGGGCGCAGCTCGCCGCGCTGCGGTCCTTGATCCACGAGGCGGGCGCCGAGTACCTCGGCGCCGCGGTGATCGTCGACGCGGGTCCGCGGTCCGTGGCCGTCGACCTCGGCGTCCGGTCGCTGCTCACCCGCCACGACCTCGACCTCGCCCGTTCGCGCCGCGCGCGGGTGGAGCCTGTCCACCCGCGCCGACCGGAGCCTCCGTCCGGCGAAGGGGACCGGTGAGCTGCACCGTACGGCCATAATCCGTATGCGGACGGTGACATCCCTCCGCTGCGGCGGCGGGGAAGTGGAGGCCCGAGATGGCGGTGGTGGAGTCGATCGAGGGCGACGGTTCCTGGGCCCGGATCAAATTCGCCGGTGAACTGGACTTCGCCACCAGTGACCTGATCAGCGAGAGCATCACCCAGGCCCTCGCCGGGCACGCTGACGCGAGCGTGCTGGAGATCGACATCGAGGACGTGCCGTTGATCGACTCCACCGGCCTGGGGGTGCTCGTGGTCTCGCACCGGCAGTTGGCGGAGCGGGGCATCCGACTGATCGTCACCAACCCGGTCAAGATCGTGGAGCGGGTGATGAAGGTGACCGGCGTCTTCGAAACCCTGACCGGCGCCGGGGTGTCGGCTCAGCGCAAGCGCGGCGCGGGCGGGTCGTCGACGACGCGGTCCTGACGGCACGGCACGAGCGCTGGGCCGTGGGCCCGTTCGAGTCCCGCCGATGAGCGCCGTTTAAGGGCCGCCGATTGAGGCATGACCATCCGATGAACTGGCTGGAGCGGCTGCTCGCCGTCGACGGCACCCTCGTCTACGCGGGGGTCACGCTGATGGTCTTCGCCGAGGACGCGCTGTTCGTCGGCTTCGTCGTGCCCGGCGAGACCGCAGCCATCCTCGGCGGCGTCGCCGCCAGCGCCGACCGGGTGTCACTGCCCGGAATCATGGCTCTCGTCGTCGCCGCCGCGATCCTCGGCGACAGCGCCAGCTACGCGATCGGGTACTGGCTCGGGCCCCGGCTATTGCACAGCCGGGCCCTGCACAAGCGCCGCAGCCAGGTGCGGGCCGCGGAGGAGCAGTTGGCCCGGCGCGGCGGTGGGGCGGTCTTTCTCGGCCGGTTCGTCACGTTCCTGCACTCGGTCATGCCCGCGCTCGCCGGTGCCGCCCGCATGCCGTACCCGCGGTTCCTCCTCTACAACGCGGCCGGCGGGGTGGTCTGGGGCGTGGGCACGGTGACGTTGGGTTACCTCGCGGGCGCCTCCTACGCGGCCATCGGGCGCACCGCGGGCGGTGGCGCGGCGATGATCGTCGCGCTGATCGCGGTCACCACGCTCGTCGTCTGGCGGGTACGCCGGGCCAGGCGGCTGCGGCGCGAACTCGCGGAGCAACTCGAACTTGACGAGCGGTGAACGCCCCATCGCCCGGCCGGACACGTGGAACGCCACCTAGACGAGTAGTTCCGAAATCCGGTTAGTGGTCGTAGGCGGTCAGTGACCGGGTGACGGGTGCTCCTGTCTTGTGGTTGTGCCAGATCGCGGCGGCCATGGCCAG
>Ga0310834_100233_pt1 | contig 85191 bp, 77 predicted proteins | sample SM_ome_2_FD_201314 | JGI IMG/M metagenome (GOLD analysis project Ga0310834, IMG submission 201314) | Sorghum-adapted microbial communities enriched on stacked mutant (SM) sorghum from Joint BioEnergy Institute, Emeryville, California... ...
CCAAAGCAGCTTCAGCGTAACACAAATTTCGCGCCAGGCCAAGTCACCTGACCGGTGACTTGGTACATTCAAAAAGTGACATTTTCACAGACGAGTTAAGGTGACATTTTCACAGACGATTGACATAACCGCGGGAGATAAGTAGTGGGCCGTTCCGGATTTGCCGAGGCAAGGCTGTGGATGTATAATTTTCCCAAACAAGACTCGCTTGCCGGGGTGAGCGTTCGTGAATGTGTTTCAGGTCTGTTCGTCTCTTGCCCCGCGCTGGGTGAAAAAAGAAAGCCTCGATCCGGCCGTTGTCGTCCGCTGGCGGCATGAGGTCGAGCAGTCGGGGCTTGATGTGGACTGCGCAACCTTGACGGGCCGTATCGGCAAGGAAGAACTGCGGCAAACGCTGCGGAACAACCAACTGCTCCTCCGCGCTTTCGAACAGGCGCTTCAGGAGGAAAGTCTGCTGGCGGAATGGCCGCACCTGCTGCTTCTGACGGATCGGCGCGGCGTCCTGCTGTCGGTTGCCGGCCCGCAGGAAGTGTTGGACAACGCCCGCCGCATCGGAATCGAACGCGGTACCCGGTTCGATCTGCAGCACGCCGGCCTGAACGCCATTTCCATGGCCGTCAGGCTCGGGAAGCCGGTCTATTTGCGCGGCGACGAACACGATCTGCGGATGTTCAAGGACTGGAGCTGCATGTGCATGCCGATCGCGGCCGACGGCCAGATCCACGGATTCCTCGACGTGAGCTTCCCTTGCCGGGAGGAAAGTCCGGGTACGGAGCTTGCACTTGTTGAATTTTATATGCGGGTGCTGAAAGAGCGGCTTGCCCGGAAATGTCCGAAACGCCGCCGCATTGCCATGGACCGTCGGTTCGGAGAATACGGCCTGTCTCCCCGCGAACGGGAAATCGCCTATTATTGGGCGCTGAATATGGGCGGGCTGCAGATCGCGGCCCTGCTGGGCATTACCGAGAGCACCGTGCGCAGCGTAATCAAGAACATCTATCGGAAAACCGGCGTGAGCGACAAGGGACAGTTTATGCGCAAGTTTCTGGCCTGACCGGCGGCTGAGGAAAGCCGGCCGCCGGAATCGTCTCCCTGCCTTTCGGGACGGGGAGACTTTTTTTGCTTATCGGACATCCCCAATATTGGGGATATCCAGAAACCGGAAACTCCCTTAAGCTGGTTCACGGAAACCAACAGAACAAGGAGGGCCGTGATGGATTACGCCAATCTCATCAGCGGCGGGCATCCGCAGGCGTTGCCCGAGGATCGCCCGTTGATGAACAGTCGGGTGCTGGGAATGGTGAATTTTGGTCCAGTCTTTCAGAAGCCGGTCCTGGAAGAAGGTTCGCCTTTTCTCTCGCTGCGCATGACGAGCGCGGACGAGAAAGGGTTTGTCGAACAGTGGACCGCAGGGCCGGCGCAAGCTTCCGTCAGCGGAGATCTGGTTTATGCGCACGATGGCGAGTATCTGTTCTGTGCGGCGGAAATCCCGGCCTCGGAGCGCTGCCGGAACCTGACGCGGGAAACGTACCTGGCTGCCTTCGAGCTGATGGATGAGCTGGGATATCCCCGGTTGTTCCGCATGTGGAACTACATTCCCCGCCTCAACGAAGACAATGCGGACGGCCTGGAGATTTACCGCGATTTCTGCGCCGGCAGGTCCGAGGCTTTCGAACTTTACGGGCGGCGCAGACATTTGCCGATGCCGGCTGCCACCGGGATCGGAGCGCAAGGAGGGAATATTGCGTTCTTCTTCCTGTCCTGCCGGTCCGGACGGGTCACCTTTCTGGAGAATCCCAGACAGATGCCCGCTTACACGTATCCCCGCCAGTATGGCCCGCGCTCTCCCAGCTTTGCCCGCGCGACTTGCGTCCAGCATGATGCCCTTGGTGTCTTGAACTTATATATTTCCGGAACGGCGAGCATCATCGGGCACGAGACGGTTCACCGCAGCGATCTGATGCGGCAATGCGATGTCACGCTGGAGAACATTTCGCTCCTGATCGGCCGGGACAACCTGATCCGTCACGGCATTGAGACGCCGGCCGATCTGACGCTGCGGGATGTCGATTTCATCAAGGTGTACGTCCGCCACGCGGAGGACATTCCAGCCGTGCGGCGCAGGTGCCGGGAAGCTTTCGCGCCGCATGCCAACATCCAATTCCTGAATGTCGACATTTGCCGCTCCGATCTGCTGGTGGAAATCGAAGGCATCATCACGGTGCCGCTGCGTGCGGACGGAACGCAGGACGGAGCGGGACTTAAACCCCGCTGGCTGGTTCACGAGGAAACTTCTGACCAATGACGGACAGCGCCCGGTCGACGGTCAATCGGCCGGGCGGCATCGTCCGCTTGCTTGATTGGAGGGTCGTTATGTCTGTCAAACGGAACATCTTTCTGCTTGCACTCACGATGTTTATCGTCGGCACGGACGGTTTTGTCGTCGCCGGCGTGCTGGGCGATATCGCCGAACAATCCGGCGTCTCCATCGAAGCGGCCGGGCAGCTCATCACCGTCTTCGCCCTTGCCTATGCGATCGCCAGCCCGATCATCGCGTCGGTATTCGGCCAGATGGACCGGAAATATTTCCTGATCCTGTCGCTGGCCGTCTTCTCGCTTGGCAATCTCATCGTGGCGCTGACGGCGGATTATTCGCTGCTCATGGCCGGGAGAATCATCTCCGCCCTCGGCGCGTCGGCCGTCACGCCGGCGGTCATCATGATCGCGGGCATGATCTCGCCGCCCGAACGCCGCGGAAGAGCCATTTCCTATGTGTTCAGCGGCCTTACGATCGCCACCATTCTGGGCGTTCCCTTCGGCACGTACTTGAGCCATGCGATGGACTATCAAAGTTTGTTCCTGTCCATCACCATCGGCGGGGCGGTGATGCTCGCGGTGTTGTCCGCCGCGCTCTCCCGTCTGCCGTCGCCGCCGAATGTTTCGCTGAGGCAGCGGCTTTCGGCGGTGCGGATGAAGGGCGCGCCTTCCACGCTGCTGGTCACGGTGGTCGTCTACCTGTCCGCGTTCACCGTCTACTCCTATGTTTCGGCCTATTACAACGGCAGAGGCATTACCGACGGCAATGAACTGACCTGGATTTTGCTCGCTTTCGGTTCGGGCGGAGCCATCGGCAATCTGCTGGGCGGCCGTCTGACGGACCGGTTCGGGCCGCGGACGACGAACATCGTGAGCCATCTCGGCCTTTGCGCCTCCTTCGTTCTCATTTCACTGGCAGCCGACACGCTGATCCGCGCCATTGTCCTGACGTTCATCTGGGGCGTATGCGGCTGGCTGCTCGCCCCGTCCCAGCAATACCGGCTGCTGGCGCTGGGCGGCGCGCGGGCGCAGATTCTGATCTCCTGGAACTCCTCCTGCATGTACCTCGGGATCGGCTTGTCCGGAATTGCCGGTGCGCTCGTCATTCAAACGCTGGGCACGTCCGCCTTGACCTGGGCGGGCGCCGCAGGAGCGTTGCTCGCGGTGCTGTTGACCGGAACGTTGTACGCACCCGCCAGGGAGGAAAACCGTCTGGCCGAAGGAGCGGAGAAAGCGGTTTGACTTGCGGCTTGAGCCGTTGTGCACGGGCTGCCCGGCTTGTGCTCTGACGGACGGCCTTACCATGCCAAAGACAAGCGACGGGAGGTTATGAACGGATGTATCGGGATGAAGCGACCCGGGAACAGGTGAACCGATTGATCGCACAGCAGCAGCGGCTGATCCGCGCCTGGCGGCAGCCGGATTTCGACCGTGACGCGCATTACGCCGAGCGTCTCGGCAAGACGGTCCGCTCGGCGCTTGAACTTGAGTCGTACCGGGAATTGCTCGGCAGCGAGGGGGCGGCGTCGGTTGACGCTCTGCTGTCGCGCGGGGCGGACTATCGCGAACTTCTGGCCGCCCTTCCGATCCTGGCGAAGCGGGAGTATCGGGCGATCAGCGGGGAGGCCAGCCGCAGCAGACGTCATCGAATGCTGAATTATTTCGAGACGTCCGGCACCACCGGCGAACCGCTGCCCGCGCCCAAAGGGCTGCACGATCTGGTTGTCAATACGGTCAACTTCGGCGAGCATTGGGCCGAGTTTCTGAGCGGCGGCGACACGGCGCTCATACTGATCAATACGCCGCAGGGCCCGGCCGCCTTCCAGTTCGAACATGCGCTCAATTATCTGGGAATTGCGACTTTCCGGACATGGGTGGATACGGTCCGCAACGATTACGGCCGCGTCATCCGCATTGCGGGATTCCTCCGTCCGACCGTCTTCGCCGGTCCGCCGTCCCAATTGATCAATCTCTATGAATACGCCGCCGCAAACGGACTTGAAGCGCCGGCCTTCCGGAAAGTGCTGCTGACGGGTGAACGCAGCAGCCCTGCCCTGAAACGGCGTTTGCGGCAGCTGACGGGCGGGGCGGTGTACGACGCATCATACGGGTCGTCGGAGACCGGAACGACGGCGGTGGCCGTATCGGAAGACGCGCTCAGGCTGCAGACGCACAGTTACATTTTCGAGATCGAGGAGAGAGACGGCCGGATTCGGTTTGTCACCGGTGACGGACTGGTCGAAGGCGAACTGATCGTAACGGCGCTGGAGAATGATCTCAGGCCGCTTATCCGGTACCGCACCGGAGATCTGGTGCGCATCGAACCCCGCGAAGAAGGGGTGCTGGACATCACGCCGCTCGGACGCCTCGGTCATGCGCTGGATTTGCCGGGGGTCGGCTTGGACCAGGACGAATTCGAGGAGCTCGTCTGGCCGGAGGACGGGGATAGCCGCATTTTCAACTATTTCATCGCCGTCTGCCCGGATAAGGTCTATTTCGTGTTTACCGGCGATTATGACAATGAGGCGCAGGCGGAGCGTCATTTGCGGCATCTCCGGGAGGCCATTCCGGGCGTGGCCTTCTGCATGGTGCCGAAACTGCCCGACATCGCCGGGCTTGGATCGACACTGGGCTGGAAAGCCGCCCGGGTGCACGATCTGCGGAAACCCGCCGATCCGTCGTATCCGGCCAATATTCGACAGGCGATGGAGCAGCTGCGCCAATTCATGGAAACGTTGCGCAGTCAGGAGGCGGCCGTCTGACGGCCGCCTGATGTTCACGGTGAAAAGGGAGGGGATTCGGCATGAGCGCCATTGTGGTGCTGCGGGATGAAGAGCCGATCGATCAGGCGGAACAGGAACAATTCGTGCTGAAGGGACTGGAGGCCATGTCCGGCCGCGCGTCCGGCGAGATCCGGATCGTGCGCGGGGACCGGCATGCGGTATTGGGACAGAGCAAATCCCGGGCGCTGGCCGGAATCGGGTGGTCCGGCAGCGGCCTTGCGCGGCAGCAGGCCGGCGAAAACGCGGTCCTGTTGGCGGTGAGCGGCTTTATCGACAACGCGGATGAGATCGGCGGCAAACTCGGCATCGACCGGGACGCGTGCGAGGCGTCCGTCGCCCGCTTGCTGCTGGGCGCCTATCTGGCCAATGGCCCTTCGTTCGCGGAACAAGTCGGGGGGGCTTTCGCGATCGCCGTCTTTGACGGCCGAACGGGCGAACTGCATCTCGTGCGCGACAGGCTCGGCATCGAGCCGCTCTATTACTGGCATTCCGCCCGCTTCGGCCGGATCGCGGCGGCATCGGAGCCGAAGGCGATCCTGCAGGATCCGCGGTTCCCCCGCGTGTTCGACGAATCGGCGATTCTTGATCTGATGAATTCGACCTCCCGCATCCCCGGGATGACCGTGTACAAGTATCTGGCCGAGGTTCGTCCGGGCGAGATCGTGACGTTCAGGGATGGCCGCATCTGGCGCCGCCGGTACTGGACGCTGCCGGAGCGCGCCGGCGCTCCGGCCGGCGAGAAAGCCGCCGCCGAACAGATCGCGGCGCTGCTGGACGACGCGGTGCGGCGCCGGCTGCACGACGTCGGTCGCGCGCAGGCTTTTCTGCTGTCCGGTGGGCTGGACTCCAGCGTCATCTGCGCAGCGGCCCGGCACACTGCCGGCAAGGAAGCGGAACTTCAGACGTTCTCGTTCTCGTATGCCGGAGAGGACACGGATTTTCGCCCCGATGCGCTGCATCATTCGCTGGACGGTCCGTATGTGGAGATCATGCGGGACCATATCGGCTCCCGCCATGAGACGATCGTGATCGAGCCGGGCGATGTTCGCGCCGCCCTCGAAGATACGGTGCGGGCGCGGGACCTTCCCGGCGTCGGGGATCTGGACATTACGCTGCTGCATCTTTACCGGCGCATCCGCGAGACGGGCCGGGAGGAAGTGTTCTCAGGGGAAGGGGCGGACGATCTGTTCGGCGGGTTCCCGTGGATTGCGGCTGAAGCGCAGTCGCCCGGCCATACGTTTCCCTGGCTGAAAGGGACGGGGGCTGCGAACTTTCTGCATCCGGAGCTTAGGGCGCGCTGCGATCTGGACGAGCAGCTGAGGCAGCGCTGGAAGGCGGCGGAATCCGAAATGCCCGGCCTTCGCGACGAGGACCCGCTGCAACGGCATATGGATTACGTGTTCTACATGCAGTTGACCCGATTTCTGCCGTTCCTGCTGGATCGCGCCGACCGCATGAGCGCGGCGGCCGGCCTCAGGGTGCAGCTTCCCTTCCTGGATCACCGGCTGGTGGAATTTGCCTGGAACTTGCCTTACAATATCAAGCGTACGGGATCGGCGGAAAAAGGCATTTTGCGGAAGGCATACGAACACCGTCTTCCCTACGAGGTCGCCTGGCGGAAAAAAAGCGGATTCGCCGTCATGCGAAACCGACCGTTCACCTCGGCCGTTCTGCAATATTTGCGCGAGGCGGCAAACGATCAAAACAGCGTCCTGCCGCAGATTGCGGATATCGAATACTTGAGGACCTTCATGACGCGAAGCGAGTGGTCGGACGGGACGTTCGACGCGCCGCCGATTCTGCCGCGGCTCGTCATGCTGGACATGTGGACCAGGCTGTACGGCGTCAAATTTGAGAGCAGCCATGCGGTGCATGCGGGATGAAGCACGTGCGGGCGAACTGAAGCAAATGCGGGTGAGCTTATGAAGTACGGGAACTTCCGATATTTCCGGCCGCCGGACGATTACGACATCGGCATTCGCGGCGGTCCCATTCTGCCCGGCGCCATCGTGAATGACCCGGCGGTCAAGCAGCCGCTTGAGCCCCGGCCCGGACGATACGCCCTGCTCTATTCGCCGGTGACGCCGACGGGCCAGCGGCTGGCGCTGATTGCGGCGCTCGGTGGATTTCTGGATCTGATCGCGGTGCTCTCTCCCAACAACGGGCGGCTGATTCAGCGGAGCGGGGACGGTTCGGAAGAGCCGTCCCCGGCCTGGGCGCCGATGTCCGGGACGGAGGCGGCGGCGTTCGAATGGGGGACGCATGTCCGGCTGCCGGCCCTGGTCGATCTGGAAGCCGGGCGGATCATCAGCAACGATCCCTATCTGCTCCCGGTCAAGATCGTCTCCGATCTGGCGGAGTCGGCGGGCCGCAAGGAGGCGCTCGCCCTCCTGCAGGAAGAGGAAGCCCGGCTGGAATGGGAAGAGCGGATTTTCTACGACTTGCATTGCGGCGTCTACCGCGCCGGATTTGTGGCCCGTCAGGACGAATATGAACGGGAAGTTGAACGGGTTTACCGTTTCCTTGCGGATCTGGACCGGCATCTGACCGGGCGGCGCTGCCTGCTTGGCGATTTTCCGACGCTTGCGGATCTGTGGCTGTACACGCTGCTTGTCCGCTACGATCAGGTGTACGCGCCCGGCTTTCGGCTGCACAAGTACCGGATTCGGGACTTTGTCGAAGTGCACCGGTATTTGCGGGAGCTTCACGCCTTGCCGGCGTGCAGGGCGACGACGGATTTCGCGCTCATTTCCCGCGGATACTTTCTCGGCATTCCGGCGCTCAACCGGGGCATCGTGCCGATTGGACCGGACGACCATTTTCTGTAAAAACCATCAGGAGAGCATCGCGCTTCCCCTGGACAAACTCCCATGTTTCAGGCGAAATGTGGGAGTTTGTTTTCTGTTCCGGACGCTCGCGTGCTATACTGGGAACGATTCTTGTGAACCATCAACTGCGGTTCGCCTGCCGGACACCGGCCGGGGTTCGAATCAGGCGGCCGCCAGGAGCGATGATATGTCGACGCAATCACGCGATGCGGATGCCGGCAAGGGCAATGTCTACTTGCTTCCGGCCATGGTGAACGAATATCGCGGCCGGCTGACCCGGCTGCTCGAATCCGAACGGTTCGGCGAAGCCCACGCGCTGCTGCGCTTCCTGCTCGATTGCCGCGGCCAGGATGAGCATGCCTACGACGAATGGCGCCGGCTTATCGAGTGGCTGGAGTCGGTATATCCCGGACTTGAAAATCGGGAAAGCGAACCGGCGGGCGGCCCTTTTTCCATCGAAGACGGCGGGGCGGAGGAAGATCTGCCCGATGATGAGGCGGTGATGCGCGGACTGGCCCTTCAGCCGCGGGACGACGGCGGGGAGCAGGTCCGCCGGGTGCTCGAGGACTTGAAGCAGAGCCCGCGCCTGGAGCAGCGCCTGCTCGCATTGGAGAAAGCCGTCTACCTCGACGATCCGGATGTCGACCGGGAAATTCTGGACTGGCTCCGCAAGGAGCCGATGCACCCGTCGATGCAGTTTCGCGCCCTGCAGACGCTCCGGCGGCGCGGCGCCACCGGCCGGGTGCTGCTGGATCGCGCGGGAGAGCGCGTGGAGCTTGAGATCGAGCGGACGCCGCTCGGGATGGGCGACTATCCGCCCGCCGCGGGCGAGGTGCTGGAACGGGCGTGCCGGGCTTCCGAAGCGTTCGATCCGACGCTGCCAATTTTCGCACGCGAACTTTGGGAAGAAATTCTGCGGTCGCTCTACGGCACTTCCGATTACGAGTGGATGGCGGCCGGAAGCGAGGAGGCGATCGACTGCTGGGCCGCCGCGCTTCATCTCGCGGTGCAGGTTGCGGCTTACGGCCGGGCAGACGAAGCGGAGATCCGCGCGGCGTACGGCATTCCCGAATCGCTGCGCTTCAGGTTCGAACAGGCGTACAAAGCCGTCCGGCGGGCGGCTCCGCCGCTGACCGCAGGGCCCGGAGAACCTTGAAATATCCGGGAAGGTTGGCTATAATGGAGTGGTTTAGTATCGTGAAGAAACAGACGGATGCGTCAGTTGTGGAAGGGGAAGGCATAAGATGAAGGCAAGTTGGCAGACTCTGGAGAAGAACACGGGCGTGCTGAGCGTCGAAGTCGATGCGGAACAAGTAGCCGCGGCGCTGGACAAGGCGTTCAAGAAAGTCGTCCAGAAAGTAAACGTTCCCGGATTCCGGAAAGGCAAAGTGCCGCGGCAGATTTTCGAAGCGCGGTTCGGCGTCGAGAGCCTGTATCAGGATGCGGTCGACATCCTGCTGCCCGACGCTTACGCGGATGCGGTGAAGGAGACAGGCATCTTTCCGGTCGACGCCCCGGAAATTGACATCGAGCAATTCGGCAAGGGCAAGCCGTTCATCTTCAAGGCGAAGGTGACGGTCAAGCCGGAAGTCAAGCTCGGAGAATACAAAGGTCTCGAGCTTCCGGCAGCCGAAGCCGAGGTGACGGAAGAAGAAGTGCAGGCCGAACTGGAACGGCAGCAGCAGCGCCACGCCGAGCTGGTCGCCGTCGAAGACGGACAGGCGGAGAAAGGCGACATCGTCATCATCGACTTCGAAGGGTTCATCAACGGCGAGCCGTTCGAAGGCGGACGCGGCGAGCGCCATTCGCTCGAGCTCGGTTCCGGAACGTTCATCCCCGGATTCGAGGATCAGATCGTCGGCATGCACATCGGCGACTTCAAAGACGTCGAAGTGACGTTCCCCGAGGATTACCACGCGGAGGAACTGAAAGGCAAACCGGCGGTCTTCAAAGTGAAACTGCATGAGATCAAGCGGAAGAACCTGCCGGCGCTGGATGACGAATTTGCCAAAGACGTCAGCGAATTCGATACGCTGGAGGAATACAAACAGGATCTTGCGGCCAGACTGAAGGAACGGAAGCAGAAGGAAGCCGAGAACGCGCGCGAACTGGCCGCCATCGAGAAAGCTTCCGCGAATGCTGAAGTCGACATCCCGGAAGCAATGATCCGCTCGGAAATCGACTACATGCTGCGCGATTTCGAGAACCGCCTGCGGATGCAGGGCATGACGCTCGAGCTGTACTACCGCTTCTCCGGTCAGGATGAAGCGCAGCTCCGCGAGCAGATGAGGGGCGACGCCGAGAAGCGGGTGCGCAACAACCTGGTGCTCGAAGCCATCGCCAAGGCGGAGAACATCGAGGTTACGGAAGACGAACTGAACGAGGAGCTGGAGAAGCTGTCCGGCATGTATAACCGTCCGGCGGATGAGCTCCGCGAACTGTTCAGCCGGAACGGCAGCCTCGACAGCCTGAAGGAGGACCTCGTCCTGCGCAAGACGATCCGGTTCCTGATCGACAACAGCAAAACGGCGTCTTCGGTCGCGTAAAGACCGGGAACATCGACATGAGAGTAAGGCACGTACTTTTACAGGCACGTGCCTTATTTCTCCATCAAAGCCCGGGCCGGGAAGTGCACGCCTTGCCGCCCGGCGCATACATATAGGTTAACGATGGGCGGGAGCCCGGACGGCGGAGGCCCCGTCCGCTTTCGCCGAGTATGACATTGCGCTTCAGACATGGTACAATAGGAATCGAAGCCGATTACGAAAAGAGGTGGGTCGCATGAATCTGGTGCCTATCGTAGTGGAACAAAGCAGCCGCGGCGAGCGATCCTACGATATCTATTCCCGGCTCCTGAAGGACCGGATCATTTTCCTGGGCAGCCCGATCGACGACGATGTCGCCAATCTCGTCATCGCCCAGCTGCTCTTCCTTGCGGCCGAAGATCCCGAGAAGGATATTTATCTGTACATCAACTCCCCCGGCGGTTCGGTGACCGCGGGGCTCGGCATATATGACACGATGCAATACATCAAACCGGACGTCTCGACGATCTGCGTCGGCATGGCGGCCAGCATGGGTTCGCTGCTGCTCACGGCGGGCGCCAAGGGCAAGCGGTACGCGCTGCCGAACAGCGAAGTGATGATCCACCAGCCGCTCGGCGGCGTGCGCGGTCAGGCGGCGGACATCAAGATCCACGCCGACTGGATCCTGAAGACGAAGCACAAGCTGAATCAGATCTATGTGGAGCGCACCGGACAGCCCTACGAGAAGATCGAGCGCGACACGGACCGCGACTACTTCATGAGCGCGGAAGAGGCGCTCGCTTACGGATTGATCGACAAGGTCATCACACGGCCCGAAGCCGCAGGCGAGTGACGCATGACGAAGGGGAGATATCCGAATGTTCAAATTCAATGACGAAAAGGGCCAGCTCAAGTGCTCCTTCTGCGGCAAATCGCAGGATCAGGTGCGCAAACTGGTCGCCGGTCCAGGCGTCTATATATGCGATGAATGCATCGAGCTCTGCACGGAGATCGTGGAAGAGGAACTCGGATCCGAAGAGGAGCTCGATCTGAAGGATATTCCGAAGCCGAAGGAAATCCGGGCGATTCTGGACCAATACGTGATCGGTCAGGATCAGGCGAAGAAATCGCTGTCCGTGGCCGTCTACAACCATTACAAGCGGATCAATTCGCAGAACAAGCTGGAAGACGTCGAACTGCAGAAGAGCAACATTCTGCTCGTCGGTCCGACCGGTTCCGGCAAGACGCTGCTCGCCCAGACGATGGCGAAGATTCTGAACGTGCCGTTCGCGATCGCCGACGCCACTTCCCTGACGGAAGCGGGGTATGTCGGCGAGGACGTCGAGAACATCCTGCTCAAACTGATCCAGGCTGCGGATTACGACGTGGAAAAGGCGGAGCGCGGCATCATCTACATCGACGAGATCGACAAGGTGGCGCGCAAATCGGAGAATCCGTCCATTACCCGCGACGTGTCGGGCGAAGGCGTGCAGCAGGCGCTGCTGAAGATTCTCGAGGGCACGGTCGCTTCGGTTCCGCCCCAAGGCGGACGCAAGCACCCGCACCAGGAGTTCATCCAGATCGACACGACGAACATCCTGTTCATCTGCGGCGGCGCCTTCGACGGACTGGAGCAGATCATCAAGCGCCGGATCGGCAAGAAGGTCATCGGCTTCACCGCCGGCGGCGAGAACACGAAGGAAATGAAGCCGGGCGAATATCTGAAGCTCGTGCAGCCGGAAGACCTGCTCAAGTTCGGGCTCATTCCGGAGTTCGTCGGCCGTCTGCCGGTCATCTCCGCGCTCGAGCCGCTTGACGAACAGGCGCTCATCCGCATTCTGTCCGAGCCGAAGAATGCGCTGGTGAAGCAATACCAGAAGCTGCTCGAGATGGACAACGTGAAGCTCGACTTCGAGCCGGCTGCGCTTGAAGCGATCGCGAAGGAAGCGATCAAGCGGAACACGGGCGCGCGGGGTCTCCGGGCGATCATCGAGGACATCATGCTCGATGTCATGTACGAAGTGCCGTCCCGCGACGATATCAGCAGCTGCATGATCACGGAACAAGTGGTCAAAGACAAGATCATGCCCGAGCTGACCACGAAGAAAGGCAAGAAGAAGGAAGAGAGCGCCTGACGCAAGGCGATGGCAAACGACCACCTCTGCTGCGGGGGAGCGTCCCCCGCGGCTTGGGTGGCATTTGACGTTCTATGGGGAGAGAAGGCCATGTACCATCGGAAAGACACCGTCCCGGTCCGGGTCGGCGGTCTTGTGATCGGCGGCAGCGACGAAGTGACGATTCAGAGCATGTGCACGACGAAGACGGCCGATGTCGAGGCGACCGTCGCCCAGATCCACCGCCTGGAAGAAGCGGGATGCCAGCTTGTGCGCGTCACCGTCAACAACCGGGAAGCGGCGGAAGCGATCAAGGAGATCAAGAAACGGATTCATATCCCGCTCGTTGCGGATATTCATTTCGACTACCGGCTGGCGCTGGCCGCGATCGAGAACGGCATCGACAAGGTGCGGATCAACCCCGGCAACATCGGCCGCCGGGAGAAGGTGGAGGCCGTCGTCAAAGCGTGCAAGGAGCGGGGCATTCCGATCCGGATCGGCGTCAACGCGGGATCGCTCGAGCAGCATCTGCTGGAGAAATACGGCTATCCGACGCCGGAGGCGATGGTCGAGAGCGCGCTCTACCATATCGGTATTCTGGAGGAGCTTGATTTCCGCGACATCATCGTCTCCCTGAAGGCGTCCGACGTGCCGATGGCCATCGCCGCATACAAGATGGCGGCCGAGAAGATCCGCTATCCGCTTCACCTCGGCATTACGGAAGCCGGTACGCTGTTCTCCGGCACGGTCAAAAGTTCGGCCGGCATCGGAGCGCTGCTCGCGATGGGCATCGGCAACACGGTGCGCATCAGTCTGAGCGCCGATCCGGTGGAAGAGGTGAAGGTCGCCCGCGAGCTGCTGAAGGCGTTCGGCCTGATCTCGAACGCGGCGACGCTCGTCTCCTGCCCGACCTGCGGCCGGCTCGACATCGATCTGTTCTCGATCGTGAACGAAGTGGAGGACTATATCGCCAACATCAAAGTGCCGATCAAAGTATCGGTGCTCGGCTGCGCGGTCAACGGTCCGGGGGAAGCCCGGGAAGCCGACATCGGCATTGCCGGCGCCCGCGGCGAAGGGATGCTGTTCCGCTACGGCGAGATGATCCGGAAGGTGCCCGAAGCGGAGCTGCTGAACGAATTGAAGAAAGAAATCGACGAGATCGTGCGCGTCTACAACGAGACGGGCGAAATTCCGGGACGCAAACGGCACGCTGCCAAAATTTAACCTCCCGTATCATGTCCGGCAAACAGGCAATACTTACAAGTATTGATCCTGATTGCCGGATTTTTGTGTCCGGCGGTTCGGACAAGATCCGGACCGCCGCAAACGGGAGGAGCGAATCGCATGAATCTGAGTGTCGTGTTGCTGCTGATCCAGGTGTTTTTCGCCGTGGTGATCGGGCTGTATTTCTGGAATCTGCTGCGGACGCAGCGGACGAACCGGACGGCCGTCGACAAGGAATCGCGCAAGGAGATGGAGAAGCTGCGCCGGCTCCGTTCGATCTCGCTGACGAAGCCGCTCGCCGAGAAGACGCGGCCGCAGACGATGGACGACATTGTCGGGCAGCATGAAGGGCTGCGCGCGCTGAAGGCAGCGCTCTGCAGCTCCAATCCGCAGCATGTCATCATCTACGGCCCGCCGGGCGTCGGGAAGACGGCGGCCGCCCGCGTCGTGCTCGAGGAAGCGAAGAAAAACCCGGCTTCGCCGTTCCGCCATGACGCGAAGTTTCTCGAGATCGACGCGACGACGGCGCGCTTCGACGAGCGCGGCATTGCCGACCCGCTGATCGGCTCGGTGCACGACCCGATCTATCAGGGCGCGGGGGCGATGGGCGTCGCCGGCATTCCGCAGCCGAAGCCCGGCGCCGTCACGAAGGCGCACGGCGGCGTGCTGTTCATCGACGAGATCGGGGAGCTGCATCCGATCCAGATGAACAAGCTGCTCAAGGTGCTCGAAGACCGGAAAGTGTTCCTCGAGAGCGCCTATTACCATTCGGAAGACCCGAACATCCCGCAGTACATTCACGACATCTTCCAGAACGGGCTTCCCGCCGACTTCCGGCTCGTCGGCGCGACGACGCGGTCGCCGCAGGAGATTGCGCCCGCGCTCAGGTCCCGGTGCATGGAGATCTATTTCCGGCCGCTGCTTCCGGACGAGATTGCGGAGATCGCCGAAGGCGCCATGCGCAAGATCGGCATGCCGTACCATCCCGACGCGGTGCAAGCCGTCACGAAATACGCGACGAACGGCCGCGAGGCGGTCAACATGGTGCAGCTCGCGGCCGGACTGGCGATGTCCGAACGCCGCGAACGGATCGAGGCGGCCGACATCGAATGGGTGGCGAATTCCAGCCAGATTCCGCCGCGTCCCGAACGGAAAGTGCCGGCGGAACCGCAGGTCGGCTATGTGAACGGACTGGCGGTCTACGGTCCGAACATGGGGACGCTGCTCGAGATCGAGGTCAGCGCCATCCCGGTTCGCTCGGGCAAAGGCTCGTTCACGATCACCGGCGTCGTCGACGAGGAAGAACTGGGAGGAGGCTCGCGCACGCTGCGCCGCAAGAGCATGGCGAAGGGATCGGTCGAGAACGTGCTCACGGTGCTGCGGCGCTTCGGGTTCCAACCGCAGCGTTTCGACCTGCACATCAACTTCCCGGGCGGCACGCCGATCGACGGTCCGTCGGCGGGCATTGCGATGATGACCGCGATCGCGTCGGCCATCACGGGCCGTCCCGTCGACAACAAGCTGGCGATGACCGGCGAGATCGGCATCCACGGCAACGTGAAACCGGTCGGCGGCGTGCTGGCCAAAGTGGAGGCTGCGTTCCAGGCGGGCGCCCGGACGGTCGTCATCCCGAAGGACAACTGGCAGGACTTCTATTCGCGGTTCGACGGGCTGAACGTCGTGCCGGTCGGACACGTCGAAGAAGTGTTGAAGATCGCGTTTCCCGATCTTGAACTGCGCCGTCTCGACATCGAATCCGCCGCGCCGGCCGAGCGCTTCGCCGTGCCGGAGGTGTCGTATTTGCAGGCCGATTCGGCGGAATGCTAAAATAGAATTTATACCGCCGGACGGCCGCGCTGCATGAACCGGCCGGCGAACTGTGCAATCGATCAGGGAGGTGCTGGCGTGGTACCGGGCAAATGGAAAGGACGGCGCCTGCCCTTGCTGCCGCTCAGAGGACTGCTCGTCTATCCGAGCATGGTGCTTCACCTCGATGTCGGCAGGGAAAAGTCGGTGCGGGCGCTGGAACGCTGCATGGTCGGCGACAACACGATCCTGCTCTGTTCCCAATCGGAGTCGGGCATCGAGGAACCGACGCAGGACGATATTTACCGTGTCGGCACCATTGCGCGGGTGCGGCAGATGCTCAAGCTGCCGAACGGCACGATCCGCGTGCTGGTGGAAGGCTTGACGCGCGCCGAGATTACGGAGTACGTCCCGAACGACGAATTCTATGAAGTCATGGTCAAGGAACTGCCCGAGCGGGATGCGGCCGATCCCGAGATCGACGCGCTCATGCGCACGGTGCTGGGTCAGTTCGAACACTATATCAATCTGTCGAAGAAAGTGACGCCGGAGACGATGGCTGCAGTCAGCGACATCGAAGAGCCGGGCCGGCTCGCGGACGTCATCGCCAGCCATCTGTCGCTCAAGATCAAGGACAAACAGGACATCCTCGAGACGATCGACGTTCGCGAACGCCTCGAGAAAATTCTCGATCTGCTGAACAACGAGCGCGAAGTGCTGGAACTCGAGCGGAAGATCAGCCAGCGCGTCAAGAAGCAGATGGAGAAGACGCAGAAGGAATATTACCTGCGCGAGCAGATGAAGGCGATCCAGAAGGAGCTCGGAGACAAGGAAGGCCGGGCGGGCGAAGTCGAGGAGCTGCGCGCCCAGTTGGAAGCGGCCGACGTGCCGGACAACGTGCGCGAGCGGATATCGAAGGAGATCGACCGGCTCGAACGGATGCCGACGTCGTCCGCCGAAGCAGGCGTCATCCGCAACTACATCGACTGGCTGCTCGCGCTGCCGTGGCGCAAACGTACCGAGGATGATCTGGACATCGCCAAGGCCGAGGCGGTGTTGAACGAGGACCATTACGGCCTGGAGAAGCCGAAGGAGCGCGTGCTCGAATATCTCGCCGTGCAGAAGCTGGTCAACCGGCTCAAAGGCCCGATCCTCTGCCTCGTCGGACCGCCGGGCGTCGGCAAGACGTCGATCGCCAGATCCATCGCCAGGTCGCTCGGCCGCCAGTTCGTGCGCATTTCGCTCGGCGGCGTGCGGGACGAAGCGGAAATCCGCGGCCATCGCAGAACTTATGTCGGCGCAATGCCGGGACGCATCATCCAGGGAATGAAAACGGCGGGAACGGCCAATCCGGTCTTCCTGCTGGACGAAATCGACAAGATGGCGATGGACTTCCGGGGCGATCCGGCCGCTGCGCTGCTGGAAGTGCTGGATCCGGAGCAGAACAGCACGTTCAGCGACCATTACATCGAGCTGCCGTTCGATCTGTCGAGCGTCATGTTCGTGACAACGGCGAACGCGGTGCACAACATTCCGCGCCCGCTGCTTGACCGGATGGAAGTGCTGTACATTCCGGGCTACACCGAACTGGAGAAGCGAGAGATCGCGGAGCGCTACCTGCTGCCGAAGCAGAAGCGGGATCACGGGCTGAAGGAAGAACAGCTCGCCGTCGAGCCGGATGCGCTGCAGGCGCTCATCCGGGAGTATACGCGCGAGTCGGGCGTGCGCGGTCTCGAGCAGCAGATCGCTGCGCTCTGCCGGAAGGCGGCGAAGGAGATCGTCACCGAACCGGACCGCGGCACGATCGTCGTCGACCGGCAGCGGGTCGAGGAATGGCTCGGACCGGCCAAGTACCGGTACGGACTCGCCGAGCAGGAGGATCAGGTCGGCGCCGCGACGGGCCTCGCCTGGACGGAAGTCGGCGGGGACACGCTGGTGATCGAGGTGACCGTCATGCCCGGCAGCGGGAAGCTGACGCTCACCGGCAAGCTGGGCGACGTCATGAAAGAATCGGCGCAGGCCGCCTTCAGCTATACGCGTTCCAAGGCGGTCGAATTCGGCATCGAGCCGGATTTCCATGAGAAAAATGACATCCACATCCACGTGCCGGAAGGCGCGATTCCGAAAGACGGCCCTTCCGCCGGCATCACGATGGCGACCGCGCTCATCTCCGCGCTGACGGGCCGCGCCGTCTCGAAGGAAGTCGCCATGACCGGAGAAATCACGCTCCGCGGCCGGGTGCTGCCGATCGGCGGGCTCAAGGAGAAATCGCTCGCCGCCCACCGCGCCGGCATCCGGAAAGTGCTCGTTCCGAAAGACAACGCCCGCGATCTGCAGGAAGTGCCGGAGAGCATCCGCGAAGAGCTCGAGTTCGTCATGGTCTCGCATATGGATGAAGTGTTGGCGCACGCCCTGGTCGGCGGACTGCCGCCCGTCCATGTGCTGGAGTCCGGCGCCGGCGGAGAGGAAGCACGGATCGACATCCACTGACCCTCCGAGGGGAAATCGTGAGGAAGCGGGAGAACGGACAGGAGCCATGAAGATCGTCAGTACCGAATTCGTCATCGGCGCGGTGCGCCATGAACAACTGCCGGAAGACGGCCTGCCGGAGATTGCGCTGGCGGGCCGCTCCAACGTCGGCAAGTCGTCGCTCATCAACCGGATGATCGAGCGGAAAAATCTGGCCAGAACGAGCTCGCAGCCCGGCAAGACGCAGCAGCTGAACTTCTACCGGGTGAACGGCAGCATGTACTTCGTCGATTTTCCGGGCTACGGCTATGCGAAGGTCTCGAAGGCGCAGCGGGCGAAATGGGGGCGGTTCATCGAATCGTACATCCGCGAGCGGAAGCAGCTCAAGCTGCAGCTGCTTATCGTCGACCTCAGGCACCCGCCCACGGAAGACGACCGGCTCATGTACGACTGGCTGCGCCATTTCGGCATTCCGACCTGCGTCGTCGCGACGAAGGCGGACAAAGTGCCCCGCACGAGGCGGGAGCGGCATCTGCGCGTCGTCCGCGAGACGCTCGGGATGACGCCCGATGTTCCGCTTGTCATGTTCTCCTCGGAGACGGGCGAGGGGCGGGAAGAGCTGTGGAACATCGTGCGGCAGGCAATTGCCGGATAAGGCCGCAAGCCTTGTAACTTGCGGTACAATTCAAAGGATACCGGGTAAAAATTCGGCCATCCCGCGGTATTCGCCGGAATTTCTCGGGAAAATGCGCGATTATCGGGGCTGGAGCGGGAGGCGCTCATTCGGAAGATCGCGTATAATGGAATCAGGCAGAAAGCCGCGATTTGCGGCGCAAGCTTAAGAATTGAGGAGATTTTCATATGGCGAAACGGCTGGCCACAGAGTATGTGAACGCCCGACTGCAGCTTTCGGCTGACGATCTGGACCGGTTCGTTCGATTTGTGGGAGGCCAGAACATCCGCATCAGGGTGCGGGTGGTCGGCTGCGGCAACCAGGAGATGGCGCTGGTTGACGAGACGAACGGAGAAGAAGTCAGCATGACGTTCGAACAGCGCGATGATCGGTTTGTCTGTGAGCTGTCCTGCCGGTTAGTCCATCCGAAGTTGACCAATGCCTTGCGCAGAGCCGTCTCGGCTTTCCGCGGCGATGCCGTTGTCAATCGCATTTATTCCGGTTTTACGATGACGTATTATTACAAACGGGGCGCCGTCCACAAGATTGTCGAACATACGGCGGACGGCGTGCGGGTCGTATTTGAGCGGCGGGATACGGTCGGCGAGCTGGAGTCGCTGTACGTAAGCCGCCAGGTGGAACGGGAGATCGAGCGCATCCAGGACGCAATCGACGAGCTGCTCGATCTGCGCAATCAATGCACCTCGCCGAGCGAGAAGCAAGCCGTTGACGAACGGCTGCGGCAATACACGAAGCAGCTGTTCATCCTCGAAGCGGAATAATCGGCATGATTGGCCGCCGGTTTTCGAACCGGCGGCTTTTCTTTTGACAAGTCTTTCCCTGCAAACCGGACGCGCCGCCATGAAAACGGCGCATGCCATTGCCCGGCGAGAGGCCTTGTCCGGCGCGGGATCCGGACGATTTTCGCTGCCTGAAAAAAAGTGTTGCATTTCTCGCCTGAAGATGTTATTTTTATCTTCGTTGAATTCAATATAGGAACCAGGATTCACTCAGGACATGTAATGTTGCGAGAGAATGATTCCCTCGAGTAGTGAATGACGTAGGTCCTAGCGGATGAAATTTGCTTCACATTTTATTCCTAGGAAGGGGGAACCGAAAGTGGAGTACTCAACTTTCGGAAGACACGTGGCAGTCGACGCCTGGGGCGTAGATTTCGAACTGCTCAACAACGCCGAGTTCCTGCAAGCCCAACTGGTGGAAGCCGCGGAAACCTGCGGTGCTACGGTTCTCTCGGTACAATCGAAACAATTTGAACCGCAAGGCGCGACGGTGCTCGTCCTGCTTTCGGAAAGCCACCTCTCGATTCATACGTATCCTGAGAAAGGATTCGCGGCGCTGGACTGCTATACCTGCGGCGAGACGGTCGACCCCCAGCTGGCGATTGACTATCTCCTTTCCGTATTGAAGCCGCGCACGGTCCATGCGAAGAAGCTCATTCGCGGCATCGGCGAGCTTCGGGTGGAAGAACCCGAACTGAAGCCGTTCGCGCTGGTCTGAACCGAACAATGAAGGAACGAACAGCCATGGATGATTCCGTGGCTGTTTTTGCATGTTTCGAATATCCGGTTCCAGTTGCGTCCACAATATAGAAGTGCGGCGAGCTTTCATATATTTTTCATTTTTGTCCGGGTACACGCTGCCGAACTATGCTATACTATTTCAAAGCTGAATTCTTGGCGGGCCCGGGAGCGGTACGGCCCGGTCTGGAGTGGTGACGCGGATGCACATCATTGTCGTGGGATTGAATTATCGGACGGCGCCTGTCGAAGTGCGGGAACGGTTCGCTTTCGCCGAGCAGGAACTTCCGAAGGCGATCGAAATGCTGAAACAGACGCCGAGCATCATGGAATGCGTCATTGTCGCCACGTGCAATCGAACGGAACTGTATGCCGTTGTCGACCGCCATGTGCTGTGCGGTCATTACATCCGGCATTTCATGGAACAGTGGTTCGGCATGCCGCGCCAGACGTTCACGAAGTATCTCTACATGTATGAAGATGAAGCGGCAATCCGGCATCTGTTCCGCGTGGCCTGCGGCCTCGATTCGATGATCATCGGCGAGACGCAGATTCTCGGTCAGGTGAGGGACGCGTTTCTGCTCGCCCAGCGGGAGCGCGCGACGGGGACGCTGTTCAACATGCTGTTCAAGCAGGCGGTTACGCTCGGCAAAAGAGCCCACACGGAGACGTCGATCGGGGAGTCCGCCGTGTCCGTCAGCTATGCGGCGGTGGAGCTCGGGAAACGGATTTTCGGCGGCTTCGGCGGCAAGACGGCCCTGATTGTCGGAGCGGGCAAAATGGGCGAGCTGACCGCGAAGCATCTGAACGCTTCCGGTATCAAGCGGGTGCTGGTCGCCAACCGGACCTACGAGCGGGCGGCCGAGTTCGCCGGTCGGCTCGGCGGCGAGCCGATGCGGCTTGAGGAAGCGGCTGCGCGGCTGGCCGAAGCGGACGTGGTCATCAGTTCGACCGGATCGCGGGAATACGTGCTGACGAAGGCCCAGGTGGAACAGGCGATGCGGTCCCGGCCGTCCCGCCCGCTCTTCCTGATCGATATCGCCGTGCCGCGGGATCTCGATCCGGCCATCGCCGACATTCCGAACGTCTTTCTGTACGACATCGATGATCTCGAAGGGATCGTGGAATCGAATCTGGAACAGCGGCGGAAGGAAGCGGCCAAGATCGAGACGATGATCGCGGCGGAACTGGAAGCTTTCCTCTCCTGGTACAAGACGCTCGGCGTCGTTCCGCTCATCCGCGCCTTGCAGGAGAAAGCGGAGAAGATCCACACGGAGACGATGCAAAGCCTGACGAACAAGCTGCCGGATCTGACCGACCACGAGCGCAAGGTGATCCGGAAGCTGACGAAGAGCATCGTCAACCAGATGATGCACGACCCGATTCTCCGCATCAAGGAGATGGCCGGAGACAAAAAGGCCGGCGAAGCGATGGATTGGTTCGTCAGATTGTTTGCGCTCGAAGATGCGATCGGGCAGCAGGAAACGGGGCCGGATTCGAAGACCGCCGATGCGCGCCCGGACGAGCGGCCGGAAGCGGCGGGCCCTGTCCGGAAAGCGGCGGGCCGCCTCGCTGCAGCCACTCCGTGAGGATGCGGCCCGGAGGTGGCATGCCCCATGTACGGCCTGTCGGTTCACGGCCTGTTGGTATTGTATGCCCTGAGCCTTCTGTTTTATTTCTCCGATTTCGTATCATCGAACCGGAAAATGAAACGGATGGGCACAGGGCTCCTTGTGTTCGTATGGGTGCTTCAGACCGGCTATCTGATTTACCGCCTGCTGCAACTGGACAATCCTGCCGGGCTGACGCGGTTCGAGACGCTGTTCTTCTTCGTCTGGCTGCTCGTCACGATCTCGCTGGCCGCAAGCCGGCTTGTCCGGATCGAGCCGTTCGTCTTCGCCGTCAATGTCGTCGGTTTCTCGGTGCTGGCGACGCTGGCGGCGGAAGGTCCGTCCGCCGCGCCGCTCCGGCTGTGGGATGCCGCGCAGTATTTGCTGATCGTGCACATCAGTCTCGCGCTTGCCGCGTACGCGCTGTTCACCGCCGGCGCCGTCCTCTCGCTCATGTATCTGCTACTGCACCGGCAGCTCAAGAGGCGGAGCTGGAACGCCGTCGTCCGGCGGATGCCCAGCCTGGAGACGATCGACCGGTACGCGTACGGTGCCGTGCTCGCCGGCACGCCGCTGCTCATTCTGTCGCTCGCGGTGGCCGCGGCGACGCTGCTGGCCGCGCATCGGGCGGAATGGCTCGCCGACTGGAAAGTCATCGCGGCGCTGGTGGCGGCGATCGTCTACATCATCTACATAGCCAAGCGGAAGCGCCGGATGGATCCCGGCCTGCTGACGGCGCGGTGGAATCTGTACGCTTTCGGTGTGCTGCTGGCCAATTCGCTCATCGGCGCGGCGTCGCGCTTCCACTCCTGGTCATAGGGCGGTGAGCCGATGTGACGCGGTATTATCCGATCATGCTGCGACTGGAAGGCGAACAATGCCTGGTCGTCGGCGGCGGCCCCGTGGCGGAACGCCGGACGCGCGGCCTGCTCGATGCGGGCGCCGCCGTGCGGGTCGTTGCGCCCGCCGCGACGGAAGGGTTGGAGCGGCTGGCAAGCGAGGGGTATATCACCTGGGTCCGACGGGAATACCGGGACGAGGATCTCGACGGCGTCCGGCTCTGCTTCGCGGCAGCGGATCGTGAAGTGAATCACAGGGTCGCCGAAGAAGCGATGCGCCGCGGCATTCTCGTGAACGCGGCGGACGATCGGGAGGCCGGGTCGTTCGCGGCGCCGGCCGTCGTCCGCAGGGGGCGGCTCGTGCTTGCCGTCACCGCGTCGGGCGCCAGCCCGGCGCTGGCAGGCCGCATCGCGCGCGAGCTGGCGGAGCGGTACGGCGAATCCTGGGCCGATTATGCCGAATGGCTGCACCGGCTTCGCGATGCGGCCCGCGCCGCGGTGCCCGACGCGCGCGAGCGGAGGCGCGTGCTGCGCGCCGCGCTGGATGTGCCGGAAGCGGAGTGGCGCCGCGATCTTGCGGATGGGAATTTGGCCGCGCGCATCCGGGAGCTTATGGAGCGGCCGGTTTCTACGGCGGCGGAAGACGGAATGGACGGAACAGACGGGGAGTGACTTTGGTGGCGGGAGTTCGAACAATCGTCGTGGGCACGAGACAGAGTGCCCTGGCGCTTACACAGACGGGACAGGTCATCGCGGATCTTGCGCGGCTGGCGCGGGAGCTCGGTCTGCCGTTTCGATTCGAGACGCGCCGAATCGTGACGAAGGGCGACCGGATTCTGGACGTGACGCTGTCGAAAGTCGGCGGCAAGGGGCTGTTCGTGAAGGAGATCGAGCAGGAACTGCTCGACGGCGGCATCGATATCGCCGTCCACAGCATGAAGGACGTGCCGCATACACTGGAAGACGGTCTGGTCATCGGCGCCGTGCCGCGCCGCGTCGATCCGCGCGACGCGCTGATCGCCCGCGGGGCGCGCTCCATCGCGGAGCTGCCGCACGGCGCGCGAGTCGGCACGAGCAGCCTGCGGCGGGTATGCCAATTGAAGCGGCTTCGCCCGGACCTCAGGCTCGAGCCGGTGCGCGGCAACATCGACACGCGGATCCGGAAGCTGGAGACGGAAGGGCTGGACGCGATCATTCTGGCGATGGCCGGCCTGAAGCGGATGGGCTGGGAAGATCGGGCAACCGCTCCGATACCGGTCGAGGAATGCCTGCCGGCCGTCGGACAAGGCGCGCTCGGCGTGGAATGCCGCGCCGATGACGAGGAAATGCTTGCCCTGCTGAGCCGCTACAACGACGAGGTGTCCGCCAGGGCGGTGGAGGCGGAGCGCAGCTTCCTCGCCGAACTGAACGGCGGCTGCCAGGTGCCGATCGGCGCCTACGCCGAGATCGCGGGCGAGGAGATCCGGCTGACCGGCATGGTCGGCACGCCGGACGGCGGCGTGCTGCTGAAAGAGTCGATGACGGGGACGGACGCCCGAAGTCTCGGCACGGAGCTGGCGCGCAGGCTGATCGGCCTTGGCGCCGACCGTATACTCGCGGATGTGAGGTGACCGGGGGCTTGAGCAAGGGGAAAGTGTATCTGGTCGGAGCCGGACCCGGTGATCCGAAGCTGATCACGCTGCGCGGGCTCGAATGCATCCGGATGTGCGACGTGATCGTCTACGACCGGCTGGCCAGTCCGCGGCTGCTCATGCATTTGAAACCGGGGGCGGAACGGATCTATGTGGGCAAGCTGCCGGACCGCCATACGATGAAGCAGGAGGAGATCAACCGGATCCTGGTGGAGCAGGCGCTTCAGGGCAAAATCGTCACCCGGCTGAAAGGCGGCGATCCGACCGTGTTCGGCCGCGGCGGCGAAGAAGCGGAAGCGCTCCGCCGGGAAGGCATCGAGTTCGAGATCGTGCCGGGGGTCACGTCCGCGGTCGCGGTGCCGGCCTACGCAGGCATCCCGGTCACCCATCGGGATCTCGCATCTTCGGTGTCGATCATCACCGGGCACGAAAATCCGGAGAAGCTGGACGAGCTGATCCGGTGGGACCGGGTGACGAACGCAACAGGCACGCTCGTGTTCCTGATGGGCGTCGCGCGGATCGGCCACATCGCGCGGCAGCTCATCCGGCACGGACGTCCGCCGGGCACGCCGATCGCCCTCATCCGCTGGGGCACGACGGCCGACCAGCGGACGCTCGTCGGCACGCTGGCCGACATCGAGGATAAGGTGAAGGCGGCCGGATTCGAGCCGCCGGCCGTCATCGTCGTCGGCGACGTCGTCCGGCAGCGCGACAAGCTGATGTGGTACGAGAAGCGGCCGCTGTTCGGCGCACGCGTCCTCGTCACGCGGGCGCAGGCGCAGGCGGGCACGCTGTCGCAGCGGATCGAGGAACTCGGCGGCGAACCGATCGAGTATCCGGCCATCGAGACGCGCATGCCCGAAGGCGAGGCGGCCGAAGCGGCGATCGGGGAAGCGCTGGCGGCGGCGGAGACATACGACCATCTGATTTTCACGAGCGTGAACGGCGTGCGTTATTTCCTGGAATGGCTCCGCCGGCTCGGGCAGGACATCCGCCGGTTCCACCGGGCCCGCATCGCCGCCGTCGGCCCGAAGACGGCCGAAGCGCTGCGCGAGATCGGCCTGGCGCCGGCCGCGCTGCCCGAAACGTTCCACGCCGAAGGCTTGCTGGACAGCATGCGCGAGGCCGTGCGGCCTGGGCAGCGGGCGCTTCTGCCGCGCGGCGATCTGGCCCGCAAGTCGCTGCCGGAAGCGCTGCGCGCGCTGGGCGTCGAGCCGGTCGAGATCGACGTGTACGAGACGGTGCCGGCCGGCGGCGGGGAGGACATCCTCGATCTGCTGCGCGAAGGCGGCATCCAGATCGTCACGTTCACCAGCGCGTCGACGGTGCGCAATCTGATCGGGCGGCTGCGAAACGCCGGCGTCGATGATCCGGCCGAGTTGCTCGGCCGCACGGCCGTCGCGTCGATCGGCCCGCTCACGTCGGCGGCTGCGCGGGAAGCGGGACTCGCCGTCGCGATCGAGCCGCCGGAATCGACGATCGACGCGCTGGTCGCCGCGATTGCGGCCTATTGGGCGGAACGCAGGCCGGTCTGATGACGGACAGTCTGCATTCAAAAGCTGAAGACCGCCCGAAACACTCATAAGCTGGAGGAATGATCCGATGAGCTATCCGCTGATCCGGCACCGCCGTCTCCGCCGCACCGCCGCGCTGCGCGAGCTGGTCCGGGAGACGGTGCTGACCGCCGCTGACTTCATGTATCCGATATTCGTCACGCATGGCCGGAACGTGCGCGAAGAAGTGAAATCGATGCCGGGCGTGTTCAACTTCTCGATCGACCGGCTCGGCGAAGAGATCGAACGGGTCAGAGAAGCCGGCGTGAAGTCGATCATGCTGTTCGGCATCCCCGAGCACAAGGACGAGATCGGCTCGTCGGCCTACGATCCGAACGGCATCGTGCAGGAAGCGATCCGGGAAGTGAAGCGGCTCGCCCCCGATCTCGTCGTCGCCGCCGACACCTGCCTGTGCGAATATACCGACCACGGCCATTGCGGCATCGTGCGCAGGACCCCTTCGGGCGGTGCGGACGTCGCCAACGACGAATCGCTTGAGCTGCTGGCGAAGACGGCCGTGTCGCAGGCGGATGCCGGCGCCGACATCATCGCGCCGTCGAACATGATGGACGGGTTCGTCTCCGCGATCCGCGGGGCGCTGGATGCCGCCGGGCACGAATCGGTGCCGATTCTGTCCTATTCGGTGAAATACGCGTCGGCCTATTACGGCCCGTTCCGCGACGCCGCCCAATCGGCGCCGCAGTTCGGCGACCGGAAGACGTACCAGATGGATCCGGCCAATGTCCGCGAAGCGCTGCGCGAGGCGGAGTCGGATGTGCTGGAAGGCGCTGACATGCTGATGGTGAAGCCGGCGCTCGCCTACATGGACGTGATCCGGACGATCAAGGACAACTTCGATCTGCCGCTGGCGGCTTACAACACGAGCGGCGAGTACGCGATGGTGAAGGCGGCGGCGATGAACGGCTGGATCGACGAGCGTGCCGTCGTGCTGGAGACGCTGACCGGCCTGAAGCGCGCCGGCGCGGACCTGATCATCACCTATCACGCGATCGACGCGGCAAACTGGCTGAAGGCTTGAATAAAGAAGAAGCTGCGGGCGGTCAGCTCCGCAGCTTCGACAGATCGAGCGTATATTCGTTCGGCGAGAGGCGCAGAATGCCGCGGTCCTCGATGTCACGGATGACTTCGGCGAGTACATTTTTCTGCACGCCGGCCATCTGCGCCAGCTCGTCGTAGTTGAGCGGCATGCGGATCGCGATGAGGTTGCCGCTGCGCTGGCCGTGCCGGTTCGCAAGAAGGATCAGATTCTTGATGACGCGGGTTCGCGAATCGAGGAACGTCAGGTCGTGCACATGCTGATTCGTATCCCGAAGCCGCTGGCACAGTTCGGCCATGATGCGCCTGGTAATATCGTAATGGGTGCGCAGCAGCTCGTGGAACGGCTGCTCCGCGATGACCAGAACCGACGTGGGCTCCAGCGTCGCGGCCGAAGCCGAGCGCGGGCGGCCGTCGATCAGGGACAGCTCGCCGAAGCTGTCGCCGCTCTGGAGAAGGGTAAGCACTTTCTCCTCGCCTTTGGCGGACCGTTTGAAGATTTTGATGGAGCCTTTCAAAATGACGTAGAACGCGGCGCCGTAATCGTTCTCATGAAACAGCACGGTGCCCGCGGGAAACGTCCGGCGCTGGGCGATGGACAGAATGTGCTCCAGCTGCTCGTCGGTCATTTGATCAAAAAGCGATACTTTTCTCAACAACTCAATCATGGCACAACCTCGGCTTTCCATTGCGGCGCTCCCGAAAAATTGCCGCGAATCGGTAATTCTAGTTTAGCATACCATGCCGACTCTTGAAATGACAGGAGTGACGAAATTGGTCGAAAAATCGCGAGTCCGCAGAGATGAGCATTCCAAGGCCGCCTTCGAGCGGGCGAAGCGGTCGATTCCGGGCGGCGTCAACAGCCCGGTGCGCGCCTTCCGGTCGGTCGGTCTGACGCCGGTGTTCGCAGCGCACGGCTCCGGCAGCCGCATCACGGACATCGACGGCAACACGTACATCGATTATGTCGCTTCGTGGGGACCGCTCATTCTCGGGCATGCCCATCCGGAGGTCGTCGAAGCGATCAAAAAGACGGCGGAAAAAGGAACCAGCTTCGGCATGCCGACGGAACTGGAGACGATGATGGCGGAACTGGTCGTCGAGCGGGTGCCGTCCGTCGATGTCGTGCGGATGGTCAACTCCGGCACCGAGGCGACGATGAGCGCGCTGCGGCTGGCCCGCGGCTACACGAAGCGGAGCAAGATCGTGAAATTTGAAGGTTCCTACCACGGCCACGCGGACAGCCTGCTCATCAAGGCCGGTTCCGGCGTGGCGACGCTCGGCCTGCCGGACAGCCCGGGCGTGCCGGACAGCGTCGCGTCGCATACGATCACGGTGCCCTACAACGACCTGTCCGCCGTCAAACTCGCGTTCGAACGGTTCGGCGAGGAAATCGCCTGCGTCATCGTCGAGCCGGTCGCCGGCAACATGGGCGTCGTGCCGCCGTTGCCGGGCTTCCTCGAAGGGTTGCGCGAGGTGACGCGGGCATACGGCAGCCTGCTGATCTTCGATGAAGTGATGACCGGTTTCCGCGTCCATTACAATTGCGCCCAGGGGCTGTACGGCGTCGAACCGGATCTGACCTGCTTCGGCAAGGTCATCGGCGGGGGGCTGCCCGTCGGCGCGTACGGCGGCAAGCGGGAGATCATGGAAATGATCGCGCCGAGCGGGCCGATCTATCAGGCGGGCACGCTGTCGGGCAATCCGCTGGCGATGGCGGCCGGCTACACGACGCTCAAGCTGCTGACGCCCGAGACCTACCAGTGTCTGGAGGCGCTGTCCGCGCGTCTGCAGCGCGGTTTCGAGGAGAATGCGGAGCGCCGCGGCATCCCGACGACGATCAACCGGGTCGGATCGATGCTCTGCCCGTTCTTCACCGACAAGACGGTCATCAATTACGAGACGGCGAAGACGTCCGATCTCGACCGGTTCAAGGCGTATTTCGCGTCGATGCTGAACCTCGGCATCAGCATCGCGCCGTCCCAGTTCGAAGGGATGTTCATCTCCGCCGTCCATACGGAGGCGGACATCGATGCGACGATCGAAGCCCATGACGAAGCGCTGCGCCGCTTGTAATCTTGCCGCCGGCTCCGTGCGGGCTGTGCGGAAGCGGGAGGGATCGCCTTGATCGACCTGGCGCAGGCCCGGCGCGACGGTGAATGGCTGCGCATCCCGCTGCCCGATCCGCGTCCCGAGGGGCTGGCGGACGGAACGCATCCGCACGATGTGCGCCGCCGGCTGATCGCGGACGGCATCCTGCCGGAGAAGTGGCTGAACCGCCTTTTCTCCGTCGGCGGCATCCGGCTGGAGAACGGCGTGCTGTCGCTGAAAGCATTTCCTCCCCATGACTGGACCGATCACCCGCTGCTCGCCGGCCGGGGAGAGCCGGCGCGGGCCGAAGTGCTGCATGAGGACGACTGGTGCCTCGTCCTGTTCAAGCCGGCCGGCATGCCTGTCCATCCCGCATATCCGGGCATGGGCGGGACGCTGGACGAAGCGGCCGTCCGGCATGTGCTGCAGGCGGGCGATCCGCTGCCGGTCCGCCATATCCACCGGCTGGATGCGGATACGTCCGGACCGGTGCTCTATGCGAAGAACGATCTGGCCCAGCTGCGCCTGGACGAAGCGATGCGGGAGAAGCGGATCGAGCGGCGATACCTCGCGATTGTGCACGGCGCGCCCCGGCCGCGCGCCGGCACGATCGATGCGCCGATCGGCAAGGATCGCGGCCGCAGCCCGCGCAGGCGGGTTCAGCCCGGCGGTGACCGCGCCGTGACGCACTACGAGACGGTGAAGGAAGCGGGAGATTTGGCGCTGGTCCGGGTGCGGCTCGAGACGGGAAGGACGCACCAGATTCGCGTCCACTTCAGCCATATCGGCCATCCGCTGCTGGGGGATACGCTGTACGGCGCCCCGCCCGATCCCCGTCTCTCCCATCAGGCGCTGCACGGCGAATCGCTCTGCTTTCCGCATCCGTGGACCGGGCGGCAGATCGCCGTTCAAGCGCCCCGCCCCCGCTGGTTCGAAGCGGCGATGCGCCGTGCCGGCCTGTAAGGGAAAATGCAGGCATGCCCTCCTTCATGCGGCCATATAGATAGATTGAACGAAGGAACGAATCCGTTCATATCCATGGTTGCGGAAGGAAGGAGGAAGCGACGTGCACGAACCGAGCGGGCTCCGGTTCGACGTCTACGAGCGCGTTCACCTGCCGCAGGATGCGGCGGACATCCGCGAGATCGAGGAAGTCGAACTGACGCCCTGTGTCCAGGCCGAACGCCAGGGAGATCAGGTGGTGCTGCGCGGCAGCCTGCTTCTCGGCGGCGTCTATCTTCCGGACGACGAAAGCCGAAATTCGCGGCAGCTGGAGCATTGGATTCCGGTGGAAATCACCTTGCCGCTGGAACGGGTGAGCAGACTCGAAGACTTGGCCGTTGAAGTGGACAATTTTGACGTCGATTTGCTGGATAAGCGCACGCTCAACGTTACGGGCGTCCTGACGCTGCGGGGCATCGAGGCCGGAGCGTTGGGCAGCCGGCAGCAGACGTACGCATGGGGAGAAGAGCCGTATACGGTGGTTCACCGCCGCGGGCGGGAGCTGGTCGAAGATGAGGCTCCGGAATCCGCCGGCGAATCCGCGCAGTCCGTTGACGAAGCCGAGCCGTCCTTCACGGCAGCGGATGCGGCCCCGGCATCGGATGAAACATCCGAATCGGCGCAAGAGCTTGCGGAATGGCGTAACGCCGGCGGCGAAGACGCGTTTGCCTCGGAAAGCGCGGACAATGCGGGGGATCCGTCCTCCGAATCGGCGTCATTCGACGGGGGGTCTGCTGCGCAGCCGGAGCTTCAACCCGAAGCGGTTCAGTCGTCCGGGCCTGTGGAATGGAAGGAATTTGCGGCGCGGGCGCAAGAGAACCTGGCGGCTGCCGGAAGCGCCGTGCGGGCGAACGAGCCGGAATCCGGATCCGGGCAGGATGCGGAGCAGGACTTGTCCGCCGCCGGTTCGGAAGAGGCTTCGGACGTCAGAATCGGGTCCGGTTCCGCCGAAGCGGATGAGCTGACCGCGGCAGACAGCCGGGATGTCCGGCAGGCTGACGCGCAGCCGCTGCAGACGGAGGAAGCCGTCGTCGCGCCGGCGGCGCAGCCCGGGGAATGGAGCGAAACCGGAGGCCAGCAGCCCGCCGCGCAAGCCGCATCCGGCAAGGTCGACGTGAAAGTCGCGGTCAACGCGAAGCGGGAGAGCGAGCCGGCGGGAGCGGAAGGTTCTCCGGGTCTCGGAAAGCTGTTTTTCCCGGATCGGCGGGAAGCGCGGCCGGATGTCGGCGCGCGGCCTGCGGAAGAACAGGAACCGCAGGAGGAACAGGAAGCAGCGAATGCGGGATACCGGCAGTCTTCGGCGGACGAAGTCGATTGGAAGAGCCTGTTCGGCGGCGCCGCCGCGCAGGAATCGTTCCGCACGGTGCGGCTCTGCATCGTGCAGAAGGACGATACGCTCGATGCCATTGCCGGCCGCTATCAGCGGAATCCGCGCGAGATCGCGCTGGCCAACCGGCTGAGCGGCACGGAGGTGACGGAAGGCCAGGTGCTGTACATCCCGTAACGGGTTTGGCGGTCAGCGGCCAGCCTCACGGAGGGAATTCCCTTGCGTGGGGTTTTTTTGTTTGACGGGCCCGCGGCATGTCCCTCTTGTTGACGAAGACGGTTAACATCGTTATGATAGGAAATAATGACTGTTAGCATTACGGGATTCGGCAATCCCGACAGTGAACGACGAAGAAGGGGAATAGCAGCGCGTCTTGCCTTCAGAGAGCGGAACCGTGAGGCTGCGAGGTTCTGCAGGATCGGACGGCTGCGGGTCGCCCCGGAGTCGCCTGTTCGAGCGCCGTGCGCGCCAGGGCAGGCCGGTTGGCAACCGTTACGAGCCGGCAAGTGCCGCCAGCGTCTGGACCGCCGGCGGAATAAAGGTGGTACCACGGAAGCGAAGAGCCTTTCGTCCTTTGTCGGGCGAGAGGTTTTTTTGTTGAACCCGCTGCGCCCCTGCGCGATAGATTGCCGGATCCATGCCGCATGAGGAGTGAGGTTGAGCATGACGGAAAACAAATCCGCGATCACGATGCCGACGACGTATGACCCGAAATCGGCGGAGAAGAAATGGTACGATTACTGGATCAAGGGGCGGTATTTCGAAGCGGGACGGCGGAAGGACGCGAAGCCGTTCACGATCGTCATCCCGCCGCCGAACGTGACGGGCATGCTGCATATCGGCCATGCGCTCGACTGCACGCTGCAGGACATCCTGATTCGTACGAAGCGGATGCAAGGCTATGACGCGCTCTGGCTGCCGGGCACCGACCATGCGGGCATCGCGACGCAGACGCGCGTGGAAGCGACGCTTCGCGAGCAAGGAATCAGCCGGTACGATCTCGGCCGCGAGAAGTTTCTCGAGAAGGTCTGGGAATGGAAGGAACATTACGCGAACACGATCCGCGAGCAATGGGCGAAAATGGGCTTCTCCCTCGATTATTCGCGCGAGCGGTTCACGCTGGACGAAGGGCTGTCCCGCGCCGTTCGCGAAGTGTTCGTCCGCCTGTACGAGAAAGGGTTGATCTACCGCGGCAAGCGGATCATCAACTGGGACCCGGCCGCCCGCACGGCGCTGTCCGACATCGAAGTCGTGTACAAGGAAGTGCAGGGCGCGCTGTACCATCTGCGCTATCCGCTCAAGGACGGCAGCGGCCACATTACGGTCGCGACGACCCGTCCGGAGACGATGCTGGGCGATACGGCGGTGGCCGTCCATCCGGAAGACGAGCGGTACAAGGACATGATCGGCAAGACGATCGTGCTGCCGATTGTCGGCCGCGAAATTCCGGTCGTTGCGGACGAATACGTCGACCGCGAATTCGGCAGCGGTGCGGTCAAGATTACGCCGGCCCATGACCCGAATGACTTCGAGATCGGGCTTCGCCACGATTTGCCGCAGGTCATCGTCATGGACGAGACCGGTACGATGAACGAGAACGCCGGTCCGTACCAGGGGCTGGACCGGGCGGAGTGCCGCAAGCGGATCGTCGAGGACCTGAAGGCGCAGGGCGTTCTGATCAAGATCGAGGAACACGTCCACCAGGTCGGGCACAGCGAGCGGACGGGCGTCGTCGTCGAACCGTTCCTGTCGACGCAATGGTTCGTGAAGATGAAGCCGCTCGCGGAGCAGGCGATCGCCGTACAGCGTTCCGAGCGCGGCGTCCGGTTCGTGCCCGAACGGTTCGAGAAGAACTACATGCACTGGATCGAGAATGTGCGCGACTGGTGCATTTCCCGCCAGCTTTGGTGGGGCCACCGCATTCCGGCGTGGTATTGCGACGACTGCGGCGAAATGCATGTGTCCCGTGAAGATTTGACGACCTGTCCGAAGTGCGGCGCATCGCTCCGCCAGGACGAAGACGTGCTGGACACGTGGTTCAGCTCCGCGCTCTGGCCGTTCTCGACGCTCGGCTGGCCGGACGAGACGGAAGACCTGAAGCGCTACTACCCGACGACGGTGCTCGTGACCGGTTTCGATATCATCGGTTTCTGGGTGTCGCGGATGATTTTCACGGCGCTGGAGTTTACGGGCGAGCGTCCGTTCGCGGACGTCCTCATCCACGGCCTCGTGCGCGACGCCAACGGCGAGAAGATGTCGAAGTCGAAGGGCAACGGCGTCGACCCGCTTGACGTTATCGAGCGCTACGGCGCGGATGCGATGCGCTACATGCTGTCGACGGGCATCTCGCCCGGCCAGGATCTGCGCTTCCGCTGGGAACGCGTCGAACAGGCGCGCAACTTCGCGAACAAGATCTGGAACGCGTCGCGGTTCGCGCTGATGAATCTGGAAGGATTCACGGCGGCGGACATCGACCTGTCCGGCCCGCTCGGCACGGCGGACAAATGGATCCTGCACCGGCTGAACGAGACGGTCCGCGACGTCACCCGGCTCATCGACATCTACGAGTTCGGCGAAACCGGAAGAGTGCTCTACAACTTCATCTGGGACGATCTGTGCGATTGGTACATCGAATTCGCGAAGCTGAATCTGTACGGCACGGATGAGGCGGCGAAGCGCGCGACCCAATCGGTGCTGGCCTATGTGCTCGACCGGACGCTCCGGCTCATGCACCCGTTCATGCCGTTCATCACGGAGGAAATCTGGCAGCACCTGCCGCATGAAGGCGAGACGATTACGCTCGCGCCGTGGCCGGTGTACGAGGCCGCGTTCGAATCGCCGGACGCGGTGCGCGAGATGAATCTGCTCATGGACATCATCCGCGCCGTCCGCAACATCCGCGCCGAAGTGAACGTGCCGATGAGCAAGAAGGTCGAGCTGATCGTGAACCTTGCCGGAGAAGCCGAGCTTGCCATCGCGAAGCGCAACGAGGAGTTCATCCGCCGTTTCTGCGGCACTTCATCGCTCGAGCTGGGCACGGGGCTTCCCGCGCCGGAGAAGGCGATGACCGCGATCGTGACCGGGGCGGAACTGTATTTGCCGCTGGCGGGTCTGATCGACATCGACGCGGAAATTGCGCGGCTTGAGAAAGAGTTGAAGACGCTGAACGCCGAGGTCGAACGGGTCGAGAAGAAGCTCGCGAACGAAGGCTTCATGGCGAAGGCGCCCGAGAAAGTGATCGAGGAAGAACGGGCGAAGCTGCGCGACTACACCGAGAAGCGGGACCGGACGATCGCCCGCATCGCGGAACTGCGCGGCTGACGGTCACACAAGGAGGAGAAGCGGAGAGATGCCCGACAAGAGCGAACGGACCGGAGGCGCTTTTGACACCGGGGTTCAGGATGCGGGTCCGTTCCGGACATATGAAGAGGCGCGGGACTGGATCACCGGTCTGACCGCGTTCGGCATCCGTCCCGGACTCGAGCGCATTACCCGGCTGCTCGAGCGGTTTGACCGGCCCGAGCGCCGGCTCAAGTTCATCCATGTGGCCGGAACGAACGGCAAAGGTTCCGTCTGCGCCTATCTGACCAGCGTGCTCCGTGCGGCGGGCTATGATGTGGGAACGTTCACGTCGCCCTATTTGACCCGCTTTACGGACAGGATTACATTCAACGGCCGGGACATTCCCGACGAAGTGCTGGTGCGGCTTGCGAACGAAGTGAAGCCGCATGTCGACGAACTGGCCGAGACCGAGCTCGGCTCGCCGACGATGTTCGAAGTGACGACCATGATTGCGATTCTCTATTTCGCGAAGGTCGCCTATCCCGATTATGTCGTCTGGGAAGCCGGACTGGGCGGGCGGCTTGACGTGACGAACGTTGTCGTGCCGGTCGTGAGCGTCATCACGAACATCGGCCACGACCATCTGGACGTGCTGGGCGATACGTTGGAAGCGATCGCGGCGGAGAAAGCCGGCATCATCAAAGCCGGCGTGCCGGTCGTCAGCGCAGCGTCGCAGCCCGAGGCGATCCGCATTCTCGCGGAAACGGCCGCCGCCAGGAAGAGCACGCTTTATCTGCTGGGGCGGCAGTTCCGCGAGATGCCGCTCGAGGCCGGCGAGGGAACGCAGCGCTTCCGGTTCGAGGGGCCGTTCCGCGCGATCGAGCCGCTCGAGATCGCGATGCTCGGCGCGCACCAGCGGACGAATGCCGCCGTCGCCGTCATGACGCTTGAGGTGCTGCGGCAATATTACGCGCTCATCCTCGAGGAGGGCGTGCTCGAGGAAGGCTTGCGCGCGGCCCGATGGCCCGGCCGGCTGGAGCTGGTCCGGGAGGAGCCGCGCATCCTGCTCGACGGCGCGCACAATCCGGAGGGTATGGCCGCGCTCGCGGCCGCCCTCAAGGAATCGTTCCGCTGGCGCAGGCTTCATCTGATGATCGGCGCGCTGGCGAACAAGAATCATATCGACATGCTGCGGCATATACTACCAATAGCGGATTCGCTCATTGTGACCGAACCGGATTTCAAGAAGAAGCTGGACGCAGGCGAACTTGCGCGGATCGCGGCCGGCATCCCCGGCTGTCCAGCCGATGCCGCGGCCGAACCGGATTGGCGCCGGGCGCTCGACATGCTGATCGGACGAACGGGTCCCGAGGATCTGGCCGTCGTATCCGGCTCGCTGTACCTGATTGCAGACGTTCGTTCCTCTCTGCTTCATGATCGCGATATTGAAAAAGGTTGGTGAGACGGCATTTGAGCACGGCGGAACATGTGCATTTCATCGGCATCGGCGGATATGGAATGAGCGCCATCGCCAGGGTGATGCTGGAGAAGGGATACAAGGTGTCGGGTTCGGACGTGGTCCGGCAGGAGCGAACCGACAAGCTTGCGGCGCAGGGCGCCCGGATCTATATCGGGCACAAGCCGGAGCACGTCAGCGGAGCGAACCTGGTCGTCTATTCGACGGCGATCGCGCAGGATGACGTCGAACGGAAAGCCGCCGAGGAGCGGAACATCCCGGTCATCCATCGTTCACAGATGCTGGCGCGCCTGCTGAACGCGGGCAAAGGCATCGCCGTTGCCGGCGCGCATGGCAAGACGACGACCTCGTCCATGATCGCCCTTGTCATGGAGTCGTGCGGCCTCGATCCGACCTATATCATCGGCGGAGAGATCGTCAATCTCGATACGAACGCCAAAGCCGGCAACGGCGAATACGTCGTGGCCGAGGCGGACGAGAGCGACGGATCGTTTCTGCAATATCAACCGCATACGGCGGTCGTCACGAACATTGAACCTGACCATCTGGAGAATTACGACGGCGATTTCGGCAAGCTGAAAGAGGCGTATGTGCAGTTTCTGCGCCAGGTGAAGCCGGAGGGCGCGGCCGTCGTCTGCGTTGACGATCCGAATATCCGGGAACTGCTGCCCCGGCTTTCCGGTACCCGGATCATCAGCTATTCGATCGAATCCGGAGGTGAAGCGGACTACCGGGCGATGGATATCACGCCCGGCGATCGGAAAGTTTCCTTCACGGTGATCCGACGCGGCGAACGCCTTGGCCGCGTGGAACTATCGGTGCCGGGCCGGCATAACGCCGGCAACGCCCTCGCGGCAATCGCCGTCTGCCTCGAAGCGGGCCTCTCGTTCGAGCGCGTCGCGGAGGCGATCCGCCTGTTCCGCGGCGCAAAGCGGCGCTTCCAGGTGATCGGCGAGACGGGCGGCATTCTGGTGATCGACGATTACGCGCATCATCCGACGGAGATCCAGGCGACGATCGCGGCAGCCAAGGCGACGGGCAAACGGATTATCGCGGTCTTTCAGCCGCAGCGCTATACGCGGACGTTCTTCCTGCTCGACGCCTTCAGCCGATCGTTCGCGGAAGCCGACGAAGTCGTCATCACCGACATCTATTCGCCCGCAGGCGAGAAAGCGATCGAGGGCGTTACCTCAAAGCGGCTCGCCGAATTGATCGTGAAGAACAGCAATCCGAATACGATCTACCTGCCGACGAAGGAAGACGCGCTCACCTGGCTGCTTGAACGCGTGGCGCCGGGCGATCTCGTCCTGACGATGGGGGCCGGCGACATCTGGAAGACGGCCGAGCAGCTGGCGCGGGAATTGCACGGCAGATTTGCGGCAAGCGGTTGACGGCAAGCGGACAGCCGTCCGCCGGGCTCCATTCGGGGTTCGGCGGGCGGTTTTTTTATGCAAGATTAAAAAATTATAAGCCGCAGGCAAGAGTTCCGGCACTGGAGCATGTCCGATCCATCCGGTATGATAGCGTTATCTGATCTTGTCGGATGGCCGCGAATTTTGGACGAGCGAGGGGAATCGGATGAAATCCATCGGGAAAACGTGTCGGAACCTGTGCCTGGCGGTACTTGTTGCAGCCGGTCTGGCCGGAAGCGGCGCGCTCGCGGCGGGCGAGGGAACGTCCGTCTTCAAGGATGTCGGGAACCATTGGGCGCGAGACGTCATCGCGTGGGCGGCCTCGAACGGCATCGCCAACGGATTCGATGACGGCACATTCCGCCCCAATCTGAAGATCAGCGAGCCGGAATTTCTCGCGCTCGTGCTGCGCGCCTTCCCGGAATATGAAGTTCCGGAGCAAAAGGCGGGCGAGCCGTGGCATGTCCGGTATTATGCGGCGGCGAAGCGGCTCGGCTGGCCGGTCGACGACACGGCGGTAAAGCGGGAATACACCCGCGGCGACGCGGCCCGCATCATCGCGGCGGCGCATAGGAAGCGGCTGACCGTGGAGGAGGCGGTCAAATACCTGCTGGACAACGGACTCGCCAACGGCAAGACGAGCGCAACGCCGGAAGGGTTCGGCGCCGGCGATCCGCTCACCCGCGCGGAGGCGCTGACGTTCATCTTCAACGCCAGGCACGCGGGTGCAAGCGCGAATCAAGGCGGGACGGGCGGCGCCTCGGAGACGGCGGCAAGGAACTCGGATTTCGCGCTGCGCAGCATCGTCATCGGCGATGGAGAGCAGGCGGTGCTGGCCGCGCTCGGCGAACCGGATCGCCGGGAGCCGTCCGAAGCGGGATATACCTGGCTTGTCTACAACGCCGACTATGCCGGTTTTGCGCAGATCGGCGTAAGCGGCGGACGGGTGGCGGCGCTGTTCAGCAGCGCAGACGTCTGGGTGCAACCGGACGGTCTGAAACCCGGATCATCCTTGCAGACGGCGGCCGGACATGCGGGAATCTCCCTTGAAACCTTGAAGGAATACAAGGTTTACACGTACGAGAAGAACGGCCTCCGGATTACGCTGTATCTGGATCTGCACATGAACACGGTGGAAGGCCTGCTGGTAGAGCAGGCCGGAGCCGGCAGCGGCGGAACCCGCGCGTCTGCCCCGCGCGAAGAATTGGAGCGCGCATATGAGCGGCAATTGATGGATCTGGCAAATGTGTTTCGCCTGAAACACGGCCTGAACACGTTGTCCTGGCATGACACGGCGGCCAAGGCGGCAAGGCTGCACAGCGAAGACATGGCGGAGCGGGGATACTTCGACCATGTGAACCCGGATGGCGAGAATCCGTGGGACCGGATGGCAGCCGCGGGCATCGGGGACTATCGCGCTTACGGCGAGAATATCGCCGCCGGCTATCGCAATGCCTTTGAGGCGCATATCGGCTGGGTCAACTCTTCCGGACACCGAAAGAATCTGCTGCACGATGGTTTCGAGGCGCTCGGCGTCGGCGTCAGAATCGATCCGGACAGCGAGTACGGCTGGTATTACACCCAAAACTTCTATACTCCCCGGTAAACCCGGGATCAGAACACCGGATGGCATCTGTCGGACGGCATTCGGTGTTTTTTTAATGATTGGCAAGGAAATTTCTCCTGGATATCCAGAACGGACCAAGTTATAATAGAACACACGTTCGCATCCCGGCCGTCGAACTCTCTTTTTGAGACACATAAATCTCGCATCGGGTTCATAGAGTAGAGCAAGAAGAATCGGACAAGGAGTGCGATACGGACATGAACCCGAAAGCGCGGATCACCTATCGGTTTGAACCGGCGAAGCCCGGCGTTGCGGGGAAAGGCGAAGGCGGCAGCCGGAACGGGGGCCGGCTGGTGCGGGTCCTTCCGGAAGACGATGCCGGCCGGAAAGATGAACAAAACCCGGCAGATCCGGTCTGGCCGGGAGAACTACGGTTCGAGACCGATGTCATCCCCTGGAAAAGTCCGTTCCAGGACGATCCCGATGCGCTCGAGCGATTGATTCGCGAGACGGACGGGCAGACGTTGGAGTCGGAAACGGACGGCTGGCCGGGTGGCGCCGGGACGGGGCGCGGTGCGGAATCCGGCGGGATCCGTCCCGTGCCGGAGTGGAGACCGGAAGCGGACGACGCGGCGCCGAGGCCCGAACCGGCAGCCGGCGGCGTTGAACGGACCGGCGTACAATCGGCGGACGCAAACGGCGGCGTGCTGCCGAATGATTGGGAGGCGCCGATTGGCGGAGAAGACGATGCGCCGGCGGGCTATGTCGTACCGCGCCGCAGACCGCCCGCGCCTTCCTGGACGCGGGTGATCGCCACCGTCGCTGGAGCGGTGCTGACGGGCGCGCTGTTCGGCTATCTGGTCATGTCGCTTCTGATCTGGCAGCCGGGGGCGCCGACACAGGAAGAGGCCGGATTTCCACCGGATGAAGAGGCGGAAATCGCCTTGCCGGAGGACGGCGTTGTTCCGGCGGGGGCCGGGAATTCGCCGGATGCGTCCGGAAGTCCGGCCGCTGCGGAGATTCCCGCCGTCCGGTATTATGTGCTGCAATACGGCGTATTCTCGGCCGAGGCGGGACTGGCCGAAGCGCTGGCGCAGCTGCAGAACGCCGGCTATGCCGCAGCGGCCGACAAGTCGGACGGCTTCCGCGCTTACGCGGGCATCGCGGAAAGCCGGGAAGCGGCGGAAGCGCTGGCTGCGAAGCTCGGCGGCGTCGAGCTGTACGTCCGGCCGCTCGAGGTGCCCGCGGCCGGTCCGGCATCGCTTGAGGGGCAGCCGGACGGCGCGGCCGAATTCATGATCCGGACGAACGACCTGATGCGGACGATGAGCGGGCTGTCGGCCAGCCTGCTGGCTGCCGGCGGATCTGATCCGATCCCTGCGGAAGCCTGGAACGATTGGCAGACGGCTCACCGAAGCTGGACGGAAGCGGCGGAAGCGGTGTTGAAAGATGCCCGGGAAGAGAGCGGACTCGGCAGCATCTCGGACGCGCTTCGCAAGGCGGCCGAGGCGTTCGCCGCGTACCGCGGAAAGCCGGCGCCCGAACATCTGTGGGACGTACAGTCCGCGCTGATGGAAGCTGCGATCGCCCAGAGGGACTGGATGCGGTCGACCGGCGCATTGTAAACGCAAGGAGCGCCGCGTATAATATAGAACGAGTGTCAGAATTGGGCGAAGGACGATCGGGGATGAAGAAGAATCGCTGGCTGCTGGTGTTTTTTGTCGTCATCGGACTCGTGGCGGGAGCGCTTGTCGCGAAATGGCTGGAACAGGTCCCCGCGCTGGATTTCCTGACCGACTCGGTTCCGGTCGTCTGGTCGCCGGCGGCGGATTTGATCGTCGTCGCGTTTGATTTGACGGTCAGGCTCAACATCAGCCTGCTCAGCATCATCGGCATCGTCCTGGCAATCTGGCTCTATCGCAGAATGTAGAATCCCGCGTCTTGCGGCGCGGGACGGAAGGAAGTCCGTATGTCGAAGAATGGGTCTTACGTCGGACAAGCCGTCCAGGCGCTCGTGCTGGGGTCGACTTCGCCGCGCCGGCGGGAACTTGTGCAGCTGCTCGGCCTCCGCATTCCGGTCCGCTTCGAGGCGTCCGACGCGGATGAATCGATACCGCCGGGTCTTGCGCCCGCGGAAGCGGCGCAGCGGCTGGCGCTGAACAAGGCGGCCGGCGTCCGGGATCGGCTGGGCGCGGAGGCGGCGGGAACCGTCATTGTCGGCGCCGATACGATCGTCGTGCTGGACGGCGACATTCTCGGCAAGCCTCGGGACGCCGCGGAGGCGCGCCGGATGCTCGGCATGCTGCAGGGCCGTTCGCACGAGGTCATCACCGGCGTGGCCGTCCTGGACGGAACATCGGGGGAGTCGAAGACCGCCGCCGGCATCACCCGGGTCGTCATGAAGCCGCTTGATGCGGACCGGATTGCGCGGTACGTCGCGACCGGCGAGCCGCTCGACAAAGCCGGCGCTTACGGCATCCAGGGACTGGCCGCCGGATTCGTGGAAAGAATCGAAGGCTGTTACTTCAATGTCGTCGGTCTGCCGCTTTCGCTGCTCGGCGATCTGCTGGCCGAATTCGGTGTGGAGACGATTTGACGTCAAGCTGCGGCCGGCTCGGCATTAGTTGTCGGAGGGTGCAGCCCTAAGGAGGACTTGAATCACATGGACTCGCGTGTCATTCTGCTGCGCGACATCCCCAGGGAAGACCGGCCGAGAGAACGCATGATGATCGATGGGGCGGAAGCGCTGAGCGATGCGGAACTGCTTGCGATATTGCTGAGAACCGGTACGCGCAATGAATCCGCCGTCAATCTCGCCAACCGGATTTTGCGCGAATGCGGGGGCTTAAGGCAGCTGGTCGACATGAGCATCGCCGAACTGACCAACATCCGCGGCGTCGGCCCGGCCAAGGCCGTGCAGCTCAGGGCGGGCATCGAGCTTGGCCGAAGGCTGGCGCGCAGGGCAGCATCCGACCGGCCGGCGATCCGGAAGCCGGAGGACGCGGCGAAGCTGGTCATGGAAGATCTCCGCTCCGAGCTCAAGGAACATTTCGTCTGTCTGTTTCTGAACACGAAGAACCAGGTACTCGCACGCGAGACGCTTTCCGTCGGCACGCTCAACGCGTCGCTTGTCCACCCGCGCGAAGTGTTCCGGGCCGCGATCAAGCGAGGCAGCGCGTCGATCATCTGCCTTCACAATCACCCGAGCGGCGATCCGACCCCGAGTCCCGAGGACATTGCGCTGACCAGGCGCCTGCAAGAGGCGGGGGCGCTGATCGGCATTGACGTGCTGGATCATATCGTCATCGGCGACGGACGGTTCATCAGTTTGAAGGAGCAAGGATACCTGTAATATAATAAGAAGGATTGTCTGACGACAGAAGGGAGCAAGACGATGTTCGGAACGAAAGATCTGGGCATTGACCTGGGAACAGCCAACACTCTGGTCTATGTCCGCGGCAAAGGCATTGTCGTCAGGGAACCTTCCGTGGTCGCCCTGCGTACCGATACGAAGACGATCGAAGCGGTGGGCGAACAGGCGAAACGGATGATCGGCCGGACGCCGGGCAACATCCGGGCGGTCCGGCCGATGAAAGACGGGGTTATCGCCGACTTTGACACCACCGCGACGATGATCAAATATTTCATCCGCCAGGCACAGAAGAAGCGCTCGATCTTCTCGCGCAATCCGAATGTCATGGTCTGTGTGCCTTCGGGCATTACGGCCGTCGAGAAACGCGCGGTCGAAGACGCGACGCGGCAGGCGGGCGCACGCGAAGCCTATACGATCGAGGAGCCGTTCGCAGCGGCGATCGGCGCCGATCTTCCGGTATGGGAGCCGACCGGCAGCATGGTCGTCGACATCGGCGGCGGCACGACCGAAGTCGCGGTCATCTCGCTCGGCGGCATCGTGACGAGCCGCTCGATCCGGGTCGCCGGCGACGAGATGGACGAAGCGATCATCCAGTATATCAAGCGGACCTACAATCTGCTGGTCGGCGAGCGGACGGCGGAACAGCTCAAGCTGGACATCGGCTCGGCGCTGCCGATCGATCACGAGCAGTCGGTCGAGATCCGCGGACGCGATCTCGTCACCGGACTGCCGAAGACGATTCCGATCTCGTCCAATGAAATTACCGAGGCTCTCACGGATACGGTCGGTTCCATCGTCGAGGCGGTGAAAGTGACGCTCGAGCGGTGTCCGCCCGAGCTGTCGGCCGACATCATGGACCGCGGCATCGTGCTTACGGGCGGCGGCGGTATGCTGCGCAATCTGGACAAGCTGCTGGCGCGCGAGACCGGCATGCCGGTCATCGTCGCCGAGAACGCGCTGGATTGCGTGGCGGTCGGAACCGGACGCGCGCTGGAGAATATCCACTTGTTCAAATCCCGCGGCTCGGCGGTGGCGCGTTCCAGCCGTTGACGACGGCCGACCGGACGAGAACCGGATACACGGATGGGGCGGGTGAGCGGACTGTTTCGCATATTTCGCAACAAAAAGCTGTTCGTTCTCTTGATCGTCCTGATTGTGTTCGCCGCGATCATGGGATTCTCGCTCGGACAGCGGGACAAATTGACATGGCCCGAAAATTTTGTCGGCGATACGGTCACCTTTGTGCAGCAATGGTTCTACAAGCCCGCCGGTTATCTGGCGGGCTTGTTTGAAGACATTCGCAAGATGCGCGACATTTACCGGGAGAACGAGGAACTGCGCAGGACCGTCGCACGGTACGCCCGGGACCGGGTGACATACAACCGGATCGAACTGGAGAATGAAAGGCTCAAGGAAGAGCTGGCGTTCAAAGAACGCCAGAAACGGATGTTTGACTATGAATATGTGATTGCGCAGGTCGTGGCCGTCAGCCAGGACCCGCTCAATCCGACGTTCAAAATCAATCTGGGGTCGACCGACGGCATTAAGCCGGACATGGCGGTCATCACGACGGACGGGCTGGTCGGGCTCGTGAGCCGCGTGTTCCCGCTCTATTCGACGGTGATGCCGATCACGCAGCTGGACAGCGAGTCCAGCGGGACGCGGGCCATCTCCGCGACGGTCATGGAGCACAAGGAATCATTCGGCGTTATCGAAGATTATGATGTGCAGCGGGGCATGCTGGTCATGAACCGGATCGCGGAGAACGATCCGCTCTCGGAAAACGACGTGGTGATCACTTCCGGACTCGGCGGCGTCTACCCGTACGGATTGGTCATCGGGACGGTGGAATCGCGGCAAGTGGGCGATTTCGGCCTGACGCATACGGCGTACATCAAGCCGGCCGCCGATTTTGACCGGCTCACCGAAGTGTTCGTCGTCGTGCCCCCGGATACCGAAGGGGCGGCACCATGAACACGAAGCTGGTCATTCCGCTGATGGTGCTGCTGTTCATGCTGGAGACGACCGTCGTGCCGTGGCTCATTCCGGAGTCGATGCACGGTCGGATCGCTCCGCATTTCGTTTTCGTTGCCGCTTTGTATGCCGGCTTGTACGCAGGCCGGCATCAGGCGTTGCTCCTTGGATTTTTTTTCGGCTTGATGCAGGATATCGTATTTTACGGCCACCTGCTCGGCGTCCACACGCTGCTGATGGGCGTTATCGCCTATCTGACGGGTCTCCTGCTTGAAGGCAAGCGCGCTCCGATGCTGGCGGCGCTCGCCGTCATCGGGCTGGGCTGCTTCCTGTACGATGCGGCCGCATACGGCATCTACCGCATATTCCGTGTCACGCACAAAACGTTCGAATTCGTCCTGCTGCACTCCATCGCGCCGAGTCTGTTCCTGCAGATCGGATTTGCGCTCGCGGTGTACGTGCCCGCCCGCCGGCTTTTCGAAGCGAGGGCGAAGAAAAATGCGGATGAAGAAGAATAACGTCCGCCAGGCAGGATTTCGGGCTGTCGAAACCGAATCGTTTAAGGCAGCCCCTTTGGGGGAGGGAACGGCTTGACCGGCAAGCAACGAATCGTGATCAAAGGCGTGAAGGACGGCCTGGTGTTCCTGCTCGACGACCGCTGCAGGATGGACGAACTGCTGGCCGAGCTGAACGACAAGCTGGAACGGTCCCATCACAAGCTGCTTACGGGGCCGCTGGTGCACGTGAAGCTCAAGCTCGGCAGCCGGCGCATTTCGGAAGCGGACAAAGAGCGCCTGGTTGACGCCATCAGGCAACGGGGCAATCTGATCGTGCAATCGATTGAATCGGATCCCGACCCTGCCGAACAACCGGCCGGCGCCGGCAACCTGCACGTCATGACCGGCGTTATCCGTTCGGGTCAGACGGTCGAACGGGACGGACATCTGCTGCTGCTCGGCGATGTCAACCCGGGCGGGTCGGTAAGCTGTACGGGCGACATTTTCATCATGGGCGCGCTTCGGGGAATGGCGCACGCGGGCTGCCGGGGCAATACGGATGCCGTTATTGCAGCTTCCCTGATGCGGCCGACCCAGCTTCGCATTGCGGACTGCATCAGCCGGCCGCCGGAGGAATGGATGACGGATGACGCCCAGATGGAATTCGCATACCTGGAGGATGGCCGGATGAGGATCGACAAGATTTCCCGGCTGAGCCGCTTCCGTCAAGATCCGATCGTGTTCAAAGGAGTGTAAGGCATGGGAGAAGCGATAGTCGTAACTTCGGGGAAGGGCGGCGTCGGCAAAACGACGACATCGGCGAATCTGGGCACCGCGCTTGCGCTGCAGGGCAAGAAAGTGTGCATGGTGGACACGGACATCGGGCTGCGCAACCTCGATGTCGTGATGGGACTCGAGAACCGTATCATTTATGATATCATCGATGTCGCGGAGGGCAGGTGCCGGCTCGCGCAGGCGCTGGTCAAGGACAAGCGCTTCGACGAGCTGTACATGCTGCCGGCTGCCCAGACGAAAGACAAGCACGACATCTCGCCGGATCAGGTGAAGCAGATCATAGGTGACCTGAAGCGGGATTTCGACTATATCATCATCGACTGTCCGGCCGGCATCGAGCAAGGATTCCGCAATGCGGTGGCCGGCGCGGATGCCGCGATCATCGTGACGACGCCGGAGAACGCGGCCGTGCGCGACGCCGACAGGGTGATCGGGCTGCTTGAACAACACCGCATTCCGGCGCGGCTCATCATCAACCGCATCCGCGCGAACATGGTGAAATCCGGCGAGATGCTGGATGTCGACGAGATCGTCCAGGTGCTCGCCGTCGATCTGCTCGGCATCGTGCCGGATGACGAGAAAGTCATCAAGGCGGCGAACTCCGGCGAACCGACCGTCATGGACCCTTCGTCCCGCGCCGCGATCGCCTATCGCAACATTGCGCGCCGCGTGCTCGGGGAGAAGGTGCCGCTCATGCAGCTGGACGACAAGACCGGGATGATGCAGCGATTCCGCAAGTTTTTCGGAATAGGATGAGAGCCGTGTGCTGAACAAGCTGAAGCGAATCGACCTTGGCATCATGCTCATATTGGGGCTGCTCATGGTCATCAGCGTCCTGGTTGTCCGGAGCGCGACATACGGCAACCCGATGTATCCCAATTATGACCTGAAGCAGCTCATTTTCTTTCTGGCCGGATTTGCCGTTGCGGTCTTCGCAACGCTGTTCGACTACCGGTTTTTCCTGAAATACTGGTATGTGCTCTACGGCTTCGGCGTTCTGCTGCTGGTGCTCGTCTATTTCTTCGGCGTAGAGATCAACGGCGCTCGGAGCTGGTTCAAGCTGGCGGACGGATTGCTGTTCCAGCCGGCCGAATTCATGAAAATCCTGCTGATCATGACGGTGGCGAGCATTCTCGCCCGCCGGGAAGGCGATCCGCTCTCGTTCAAGTCCGATCTTCTGCCGATCGCCGCGATCTCGCTGATTCCGTTCGGGCTCGTCATGATTCAGCCGGACCTGGGCAACGCGATCATCTACATCGTCATCTTGCTCGGCATGCTCTGGATCGGCCGGGTCAAATATTGGCATGTGCTGATCGGCATCGCCCTGATGGTCGGCAGCCTCGTCCTGTTCGTGATGATGTTCAACACGTACAACGAGGAGATCAAGGATTTCCTGACCGACAAAGGGAAGCATCACTGGTACGAGCGCATCAATACGTTCATCAATCCGGAGACGGCATCGGACGACGCGAAGCACCAGTCGGAGAAATCGCTCGTCGCGATCGGCTCGGGCGGGCTCACCGGGGACGGGTACATGAAGGGCGACATGAAGAACCGGCGGTTCATTCCGTACCCGTATTCGGACTCGATCTTCGTCGTCATCGGCGAGGAGTTCGGGTTTCAGGGGGCCGCGCTGCTGCTGCTCCTGTACTTCCTGCTGATCTACCGCATGATCATGATCGCGTTCCAGTGCACCGATCTGAAAGGTTCATACATCATCGTCGGGATCGTCTCGATGTTCGTGTTCCAGATCTTCCAGAACATCGGCATGATGATCGGCCTGATGCCGATCACCGGCATCACGCTGCCGTTCATCAGTTACGGCGGCACGTCGCTGCTCATCAACATGGTCTGCATCGGTCTGGTTTTCAGCATCCGGGCGCATCAGCCGGATCCCGAACGGACATGACAAAAAAGGGCTGTTTCCCCCAAGCCGCTGGCGGCCGGGCCGGAAACAGCCCTTCGCGCGTTCAGGCCAGCAGACGAAGCGTGATCACGCCGCCGATGGTTAGCAAGATGCCGGCCGTCTCGCGCGGCGTGAACCGCTCGCGCACGACGATGCGGGTGTAGAGCAGGATGAGCAGCACGTTCAGGGCGACGATCGCCGAGACCAGTCCGGTAATGCCGGTCTCGAACGCCATGACGATCAGGATCATGCCGACGACGTTTGTCAGGCCGACCAGCATGCCGACGCCGAACGTGCGCCGTTCCGTCCACGCGCCGCCGGGCTGCTCCTCCGCCGCATGCCGCTTCCCGGAACGGCGGGACAGAAGGAACAGCACGGTGCCCGTGCCGAACATGCAAGCGAGCACCGGGTACAGGTCGGCGCCAAGCATCGTCGACCATTTGCTGGACAAGTCGTTGAAGCCGAAAAACAGCATCGTCACGAGCCCCCATTTCGCGCTGTTCCAATGGGCGAGCGTGAAGTCCCGCGCATACCGGATCAGCACGACGCCGGCGACGATCAGCAGAAACGCCGATGACTGTCCGAAGTTCAGCCGCTCGCCCCAGAGCAGCCACGCGACGAGCACCACAACGACCGGAGGCAGCGCGGACAGGACGGCGACGATCGACGGCTTCCCGGCGGCAAACCCCCGGTACATGGCCATGTTCGCCACATACGAGCACACCCCCATCTGGATGCCGACGGCCGTTTCGATCTCCCATGCCTGCCCGCTCAGGAAGGCAAGCGTGAGGGAGATCAGAAATCCGGTAAAGAAAACGCCTGACAGCAGGACGTTCCGGTCAAGCGGAAGCGGCGAGAGCCGCTGGTACAAAATGCCGCGCAGACCGAATGCCACGGCGGAACAAGCCGCATAGACAAGCCACATTTCCGAACAGTCCTCCTCGACCGCGAGCGGCCGCAAGCCGCGATGTTCAATCACACCTTACTATATCACCGGTCCGAACGGCTGTCTGCCGTATTTTCAAAGACGGCATATTCGCTTGCTCCCGCTCATAACGTGGTAGTGAACAAGCCTGCCGGGCATCGGAACCGGCCGGATGATGCGCATCGGGGAGGAATCGTCATGGCAAGGGTCAGCGGCGTCAAGCGTCGAAGAGCGGAACGGATACGCGCCATTCTGGAAGCGAATCAAAGCGAAACGGATGCGGACGGCATCCGGCCAGCATCGGTGAAACCGGACGGCATTCCCGTGACCGGGGGCGTCACAGGCGACCGCGTCTCCGTGCCCGGGAGCGTCTCCGGCGGCCGCGCCTCGGCGCCGCGTCCGGCGGCTCTGCCGCAAGACCGCGCGGAACGCGATCCGGAGACGGAATGGAAGCAGCGCTCCCGCGAATGGCTGGCTGCGTCGGGCCGTGACCGCGCACCCGGTCTGTTCGGCGGGGAGGAACCGCGGCAACGCGGCGGAATGATTCGCAGCCTGCTGGTAAGATTGGCCGTCTCGGGGGTGCTCTTCGCAGCGGTATGGGGACTGTTCCAGCTGGACGAGCCCTGGGCTTCGGCGCCGCAGCGGCTGATCGCGCAGGCGTTGACGGAGGATATGGACACGCGGGCCGCGGCGGAATGGTACCAGAGAACGTTCGCCGGATCGCCTGCCTTTATCCCCATTTTCGGGCAGGAGGAAGAGCGGACGGATGGCGGTCCCGGCCTTCCCGTCGTCGCGCCCGTGGCGTCGGGCGAGGTTGTCCGCTCATTCGCGGAGACGCTTGCCGGCATCGAGATCGCGGGCGAGCCCGGATCGGTTGTGACAGCGGCGGAAACCGGCCGGGTGACCCATGTGACAGGCGGCGAGAACGAAGGCTACAGCGTCGTCATCCGGCACGCCGGCAAACGGATGACCGTCTACGGCCGGATGAAATCGGTCTTCGTCGCGCCGGACGACTGGGTGGAAGCGGGCGACCGGATCGGCGTGCTGCCGGAGACGGAGGACGGTTCGCGGAGTCTGCTCTACTTCGCCGTGCGGGTCGACGGCAAATATGTCGACCCCGCGGACGTGGTTCCGCTTGATTAGGTGCTTCGGCATCCGGTGGACCTTCCATCCGCTGTTTGTCTTCGTCATGCTCGCCTCCGCGGCCACCGGATACGTCAGAGAACTGGCCGTCCTGTTCACGATCGTCATCGTCCACGAACTCGGCCACGTGATGGCGATGCGGGCCTTCGGCTGGCGCGTCCGGGAGATCCGCCTTCTCCCGTTCGGGGGAGCGGCCGAGACGGAGGAAGCGGGCTCCGTCCCCGCGGCGGAGGAAGCGGTCGTGGCGGCCGCCGGTCCGCTCCAGAATGTCTGGATGGGAACGGCGGCGCTGCTCTGCGCCCGGATCGAAGGCATCGATCCCGGATGGGCGATGTACATCGCGCATGCGAATGCGATTATTGCATTGTTCAATCTGCTGCCGATTCAGCCGCTCGACGGCGGCCGGCTGCTGTCGGCATGGATGACCGCCACAATGCCCTACCAGTCCGCGCTGAAATGGAGCGTGCGGATCGGACTTGCGCTCAGCCTGGCGATGGTTGCCGCGGCGTGCATTCCGCTGTTCGGCGGCGTGCAGCTCAACTTGCTGCTGGTCGGATTGTTCCTGCTTGCTTCGAATTGGCGGATGCTGCGGGATCTTCCCTTCCTGTTCATGCGCTTTCTGGTCAGGCGCGAAGCGGACTCGGCCAGAGCCAGAACGAAGGGGACGCTTGTGCTGCCGATCGTCGTGCAGCCGGCCTGCCGGGTGGGGGACATCCTGCGCCTTTTTCGCAAGGGGCGGTATCATCTCGTCTATGTTTTGGGCGAAGGCGGACGCATCGAGGGCGTAGTGCCGGAGGAGCGTGTGATCGGGACTTATTTCCGTTCCGGCGGACAAAACCGTGCAGTTTCCGAGCTTTTCGGGTAAAATGGACGGCAGGATGCTAACATTCACGCTCCGGGCAGGTGAAGATGCGGATGAAGGAGATCCTGGTCCACGTCGGCCGCCAGACGATCGAGACGGCGGTCATGGCGGACGGCCGGCTGATCGAATACGACATCGAGGAAGCCGCGGGAGGCAAGCTGGCCGGGAACCTGTACCTCGGCCGGGTCGAGAACGTTCTTCCCGGCATGCAGGCGGCTTTTGTCAATATCGGCCTGGCCCGGAACGCTTTTCTGTATATCGACGACGTGCTGCATCCGCATCTGGAGCGTCAGCCGAAGAAGAAGCCGTCCATTGCGGAGCTGCTCCGGCCGGGCCAGGAGCTGATCGTCCAGATCGCGAAGGAGCCGCACGGCGGCAAGGGCGCCCGCGTGACGACGCATTACACGCTGCCGGGACGGTATCTGGTCTATATGCCCCATGCGGACTACGTCGCCGTGTCCAAGAAGGTGGCCGACGACCGGGAGCGGGACAGGCTCAAGGAAGCCGGCGAGCTCATCCGCCAGGGCGAAGAAGGCATCATTCTGCGGACGGCGGCCGAAGGGGAATCCTGCGAACGGCTGCGCGAAGACGTCGAGTTTCTGCGCGAACTCTGGCGGGAGATTGAAGCGAAGGCGGCGGGAGCCGCCGCGCCCTGCGAACTGCACCGCGATGCCGGCCTGATGTACCGGCTTGTCCGCGACACGCTGGACGCCGGAACGAACCGCATCTGGATCGACAACGCGGCCGCGCACGAGGAATTGCGGGCGCTGATCGGGAGCATGGCGCCCTCGAAGCTGGATTGCGTCAGTCTGTACGATTCGCGGGAGAAAGGATTGTTCGAGCAGCACGGCGTGCGGGCTCAGCTGGAGCAGGCCTATGGAAGGGAAATCCGGCTCCCGAGCGGCGGGTCGCTCGTGTGGGACCAGACGGAGGCGCTCACGGTCATCGACGTGAATACCGGGCGCTACGTCGGCACGACGGATCTGGAAGAGACGGTGTTTGCGACGAATATCGAGGCGGCCGAAGAGATCGCCAGGCTGCTCAGACTGCGCGATACCGGCGGCATCATTCTGATCGATTTCATCGACATGGGGGATGAACGGCACCGGACGCAGGTCGCGGAGCGGCTCGAAATGCTGGCGCGGCAGGACCGGACGGCCTGTCACGTGCTCGGTTGGACCCGGCTCGGGCTGATGGAAATGACGCGCAAGAAGGTGCGCCGGGACGCGACGCTCCGGTTGTATGAGCCTTGCGCCGCGTGCGGCGGCCGGGGCGTGGTCTACGCCGGCGCCGGTCGCATGCGGGACGGCGGCTGACGGACGTCAAAGTCCCGGATGACGGATAAGTGAAGCGATTGAAATCGGCGGAAATGGCGAGAATAAGCGAAGCATTTTCTTCTGTTTCGGAGGGTTTGCCCCGACTTTCCGGATTGGAGGAAAAATCTTCGCTTGTTTGCTTCGGTCACGGTCTGGCCGCAGCACGGTCGACATCGCCGCCGGCCGTCTGCACCGCCGGGCAATTACATCCCTGTTGAACTGCGGCCGAAAGTATGCTAGAATCACTTCATGTGTGTCCTTCCTGCGACACACCGGCTACAACCGCTCGGAACGGGCTGGCAAGCGCGCCCGCGGATGCGGACGCCGCCTGGTTCAGGCGAGTCTTAGATCAGGGAGGTGCAGGAAATCCATGTACGCGATCATCGAAACTGGCGGCAAGCAATACAAGGTGCAAGAAGGCGACGTCATCTACGTTGAGAAGCTGGACGCGAATGAAGGCGACAGCATCACGTTCGACCGCGTTCTCGCCGTATCCAAGGATGGCGGTTTCGTAACGGGCACGCCCGTCGTCGCCGGCGCCAAGGTGACGGGAACCGTCGAGAAGCACGGCAAGGGACGCAAGATCATCGTCTTCAAGTACAAGCCGAAGAAGAACTACCGCCGCAAGCAAGGCCATCGCCAGCCGTACACGAAAGTGACGATCGGCAAGATCGAGGCGTAAGACCAAAGCCATGATTACGATCACGATCGTCCGGAGACCGTCCGACCGGCGGATTGTCTCGTTCGCGGCCGAAGGCCACGCGAACTACGCGAAACGCGGCGAGGATATCGTGTGCGCCGGCGTGTCCGCCGTGACGGTCGGCACCGTCAACGCCATCGAGACGCTGACGGGAATCCGGCTTCCGTATTCGATGCGGAACGGATGGCTTCAATCGGCGATCCCGGAGACGGGAACGCCAGCCGCTGACGACAAGGTTCAGCTTCTGCTCGAATCCATGGTCGTCATGCTGGATACGATTCAACAATCATACGGCAAATATGTCGTTGTTCGGGAAACCTGTGAAGAAGGAGGGAAACAACATGATTAGACTCGATCTTCAGCTGTTCGCCTCCAAGAAGGGCGTAGGCTCGACGAAGAACGGCCGCGACAGCGAATCGAAACGACTCGGCGTGAAGCGTGCCGACGGCCAAACGGTCAAAGCCGGCAACATCCTGGTGCGTCAGCGCGGCACGAAAATCCACCCGGGCCGCAACGTAGGCATCGGCAAGGACGACACGCTGTACGCCAAAATCGAAGGCGTCGTGAAGTTCGAACGCTGGGGCCGCGATCGGAAGAGAGTCAGCGTATATCCGGTGGAAGTTGCGCCTGTGGCGGCGGCAGCAGAGTAATGTACAATCCCGGTCTGGCGACAGGCCGGGATTTTTGTTAACGGGAAGAAGAACTTGCATTTGAACGGTTTACCGCAAAACGGATGCGTCGGCAGGACGAGGCGGCGCGGGACGTTTTGCTTGAAAGACTTGAAAGATAAGAACGTATAAGTATCGGGCTTATACCGGCTTATCTTTCGACGCAATCGGACATGCCGCTGGGATAAGGCGGCATGAACCGTTTTACTTGTGCCGGGAGAGAGGACGGTCACATGAATCGCTATCGCATGGCGAAGATTTACGGCGCGGCATCCGTCGTGCTGCCCGCGGCTGCCGTATGGATCTGGCGGACGGAATGGTGGGCGCATCTCGTATTCATCCTGTGGGTTGCCGCGGCTGCGCTGTTCTGGGTGCTGATCGACCGGAAAGAACGGGAGACGGGTCATGAGCGGATGATGCGGACGCTGCAGTGGACGGCCATCCGCACGCTCAATCATCACCGCCACGATTGGATGAATGACTTGCAAGTCTTGTACGGCTACATCCGGATGAACAAACCGGATAAGACCGTGGAATGCGTGGAGAAAATAAGACAGCGCATGCAAGAGGAAAGCCGGATCGCCAAGCTCGGGGTTCCTTCTCTCATCCTGTACGCGCAGTCGTTCAGGACGGCGCCCGGTCCGATCACGCTGCATCTTGAGCTTCCGGATGAACTCAACCTGGCCGAACTGCCGTTTGATGCGGAGGCCGCGAGCGCCGCGCTGATCGATGTCATCAACGTTTACCGTTACGGCGCGAAACCCGGTGCGGAAGAGCCGGCGCAGCTCACCGTGCGGCTGGACCGGGAAGAAGCGGCCCTTAAGGCCGTGCTGAAGTTCGACGGCGAGTTCATCCAGACGAAAGATGCGCACGACAGGATTCGCCAGCGGCTGAAGCGATCGCCATTCCGTGCGGAACGGCTTGAGCCGGAGCTGACGGAAGTGATGCTGGCCGCCGATCTCGGGAGCTGAAAACGGAGGAAGACATGTTTGTCGACAAAGCGAAAATCTATGTAAAAGGCGGCGACGGCGGCGACGGCATCATCTCGTTCCGGCGCGAACTGCATGTGCCGGACGGCGGTCCGGCCGGCGGCGACGGCGGCAAAGGCGGAGACGTCATCTTCCGCGTGGACGAAGGGCTGCGCACGCTGGTCGATTTCCGCTATCAGAAACATTTCAAGGCCGCGCGCGGCGAGAAGGGCAAGCCCAAGGGCATGCACGGCGCCAATGCCGAGCCGCTGATCGTCCGCGTGCCGCCAGGAACGGTCATCGTAGATGATGATACGGGGGAGATCATTGCGGACCTCACCCGCCACGGCCAGGAAGTGGTCGTCGCCCGCGGCGGCCGCGGCGGCCGCGGCAACATCCGCTTCGCCACGCCGCGAAATCCCGCGCCGTACATTGCGGAGAAAGGCGAGGAAGGCGAGGAGCGGTGGGTTGTCCTCGAGCTCAAGGTAATGGCCGACGTCGGTCTGGTCGGCTATCCGAGCGTGGGCAAGTCGACGCTGCTGTCCGTCGTGTCGGCGGCGAAACCGAAGATCGGCGCTTATCACTTCACCACCCTGACGCCGAATCTCGGCGTCGTGTCAGTCGAGGAAGGGCGGAGTTTCGTCCTGGCCGACTTGCCGGGGTTGATCGAGGGGGCCGCCGAAGGCGTCGGCCTCGGACATGAGTTTCTGCGCCACGTCGAGCGGACGCGGGTCATTATCCACGTCGTCGACATCTCCGCCTCGGAAGGCCGCGATCCGTACGAGGACTGGAAGACGATCAACGCGGAGCTTGCGAAGTACAACGAGAAGCTGGCGCAGCGGCCGCAGATTATCGCGGCGAACAAGATGGACGTGCCGGGAGCGGAGGAGAACCTCGCCTCGTTCCGGGAGCGGATTGAAGCGGAACTGGGCGAGAACGCACCGGAGATCGTGCCGATTTCATCCCTGACGAAGCAGGGCGTGCGGGAACTGATGTTCAAAGCGGCGGAGCTGCTGGACAGCGTGCCGGAGACGGTGTCCGCCCAGGAGCTGAAGGAGACGGCGGACCGCGTCGTATACAAGTTCGAAGAGAAGGATGACGACGCGTTTGCGGTGCGCCGCGAGGATGACGGCACGTATGTCGTCGAAGGCGCCCGGATCGAACGGTACGTCAAGCGGATGAATATGAATTCCTACGATGCCGTCATGCGGTTCGGGCGCGTCATGCGCAACATGGGCGTGGACGCTGCGCTGCGCAAAGCCGGCTGCCAGGACGGCGATACGGTTCGGATCGGCGACTTTGTGTTCGAATTCTTCGAAGGCGCCGATTATGTCGAAGAATGAAGGAGCCGCCCGGCGGCTCTTTTTCTTTGGCAAAGTCCCGCTTCATGCATGGAGCCCCCGCCCCGCAGGATGTGCTGTCTTATTTTTCGCGGAAAACAGTCAAATCTCACTTGCGGGCGGCGTACCGATCCTGTATAATGTCCGCTATAGGTGAACATTTGTCTTCGCAGGGAGGACGTTTCATGGCGGAACGTTATTTTGTCGTTCGGGAGGATCTCCTGCCGGAGGCGATCGTCAAGACGTTCCGGGTGCTCGACATGCTGAAACGCGGCGAGGCGGAGACCGTTCACGAGGCGGTGGAGCGGGTCGGCCTGTCGCGCAGCGCGTTCTACAAATACAAGGACGGGGTTTATGCGCTCGACCAGATCGAGCGGGAGCGGATCGTCACGATTTCCATGGATCTGGAGCACCGTGCGGGCATTTTGTCGAAAGTGCTCGCTTACGTGGCGGAGTGCGAAGGCAACGTGCTGACCATTCACCAGAGCATCCCGCTGCAGGGACTGGCCAATGTCGTTATTTCCGTCGATATATCCGGCTTGTCCGCGCCGCTTCCGGTGCTGATCGACGGCATACGGAAGCAGGACGGCGTCCGGCGGGCGGCCGTCGCGGGACAGGGTTGACAAGAGAGATCATGGCAGTGGAGGAGAGACGTATGAAACCGGTAAAAGTGGGGCTGCTCGGACTCGGTACCGTCGGAACGGGCGTGGTGCGCATCGTCGAAGGCCACCGCGAAGACCTGATCGGCCAGGTCGGTTCGCCGATCGAAATCGCGCGGATTGCCGTCAGACAGCTCGACAAGCCGCGCGCCGTCGCGATCGAATCGGCGAAACTGACGGACGATCCGTGGGAAGTCGTGCGCGACCCCGAGATCGACGTCGTAGTGGAAGTGATGGGCGGCGTCGAGCCGACGAAGGCCTACATTCTCGAAGCGCTGAAGCTCGGCAAACACGTCGTCACCGCGAACAAGGACCTGATGGCGCTCTGCGGCTCCGAGATTCTGTCCACGGCGCGCGAGCACGGATGCGACGTCATGTATGAAGCGAGCGTCGCCGGCGGCATCCCGATCATCCGGACGCTGATCGAAGGGTTCTCGTCGGATCGGATCGACCGGATCATGGGGATCGTGAACGGCACGACCAACTACATTCTGACGAAGATGAGCCAGGAGGGGGCTTCCTACGAAGAGGTGCTCAAGGAAGCCCAGCAGCTCGGCTACGCCGAAGCCGACCCGACCTCGGATGTCGAAGGTCTCGACGCGGCGCGCAAGATGACGATCCTGGCGACGATCGGATTCCGGATGAACGTGGAGCTTTCGGACGTCGAGGTGCAAGGCATTTCGAAGGTGACGAAGGAAGACATCGCCTGCGCGAAGAAGCTCGGTTACGAGCTCAAGCTGATCGGCATCGCCGACCGGCAGGACGACCGGATCAGCGTCAGCGTGCAGCCGACGATGGTGAAGCGCGATCATCCGCTCGCGTCGGTCAGCGGTGTCTTCAACGCCGTCTTCGTGCGCGGCGAGGCGGTCGGCGAGACGATGTTCTACGGCGCCGGCGCGGGCGAGCTGCCGACGGCGACTTCGGTCGTGGCCGATCTGGTGGCCGTCGCGAAGAACCTGAAGCTCGGCGTGAACGGCAAGCAGTCCGCGGCCGTCTTCAAGGAGAAAATTTTGAAGTCCGAAGCGGAAGTGGCGTATAAAAATTTCCTGCTGCTCCGCGTCCAGGACCGCGCCGGCGTGCTTGCGCAGATCACGCAGGTGTTCGCCGAACACGAGGTCAGCCTGGAGTCGCTTCTGCAGCAGCCGACCGCCTCGGATCAGACGGCGGATCTCGTCATCATCACGCACGATGCCAGCCGGGCCGCCATGAGGCGCGTCCTGCAGGCGTTCGAATCGCTGGATGTCATCAAGCAGATCAAGAGCGTCTATCGGGTTGAAGGATAAAACTTGCAGCCCGAGTCAGGTCAATCCCATTTGCGCGAGAGGAGTCCATCATCCTGTTATGCTAGGTCAAGACAACCCGCACATGCCGGGCGGGAACTGCCCGTCGGAATCAGTCGGCGCTTCTGCAGCAGGTGAGCGATGATGCGCCGCGTACTGGCGAAGGTGCCGGCCAGCACCGCCAATCTCGGCCCCGGGTTCGACGCGCTCGGCATGGCGCTGTCGCTCTATTCCTGGATCGAAATGGCGGAGGCCGATGACGGCAAGGCCCGCCTCGAATTGTTCGGCAAGGAGCTCGCCGGCCTTCCCGCCGGCCGTGACAATCTGATCTACAAGGCAGCGCAGCTTGTGTACGCCGAAGCCGGCGTGCCGATGCCGGAACTGCATATCGCGGCATACACCGACATCCCGCTGGCGCGCGGCCTCGGCAGCAGCGCGGCCGCCATCGTCGGCGGTCTTGCGGCGGCAAACGCGCTGATCGGCTCGCCGCTGCCCAAGACCCGGCTGCTGGAAATCGCATCGGATCTGGAAGGGCATCCCGACAACGTCGGCGCCAGCCTGTTTGGCGGCATCGTGGCCGCATCCTGGGATGGCAGCCGGGCGGAGCATGTCCGGCTCGATCCGCCGCCGAATCTCGAAGTGCTCGTCGCGATTCCGTCGTTCCGTCTGCCGACCGAACGCGCGAGACACGCGCTGCCCGAGTCGTACAGCCGCGGCGACGCCGTGTTCAACGTCGGCCGCAGCTCGCTGCTCGTGGCGGCGCTGGCCTCCGGCCAGCTCGATCTGCTGGGGTTCGCCATGCAGGATAAGCTGCATCAGCCGTACCGGGCCGCGCTCATCCCCGGCATGTCGAAGATTCTGGCCGAAGCGCCCGAGCACGGCGCGCTCGGCGCGGCGCTCAGCGGCGCGGGACCGACGATGCTCGCGTTCGTCGACAGCGAGAGCACGCGCAAGGCGGAACTGGAGCGCTTCCTGCTCCGGACGTTTGCCGAAGAGAACATTGCGGCGGAGACGCTGTGGCTGAAGCCGGCGCCCGCCGGACCGGAAATCGTCGAATCCGGCGCGGACGCCATCCGGGTACCGCTCTTCGAACGGATCAAAGGAGAAGTACGCGCATGATCAAGGTTGCATTGCTCCCCGCGGGATCCACGTCGGACGAAGCCGCGCGGCATTTGTTTGGCGACACCCCCGTCGAATATCGCTATTATAGTGTGATCGCGGACGTCTTTCTCTCGACCGTGTCCGGCGAGACCGATTACAGCGTCATTCCGATCGAGAACACGATCGAAGGATCGGTAAGCCTTCATGCGGACTGGCTTGTCCACGAGGTCGATCTGCCGATCCAGGCGGAATGGGTTTATCCGTCCATCCAGAACCTGATCGGCCGCCTGGCCGAGACGGCCGGACCGGACGGCAGCCCGGATTTCTCGAAGATCACAAAGGTGTTCAGCCATCCGGTGGCGATGGCGCAGTGCATGAGGTTTCTGAGGGAATATCTGCCGCATGCCGAACGCGAGACCGTCGGCTCGACGACGGAAGGCATCCGGATCGTGAAGGAGAATCCGGGCAACGGCTGGGCCGCGATCGGCACGTTGGGCGGCGCCCGGCTGCACGGTCTGGACGTGCTGCGCGCGCAAGTGACGGATCACAACAACAATTACACCCGCTTTCTGCTCGTCGGCCGCGAGCCGTTCACGCTGCGCCGTTCGGACAAGGCGAAGACAAGCATATTGGTCACGCTGCCGGAAGATTACCCGGGCGCGCTGCATCAGGTGCTGTCCGCGTTCGCTTGGCGGCGGATCAATCTGTCGCGCATCGAGTCGCGTCCGACGAAGAAGAAACTCGGCAGCTACTACTTCTTCATTGATTTGGAGATGTCGCTCGAAACGGTTCTGCTGCCTGCGGCCATTGCCGAGATCGAGGCGATCGGCTGCCAGGTTCGCATATTGGGCAGCTATCCCAGCTTCGCATGGGAGACGTAACCCGGAACTAAGCAACGAACTCTCAATGGAGGTGCAACGCACGCATGGCACAGCAGTGGATTTACCTGAACGGCGACTTCGTCGCGAAAGAGGATGCCAAGATTTCGGTCTACGATCACGGTTTCCTGTACGGCGACGGCATTTTCGAGGGGATCCGCATCTATGACGGCAACATCTTCCGGCTCAAGGAACACCTCGACAGGCTGTATGATTCGGCCAAATCCATCCAGCTCGACATTCCGTTGACCTACGAAGAAATGCAGGAAGCGGTCGTGGAGACGGTGCGGCGCAACGAGCTCCGGAACGGTTATATCCGGCTCGTCGTCTCGCGCGGTCCCGGCGACCTGGGGCTCGATCCGCGCCGCTGTCCGAAGGCTTTCGTTATCATCATCGTCGAACAACTCGCGATCTATCCGGAAGAAGCGTACCGCAACGGGCTCGTGTCGATCTCCGTCTCGCCGCGGCGCAACATCCCGGACGCGCTCAACCCGAAGATCAAGTCGCTCAACTATCTGAACAACATCCTCGTGAAGCTCCAGGCGAATCTGGCGGGTGTCGGCGAAGCCATCATGCTGAACGCGCAAGGATATGTCGCCGAAGGTTCGAGCGACAACATCTTCATCGTGAAGAAAGGCGTCGTCTATACGCCGCCGTGCTGGGTCGGCGCGCTTGAAGGCATTACGCGCGGCGCGATCATCGAGCTGTGCGGCAAGCTCGGCTACCCGCTGCGGGAAGAGCCGTTCACGCTGCACGACGTCTATACGGCCGACGAAGTGTTCTTCACCGGCACCGCGGCGGAAGTCATCGCCGTGCGCGAGGTCGACGGCCGCACGATCGGCGCCGGCAAGGCGGGCCCGATCACGACGCATCTGCTCGAAGAATTCCGCAAAATCGTCACGGTGGACGGCGTTCAGGTTTACAAGTGAAGCTTCAGATTGGCGGTCTGCTCCGTCGGTTCCGGCTATTGGCCGGACAGGCGGGGCAGATTTTTTTTGCCGGCAACGGGGACACCCGCCCAGCGGATGCATAGGATGTTAACGACAGGCAGCGGGGGCGCCTGCCCATCAGCCGCTGAGCATGAAGAACGTGACAGGAGGTCATACGGTTCGTGAAGATCTATACGGTCAAAAAAGGCGACACGTTGTCCGGTATTGCGGCCAAACACGGCGTCACGGTCCAGGATCTGCTGCAATACAACCCCGGCATCCAAAATCCGGACGTCATCGACGTCGGCATGAAAATCAAGATTCCGGCGAAGAAAACCTACGCTCCCGCCGGCGAATGGATGCACAAACACACGGTGGTCCAGGGCGATACGCTTTGGAAGCTGTCGAAGGCTTGGGGCGTGCCGCTCGCGGATTTGATCAAAGCGAATCCCCAGCTCAAGAACCCGAACGTCCTGATGACCGGGGAGATCGTCTATATCCCGAAACCCGGCGGCCACGCGGCGGACGGCGGCCATTCGCATGAATATCCGCAGGAGCTGCACCATATTGGCGCGGAAGGTCCGATCCCGGGCAAAGCGTTCACCGGCGTCATCCCCGGCAAAAAGCCGACAGCGCCGATCGAGCAGCCGAAACCGATCGATCTGTCGAAGCTTCAGCCGGCCGCCGAGGTCAAGACGGAACCGCCGAAACCGATCGAGCATCAGAAGAAGGTCGAGTATCCGAAGGAGGCCGAGTATCCGAAGAAGGTCGATTATCCGAAAGAAGCTGATTATCCGAAGGCCGAGTATCCGAAGGAGGGCCATTATCCGAAGCAGGTCGATTGGACGAATCTGCCGAAACCGGTCCCGCTGCCGATGCCGGAGCCGATCCATCAACCGATGAAGCCGTATTGTCCCGAGCCGCACCATGCGATGTATCCTGAGCACCATGCGGCTTACCCGCCCCACGGCGCAGACTTCCCGGACAAGGCGAAGCATCCGTTCCATCAAATCCCGATGCCCGCGCTTGAGGCGTTCGCACCCGGGGCAGTTGCCGGAACGGGTTATCCGCCTTACGGCATGGCGGGTCAGCAGGATGTTCCGGGCTACGGAATGGGCTACGGCGCGCCGTATCCGGGCATGGCGGCCGCCGGTACGGACTGGCCGACGGCCGGCGCGCCCTGGGGCGCGGATCCGGCCTGGTCAGGCCACGGCTACGAGTGGCCGGTGCATGCCGCAGTCCATGTTCAGCCGGGGTGGCCCGGCGTGACGGCCCACGCTCATGTGGGCGGCGTCCCGTACGGCATGCACGGGCACGGCATGGCGGCGCCGGATTGGCCCTGCCCGCCGGCCTGGCCCATGCCGTATCCGCACGGCATCGGCGATATGCCGTATGCGGACTACCGCGGAGAGGCAGCGCCCGAAGATCCCGGCCAGGACGACGGCATAGCCGAAACCGCGGAGACGTCCGCCGCGCGCAAGGCGAAACCGGCGGAGCGCAAAGCGAAGAAAGCGTCCGTCCGTTCCGTCTCCGGCCGCACACAGCGCCGGCCGAAGCAGCAGGCCGCGAAGAAACGCTCGGGTCTGCCGTGGATCAATGACAGATAGAGCGGCGCACCGCCGGATGCATCATGTGTTGACGGTCGGTCGGGATGATGTCCCGGCCGGCCTTTTGTTTTCGGGGCCCGGTCTATTCTGTTCCGATTTCAGGAACGGCTGTCGGTTTATGCGCACCGCGGGCGGGCGGAATAATCGCGACCAGGGTAGGGACAATAAGACAAAGTATGTTTGGGGAGGTTTCGCGGATGGGATTCAGCCTGTGGAAAGAGCTTCGCAGACGGCTGAGGCGCGGCATGCGGCCGGGCGGACTCCGGCTGGCTGTCTGGCTGGCCGCGGCCGTCTGCGCCGTGATGATCGCCGTCCCTGATGCCGCCTCGGCGGCGCCGCAAGCCTTGGGTGTGGATGCAACGGAAGCCCGGCGTTATGAGGCGGTACGCGCGGCCGGATCGCCGGTGGATGTCACGCTGCGCCGAAGCTTCGTCTGCGGCGAAGAGACGCAGCCGCTCGGCAGGATGACCGCCGCGCAGGCGATCGAGCTGCTGCGCCGCCATCCGGAATGGCGGGCGGTGACAGCCGGCAGCGGCGCCGTCATCATGGAAGAGCGGATTCACGACCTGTCGCCGGCCTGCAAGGAAAGCGCGGTGTTCGGCATCGATGCGGACGGACGGCTGTCGTTGTTCGACGGACCGCCGGATGGCGGCAACGTGCTGCGGTCCTTCTATCAACTGAACATCCGCTACATGGAGAGCAGTCTGCCGAAAGAACGGTTCGACGCGTTGGTGCGGGGCATCCGCGTTTCGGATCTCGATGAATACAACAGCGTGCTGTCCTCGTTCAGCGAATATGCGGCGCCGGATGATGCCGGCGCATTCGGCGTTTCCTGAACGCGTGGGCGCGGCCGGGGCCGTCCCGTCATCCGGAAGGATCGGGGCGGCCCCGGTCTGTCTTCGGGGCCGGAAACGTCTGTTCTCATGCGTCCCGACATTTGCTATAATGGGATGAAGCTTCAATAGGTTTTTGCAAACGGGGAGAGAAACGGCGTGCGGGTAATGGGGATCGATCCGGGCATTGCGCTCGTCGGATTCGGGATCATCGACAGCATCGGGAACCGGCTCGTTCCCGTCCAGTACGGCTGCATTGAGACGGAGGCCGGAACGCCGCACGACATCCGCCTGAAACAGGTGTACGAAGCGGCCGGCGCCTTGATGGACAAGTACAAGCCGGACGCCGCGGCGATCGAGAAACTGTTCTTCAATCGCAATGTCACGACGGCGTTCACGGTCAGCGAAGCGCGGGGCGTCATCGTGCTGGCGGCGGCGCAGCGCGGCATCGCCGTCGCGGAATATACGCCGATGCAGGTGAAGCAGGCGATCGTCGGATACGGCAAGGCCGAGAAACGCCAGGTGCAGGAAATGACGCGCATGTTCCTGAACCTGCCCGCGGTGCCGAAGCCGGACGATACGGCGGACGCGCTCGCGGTCGCGGTCTGCCATGCCCATTCCGCCGTCCTGCTGAACCGGCTGAACGGAGTGAACCGGACATGATCGACTACATAAGGGGCCCCGTCGCGCACATCGAAGAGGAATGGATCGTCGTCGATGTCGCGGGCGTCGGGTACCGCGTTTTCACACCGAATCCCTATGCGTTCGCGGCATCCGGCGAGCCGGTGACCGTGTACACGCATCATCATGTGCGCGAGGATGCGATGCTGCTGTTCGGCTTCGCGACGCGCGAGGAGCAGCGGCTGTTCCGGGCGCTGCTCGAAGTGTCCGGCGTCGGACCGAAGGTCGCGCTCGGCGTTCTCGCGGGCGCGCGGCCGGAAGCGATCGCGGCCGCCATCCGGCAGGAGAATGTCGCGTTTCTTACGAAGCTGCCCGGCATCGGGCGCAAGACCGCCCAGCGGATGATTCTGGACTTGAAGGACAAGCTGGACCGCGGCACCGGCTTCGGCCCCGCATCCGGCTTGGACGACCTGCCCGCGGAACCGGCCGCGGCGGGCGGCCAGGGCGCGGGCACCGCATGGCCGGAGGCGCGCGAAGCGCTGGCCGCGCTCGGCTATACGGCGGCGGAGATCGACCGCGTATGGCAGACGATCAGCGGCTCGGTGAGCGGAGAGGAGACGGCGGACGCCCTCGTGAAGCGGGCGCTGACGCTGCTCTTCAGAGGTTGACGGAAGGAGGGGAGGCGCCATGGACGAACGGATCGTATCCGCCCGGCTGATGATGGAGGATCAGACGGCGGAATACAGCCTCCGCCCCCGATATCTGTCCGAGTATATCGGGCAGGAGCGGGTAAAGGAGAACCTGAAGGTGTACATCGAAGCGGCGAAAATGCGGAGAGAGGCGCTCGACCATGTGCTGCTCTACGGTCCTCCGGGGCTCGGCAAGACGACACTGTCCGCCATCATCGCGAACGAACTCGGCGTCAATATGCGGACGACCTCCGGTCCCGCCATTGAACGGCCGGGCGATCTGGCGGCGATTCTGTCCAATCTGCAGGAAGGCGATGTGCTGTTCATCGACGAGATTCATCGCCTGAACCGGACGGTCGAGGAAGTGCTCTATCCCGCGATGGAAGATTTCGCGCTCGACATCATGATCGGCAAGGGCCCGAGCGCGCGGTCCATCCGGCTCGACCTGCCGAAGTTCACGCTCGTCGGGGCGACGACCCGCGCCGGGCTGCTGTCGGCGCCGCTGCGCGACCGGTTCGGCGTCGTCAGCCGGCTCGAATATTACGAGGTCGATGAGCTGGCGTTCATCGTCTCGCGGTCGGCCGACATTCTCGGCGTCGGCCTGATCGGTGAGGCGGCGCGCGAGATCGCGATGCGCTCGCGCGGCACGCCGCGCATCGCGAACCGGCTCTTGAAACGGGTGCGCGATTTCGCCCAGGTCGCGGGCGACGGCATCATCACCGCCGATCTGGCGCGCGAGGCGCTGGAACGGATGCAGGTCGACCCGATGGGACTCGACCAGATCGACCACAAGATGCTCCGCGCCATGATCGACCATTTCCGCGGCGGTCCGGTCGGTCTGGATACGATCGCGGCGACGATCGGCGAGGAGAGCCAGACGATCGAAGATGTCTACGAGCCGTATCTGATGCAGATCGGGTTTCTGCAGCGGACGCCGCGCGGCCGCGTCGTGACGGTATCGGCCTACCGGCATCTCGGCCTGCCGGTGCCGGGCGACCGGCACAAGGATGAGCCGGAGGAGGGGCTGCTTTTCTGATCGGCCGGAAAGACGGAATCCGCGGCGGGAGGGTTGTCCATGCCGGACAAGCGAAAGCGCAGGGAAACGCTGTGCGTCGTGTACGATGCGGAATGCGCGCTGTGCACCGCCGCCGTCCAGCAGCTCGCCGCCGTCCGCGGCGCGCGGGCGGAGCTCCGCTTCGTGCCGTTGCAGGCGCTGGAGGCGCAGGCGGCGGGCGCGCGTGACGGCGGCCGCCAGGAACCGTCCGGCCTGCCGGATCTGACGCGCCTCGATGCCGCTGCGCTGCGCGCGCAGCTGCACGTCGTGCAGGCGGACGGCGCCGTTTTCGCCGGAGCGGAAGCGGTGGTACGGATCATGCGCGAGCTGCCGGGATGGCGGCTGTTATCCTGGCTGTACCGCGTTCCCGGGTTGAAGCGGGCTGCCGACGCGGCATACCGGTATGTCGCCCGGCGCAGATATGATTGGTTCGGCAGGGCGGACGAAGGATGCGCGAGCGGCGCCTGCGCGCTTCACCGGAACGCGGACGGCGCCGGAGCGTCCCGCCCGCGGCCGTCAAGTACCAGGGAGATGGAGGAACGATAACGGATGGCGAAGGCTATCGTTGCAAGCGAAGGCTTGCCGGCCCAGGGAAGCGCCGCGGGGGGCACAAGGCTGCCCCGGCTTCGCCGCTTCCTGGCCCCGGCAATCGTGCTGATGCTGCTCAACGCCGTGCTGACGACGAACCTGTCGTTCGGCGCGGTGCCGACACTGGATACGATCCGCGTGGCCATATTCATCGATTTGCCCGGCAAGTATCAGCTGCGGACCGCCTCCGCGACGTTCTCGTCGGCGGCCGGCCTGTCGGTCGGCATGCGGCAGCCGGACGGCGTCCTTCCCGTGCTGCATGCCGGCGCGGGCGAACCGGTTCGGGTGAGCCTGGACGGATACAGAGTCCGCCTGCTGACGACGGAGAGCGCCGCGGCGGCCTCCGCCCTGCTGCAGAAGCTGCAAAGTCTGTCCGGCAGCGGTTCGGCCGCAATGCTGCAGTTGTCGGGCAAGACGGTCTATGTGGTGGAAGAAGGCGCTTATCCGACGGTCACGGAAGCGGAAGCCGCGCTGGCGAAATGGCGCTCGAGCCCCGATCTGCAGCCGCTCCTCGGCGGCGCCGCGCCTTCGCTGGCCGGTCCGGCCCACCTGGATGCGGGAAGCTATGCGACGCTCGAAGAAGCGCGGAAGGCCGCGCAGGCGCTCGCTGACACGGGGCTGGAAGCCTATGCGGCGGTGGCAGCGGGGGCCAAATCCGCGGAGTACAGGGTGCTCGTCGGCGCGGCGACCGGCGCGGCCGGCCTCGAAGCCGTGCAGGCGGCCGCCGGAGGCTCCCTCGCGCCGTTCACGCCGGACAAGCCTTATCTGCTGCTGCGCGACGGCTATGAAGCGGGCGGCACGCGGTCGAGGCATATTCTTGTCCCGGTTGACGGCTCCGCCAAGGTGTGGCTGCAGCCGTCCGGAAACGGCACCGGCATCAAGCTTGAGGAACGCTATGGACGCACCTATCGGGGCGCATTCGAAGCGACGGCCCTCAATCAGCGGCTGGCGGTCGTGAATGAGCTGCCGTTCGAAGAGTACCTGTATTCGGTCGTCGGCGCGGAAATGCCGGCTTCCTGGCCGGCCGAAGCGCTCAAGGCGCAGGCCGTCGCCGCGCGCAGCTATGCGCTCTTCCAGGGGTACGGCTTTCAGATTGCGCACGTGGTCGACAATACATACAGCCAGGTGTACGGCGGCATCGGCACGGAGAAGCCGCAGACGACCGCGGCGGTCGACGCGACGCGCGGCGAGGTGCTCATGCATAACGGGCGGATCGTCGAGGCGCTGTTCTCGTCGAGCGCCGGCGGTGTGACGGCGGATGCCGCCGAGATCTGGGGGAACAGCGTCGCGTATCTCGGCAGCGTGCCGAGCCCGGACGAGCTGTCGGAGAACGGGCTGTATCGCTGGCATCGCGTTGTCCTGCCGGACGGCCGCAACGGATACGTCCGGGAAGATCTGGTCGCGGACACCGGCGAGCGGACGACCGCGGGCAGCAAGGTGCTCCGGGTCACCGGCGACGGCGTGGCGATCCGGCCGATACCGCTCATTCAGAGCGACGTCGAGCCGGTTGCCCGCGTCGATGCGGGAACGCGGGTGGTGCTGCTTGAGACCGTCGTGCAGTCCAACGAGATGTCGTGGATCAGGGGACCGTTCACGCCGGCGCAGCTGGCGGAGTCGATGAAGGGCAGGTCCGCGACGCCGATCGAAGGCGAGATCCGCACGCTCGAAGCGTCGAAGCGCGGCCCGTCCGGACGCGTCACGGAATTGCTCGTGAACGGCAAACGGTATGATGTCCGCACACCGGACACGCTTCGTTCGGCGCTCGGGGGACTTCCGAGCACCCGGTTCGAGATCGACGAGACGGGCCGCGTGGCCATGCTCGGCGCAAGCGGCGAGGTGCGCGAGCGCCCGTTCGAGAACGGTGCGGTCTACATGACCGGCGCTTCGGGCGAGACCGTCAAGCTGGACACGAACAATATGTACATCCTGAGCGGAGACGGCACGATCCGCGCCGCCACCGCCGAGCCGGCGTTCCGCTTCACCGGCACCGGCAACGGCCACGGCGTCGGGCTGTCCCAGTGGGGGGCGCGCGCGCTTGCCGAGCGCGGGTATGACTATCAATCGATTCTGAAATACTATTTCAAGAATGTCACCATCGAGAAGGAAGGATAACGCGGTGTTCGCGCACGAGTTTGATTTTGAACTTCCCGAAGAGCTGATTGCGCAGACGCCGCTGCCCGAACGGACGGCCTCCCGGCTGCTCGCGCTCGACCGCGAGACCGGAAGGATCGACCACGGCACGTTTACCGATCTGAAACGATACCTGATGCCCGGCGATACGCTCGTGCTGAACGATACGCGCGTATTGCCGGCGCGTCTGCACGGGATCAAACCGGAGACCGGGGCCCGCGTCGAACTATTGCTCTTGAAGCAGCTGGAAGGCGATCGGTGGGAAACGCTGGCCAAGCCGGCGAAGCGGATGAGGCCCGGCACCGAGCTGGTCTTCGGCGAAGATGAAAACGGTGCTCCGCTGCTGCGGGCCGTTGTGCTTGAAGCAGGCGAATCGGGTCTTCGAACGGTCGAGTTCCGTTATGACGGCATTTTTCAGGAACTGCTGGACCGGCTGGGCGAGATGCCGCTGCCGCCTTATATCCGCGAGCGGCTGGACGACCGTGAACGCTATCAGACCGTCTACGCCAGGCGGGAAGGATCGGCGGCCGCGCCGACGGCGGGGCTGCATTTTACGCCCGCGTTTCTGGACGAACTGCGCGCAGCCGGCGTCCGCACCGCGTTCCTGACGCTGCATGTCGGCCTCGGCACGTTCCGTCCGATGACGGCCGAGCGCGTCGAAGATCACGTCATGCACGCCGAGTATTACGAGATCGGCGCGGAGACCGCCGCGCTGCTCAACGAGACGCGGGAGCGGGGCGGGAGGATCGTTGCGGTCGGCACGACGTCCGCGCGGACGCTCGAGACGGCGGCCGCCAGGTTCGGCCCCGGACAGATCGAGGCGTGCAGCGGCTGGACGGACATTTTTATTTATCCCGGATACAAATTTCTAATGGTTGATGCGCTCCTGACGAACTTCCATCTGCCGAAGTCGACGCTGGTCATGCTCGTGAGCGCTTTTGCGGGCAGGGACAAGATTATGGAGGCGTACCGCGAGGCGATCGAGCGGAAATACCGGTTCTTCAGCTTCGGCGACGCCATGTTCATATACTCGAATGGGAAGCGATAACGTGGCAATAAAGTACGAACTGATCAAAGTCTGCAAACAATCCGGCGCCCGGCTCGGCCGGGTGCATACGCCGCACGGCTCGTTCGACACGCCGGCGTTCATGCCGGTCGGCACGCAGGCGACCGTCAAGACGGTGAGTCCGGAAGAACTGAAGGCGATGGATGCGGGAATCATCCTGAGCAACACGTACCACCTGTTCCTCCGTCCGGGCCACAAGCTGATCGAGCGGGCGGGCGGTCTGCACCGGTTCATGAACTGGGACCGCGCCATTCTGACCGACAGCGGCGGATTCCAGGTGTTCAGCCTGAGCGCGATGCGCAAGATCAAGGAGGAAGGCGTCGAGTTCCGCTCGCATTTGAACGGCGACCGCCTGTTCCTGTCGCCGGAACTCGCGACCGAAATCCAGAATGCGCTCGGTTCCGATATCATGATGGCGTTCGACGAATGCCCGCCGTATCCGGCCGACTATGACTACGTCAAGCAGTCGGTCGAGCGGACGAGCCGCTGGGCCGAGCGCTGCCTGAAGGCGCATGCCCGTCCGGACGATCAGGGGCTGTTCGCCATCGTGCAGGGCGGCATGTACGAAGATTTGCGCCGCCAAAGCGCGGCTGATTTGACATCCCTTGATTTCCCGGGGTATGCTATTGGAGGACTGAGCGTAGGGGAACCAAAAGATGTCATGTACGAAGTGCTTGACTATACGGTTCCGCTGCTGCCGGCCGACAAGCCGCGGTACCTGATGGGCGTCGGTTCGCCCGACGCGTTGATCGAGGGCTCGATCCGCGGCATCGATATGTTCGACTGCGTGCTGCCGACGCGCATTGCGCGCAACGGGACATGCATGACAAGCCGCGGCCGACTGGTTGTGCGCAACGCCCGCTACGCGGAGGATTTCGGTCCGCTCGATCCGGCCTGTGACTGCTACACGTGCCGGAACTATTCCAGAGCCTATATCCGGCATCTGATCAAGGCGGACGAGACGTTCGGCATCCGGCTGACGACGATTCACAATCTTCATTTCCTGTTGAAGCTCATGCAGGACGTTCGGCAAGCGATAATGGAAGATCGGCTGCTCGATTTCCGCGATCGGTTTTTCGCCGAGTACGGCCTGTTTGACAATGACAAAGGGTTCTAGAGAGGAGGAGCGGTTATGTGGTTGGCCACGACTTCCAATACCGGGGGCGGCAGCATCTGGGGGCTTATCTTGCCGTTCGTGCTGATGTTTGCGGTCTTTTATTTCCTGCTGATCCGGCCGCAGCAGAAAAAGCAGAAACAGCGCAATCTGATGCTCAGCCAATTGAAGAAAGGCGACAAGGTCACGACGATCGGCGGTCTGCATGGCACGATCGTCGAGCTGACGGACGACACGGTCGTGCTGCGCGTCAACGATACGGTCAGAATGACGTTCGAGCGCAGCGCCATCAACACGGTCGTCGAATCGGCACCGTCGGCGGATTCCTGATCCCGGCGTACATAACGGCCAAACCCTCTGCCAGTAAGGCAGAGGGTTTTTTCATGGAAAGGAAGAGGACGGCCATTTCCCGGCTTGCGCCTATTTCCCGGGCAATGGTCCGGCAGACGCAAAGAGGCAGTCCGTCCGCCATGGTGCGAACGGACTATCGCCGGGTGCCGACGCCGAACATGCCGCCGATCGTTCCGGCGCCTGCCGCGGCCGCCAGCATGTAAAGCGATTCCAGACTGAGCGGCGCGTCCGCGGCGAGAAAACCGATTACCAGCACGATCAGCGCATAGACAACACCGAGCAGGAGGCCGCTGTACCATCCCTTTTGCCCGGCGCGTCTTCCGGCCGTGAACCCGCCGGCCAGCGCGGAAATGCCGTGCACCAGAAGCGCCAGGGTCGGCAGCGCCGTTTCCTTGAGCCCGCTGTAGCGGAGCAGGAGCGAAAGCAGCAATGCGCCTGCTCCCAGCCAGAGGATCGACGCGAACAAGCCGTATAGCAGCGGCAGCCGGCCGCCGGCCCGCGTCACCGTTCGGATCGGTTCCATCGTTCATCCCTCCCCGGACCGTCATTTGCGATTCTGCACAGTTTGTACACTTTATGCGGGACAAGCGAAAATAGAACCCGGATAATTATTTTTTAAAATGGAAGAAAAAGGGAGTTTCCGTGGACGAAACAGGAAATGTTGCGTTATAATCGATGGGATTTCGGCTGGATGAACAGGGGGGAACCGATTGGCTCAACAAGTCGCGTCTGAAGCGGCCTTCTCGCCGGGTTGGCAGGTGATCGCGGCGGTCGTTGTATTTCTGGTCGTCTATGCGGTTATCATTACAGAGAAAGTGAGCCGCGCGGCTGTCGCGCTGGCCGGAGCCGTCGTCGCGGCGTTTCTCGGCGTCGTCGGTCTTGAAGAGGCTTACAGCGCGCATGTGACGTGGAGGATGCTGTTTCTGCTGGTCGGCATGATGCTGCTGTCCGGCATGGTCAGCAGATCCGGTGTCGTTCAATTTGCGGCGTTGAAGGCGGTGCAGCGGGTGAAAGGGTGTCCGCTCAAAATGCTGGTCATCCTGACCGCAGCGTCCGCCGTCGGCTCGGCGCTGCTCGACAATGTGACGACCGTGCTGCTCATCGTGCCGCTTACGTTCTCGGTCGCGCGCGTGCTGAAGGTCAGTCCGATGCCTTACCTGACGGCGGAGATCATCGCCGTCAATATCGGCAGCGCCGCCACGCTGATCGGCAGCCAGACGAACATGATGATCGGCGGGGCGAACGCGCATCTGACTTTCAACGATTTTCTGGTTCATACCGGACTTGTATCGCTGCTCATTCTGATTGTTACGGCGGCGCTGCTCGCCTTGCTGTATCGCAAGCAGCTTTCCGCCGGCAAGGCGGAGCGGAAGGAACTGCTCGCGATTGACGCCGCCGGCGCCATTCGGGACCGCAAGCTGGCGCTGAAGACGGTGATCGTGTTCGGCCTGACGCTCACCGGGCTCGTGCTGCACGGACCGCTCTCCGCATGGACGGGCGTGCGCATCGAGGCGGCGACGGTGGCGATCGCGGGGGCGACGCTGCTCATGCTTGCCGGCTTGAAGGGCAAAGCCGTCGATGAAGCGCTGGACAATGTCGAATGGCGAACCGTCGTGTTCTTTGCCGGTCTGTTCGCGGTGGTCGGCGGACTGGTCGAGACCGGCGTCGTCGGAAGGCTCGCGACGATGGCGCTGCAACTCGCATCGGGCGACATCGGCTATTTCTCGATTCTGGTGCTGTGGCTGTCGGGCGTGGTGTCCGCGACAGTCGACAACACGCCTTTCGTCGCGGCCATGATTCCGCTGGTGCAGGAGTTCGGCGCCCAGATGAATGTGGCGGACCCGGAGGCGCTCAATCCGGTCTGGTGGTCGCTGGCACTCGGCGCATCGCTCGGCGGCAGCGGAACGCTGATCGGCGCGTCGGCCAACGTCGTTGTGGCCGGAATGGCCGCCCGGGAGGGAAAGGAAATTTCCTATCTGGATTACCTGAAAATCGGCGCGCCGGTTGCGTTGCTGTCGCTTGCCATCTCCACCGGCTACGTCTGCCTGTTCCTGTTGTAACGTCAGGCGGTGCATCCACATATTGAACCCCCTGCTTTCCGCATGCGCGTTCCGGCAGACCGCGCATAATACGGATACCGTTCGGACGGAAAGACGGATGCGGGGGAGGAGCGGCTGCCGTGCAGGAACTCGGTCATATCGTGCTGCGAACCGTAATAACGTATTTTGTCGTGCTTGCGGTGATGCGGATCATGGGCAGTCGGGAGATCGGCAAGCTTTCGGTCTTCGACTTTGTCGTCTCGGTCATGATCGCCGAGATCGCGGTCATCTCCATCATCGAGCCCGCCAAAGCGATAAAGCATGCGGTCGTGCCGCTGGCCACGCTGCTGGCCATCCAGGTCGGAACGTCGCTCATTCTGCTGAAGTCCCGGAAACTGCGGCTCATGTTCGACGCCAAGCCGCAGATCGTCATCGAGAAAGGGCGGCTCAACCGCGATGTGATGCGGAAGCAGCGCTATACGCTCGACGATCTGATGGTTCAATTGCGCGAGCAGCAGATCGCGTCGGTCGGGGATGTCGAGTTTGCCGTCCTGGAGCCGAACGGCAAGCTGTCGGTCATCAAGAAGCAGGAAGCGGATAGCGGCGAAACGGAGCCGGTCAGGGAGAAGCAGGAAAAGGCGCAGCCGGACCCTGCGTCCGGGACGGTGCAATTCCCGCCGAAATACCGGTTCGAGACGCTGCCGGTTCCGCTCATCATGGACGGGCAAGTGCTCGTGGAAAATCTGGAGAAGCTCGGGAAGAACCGGTTCTGGCTGCGCAGCGAGCTGCGCTCGCGCGGTATTACGGATGTGAAGGACGTCTTCCTGTGTACACTCGATCATCGGGGCCGGTTGTTCGTCGACGCCGCCCGCAAGCCGCAGCCGTAGCAAGCGGACGGCGGTTTGCCGGCGGCATTTTGTTTGCGGACTCTGCGGCTTGGGCATTCACCGGAAAATGCGGCCGATGAACGGAATGCGGACGACGTCGTGCCGGTCAATCATCCGCATCAAAACCATAAGCAGCAGGTAGACGACGGTGCCGACGGCAAGGGCCAACAGCAGGTTCATCCATTCGGCGGGCAGCAGCCAGCGCTTCATGACGAACAGGGAAGCGGCGCCCATCACGGTCATGGCGGCCCCGACTTTCACGAAATCGGGCAGTTTCATGGTGAAACCGATCGCCCGGGCGACCCCGATGCCGTGCAGCGCGGTGACGAGCACGATGTTGACGATGATGGCGATGAGCGCGCCGTAGATGCCGAGATCCGGCCGCGAAGCGAGCAACACGATCAGCGTCAGTTTCACCGCCGCGCCGATGAAGGAATTCGTCAGCGCCACGCCCGGCTTGTCGAGCGATTGAAGGGCGGCTTGCAGCGGAGCCTGGAGATAGACGAACAGGGCGGCGGGAGCGAGCATCCGCAGCATCGGCGCGATCTCCGCATGATCGTACAGCAGCCGGCAGATCGGTTCGGCGAACAGATACATGGCGACGGCGAACGGCGCCCCGGCGACGAGGGCGATCCGCGTCGACTGGTGCAAACGTTTGTGGATGAGCGCCCGGTCTCTGCCGGCCGCGGCTTCGGACAGCGAAGGGACGAGCGAGACGGCAAGCGAATAGGTGAGCGCGGTCGGCAGCAGCGCGACCGGCATGATCATGCCTTGCAGCGCGCCGTACTGGGCAGTCGCGATGCCGGTCGCAATGCCCGCCGCCGCGAGGCTCCGCGCGGTGAAGATCGATTCGAACAGGTAGGATAACGAGCCGACAAGCCGGCTGCCGGTGACCGGAACGGCCAGGCCGAGCAGCCTGCGCAGCGCCGGAAACGGACCGCCGGTGGCGGCGCCTTCCGGACCGCGTCCGGCATGCCTGCTCCGTACATACTGGACCAGAAGCACGACCAGGCCGAACGCTTCACCGGCCACGACGCCCATCATTGCGCCGGCGGCGGCCCATTCGAGTCCGTAAGGCAGCAGGGCGGCGGACAAAAGGAGCACGAACGCGATGCGGACCACCGTCTCGGCCACCGTCGATACCGCCGTCGGCATCATGTTGTGGCAGCCCTGGAAGTAGCCGCGAAACACAGCCGACACGGCCGTGATCGGCAAGACCGGCAGCATCCACATGAAGGTGGTGTACACGCGCGGATCGGTGAGCACCCGGGTCGTCACCCACGGCGCGGCCAGTGCGGCAAGGACGGCCAGCAGCGTGGACAGTACGATGGCGAGCGTCATGGCGGTGCGGAAAATTTTTCGTTCACCGTGAAGATCGCCGATCGAGCGCGCTTCCGCGACCCATTTCGCGACAGCCAGCGGAATGCCGCCGGTGACAATCGTGACGAGCACGGACATGAACGGGTAGCCGAGCTGATACAGCCCGACGCCTTCCGCGCCGATGATGCGCGGCAGGGCGATGCGGGGAATGAAGCCGAGAATCCGGTTGATGATGCCGGCGGCGAGCAGAATCATGGCGCCTTGAATGAACGTTTGCCTGGTCACATGAGCATCCCCCTCTGCATGCGGCGAGTCCCTTGCGGACTTGCCCTATTCCATATCTATGCGGCCTGTCCGGCGGCATGCCTGAAGCCGATCGGCCGCATCCGGCAGGAATTCGGAGCTGCGGGGGCGAATAGATGTTGTAACCGCGAGCGTGGCGACAGGGAGGTACGGCACATGACGGAAGATGAACTGAACGCGATGATCGAGAACCTCTGCCAGAGCAAGGCGGAGGAATTCCGCATGCTGGGCTATGAGGATGTGACGGGCCGGGACATCTGGGAATGCGTGAGCGAGAACTATCACAAGACGGGCCAGCCGCCGCTTCATCGGGTGGTCAACGATATTTTGTCGCTGAAGGTGACGCAGTTCATGAATTACGTCACGCTGGGCGCGTACCGCGGAATGCGTTTCTGAGAAAGAGAACATGCGAATCGGTGATGGCTCCCGCGCAAACGGCGGGAGTCTGCTGCTTGGTGGACGGGAAGGGAGGCCTCCCGGAGCGGGCCATCCGGCCCGGGAGACGGCCCGTCCGTTTTGACTTTCCAAAATCGGCATCGCTATAATGGGGATGTCAATGCGCAACAAGATCCATGAGGGCCGAATCGGCCGCTCCATGACGGAAGGGTGACGAAGTGTGGGAGAGCCGGTATTCGGCAGACGTAACGCGGCAGGAAGCGGCGTCCGCTGGACCGCTTCCGCGGTGGCGCTGATCGCGGCGGCGGGGGGGCTGGCGGCCGGAAGCCACGCGCTGCTGGCCGAAAGCCTGCGGCAGGCGGCCGGATCGGCGGCTTCGGCGCTGCAGTCCGGCGGGCGGCCTGCCCGTTCCGGAGCGCCGGCGACGCAGCGCGACGCCGCGGTTGTGCTGCTGCCGGTTGTCGCGGCGGTTGCCGGCATTGAACTGGTTCTTTCGGCGATCCGCATCGTGCGGGAGGACGCGTATGCCGCGCCGCATTGGTCTGTCATGATCGCCATCCCGATTTTGTGGGCGATCCGGGCGGCGTTGGAAGTGCCCGGCCGAAGGCGGGCATATGACGCGTATCTGTCCGCTCTCGCGCTGCTCGGCTCGGCCGCCGCAACAGGCAGCATCCGCCTGGGCGAACCGGCGCTGGCGGTGATGGACGAAGCGGCGGGATGCGCAATCGGCGCCGCGATGGCCCTGCAAGGTTTCCGCAGCGCGCTGCGCGCGCTCGGCAACAGCGTGCAGTCCGGGGTGGGCGAAGCCCAGCTTGCCGCGATGCGGGCCGCCGTGCGCAGCGTGGACGGCGTGATCGAAGTGGAATCGTGCCGGACGCGGGAGCACGGGCATTATGTGATGGTGAACCTGACGATTCGGGTGAATCCGTTCATCACGGTGTACGAAGGACAGGAGATCGGCCGCCGCGCCCGGGAAAGACTGCTTGCCGCGTTCCCGTATGTGCTGGATGTGCGCGTCAAGGTGGAGCCGTATGACCGCGGCTATCCCTACAAAGTGCACGGCGATGCGCGGCAGGACAATGTGCCGACGCTGCTGCAGTGATACGGGCGGACAGCGAAAAATCCGGCGGCGGTATGCTGCGAACTGGAAAGCGGGAATGATGAATGCTGAAATCAATGAGCCGCTGGATTGTGAAGCGGCTCGCCCCTGAAGACGAAGCGGCCGCGCAGCGAATCGCTGGCGCCCTTGGACTGAAACCGCTTGCGGCGCGGCTGCTGGTCAGACGCGGCTTGCGGGACGCGGACGCGGCGCGCGCGTTTCTCGAAGGCGGTCCCGAGACGCTTCATGATCCGTTCGCGATGAAAGGGATGCGGGAAGCGGCGGAGCGGGTCCGCCTTGCCGTCAGCCGCGGCGATCGGATCCGGATTTTCGGCGATTACGACGCGGATGGGGTGTCGTCCACCGCGCTCGCTTCGCTGCTGCTTCGGGAACTGAACGCCGAGTTTGACCATGTCGTGCCGCACCGGACGCTGGAAGGCTACGGACTCAGCGTGCCGGCGGTCGAAGCGGCCGCGGAGGCCGGGATCGGCCTGATTCTGACGGTGGACAACGGCATCAGCGCGGTTGAACCGATCGCCCGCGCGAACGAGCTCGGCATCGAGGTCGTTGTGACGGATCACCACGAACCGCCGCCGACGCTGCCGGAGGCCGCCGCCATCGTCAACCCGAAGCAGCCGGGCTGTCCCTATCCGTTCAAGGGGCTGGCCGGCGTCGGCGTCGTGTTCAAGCTGGCGCATGCGCTGCTCGGGCGTCCGCCGCTCGAATGGGCGGAATTGGCCGCGCTCGGCACGATTGCGGACCTGATGCCGCTTGTGGACGAGAACCGGTTCATCGTGCGCCACGGGCTTGAGCGGCTGCGGCGGACGGACCGGCCGGGGCTGCGCGCGCTGGCTTCGGTGTGCGGATTCGATCCGGTGACGGCGACCGCCGAATCGATCGCATTCGGCATGGCGCCCCGCATCAATGCCGCGGGCAGGCTCCGGCACGCGGATCCGGCCATCCGGCTGCTGCTGACGTCCGACGAATCGGAAGCCGATGCCTGCGCGGCGGAACTGGATGCGTTGAACCGCGAACGGCAGCGGCTCGTGGACAGAATGGTCGAGCAGGCCGAAGCGATCTGGGCGGACAAGGTCCGGGCGGCGGAAGCGGCCGGGAAGGACAAGCCGGGCGTCATCATCGCCGCGTCGGAAGGCTGGAACGTCGGCGTCGCCGGCATCGTCGCCTCGAAGCTGATCGAGCGGCATTACCGGCCGGCGATCGTGTTCGACATCGATCCGGAGACCGGCACGGCCAAAGGCTCGGCACGCTCGATCGCCGGCTTCGATCTGCACGCCGCGCTGACGGCTTGCGCGGATCTGCTGGACCACTACGGCGGCCATCAGGCGGCGGCCGGCATGACGCTTCAGGCGGACCGGCTGCCGGAGCTCGAGGCTCGTCTGAACGGGCTTGCCGCCGAATGGCTGACGGCGGAGGATTACATACGCAAGACGGAGATCGATCTGGTCTGCGCCATGGATGAGGCGACGCTCGCGGCGGCCGAGCAGCTGAAGCTGCTCGAGCCGTACGGCCACGGCAATCCGCGCCCGATGCTGCTGATCGCGGACGTTCCGGTGCGGAGCGCGCGGACCATCGGCAAGGACGGGCGGCATCTGCAGATCACGCCGCAGGGTCTGCCGGGGACGTTCGAAGCGGTCGGCTTCGGACTCGGTGAATGGGCGGCGCGGATATCGGACACGGCCCGGGTCGATCTGGTCGGCGAGCTGAACATCAACGAATGGAACGGCCGCCGCAAGCCGCAGTTGCTCGTGCGCGATCTGCGCGTAAGCAACGTGCAGCTGTTTGACGGACGCGCCCGGCGGGCCGGGGCGGGCGGCACGGCCGGCAGGCTGGACCGGCTGATGGAGCTCGGCGCGCGCGGCATCGCGGCGGAACCGGCGGCGGTGTTCACCGCCGATCCGGCCTTGCGCGAAGCCGCCGCCGCGGGCGCGGCGGACAGCGCCGGCGCATGGATCGTCCGCGCCTACGACGACGGAGACGAGGACCTCGGCGATTGCCGTTCGATCGTGCTGATCGATCCGCCGCCGAGCGAAGGGCGGCTTGAAGCGATTCTGAACGCGTGCCGGGAGCCGGCGGCGGTCTATGCGCTGTACGAGGTGCCGGATGCGCACGCTCCCGACCGCAGCGCATTCACCGCGGCCTACCGGCTGCTGCGCGAAAAGTTCGCGGAACCTGCCCGGCCGGAAGAAGTCCGCGCCGCGCTCGGGAAGCGGGAACTGCCGCAGGATCTGGCGGAGCTGGTGCTGGACGTGTTCGGGGAGCTCGGGTTCCTCGAGGCCGAGGGGGACAAGATCCGGCTCGAGCCGAATCCGGCAAAACGCAGTCTGGAAGAGTCCGCGGCCTACCGGGAGGCGGTTCGCGCCGCCGAAGCGAGACGGCTGTGGTCCGCGCCGGCCGCCGAACTGGCCGCGTGGATCGAGCGTAAGGCACCGGCATGCCGGAAATTTGGACAGGAGCCGAACATCCGGCCGCAGCCGGCCGGAGCGGCAATTCCACAAGGAGGATAAACGAAACATGAATTTCAAGGACTACATTCGCGTCATACCCGATTTCCCGCAGCCGGGCATCCGTTTCAAGGACATCACGACGCTGCTGAAGGACGCGGAAGCTTACCGGAAAGCCGTCGAGGCGATCGCCGACCAGGTGCGCCACCTGAACATCGATCTGATCGCCGGTCCCGAAGCGCGCGGTTTCGTCGTCGGCGCGCCGCTTGCGCTCATGCTCGGCGTCGGCTTCGTGCCGATTCGTAAATCAGGCAAGCTGCCCGGCGAGACGGTCGAAACGTCGTACGATCTCGAGTACGGCAGCGACAAGCTTGCGATTCACAAGGACGCGATCAAGCCCGGCCAACGCGTGCTCGTGGCGGACGACCTGCTGGCGACCGGCGGCACGATCGCGACGACCGTCAAGCTCGTCCGGATGCTGGGCGGCGAAGTGGCCGGCGCGGCGTTCCTGATCGAGCTCGGCTATCTGAACGGACGGGAGAAGCTTGAAGGGCTGGACGTTTACTCGCTCATCACGTATTGAAAAACGGCACCCCCGCATTCCGATGATCAGGCGGCGGCACGGCTTCCGGCCGCATCAGCGGAACGGGGGTTTTTTCTTTGCGGGGGTTTTTATGGCAATCGTCCGCATCCGGATCCGTATCCGCCCGCGCCGCAGTTGACGGGGCAAGCCTCCGGGGTCATAATGTAAACTAACGTACCGCACGGGCATACCGCGGCGCACGGAAGAAAGGGACGATTCATGGGCATCGAGTCGCTGATCGAGAAAGCTTCGACCTACATGAAAGAATCGGATACCGCGAAGATCCGGGAGGCGTACCAGTTCGCCGCCGAGGCGCACAAGGGGCAGGTCCGCAAATCGGGCGAGCCGTATATCGAACACCCGGTCGCCGTGGCCGAGATCCTCGTCAACATGCAGATGGACGTGACGTCTGCCGTGGCGGCGCTTCTTCACGATGTTGTCGAGGATACGAACGTGACGCTTGACGATCTGCGCGAACGGTTCGGCGAGACGCTTGCGATGCTGGTCGACGGCCTGACGAAGCTGGAGCGCATCCAGTTCCGCTCGAAGGAAGAGCAGCAGAACGAGAACTACCGCAAAATGTTCGTCGCGATGGCGCAGGATATCCGCGTCATCCTGATCAAGCTGGCGGACCGGCTGCACAACATGCGCACGCTCAAGTTCCAGTCCGAGGAGGCGCAGCGCCGGATCGCGCACGAGACGCTGGAGATCTACTGTCCGATCGCGCATCGCCTCGGGATGTCGGCCATCAAATGGGAGATGGAAGACATCGCGCTCCGCTATCTGAATCCGCAGCAATATTACCGGATCGCCAACCTCATGCAGAAGAAGCGGGCCGAGCGCGAGCAATACATCGCCGACGTGATCGAGCGAATCCGCGAGAAGCTCGCGGAGATGGGCATTCAGGGCGACATTTCCGGCCGGCCGAAGCACATTTACAGCATTTACAAGAAAATGACCGAGAAAAACAAGCAGTTCAACGAGATCTACGACCTGCTTGCGATCCGCATTATCGTCGACAATGTGAAGGACTGCTACGCCACGCTCGGCATCATTCATACGTTGTGGCGGCCGATGCCCGGCCGGTTCAAGGACTACATCGCCATGCCGAAGGCGAACATGTACCAGTCGCTCCATACGACCGTCATCGGCCCGAACGGCGAGCCGCTCGAAGTGCAGATCCGCACGTGGGAGATGCACCGGACGAGCGAATACGGCATCGCGGCCCACTGGGCTTACAAGGAAGGACAGACGAATCCGAACGCCGGCTTCGGCGAGAAGGTGAAATGGTTCCGCGAAATTCTGGAGCTGCAGAACGAGGCGCGCGACGCCGCGGAATTCATGGAATCGCTGAAGATGGATTTCTTCTCCGATCTCGTCTTCGTCTTCTCTCCGAAGGGCGAAGTGTTCGAACTGCCGGCCGGATCGGTGCCGCTCGACTTTGCTTACCGCGTGCACACCGAAGTCGGCAACCGGACGATCGGGGCGAAGGTGAACGGCCGGATCGTGCCGCTCGACCACAAGCTCAAGACGGGCGACATCGTCGAGATTCTGACGTCGAAGCATTCGTACGGCCCGAGCCAGGACTGGCTCAAGATCGCCCAGTCGTCCCATGCACGCAGCAAAATCAAGCAGTGGTTCAAGAAGGAGAAGCGCGAGGAGAACGTCCAGCGCGGCCGCGAGGCGATCGAGCGCGAGCTGAAGCGGCTCGGCCTCGAGCCGTCCGAATGGATGCAGGAAGACAAGCTGCAGCCGGTCGCGGCGAAATTCGCGTTCAACGACATCGAGGACATGTTGTCCGCCGTCGGCTTCGGCGGCATCACGGCTGCGCAGATCGTCACCCGTCTGACGGAGAAGCTGCGCCGCGAGACGGAAGAAGCGAATCAGATCGAGCTGTCGACCGAGGTGAAGGAAGTCAAGCCCCCCGCGTCCGCGGCGGTCGGCCAGCGGAGGCGATCGGCCCAGGGCATCCGGGTCAAAGGCGTCGACAACCTGCTCGTCCGGTTCGCACGCTGCTGCAACCCGGTGCCGGGCGACGAGATCGTCGGGTATATCACGCGCGGCCGCGGCGTATCGGTTCACCGGTCGAACTGCAACAACCTGCCGTCGCAGGACGGCGAAGAAGCGGCGCGGGTCATCGAGGTGCAATGGGAGCAGTCGGCCGACGCGAACTACGCGGTCGACATCGAGATCCGCGGGCATGACCGCAAGGGGCTGCTGAACGAGGTGCTGTCCGTCGTGGCGGAGAGCAAGACGAACATTGCGGCCGTATCGGGTAGATCGGACAAGAACAAGCTGGCGCTGATTCATATGACCATTCTGATCCGCAACATCGAGCATCTGCAGTCCGTGGTGGACAAAATCAAGCGGGTTCGCGACATTTTCTCCGTGCAGCGGATCATGCAGTGACCGTGACGAAAGGCTGGAGCAAAAGGCATGAGAATTGTGGTGCAGCGCGTCGCATCCGCATCCGTCACCGTCGGCGGCGAGACCGTCGGCGAGATCGGCCGGGGGCTTCTGCTGCTCGTCGGCGTGACGCATGACGATACGGAAGCGGACGCGAAATGGATGGCGGACAAGATCGCGGGCCTCCGCATTTTCGAGGATGATGCCGGGAAGATGAATCTTTCCGTCCTCGATACCGGAGGAAGCATCTTGTCCGTCTCGCAGTTCACACTGTACGGCGATTGCCGCAAGGGCAAGCGTCCGAATTTCATGGAGGCCGCGAGGCCCGAACAGGCCGAGCCGCTCTACGAGACGCTGAACCGGTTCCTGCGGGAACAGGGGCTCGTCGTCGAGACCGGACGGTTCGGCGCGATGATGGAGGTTCGTCTCGTCAATGACGGACCGGTGACGCTCATACTGGACACCCGGGACCGGGCGCGCTGAAGACGGCGGGCGGAAGACGCGCCGTCATGCGCGGCGCCGGGTGCGGGTTAAACTGCCGCCGGGCGGGCTACACTAGCGGACACGGGCTGCTGGCAAGCCACGTTCTGAGGAAGGAGCTGGGCGGCAGTGCGGCAATCGCCGACGCAATGGCAGATGGCGCGCGCCTCTGCCATGCTGCCGGGCGCGGAGCGGCGGGAAGCGGCCGCCGTGCTCGGCCAGGAGGACGGGATCCACGGGCGGCATCCGGACATCCGGGTGACGCCTGTCCGCGGAAGGAGCGGAGCGGCGCAATTCTGACGCGGCGGATCCATGAGGGGAGAGCGGAATGCGGATACACATTCGAATTGAAGATATGGCGTTCGAGCGGTCGCTGGCGAACATCGCGGCGCTGTTCGACGAGGATGCGTCCGTCACGGCCGGCCCGGATGAAGCGGCGGACGCGGAATGGACGGTCGCCGTGGGCGTCGAAGATCTGGGCGTCAGCGTGCGGGCCCGGGCCGTGCTGACGGAAGCGGGCGGCGGCGCTCCGATTCAGGCGGAGCAGGTTCGCGCGGTGCCGGACGGCGCATCGGATGAAGAGCGGCGGGCCATCCGCCGGCAGGCGGCGGGAGCCGCGCTGCTGGACGCGCTCGAACGCCGCACGGGGATCGTGCAGCCGTGGGGCATCCTGACCGGCGTGCGACCGACGAAGCTGCTGCACGACCGGAACCTGCGCGGGATCAGCCGCGAGGAGACCCGGCGGGAACTGCGCGATCTGTACCGGATCGGCGACGGGAAGATTGCGCTCATGGAGCGGATCGTGGACCGGCAGCTCGCCGTCATTCCCGATCTGTACCGTCTGGGCCACGAGGTCAGTCTGTATATCGGCATTCCGTTCTGTCCGACGAAATGCGCCTACTGCACGTTCCCGGCTTACGACATCAACGGCCGGCAGGGGTCGGTGGACGGTTTTCTGTACGGGCTGCATGAAGAGATGCGGATGATCGGCGATTGGCTGAAACGAACCGGCACGGGCGTCACGACGATCTACTACGGCGGCGGCACGCCGACCAGCATCTCCGCCCAGGAAATGGACGCCTTGTACGCGCTCATGTACGAGGCGATCCCGGGCATCGACCGGGTGCGGGAGATTACCGTCGAGGCAGGCCGTCCGGACACGATTACGCCGGAGAAGCTTGACGTGCTTCGCAAATGGAAGATCGGCCGGATCAGCATCAACCCGCAGTCCTACACGCAGGCGACGCTCGACCGGATCGGCCGCTGGCACACCGTCGAGGAGACGATCGACAAGTTCAAGCTGGCGCGCAAGCACGGCATGAACAACATCAACATGGATTTGATCATCGGACTGCCGGGCGAAGGGCCGGAGGAGTTCGCGCATTCGCTGGCCGAGACGGAGAAGCTGATGCCGGAGTCGCTGACGGTGCACACGCTGTCGTTCAAGCGGGCATCGGAAATGACGCGGCGGCGCCGGGAGGGCGACGACGGCAGGTTCCGGGTTGCGGGCCGCGAGGACATCGTGAAGATGACGGCGATGGCGCTGGAGTGGACCGAGGCGCACGGGTACGTCCCGTACTATTTGTACCGGCAGAAAAACATCCTCGGCAACCAGGAGAACGTCGGGTACGCGAAGCCGGGCGCGGAGAGCCTCTACAACATTCTGATGATGGAGGAAATGCAGTCGATCATCGGCATCGGCTGCGGCGCGACGAGCAAGTTCATCGATCCGGTGACGGGCGAGATTACGCGGCATGCGAATCCGAAGGAGCCGAAAGCGTACATCGAATCCTGGGAGCGCGCCGCGGAGGCGAAGATCGAAGCGCTGGACCGGGTGTTCCGCGCCGGAGCGGCGTCGGTTTGATCCGCGGCTTCCGCGCCCGCTTTCGCCGGGCAGCTGCTTTGTAATACAATTGTAATCTTTTTCACACATTCCTTTAACCTTGCGCGCCTATAATGAGACTTGACCCCCTTTATTGATAGAGCAACCCTTTCAGCCTGCAACGTTGTTGCAGGCTTCTTTCTGTCTGCCGGCATTCGCGCACCACCATGCAAGCCATAACGGCGCGGAATGCCGTTGATCCCCGCTTGACGAAGCTGCCGGATTTTGTAAAATGGAATAATCAGGAAGACGCGTCAAAGCGGGGATGCAAGTTGAACAAACGGCGAATCGGACTGCTGTGTGCGCTGTTGGCGTTCGTTTGCGTCGTTCCCACGGATACCGCACATACGCGAGAGCAACGGCTGATTCGGAACATGCTTCAATCGTATGCGGATGCCGCCCGGGACGGCCGGAGTCACGGACAGCGTCTGATTCTGAGCTGGTCCGGGACGCCGGAAGGCGGTCAGTTGATCGCCCCCTGATGGTCACCCTGACGAAAAAATTGCGCGAGGATTTGTGGGAAGCGGCCGATCGCGAGAACCGTACAATTCTCATGAAAGTCACACGCATCAATGCCGCTCCATCGCTTGGTGAAAACAGACCTTATGTTATTCCCGATATCCGCCGCTACGACGAGGAACTGGGGCAGGAGGTCTATGTCGTCGAAGGCGATTTGATCCGTCCGCTGGACGTCGAAGACCCTTGAACGTCCATAACGGGTTAGAGTAAAATTAGCGTTGGGGTAAAGATTGGAAAAAGCGGACATAGAAAGAGAGCCTCTCCTTTGGTAGAGTGGAATTTGGCAAAAAAACACCCTCAAAGGAGGAGGCTCCTATGCAGCACT
>Ga0310834_100235_pt1 | contig 84957 bp, 73 predicted proteins | sample SM_ome_2_FD_201314 | JGI IMG/M metagenome (GOLD analysis project Ga0310834, IMG submission 201314) | Sorghum-adapted microbial communities enriched on stacked mutant (SM) sorghum from Joint BioEnergy Institute, Emeryville, California... ...
GGGCCCGCGCCGTGCCGATCTCATCGCCTGGACCTCGGCCCACTACAGCACCCTGGCGACGATGCGCCTGTTCGCGCCGGCCGGCATCGCCGCCCTGCTGGCCGAGCACGTGGGGCTCTCCGCCGAGCCGTTGCGCTCGGGCACGATGGGCCCGTCGGCGACCGCCGGGCTCGCCGCCGCGGGCGAGATCGACGCCATGATCGCTTTCACCGACCCGGTCGAGGTGCGGGCCGGCGACACCACCACCCGGTCCCTGACCCGGCTCGCGGTCTTCTGGGACATCCCGATGGCCGGCAACCGCGCCACGGCCGACCTGCTGCTCGCCCAGCTCGTGGCGGACCGGGGTGAGTCGGTGGTGACGGAGGTCGCCGAAGCCGAGTCGACCGAGCCGGTCCGCGGCGCGGTCAAGCTGTGGAACATCCGCGCCACGCTCGACGACGTCCCGGGGCGCCTGGCCATCCTCGCCGCGAGCCTGGCCCGTCGGGCCGTCAACATCCTGTCGGTCCAAGTGCACCTCACCCCGGACGGACCGGTCGACGAGCTGCTGGTGGCGGCCTCTCCGTTGCTGTCGGTGGCCGACCTGGCCGCGGCCGTGGTCGACGGCGGGGCGCGGGCTCCCCGCGTCACCCCGGCCGACGCCCATGCCCTGGTCGATGCCCCGACCCGGGCCCTGTCGCTGGCGGCCCGCCTGCTGCGCAACCCCGACGACCTGCCGGCGGTGCTGACGAGCCTGTTCCCCGGGGCCGAGGTGACGTGGCGGGCCGAGCCGCCGGCCGGTCTCTCCGACGATCCGACCGACCAGGCTCGCGGGGGTGGGGCGACCCGGCCGGGCAGCCCGGTGCCGCCGGCGGCGCAGCTGTGGCTCAGCGACCCGAACGGGGGCGGTTGCCTGCTGTCCCGGCCGGCCGCGCCGTTCACCCCGGCCGAGCGGGCCCGCGCGTATGCCATGGTCGACATCGCGGTGCAGGCGCAGGTCCGCCCCGAGGCGGAGCCGGCGCCGGAGTCGTGGCAGCTCGTGCTGCCGACCGGGGTGGGTGTGACCGTCCGCGTCGCGACGCCCGAGGACCTCGACGCCGTGGTCGCCATGCATCACCGCTGCTCGATGACGAGCCGGTTGCGGCGGTACCTGTCGGGCACGCGGACGCCGAGCACCACCACCCTGGCCCGCCTACTGTCGCCGGCCTCGGGCTACTCGCTGGTGGTCGAGGACTACGCGGGCACGGTGGTCGCGATGGCGAACCTCGTCTGGCCCTCCGGGAGCGGGCCCACCGACGCGCCCGAGCTCGCCATCCTGGTCGAGGACGCGTGGCAGCGCCGCCGCCTCGGTACGTTCCTCGCCCGCCGCCTGCTGGCCCACGCGGCGGAGCTGGGGGTCGGCCGGGTCCGCGTCGTCGTGCACGCCAGCAACACCGCGATGGTGCGCATCATGGCCAAGCTCTGCGAGGAGCCGGGGCACCGCCTGCACCGCGAGTACGACGGCGGCCTGCTCACGCTGATCGTCAGCCTGCGCAGCGAGGCACCGGTCCGTTAGGGCGCCGGTGCGTCAGGCGACCGCCCGCGGCCGGCCGGTCACGGTCATCGATCGAGCCGGGCCGAGCCGTCGGGCGGGTCGAGGTGGGTGGGCCCGCGACGGCGCCGAGCGCCGCCGCGGGCGGCCAACGTGACTACCTGACGAATCGTTGATACGTGGATGATCGGTGATTCCTCGAAGAGTGGCGGGGCGGTCCGGTGACCCCGGCGCCGCCTCGGCCGGTCAGCCGGCTACTTCTTGGGCTGGCTGAACCGGATCGAGTTACCGGCCGGGTCGCGGAACTCGCACTCCCGGGGGCCGTACGGCATGTCCATCGGCTCCTGGAGCACCTCGGCGCCCGAGGCCCGGACCTTCTCGAACACCGCGTCCACGTCGTCCGTCGACAGCACCAGGCCGGAGAGCGACCCCTTGGCCAGCAGCTCGCGCAGCACCTGCGCGTCCTCCGGCGGCCGGCCCACGCCGACGGTGGTGAGCACGATGCCGAGGTCGGGCTGCGACGGCGGCCCGACGGTCAGCCACCGGGCACCCTCCATCGCCACGTCCTGACGAACCTCGAAGCCCAGCGTGTCGCGGTAGAAGGACAGGGCGGCCTCGTGGTCGTCCACTTCGAGGAAGACGTTCCTGACTGAGATCTGCATGCCCAGAACGCTACGTGGCCGGGCTGACCTGCGCTTCTCGGATCCTGCTCGGTCTGGTGACCAGTTTCGACCAGCAGCCCGGGACCTCGGCGGCGGCCGCGTGGTTGCGCGCTCGGTAGGCGCTCGGGGTCTCCCCGACCAGCTCGGTGAACCGGGCACTGAACGAGCCGAGCGAGGTACAGCCGACAGCCATGCACACTTCGGTGACGCTCATGTCACCCCGCCGCAGCAGCACCTTGGCCCGCTCGATCCGCCGCGTCATGAGGTAGTTGTACGGCGTCTCGCCGAAGGCGGCCCGGAACTGGCGGGAGAAGTGGCCCGGCGACATGAAGGCGGCCCGGGCCAGCGTCGGCACGTCCAGCGGGCGGGCGTACTCCCGGTCGATGAGGTCGCGGGCCCGCCGCAGCCGCTTGAGTTCGTCGAGCCTCACGCTGACCAGGATAGGCCCGGGCTCGCCTCGCCGCTCGCCGGCTCGGCCAGGCGGCGCAGCCGCGCGACCGCCTCGGCGAGGACCTCGTCCCGCTTGCAGAAGGTGAACCGGACGATGTGGCGGCCCCGGGACGCATCGGCATAGAAGACCTGGGCCGGGATCGCGACGACGCCGCAGCGCTCCGGCAGGGACAGGCAGAACTCCACCCCGTCCGTGCCGCCCAGGCCGCGGATGTCGGCGGTGATGAAGTACGTCCCCTCCGGCCGGTAGGGGGCGAACCCGGCCTCGACGAGCCCTGCCATCAGCTGGTCGCGCTTGCGCTCCAACGAGGCGGCGAACTCGGTGTAGTACGTGTCGGGCAGGCCGAGCGCCACCGCGACCGCCGGCTGCAGCGGGGCGGCGTTGACGTAGGTGAGGAACTGCTTGACCCGGGTCACCGCCTGGACCAGCGCGGCCGGCCCACTCACCCAGCCGACCTTCCAGCCGGTGCAGGAGAACGTCTTGCCCGCCGAGGAGACGCGCAGCGTACGCTCCCGCATGCCCGGCAATGTCGCGATAGGACAGTGCACACTGGACGAGTCGGAGAAGACGAGGTGCTCGTACACCTCGTCGGTGACCGCGATCGCGTCGTACTCCTGGCACAGGGACGCGATCAGGGACAGCTCGTCGGCGGTGAACACCTTCCCGGTGGGGTTGTGCGGCGAGTTGAGCAGCACCACCCGGGTGCGGGCGGAGTAGGCGTGGCGCAGCTCGTCGGGGTCGAAGGCGTACCGGCCGTCGGGGCCGGGGCGCAGCGTGACCGGCCGCAGCCGGGCCTGGGCGAGGGCCACGCACGCGCCGTACGAGTCGTAGAACGGCTCGAAGGCGACCACCTCGTCGCCCGGCTCGCACAGGCCGAGGATGCTCGCCGCGATCGCCTCGGTGGCCCCGGCGGTGATGAGGATCTCGCCGTCGGGGTCGTACGCCAGGTTGTAGAAGCGCTGCTGGTGGGCGGCGACGGCGGCGCGCAGCTCGGGGATGCCCGGGCCGGGCGGGTACTGGTTGCGGCCGCTCCGCAGGGCCTGCGCCGCCGCCTCGAGCATCTCCGGCGGGCCGTCGGTGTCGGGGAAGCCCTGGCCCAGGTTGACCGAGTTCGTCCGGACCGCGAGCGCCGACATCGTGGCGAAGATGGTGGTGCCGAACTCCCGCATCCGGGCCACCCCGACCGGCTCGACCCGCGATCCCGGGCTGGCCGGCCCGGCGTCGCGGGGCGTGGCTGACACGTCGCGGTGGGCCTCCTCCGTCACGTGCGGCAGGGTACACCCCCGGAACCGATCAAGTGGCCTGCGCAAAAGTCGGCTTTCTGCGCAGCAGTCTTGCGCGAAACGTGGTTAGATCAGCCCCATGTGCGGAATCGTGGGGTACGTGGGCGCCCGACCGGCGCTCGGCATCATCGTGGACGGGCTGCGCCGGCTGGAGTACCGCGGCTACGACTCGGCCGGGGTCGCCGTCCTCGGCAAGGACTCGGGGGCGTCGCCGAACGAGGGCCTCGACCTCATCACGGTCAAGCGGGCCGGCAAGCTCGGCAATCTCGAGCAGGAGCTGGCGGCGCAGGCCCCGGAGAGCGCCATCAACACCGGCACCACCGGCATCGGCCACACCCGGTGGGCCACCCACGGCAGCCCGACCGATCGCAACGCCCACCCGCACCGCTCCCGGAACGGCCGGCTGGCCATCATCCACAACGGGATCATCGAGAACTTCGCGACCCTGCGGGCCGAGCTCGAGGCGGCCGGGGTCGAGTTCGTCAGTGACACCGACACCGAGTGCGCGGCCCACCTGCTCGAGCAGGAGCTGGCGGACGTCCGGGCCGAGGTCGCGGCGGGCACCGCGCCGGCGGCGGTGGCGGACTCTCCGGCCGAGCAGCTCGCCGAGGCGATGCGGCGCATGTGCCGACGGCTCGAGGGGGCGTTCACGCTGCTGGCCATCGACGCCGACACCCCGGACGCGGTCGTCGGGGCCCGCCGCAACTCGCCGCTCGTCGTGGGCCAGGCCGAGGGCGAGAACTTCCTGGCCAGCGACGTGTCCGCGTTCATCGCCCACACCCGCGAGGCCATCGAGCTGGGCCAGGACCAGGTCGTGCTCATCACCCCGCACACCGTGCAGATCACCAACTTCGACGGCACCCCGGCCGAGGGCAAGCAGTTCCACATCGACTGGGACGCGGCCGCCGCCGAAAAGGGTGGCTACGACTACTTCATGCTCAAGGAGATCGCCGAGCAGCCGCGCGCGGTCGCCGACACGCTGCGGGGTCGGCTCAGCCCGACCGGCGAGCTGATGATGGACGAGACCCGCCTCACCGTGGCGGACCTGCGCAGCGTGGACAAGGTGTTCATCGTGGCCTGCGGCACGGCCTACCACGCCGGCCTGGTGGCCAAGTACGCGATCGAGCACTGGACCCGGCTGCCCTGCGAGGTGGAGCTGGCCAGCGAGTTCCGCTACCGCGATCCGGTGCTGGATGCGTCCACATTGGTCGTCGCCATCTCCCAGTCGGGCGAGACCATGGACACGCTGATGGCGCTGCGCCACGCCAAGACCCAGAAGGCGCGGGTGCTCGCCATCTGCAACACCCACGGCTCGTCGATCCCGCGGGAGTCCGACGCTGTGCTCTACACGCACGCCGGCCCCGAGATCGCAGTCGCCTCCACCAAGGCGTTCCTCACCCAGCTGGTGGCCTGCTACCTGGTCGGCCTCTACCTGGCCCAGGCGCGGGGCGTGAAGTTCGCCGATGAAGTGAAGGCCGTGCTCGACCAGCTGCAACAGATGCCGGCCGCGGTGGACCAGGTGCTGGAGACGATGGACGCCGTGCGGGCGCTGGCCCGCGACCTCGCCTCGTCCCGGTCGGTCCTCTTCATCGGGCGGCACGTCGGCTACCCGGTCGCCCTGGAGGGCGCGCTCAAGCTCAAGGAGCTCGCCTACATGCACGCCGAGGGCTTCGCGGCCGGCGAGCTCAAGCACGGGCCGATCGCGCTCATCGAGGACGGCACACCGGTGGTGTGCATCGTGCCCTCGCCCATCGGCAAGGACAGCCTGCACGACAAGGTGGTCAGCAACATCCAGGAGGTCCGGGCCCGGGGCGCCCGCACCATCGTGATCGCCGAGGTCGGGGACACGTCGGTGCGGCCGTACGCCGACCACCTCATCGAGGTGCCGGCCACCCCGACGCTGCTCGCGCCGCTGGTCACCACCGTGCCGCTGCAGGTGCTCGCGTGTGAGATCGCCACGGCCCGCGGTCACGACGTCGACCAGCCGCGCAACCTCGCCAAGTCGGTGACCGTGGAGTAGCGGAACAGGGCGTCCCGCACACCGGGCGTCGGCCCACTCCACCGCGGGCGGCGCCGCACCGCTTTACAAGCGCGCCGCCCGGGGTGACCCTGGGGTGGTGACCGAGCGGTCGCCAGCGCCGGTGACCAGCCTGCGGGGTCGGGCCACCGAGCGCGCGGTGGTGGTGAGCCTGATCGATGGGGCGCGGGCCGGTCGCGGTGGCGTCCTGGTGGTCGAGGGTGTCCCGGGCATCGGCAAGACCGCTCTGGTCGACGATGTGCTCGCCGAGGCCCGGGCCGGCGGCTCACCGCCGCTGGTGCTCGGCGCGCGGGCCCGCCGACGGGAGGCGGGCCTTCCGTTCGCGACCGCGGACGCGCTGTTCGCGCCCGCCCTGGGCCAGCGCTGGCGCACGGTGTGTGTCGATGCGGCTGCCGGCGCCGACGTGTACCGACTCGGCGCGCGGACGGTCGACGGGCTCGCCACGCTCGCCCGACGACGTCCCGTGGTGTGCTGGGTCGACGATGCGCAGTGGTGCGACCCGCGCTCGGTGGACCTGCTCGGCTTCGTGGCCGGCCGCCTCGCCGGCCACCGGGTCGCCGTGCTGATCGCGCAGCGACCGGGTGGGCCGGACTGGGACTTCCCGGCGCTGCGCCTGGCGCCGCTGGACCCGGCCGCCGGCACGGCGCTGGTCACGGACCGGGCGCCCGGGACCGACGGCGACGTGGCCGGCGCCCTCGTCGCCCTCGCCGCGGGTAACCCCGGTGCCCTCACCGAGCTGGCGTCGGCGCTCACCCCGGCCCAACGGTGTGGCGAGGAACCAGCGCCGTCGACCCTGCCGGCGACCAGCCGGCTGCGTCGGGAGCACGCCGCGCGCCTGGCTGCCCTGCCCGAGCCGACCCGGCGGCTGCTGCTGGTGGTGGCGGCCGACCCCGACCTGACCACGGGCGAGCTGGTGCGCGCGGCGGAGTCGTTGGGAATCGACATCACGGCCCTCGATCCGGCCGAGCGTGTCGGCCTGATCCGGATCAGCGGCGACGAGGTGCGGATACCGGAGCCGCTCGTCCGCTGCGTGGTGTACGAGGAGGCGACCCTGTCCGCGCGTCGGGCCACGCACGCCCTCCTCGCCTCGATCCTCGATCCCCAGCGGGCGGCGATCCGGGCGCTGCTGCACCGCGCCGCGCTGGCGGTGGGCCCCGACCCGGACCTGGCCGATGCCCTGGCCCGGTGTGCGCTGGCGCTGGCCGGCGACGGCTCGAGCCATCCATCGGTCCATCATGGACAGACGCCGGCCGTGCGGGCCCGGGCACTGGCCCGGGCGGCCGAGCTCTCCTCCGATCCGGCGCTCGCCGCGGCCCGGCTCGTCGCCGCGGCGCGCCAGCTGTGGGACGGCGGCGAGCCGCACCGGGCCCGGGGCCTGCTCCGGCGGGTCCAGGCGGCCGCGCTGCCCCCGCCGGCCCGGGGCGAGTACGACCTGCTCCTCGGGGAGATGGAGCTGCGGGGCGCAACGCCCGACCGGGCGGGGGCGGTCCTCATGGCGGCGGCCGAGGAGCTGCGCGACGACCCGCACCGGCGAGCGACGGCCCTGCTCAGCGTGGGCGAGGCGCTGTGCCTGGTGGGGGACTACGCGGAGTTCCGGGCCCTCGCCGACCAGGCGCTGGCGCTGCGCCGCCCGGGCGAGCCGCGCGAGGCCGAGCTGGCCTTCGAGCAGCTCGCCGGGCTGACCGCCATGTTCCGGGGTGACTACGCGGGCGCCCGGCCGTCGCTGCGCCGGGTGATCGCGCTCGCCACCGCGCTCGACGAGCCCACGGCCCTGGCGCGGGCCAGCCTGGCCGCGATCGTGCTCGGCGACGACGAGGTGGCGTACCGTCTGGCGATGCGGGCGGCCACGCTCGCCGAGGCCGCGGGCCGGCAGGCCGCCGTGCCGCGGGCCCTGGAACTGGCCGCCGCCGCCGAGTGCGCCCTCGGCCGGTACACCGCGGCGGCGGCCACGCTCGCCCGGGCCATCCCGCTGGCGGCGGCGACCGGCCAGCAGAGCCTGCACAGCAACCTCGCGGGCCTGCACGCGGTCATCGCCGCGATGCTCGGCGACCGGGACACCTGCCGGGCGCGGATCCGCGAGGCCCGGGCGGGCGAGGTCAGCCGGGCTGCCGCCCTGGTCGAGTGGGCGCTGGGCATCCTGGACCTCAACGACGGTCGAGCGGCCGAGGCCGTGCCCCGGTTGGCCGGGCTGTGCCGCGTCGAGTCCGGGCACGGCCAGCTGAGCATCCGGGTGGCCGCGACGCCCCATCTGGTCGAGGCGTGCGTCCGCGCGGGCGATCCGGCGGCCGCCCGGGAGGCGCTCGTCATCTTCGATCTGTGGGCCCGCCAGACCGGCAACCCGGCGTGGCTGGCCCTGTCGGAGCGTTGCCGGGCACTGGTGGCGGAGGACCCGGACCGGGCGGGGGAGCACTTCCGCGCCGCCCTGCACCAGCATGAGCTCGCCCGCTCCCGGTTCGAACGCGCGCGCACGCAGTTGCTGTACGGGCAGGAGCTACGCCGGACCCGACGGCGCAGCGCCGCCCGCGAGCAGCTGCGGGCGGCCTACGAGACATTCGAGTACTTCGGGGCGACCCCGTTGGCCGAGCAGGCCCGGGCCGAGCTGCGCGCCGCCGGGGAGCGGGTGGCCCCACGGCCGGGCCACGTCAACCCGGTCAGCCGGCTCACCGCCCAGCAGCGGCAGATCGCGGAGCTGGTCGCCAGCGGAGCCACCAACCGGGAGATCGCGACCGCGCTGTTCGTCAGCACCCGGACCGTCGACTACCACGTGCGGAACATCCTGGCCCGGCTCGGCCTGCGCTCGCGGATCGACCTGGCCCGCCTGCTGGCACCGACGAGCGCGGCGGCCGAGCCCGCCGGCCGCCGCGCGTCCCGGTCGCCGATCAGCACGCGTTCGACCTGAAGTCCGAAATGGACAGTCCGGAGAAGCCGCAGGTGTACGGGGTGAACCGGGTGTCGTTGTTGAGCCAGCGCTTGAACCAGGAAACCAGCGCCCGGGAGGTCATGGAGTCGGGGAGCTGGGGGAAGAAGTGGCTCGCGTTGTTCAGTTCGACGTACGCCTTGGGGCCGGCCAGGGTGTTGTAGAACGGGATCGAGTGCGTGGCCACTGGAGCGACGGTGTCCCACTGGCCGCCCACGATGAGCACGGGCTCATTGACGTTGTTCCAGGTCTTGTCGGTGTTCCAGGGCGCGAGCGGCACGGCCGCCTTCACGGTCCCGGTGGTGTCCATGGCCAGCGCCTCCAGCGAGCCGCCGCCGCCCATCGAGTGGCCGGCCACGCCGCGCCGGGTCCCGTCCGCCCGGGACCGCACCGCGGCCGGGGCGCTGCCGCTGACCGCCCAGTTCAGCGCGGCGAGCAACTGCTGGCCGCGGCTGCTCGGCGGGTCGAGCCGGGTGTTCGTCTCGATGCCGACCACCACGAAGCCCCAGGAGGCCAGGCGCGGGCCGATCCAGTCGATGCTTGACCACGAGGCCGTGTAGCCGGGAGAGACCGCGATCACCGGGTACAGGCCGGGCGCGGTGGGGTAGTAGACGACTCCTCCGCCGAAGCCGCTGACCAGCGGGGAGATGCTGCTGGAGGCGACCGAGAAGCTTCCGTTGCCGTAGATGTTGGTCGGGGTGGGCGCCTGACCGATCTCATCGGCGTGGGCCGGGGCGGCGACGACGAGCGTGCCGGCGGTCAGAGCGGCCGCGCCGGCCAGGGTGGCGACCAGCCGGGCCAGGCGGCGGGCCGGCGTACGGGGACGGGCCATGCCACTCACCTGTGTCACTTCCTTTCCATCGGCCGACCGGGTGGTCGGCGGGACGATGCAGCGATTGTCGTGAGTGGCCGAATGCGGTGCACCGGTAGAACTACCAGTCCGCGGAGAGGCGACGTCGGTCGATGTACGCGCGGACCAGTGAGTCTTGTGCGGTGATCCCATGGCGGACCGCCGCGCCGGTCGGGTACCCCGCTGTGGTCGGCCGGCCCGGCTGCGGTAGACAGGCACGGTGGGTACCTCGCTGCTTGCCTTCGCGGCGTTCGCCGCCCTGCTCACCATCACGCCGGGCGTGGACACCCTGCTCGTCCTGCGGGCGTCGGCCGCGGGCGGGCGCGGCGCCGGCATCGCGGCCGCGACCGGCATCGGCCTGGGCTGTCTGACCTGGGCCACGGCCGGGGCGATCGGGGTCACCGCCGTGCTCGCCGCCTCCCAGCTCGCCTTCGACGTGCTTCGCTGGGCCGGCGCGGCCTACCTCGTCTGGCTCGGGGCGCGGGCGCTGTGGTCGGCGCGGCGCCGGCGAGCGGACGCTCCGTCGATCGCGCCCGCCCCGGGCGAGCCCGGCGAGCGCTGGAGCCGCTGGCGGGCCCTGCGGGCCGGGCTCACCACGAACCTGCTCAATCCCAAGGCCGGCGTCTTCTACCTGTCGGTGCTGCCGCAGTTCCTCCCCGCGGGGGTACCCCCGCTGGCCGGGTCGCTGGCGCTGGCCATGATTCACGTCATCGAGGGCCTGGTCTGGCTGTCGCTGCTGGCCGTGCTCGTGACGCAGGCGCGCACCTGGCTCACCCGGCCAGCGGTGCGGCGCCGGTTCGACCAGGTCACCGGCGCCGTCCTGCTGGCCTTCGGCCTGCGCCTGGCCATCGACCACTGAGGCGTCCAGGGCCATGGCCCACCACGCGGCTTCCGGTCCGTGATGCTCCCCGGTCGGCGCGGGTCACGCGTTCGCCGGGGTGCGGGGCAGTAGCTGCACGAGGCTGGCCAGGGCCAGGGCGGTGGCGATCAGATAGAGCAGGCCGTGCTGGAACGCCGGCGTGATGCCGCTGGCAAGGCTGCCGTAGAACACGATGCCCACGATGCCCACGCCGATGGCCCCACCGACCTGTTGCATGGTCGTGAGCGCACCGGCGGCCGCACCGGCGTGATGCGGGGCGACCCTGGCCAGCACGGTACCCATGATGGGCGCGAGCGCCAGGCCCATGCCGACGCCGTCGACGAGCAGCGCGGGCACCAGCCAGCCGATGGGGCGGTCGTGCGCGACCAGGAGGAACAGCGCGGCGAGGCCACCGGCCCGGGTCAGGCCGCCGGCGGCGATCACCTGCCGGCCGAAGCGCGCGGTGAGCGGGGCAGCCGCCAGCGAGGCCACCAGGTACCCGATGCCGGCCGCCGTGACGACCAGGCCCGCCTCCAGGGCGTTGAGGCCTCGACCTTGCTGAATATAAATCGCCAGGATGAGGAAGTACGCGGGCATGCCCATGGTGAAGGTGAGCTGGGTCAGCAGCCCGACGGTGAACGCCCGCTCGCGGAACAGGGACAGGTCGATGACGGTGACTCGTGCCGTCGGCGGCCGTACCCGACCAGGAGCACGGCGGCCAGCCCGAGCGACAGCCATGTCCACAGTGGCCAGCCCTGCTCCCGGCCCTCGATCAACGAGAGCATGATCGCCACCAGCGCGAGCGTGACCAGGGCGGCGCCGCCGACGTCGAGGCGCGGCGAGCCGCTCTGCCGGCTCTCCGGGATCACCCGTCGGGCCAGGAAAAGCGCGGCGGCGCCGATCGGCACATTGATGAGGAAGCACGTACGCCAGCCCAGGCCGAACAGGTCCGACTGGATGAGCAGGCCGCCGATCACCTGGGCGAACGCGGCCGCCAGACCCATGGTCAGCGCGTACGCGCCGATCGCCCGGCGCTGCCTCGCCCCCTGGTAGGTCGTCCGCAGGATCGCGAGCACCTGGGGCGACACCAGGGCCCCGGCGGCGCCCTGGACGACACGGGTCGCGACGAGGGCGCCGGCGTTCGGGGCCAGGCCGCACTCGACCGAGGCGAGCACGAAGGCGGCGAGGCCGATCAGGAACATGCGTCGGCGGCCGAAGATGTCGCCCAGCCGGCCGCCAAGGATGAGACCGGAGCCGAAGGCCAAGCCATATCCCGCGACCACCCACTCCACGGCGGCCGCATTCGCGTGCAGGTCACGCTGAATGCTGGGGATGGCGACATCGACAATGAAGAAGTCAAGGGTGGTGATAAATACACCCGTCAGCACGATGGGCAGAGTCGTTTGCCCGGCCGTCGTTCCGCGGCTGCCGGTTCACTTGCCCTGGTCGGTGAGCCGGCGCACCGTCACCGGTCGCGAGTCGGGGCGGCCTCGCTCGGCCCGACGGGCTGCGTGGGGATGACCGGTGTCGGGGCCGGAACCACCACCCGCAGGGACGCCGGGAGGCCGCTGATGCTCGCCCGGCCGTCGTGGGTGACGGAGACGTCGACCTCCGTGCCGGCGATCCGCAGGCCGTGCAGGTTGATCGCCCCCAGCGGAGCGCCCTGCATCGGTCGCAAGTGGACAGTCCCCTGGGGAACGTCGGGGTACACGCCCACCGCCGCCTGAAGGATCGCCACGCTGGCCGCCGCCGACCAGGCCTGGGGGTGGCAGGCGGCCGGGTACGGCACGGGCCGGGCCCAGGCCGTCCGGTCGTCGCCGCCGTACAGCTCGGGCAACTGGTAGCCGAACGCCTCGGCCGCGCTCAGCAGGCCCTCGGCCAGCACGGCCGCCGCCGCGTCGTGCCCGGCCCGGGCCAGCCGGGCCACCACGATCGCGGTGTCGTGCGGCCAGACCGTGCCGCAGTGGTACGACAACGGGTTGTAGCCTCCGCTGTCCGCGGACATCGTGCGCAGGCCGTACCCACCCGCCATCGCGGGCGAGGCCAGGTGCCGGGCGACCAGGGCCGACTCCTCGGCGTTGAGCAGGCCGGTGCCGAGCAGGTGACCGATGTTGCTGGCGAGCGCGTCGACGGGGCGCTTGTCGCCGTCGAGGGCCAGCGCCGGGTACGGGCCGTCGGGCCCGTCCACCCAGAACCGCTCCCGGAACCGCTGGGCCAGCGCCGCGGCGTACTCCCGCCAGCGCGCCCCGTCGGGGAGGCCGAAGGCGTCCAGCAGCTCGGCTCCGGCGATCGCCGCCTGGTAGGCGTAGCCCTGCACCTCGCAGAGCGCGATCGGGGGGCGGGCCCGCCGGCCGTCGCGGAACCGGACGGCGTCGGCCGAGTCCTTCCACCCCTGGTTGGCCAGCCCGCGACTGTCGTCGATGTACTCCAGGAACCCGTCCCCGTCGGGATCGGCGTGGTCGGCGAGCCAGCCGAGCGCGGCCTGCAGGTGCGGGAGCAGGGCCGCCACCTCGGCCTCGGCCAGCCCCCAGCGCCACGCCTCGTGCAGCAGGTCGATCCACAGCAGGGTCGCGTCGATCGTGCCGTAGTAGACGACCGGGGCGGAGTCGGCGGAAAGCCCGAAGAGGCTTTCGTATCGAAGCTCGTGCATTATCTTGCCCGGGGCCTCCCCGCTGGCGGGGTCCACCCGGCGGCCCTGGCGCCGGGCGAGCACCCGCAGCGTCCCCCGGGCCAGGTCGACGCCGAGCGGGAGCAGCATGTGGGCGGCCCAGAGGCTGTCCCGACCGAACAGGGTGAGGAACCACGGGACGCCGGCGCCGAGGAAGGTGTCCTCGGGCTGGCCGGGCTCGACGAGGCGCATCGCCGACAGGTCGTCGAGGGAGCGCTCGAGCAGGCGGACCAGCCGCCGGTCGTCGGCGACGAGTCGGGGCCGGGACCATTCGACCGGGCCGGGCGCGGGCGCGACCGCGATGGCGGTCGTGGTGACCTGGAGCATCCACTGGTGGCGGGCGTGGCCGCGCGGGGGCAGGTCGAGCGTCCAGGTCAGGCGGGACGCGCCGACGTCGACCGACGCGCCCTCGGCGGTCACCCGGACCTCGACCCCCGCCGTCGACCAGGCGAGCCCGTCACCGGCGCCCCGGGCGGGCGCCGGCTCGCCGGCCCGGCCGCTCCGGACCGCGTCCATCGGCGCGAGGTCGCAGGCGAGGTCGATCGTCAGGCTCGCCCGCACCGGTACCGAGGCCGCCGAGACGACCCGGATCTCCTCGGTCATCCCGGCGGCGGTGACCCGGCGCACCCGCTCGATGCGGACGGTCGGGTCCACGCTGGGGTCGCCGAGCGTGCGGGCCAGGCTGACGAACGCGGCCCCGGAGGCGCCGTCGGGCGTATGGGCGATTGGGGAGGGTTCGACAGCATTGATCCGAAGGATGGCCTGCGACAGGACCCGGCGGTCGCCGACGAAGACCCCCTGCACGCCGCGGGGTCGGATCTGTCCATCATGGCCACTCAGCGCGCTGCAGGGAGCGCACACAGTCACCGTCAGGTCGTGCAGCAGTGGCTGGAGCAGCTCGGCCTCGGGCGGGCCGGCCTGGTGCGGCGCAACCGTCACGTGTCCACTCTCGCCTTCTCGTTGCCCGCTATCTCGTTGTGACACGCCACCCTCTTGACAGGACGGTGGTCGTGGGCGCATCGTCAGCGCATCCAAGTTTGAACGGTCCAATGATGCTATCGCTGACTTGGATCGTTCAAGACCATCAAGGGTTGCGAACGTAACAGATGCCGTCCAAAGTGACCATTCGTACCGTCGCCCAGGAGGCGGGCGTATCGGTCCAGACCGTGTCCAACGTGGTCAACGCGCCCCACCTGGTCCGGCCCGAGACGCGCGAGCACGTGCAGGCGGTCATCGACCGGCTCGGGTACCGGGCCAGCCAGGCGGCCCGGCAGATGCGGTCGGGGCGGTCGCGCCTCATCGGGGTGCGGATCGAGCCGACCCGGGACGGCATCAACGGGAACATCCTTGACCGGTTCCTGCACGAGTTGACGGAGTCGGCTGCCCGGGCCGGGTTCCGGATCGTGCTGTACACCGCGGCGGACGACGCCGCCGAGATCCAGGCGTACGACGACCTTCTGGCCGCCTACAGCCCCGATGGGTTCGTCCTCACCAGCACGCACCCCGACGATCCACGACCCGGGTGGCTGCTGGACAAGGGCGTTCCCTTCGTGACGTTCGGCCGTCCCTGGGGTGGGCCGGATCGTCATCCCTGGGTCGACGTCGACGGCGCCGCCGGCACCGCCGCGGCGACCGAGCACCTGTTGGCGGCCGGGCACCGTCGGATCGGCTTCCTCGGCTGGCCGAAGGGAGCCGGCGTGGCGGACGACCGGCGGAACGGCTGGTACTCCGCGATGCGTGCGGCCGGGATCGACCCGACCGGACTGGAACGCCACGTGACCGACGGCGTGGCCGACGGCGAGCGCACGGCGGCGGAGATGTTCTCGGCGCCCGATGGCCCGACGGCACTCGTCTGCGCGAGCGACTCGCTGGCCCTGGGCGCCTGGAACTACGTGCTCGCGACGACGGGGCCCTACGCCTCGTCGTCCGCGGCGCGCACCTCGCGCGCCGCGACCAGCGCCCCCTCCCGTTCGCGGAAAGGGGCGTCCCGGGCGCTGCGACCGGCTGTCATCGGCTTCGATGACACCCCGGTCGCCCGCGCGGTTGGCCTGACCACCGTGGCTCAGCCACTCGCCGAGGTGGCTCAGGCCTGCATCCGACTGTTGACGGCCGCGCTCGACGGCGGGGGCAAGTCCCCGCCCGAGCACGTGCTGCTCACACCTCGCCTGGTTGTCCGCGACTCCGCCTGAGGCGCGACCCGCCCAGGGCATTGGGTCGCGGACATCCAAATATTCATGATATTAGGAGAACTGATGCGCACGTCCCATCGTGTCATGGCTGCGGCGTTTCTGGCGACGGCCATGGTGGCCAGCGCCAGCGCGTGCGGCAGGGGTTTCAACGACACCCCGGAGCAGCAGAGCGGTCCGGCTGAGCTCGAGGTCCTGATCGGATCGTCCGGCCAGGCCGAGACCGACGCGGTTCAGCAGGCGGCGGCGGCCTGGGCGGAGGCCACCGGCAACAAGGCGACCGTGGTCCCGGCCCAGGACCTCGCCCAGCAGCTGGGCCAGGCGTTCGCCGGTAGCAACCCGCCCGACGTCTTCTACGTCGACGCCGGTCGGTTCGCCGACTACGCCAGCGCGGGTGCGCTCCTGCCGTACGGCGACGAGATCGAGGACGCGGACGACTTCTACGCCTCGCTGCGGGAGGCCTTCACCTGGGACGGTCAGCTCTACTGCATCCCGAAGGACTTCTCCACCATCGCGATGCAGATCAACACGGACCTGTGGGCGCAGGCCGGGCTGACCGAGGACGATGTGCCGACCACCTGGGAGGAGCTGCGGTCGGTCGCGGAGCGGCTGAAGGCGGCCAACATCACGCCGATCGTCATTGGTGACACCCGCGACCGGATCGGCGCGTTCATGGTCCAGGCCGGTGGCTGGATCGTGAACGAGGACGGCACCGAGGCGACCGGCGACAGCCCGGAGAACCTGCAGGCGCTGGAGTACTTCAAGGGCCTGATCACCGACGGGCTCGCCGTCTACCCGCGGGACATCGACACCGGCTGGGGCGGTGAGGCCTTCGGCAAGCAGCTGGCCGCCATCACGTTCGAGGGCAACTGGATCAAGGGTGCCCTGCAGAACGACTTCCCGGACGTGAAGTACACGGTCCACGAGATGCCGGCCGGCCCGAAGGGCAAGGGCACGCTCTCCTTCACCGTCTGCTGGGGCATCTCGGCGAAGACCCAGTACCGCGAGCAGGCGATCGACTTCGTGCGGCACATGGTCTCGGCTGAGCAGCAGATCAAGTTCACCGAGGCGTTCGGCGTGATGCCGTCGCGGTCGTCGCTGCGGGACGAGTACCTCGCGCAGTTCCCGGACGACGAGGCGTTCATCGCCGGCGCCGCGTACGCCCAGGGCCCGGTGAAGGCCCCGAAGATGGACAGCGTTCTGTCCGACTTCGACTCCGGCCTGCAGCAGATCGCCACGACCGACCCGAAGGCTCTGCTGGAGAGCCTGCACGACAACACCGAGGCCGCCCTCGCCGGCTGACCTGATCGCGGCGGTTCCGGCCGCACGACGGCCGGAACCGCCGCCCTTGGCCGCACCCTTCGCGCGAAGGAGGTCCGCGTGGTGCTCACCCCCGAGGCGCCGCCGCAGCGTGCGCCCGTCCCCACGCCCACGCGCCGGCGTCGACGCCGTTCCGGCCTGCTCCGGCCGGAACGGACAGCGGGCTGGCTGTTCGTCGCGCCGGTGATCGTCCTGCTCACCGTCTTCCTGCTCGTGCCGATCCTCATGGCGCTGTGGGTGAGCTTCACGTCGTGGAACGGTCAGGGCAGTCCGTTCCGCGCCGATGTCCCCGTTACCGGTATCAAGAACTACTCGCGCCTGTTCCTCGAGGACGGCCTGACGCGCCAGGACTTCATGACGAGCATTCGCAACAACCTCTACTACGTCCTGGCGGTCGTGCCCCTGCAGACCGCGCTCGCCCTGGCCCTGGCGCTCGCCGTGAACCAGCGCCTGTTGAAGGCGAAGTCGTTCTTCCGGACGGCGTTCTACTTCCCGTCGATCACCAGCTCGGTCGCGATCAGCGTGGTGTTCCTGTTCCTGTTCGCCAACTCCGGCGCGGTCAACGGGGTGCTCGCCTGGTTCGGAATCGACGGCCCGAACTGGTTCTCGGATCCCCGCGGTGTGCTCCACATCATCCTCAACGCGGTGGGCCTGGTCGACATCAACAGCCCGCCCGCCGTGCTGGCCGACAACGAGCTGTTCGGGCTGTCCTGGTGGCAGTGGCTCTCCGGCCCGAGCGTGGCCCTGTGCTCGATCATCTGCCTGGTCGTGTGGACCACGTCGGGCACGTTCATGCTGATGTTCCTGGCCGCCCTGCAGAACATCCCCGTCCAGCTCGAGGAGGCGAGCCTGATCGACGGCGCGACCCGTTGGCAGTACCTGCGCAAGGTCGTGCTGCCCATGCTCAAGCCGACGCTGTTCCTGGTGATCACGCTCGGGCTCATCGGCACCTGGCAGGTCTTCGACCAGGTGTACGTGATGAGCAAGGGCAACCCGGCCAAGACGACGTTGACGCCGGCGTACCTGTCGTTCCGCACCGCGTTCCTGGATCTGGAATTCGGCATCGGCGCCGCGATCGCGTTCATCCTCTTCGCGATCATCATCGTCATGACCCTGTTCCAGCGCTGGGTGATGCGCGATCGCGACGTACCTCGGTCACGCTGGTTCCGCCGGGCGAGGAGCGTGTGACATGACCCTCGACAATCCCGCCGTCGATGTTCTGGCGGCCGGCCAGATGGCCCAGGCGCCGACCCCGGCCCCGGTGCCCCGCCCCCGCCGGCTGACCCCGCGGCAGCGTATGGCGCGGGTAGCCAACTACCTCGTGCTCACGTTCTTCGGTCTCATCTTCCTGTACCCGTTCGTCATTCAGATCAGTAACACCTTCAAGACGGAACCGGACGCCGCGAACAACCCGCTGCGCCTGGTTCCCGACCCGTTCGTGACCGACAGCTTTTTGCGAATATTCAGCGGCACCGACTTCCCGCTCTGGGTGTTCAACTCGGTGCTGGTGACCGTCATCGCGACGCTCGGACGGGTCTTCTTCGACTCGCTCGCCGGCTACGCGCTGGCCCGGCTGCGGTTCGGGGGACGGCGCGCCATCTTCGCCGCGATCATCGCGGTCATGGCCGTTCCCGGCGTGGTCCTGCTCATCCCCAAGTTCCTGGTGCTCAACCAGTTGGGGATGTACGACAGCTACTCCGGGCTGATCATCCCCCTGCTGGCCGACGCCGCGGGCGTGTTCATCATGAAGCAGTTCTTCGAGTCGATCCCCGGCAGCCTCGAGGAGGCGGCCCGCATCGACGGGGCCGGCGTGTTCCGCACCTACTGGTCGGTGATCCTGCCGCTGGCGCGGCCGGCCCTGATCACGCTGACCATCCTCTCGTTCCAGGGCACCTGGAACGAGTTCCCGCACACGCTCGTCGCGGTGCAGAGCCCCGAGCTGTTCACGCTGCCCCGGGGGCTCGCCGACCTCGTGGGCGGGTCGCTCGGGTCGGGCACCCAGTACCCGCTCAAGCTCGGCGCGGCCCTGCTCACCCTCATTCCGGTGACGATCATCTTCATCATCTTCTCGCGGCGCTTCGTCCGGGGCGCCATCGAGGGAGCCGTCAAGGAGTAGGGAGCGATCAGGGAGTAGATCGCGCTCGGGAGTAGTACGCGATCAACGAGTGAGGCCGCCGACGGTGGAGCAACGCCGCCGACGGGAGCGCCGGCGCCCGCCGGGTGGATCGGGTCTGGTGACCGTCCCCCGGCGGGCGCCGTTTAGGCTGCGCCGTGTGACGGGCGGGGCGAAGCCATGGGGTGGGCTGGCATGACCGGGTGGGAACCGGTGGGGCGGGCCGGCTTGATCGGGTGGGAACCGGTGGGGCGGGCCGGCTTGATCGGGTGGGAAGTAGTGGGGCGGGCCGGCTTGACCGCCGGGGCGACGCCACGGGGCGGGCCGCGATGATCATCGCGATCGGCATCGACGTCGTGCTCGTCGAGCGGTTCGAGCAGGCCCTGGCCCGCACCCCCCAGCTGGCCGAGCGGCTGTTCACCGCGGCCGAGCGGCGCACGACGTCGGGCCACCCGCGATCGCCCGAGTCGCTGGCCGCGCGGTTCGCCGCCAAGGAGGCCGTGGCCAAGGCCCTCGGGGCCCCGCGCGGGCTGCACTGGCACGACTGCGAGATCGTCACGGACGCCGACGGGCGCCCCTGGCTGACGGTGCGGGGGACCGTGGCCGCGGCGGCGGCGCAGCGGGGCATCGCGCGGTGGCACCTGTCGCTGTCGCACGACGGCGGGATCGCCTCCGCCATGGTGCTGGCCGAGGGCCCCGATCGTCCTGCGGGCGATCCTGGATAGTTCTGAGGGCGATCCTCGATGGTTCTGGGGACGATCCTCACGAGTTCCTGGGTGGGAGGCCGCGGTGAGAGGTGTCTGGCGGGTCGCCGACGTGCGGGCGGCTGAGGAGAAGCTGATGGCGACGCTGCCGCCGTTGACGCTCATGCGGCGGGCGGCCGAGGGGCTGGCCCGGCGGTGTGCGCAACTGCTCGCCGACAGCGGCGGCGTGTACGGCCGGCGCGTCACGCTGCTCGTCGGCGCGGGCAACAACGGGGGCGACGCGCTGTTCGCCGGCGCGCTGCTGGCCCGCCGCGGAGTGGCCGTGCGGGCCCTGCTGTTGGCCCCGGAGCGCACCCACGCCGACGGGCTGGCCGAGCTGCGCCGTTGCGGCGGCCGGGTGGTGGAGGTGTCCGACCGGACCCCGGCGGCCGAGGCGCTGCGCGAGTCCGCCCCGGACCTGGTCATCGACGGCATCGTGGGGATCGGTGGCCGCAGTGGCCTGCGCGGTCCGGCGGCCGAGGCGGTCGCGGCGGTGGACGGCCTGCGGCCGCGGCCGATCGTGGTCGCGGTCGACGTACCGTCCGGAGTCGACGTGGACACCGGCGCGGTGGACGGGCCGGCCGTCCGCGCCGACGTCACGGTCACGTTCGGCTGCCTCAAGCCGGCCCTGGCGGTCGGGCCCGCGGTGCCGCTCGCCGGCCTCGTCGACTTCGTCGACATTGGACTGTCCGATCCGGAGGGTGAGCCGGCCGCCTGGCTGCCGGATCGTGAGGACATCGCGGCGTGGTGGCCGGCGCCGAACCCGGCGTCGGACAAGTACAGTCGCGGCGTGGCCGGGCTCGCCACCGGCTCGGCCGGCTATCCCGGGGCGGCGTTGCTCTCGGTCGCCGGGGCGCTGGCCGGACCGGCCGGGATGGTGCGTTACGCCGGGCCGGCGGCGGCGGACGTGGTGCGCGCCCACCCGTCGGTGGTGGTCAGCGACTCGGTGGCCAGCGCGGGTCGGGTGCAGGCCTGGCTGGTCGGCTGCGGAATCGGCACCGACGACCGGGCCGTCGCCGAGCTGAAGGCCGTGCTCGGCGCGCCGGTTCCGGTCGTGGTCGACGCCGATGCGATCACCCTGGCGGCGAACCCCGCGGTGACCGACCTGCTGCGCAAGCGACCAGCGCCGACCGTGGTCACGCCGCACGACCGGGAGTACCCGCGGCTGGCCGGCCAGCCGGTCGGGCCGGATCGGCTGGCCGCGGCCCGCGAACTGGCCGAGCGCCTCGGGGTGGTCGTGCTGCTCAAGGGCTACCGGACCGTGGTCGCGCACCCCGACGGCCCCGCCTGGGTGAACCCGACCGGTACCCCGGCGCTGGCGACGGCCGGGACCGGGGACGTGCTCGCCGGCCTGATCGTCTCGCTCCTGGCGGGCGGGGTGCCGGCCGAGCGGGCCGCGCTGGCGGCGGCGTACGTGCACGGCCTCGCGGCCCGTCAGGCCGCGTCGCGACCTCCGGCCGACGACCCGGCGGACGGTGCGGTGGGGTCGGGGGCCGGCGCCGGCTCGGCGCGGCCGGTCACGGCACAAGATGTAGCGACAGCACTACCGATCGTGATCGGATCTCTGGCGAAACCTTACTAACAAGTAGGATCGACCCCATGTGGCAGGCGGAAGTACGCGTCGACCTCGACGCGATCGAGCACAACGTCCGCCTGCTGCGGGCGATGACCCGGGCGGCCGCCCCGGCCGGTTCGGACGGCGCCGAGGTCATGGCCGTGGTGAAGGGCGACGGTTACGGCCACGGCATGCTGCCGGTGGCCCGGGCGGCGCTGCGCGGCGGGGCGACCTGGCTCGGCGGCTGCACGGTCGGCGAAGCCCTGAGCCTGCGGGCTGCGGGCATCACCGCACCGGTGCTGGCCTGGCTCATGTCCCCGGGCGTCCCCCTGGACCCGGCGGTCGAGGCGAGGGTGGACCTCACGGCCTCGTCGGCCGAGCAGCTCGAGGAGATCGTGGCCGCGGCGCGGCGCACGGGTGTTCCGGCCCGGCTGCACCTCAAGCTCGACACCGGCCTCAGCCGGGGTGGGGCGGTGGCGACCGAGTGGCCGGCGCTGTGTGAGGGCGCCGCCAAGGCGCAGGCCGACGGGGCGGTCGAGGTGATCGGAGTGTGGAGCCACCTCGCCTGCGCCGACGAGCCCGGCCACCCCGCCAACGACGCCCAGCTCGCGGCGTTCCGGGAGGGCCTGGCCACGGCGGAACGGTGCGGCCTGACCCCCCGATATCGACATCTGGCCAACTCGGCCGCGACGCTCACCCGGCCGGACATGCACTTCGACCTGGTCCGCACCGGGATCGCCTGCTACGGCCTGTCGCCGATCCCGGGCCTGGACGTCGACCTGCGGCCGGCCATGACCGTCCGCGCGCGGGTGGCCCTCGTCAAGCGGGTGCCGGCGGGGCAGGGCGTCTCCTACGGCCACACCTACCACACCCGCACCGAGACGACGCTGGCGCTGGTTCCGCTGGGGTACGCCGACGGCGTGCCGCGGGCGGCGAGCGACCGGGGCCCGGTGCGCCTCGGCGGGGTGAACCGGCTGATCGCCGGACGGGTCTGCATGGACCAGATCGTGCTCGATTGCGGCGACGATCCGGTCGCCCCCGGCGACGTGGCCGTTCTCTTCGGACCCGGGGACGACGGCGAGCCCACGGCCGACGACTGGGCCGCGGCCGTGGACACGATCAACTACGAGATCGTGACCCGGTTCGGCAGCGCCCGGGTGCCGCGGGTCTACACCGGACAGTCCACGGAGCCAGCATCGCCGCCCGCGGAGCAGGCATCGAATCCGGCGGAGCCGGCATGAGCAGCCAGGTCGTCGAGCCGGCGCGCCCCACCGCCAGTCGCGGTCGGGTCGTCGCCGGCGTGGTGGGCAGCCTGGTCGGGCTGGCCGCGGCCGGGGTGGCGGCCGGCATCGCCGGCCGACGCGCGCTGCTGCGTCGACGGCAGGAGGCCGAGCCCGACCCCTACGAGGACGAGGCGTTCGGGGAGCTGCCGGCCGACGAGTACCGCACGGTCACCACGCCGGAGGGCATCCCCCTGCACGTCGAGATCGTCGGTCCCGCCTGGGCTCGCACGACGGTCATCTTCGTGCACGGCTTCTGCCTGGACATGGGCACGTTCCACTTCCAGCGTCGGGCGCTGTCCCAGGTGGACGACAATGCACTTCGTGCCCACCACCCCCGCCCAGCCACCCGAATTCCGCGCAGCTCGCCGGAGCGGAATCTGCAGGCACTGCGGGCGGTCTTCTACGACCAGCCGGGGCACGGGCGGTCCGGTCGCCTGTCGGCGGGTGAGTACACAATGGACCACCTCGCCTCGGCCCTGCGCACGGTCATCGAGGAGTGCGCCGCCCCGGACTCGCGGGTCGTGCTGGTCGGGCACTCCATGGGCGGCATGGCGATCATGGCGCTCGCCGAGCAGGACCCGGACCTGTTCGCCCCCGACGGCCGGGTGGCCCGGGTCGCGCTGATCTCCACCTCCGCCGGGGGCGTCACCTTCGGCCTGCCGGACCTGGTGGTGCGGTTCCGGGAGCGACTGCTGCCGTTGGTCTCGAACGCGGGGACCGCGACGGCGCCGGTGGTGGACCGCGCCCGGGCCGCGGCGAAGGACCTCGCCCGCCTGCTCACCCGCAAGTACGGGTTCGGCTCGCTCGGGGCGAGTGCGTCCCTGGTGTCCTATGTGGAGCAGATGAACCGGGCCATGTCGACCGAGTCGGTGGCCCGCTACGTCTGCGCGCTCTACGGCCACGCCTGCGAGCCGAGCGCCTCCGGGCTCAAGCGGGTGCCGGTGCTGGTGATCTCCGGTGACGAGGACCACGTCATCCCGGTGGAGCACTCGCGGACCCTGGCGCGGGAGCTGCCTCACGCCGAGCTGGTGATCATTCCCGGGGCCGGTCACATGGCCCTGCTCGAGTGCAGCGACGTGGTGAACGACGTCCTGTTCCCGTTCATCCGTAGGATCGGGGCGTGACGGTCGTCTGTCTGCCCACCGCCGACGACACCCGGGAGCTGGGGCGACGGCTGGCTGACGTGCTGCGGGCCGGGGATCTCGTCATCCTCGATGGCTCGTTGGGCGCCGGGAAGACCGTGCTGGTGCAGGGGATCGGCGCCGGGCTGGGCGTGCAGGGGGCGGTGACCTCGCCCACCTTCGTGATCGCCCGCGTCCACCGGCCGGCGTCGGGGGGACGCGGCCTTCCGTTGGTCCATGTCGATGCGTACCGGCTGAACAGCCTCGCCGAGGTGGACGACCTGGACCTGGATACGGGCCTGGAGGAGGCCGTGACGGTCGTCGAGTGGGGCAAGGGCAAGGTCGAGCGGCTGGCCGAGGCGCACCTGCTCATCCGGCTGCGGCGGCCCGACGGCGGTGCCGGTGAGACGCCGGCGGCGCCGTCCTCCGGTGCGGAGGCGGCGGAGGGACCGTCGGACGGGTCCGAGACCCGCACGGCCGAGCTCGTCGGGGTCGGCGGGGACTGGGAGCAGCGGCTGGCCGGGCTCGCCGGCGTGTTGGCTGGGTAGGGTACGGCGTGCGCGTTCTCGTCCTCGACACCGCCACGCCCGCGGTCACCGCCGCGGTGGTCTCGATCGTCGACCGTACGACCGTCACGCCGCTCGCCCACCGATCCACTGTGGATGAGCGGGCCCACGGCGAGCTGCTGGCCCCGGCGGTACGGGCGGTGCTGGCCGAAGCCGGCCTCGGCGCGCCCGACCTCGCGGCGATCGTGGTCGGCCTGGGCCCGGGGCCGTTCACCGGCCTGCGGGTGGGGCTGGTGACCGCCGCCACGATGGCCCAGGCGCTGGCCATCCCGGCCTACGGCGTCTGCTCGCTCGACGCCATCGGCTGGGCGAGCACGCGGGGCTCCCGGGGCGACGACGCCGGGCTCACGCTGGTCGCCACCGACGCCCGTCGCCGGGAGATCTACTGGGCGCTCTACCGGGACGGCGTCGCGCTCACCCCGCCGGCCGTGGGCCGCCCCGCCGCCGTGGTCGAGCAGGTCGCCGACCGGGGCGTGCGGGCGGCGGTCGGCGACGGCGCGGTCCGGTACGCGAGCCTGTTGCCGTTCCCGGTCCGTGACGAGCCGCGCTACCCGCCCGCGCTGGCCCTGGCCGAGCTCGCGGCCGCGCGCGTGGTCGACCGGGCGCCCGGTGACGCCCTGACCCCGCTCTACCTGCGCCGCCCCGACGCCGCGGAGCGAGCATCGCAGCGAGGGACGAGCGAGGAGCGCAGCGGAGCGGGGCGAGCGGAGCTTGCGGAGCGAGCATCAGGTTCTGCCCAACCGCCCCCGCCCAGGGCGGTGACGCCGTGACCCAGGCCACGGTGCGGCTGGCGCGGCTGCGCTGGTTCCACCTCGACCAGGTGCTGGCCATCGAGGAGGATCTGTTCGGCGCGGAACGCTGGACCGCGTCGATGTTCTGGAACGAGCTCGCACACGGGCACCACTACCTGGCGGCCATGCGCGACGGTGAGGTGGTCGGCTACGCCGGCATCGCGGTGGTGCGCCCGGAGGCGTGGATCAACAACATCGCCGTGCGCCGCGACCACCAGCGCCGGGGCATCGGGCGCATGCTGCTCGAGGCGCTGCTCGCCCACGCCCGCGCGCACGGGGCGACCCACACCCTGCTGGAGGTGGCGGCGGACAACGGCCCGGCGCAACGGCTGTACGACAGCTACGGTTTCGTCGTGGTGGGCGTACGGAAGGGCTACTACCAGCCGAGCAACACCGACGCCCTGGTGATGCGAAGGGATGAGCCTCGATGAGTAGCGATGCGCCGCTGGTGCTCGGCATCGAGACCTCCTGCGACGAGACCGGGGTCGGGATCGTCCGGGGCACCACCCTGCTGGCCGACGAGGTGGCGTCCAGTGTGGACGAGCACGCGCGGTACGGGGGCGTGGTGCCGGAGGTGGCGAGCCGGGCCCACCTCGAGGCGATCGTGCCCACCATGGAACGGGCCCTGCGCGCCGCCGGCGTACGACTGGCCGATGTGGACGCGATCGCGGTCACCGCGGGACCCGGGCTGGCCGGGGCGCTGCTGGTCGGCGTCGCGGCGGCGAAGGGGTACGCGGTGGCGGCCGAGAAGCCGGTGTACGGGGTGAACCACCTGGCCGCGCACGTGGCGGTGGACACGCTCGAACACGGCCCGTTGCCGTCCCCCGCGGTGGCGCTGCTCGTCTCGGGTGGACACTCGTCGCTGCTGCTCGTCGACGACCTGGCCGGCGGCGTGCGGCCGCTGGGGGCGACGATCGACGACGCGGCCGGCGAGGCGTACGACAAGGTGGCGCGGCTGCTCGGCCTGCCGTTCCCGGGCGGGCCGCCGATCGACCGGGCCGCCCGCGACGGCGACCCCGAGGCGATCGCGTTCCCCCGCGGCCTGACCCACGCCCGGGACCTCGTGGCCCACCGCTTCGACTTCTCCTTCTCCGGCTTGAAGACCGCCGTGGCCCGCTGGATCGAGGCCCGGCAGCGGGCCGGCGAGCCGGTGCCGGTGGCGGATGTGGCGGCCAGCTTCCAGGAGGCGGTGTGCGACGTCCTCACCGCCAAGGCCATCGACGCCTGCCGTCACCACGGCGTCGACACGCTGGTGATCGGCGGCGGCGTGGCGGCGAACTCCCGGCTGCGCGCGCTCGCGGAGCAGCGGTGCGAACGCGCCGGCATCACGCTGCGCATCCCGCGGGCGCGGCTGTGCACCGACAACGGGGCGATGGTGGCGGCCCTCGGCGCGCACCTGGTGGCGGCCGGACAGCGCCCCAGCCCGCTCGACCTGGGCGCCGACCCGGGCCTGCCGGTCACTACAGTCACCGTGTAGCAGCCGGAGGTGAGTCGTGATCGTACGGATGTGGGAGGTCAAGGCGGAGGCGCGCAACTTCACCGCGCTGCTCAACTGGGTGTGCGAGGTGGCGGTCCCCACGGTGGAGACCAACCCAATGCACATATCCAGCGAAATATTCTCTTCGCCAGATTTCCGCATCGTCGTGATCACGCGCTGGAACGGGACGCCGGAGGACTTCGAGGAGCCGCCGCCGCACCTGGTCACCCGGCCCCCGCACTTCTGGGACTTCTTCCCCGTCGACCGCTGACGGTCCCGCCGTCGCCGCCGGCGCGCGTCCGGCCCGGCGCTTTGTGACGTGCCGGTACGCTCAGCGGTTTTTGAAGTACCGGAAGAGGTGGGCTTCCCGGGTGGCGGCCACCGCGGCCAGCGTGCCGAGCACCACGCCGATCGTGCCGGCGGCCACGCTCGTCGCGCCGACGAGCCAGGCCTCGTGGACCGGGTCGGGGTTGTCGAGCGCGGCCGCGTATGCGGTGCCGGCGAGGGCCACGACGGCGGCGGCCCCGGTCCACGCCGACGCCTCGACGAGATGCTGCCAGGCCAGGTGGGACTTGGGCACGCGAGCGTGCAGGGCCGCCGCGACCTCCAGCCGACGCCAGCGGACGGCCACGAAGCCGAGGACCAGGCCGACGGCCAGCGCGCCGATCGGAGCGGGGCGGGTGAGGCGGCGGGCAAAGGCCCCGGCCGCGTCATGGTCGGCCCCCAGCGATCCGTTGACCGGCCGAGTGACCGGGTCGGGTGCGTCCGGGACCAGGCTCAGCAGGAGCAGACCGCGGAGCTCGTCGTCGACCGGCCAGATCTCGGCCCAGCACTGGTCGAACGTTCCCGCCGCGGGTACGGGCGCCAGGATGGCGTAGCCGAGATCGCGTACGCGTCCGTCGTCCGGCCAGTCGTAGACGCCGGCCACCGGCATCACCCCGGCCGAGGTGGCGATCTCGCTCCCGCGACCGGCCCCGAGCGTCTCGGCGAGATCGGCGGACAACCACACGCCGGGGCCGGGTGAACCCTCGGCGGGCGTCCCGGTCGCGGCCAGTAGCGTGGGCAGGCCGGGCGTCACCTCCCAGACGGTCAGCTCGGCGGAGGGCAAATTGCGGGCTCGCAAGCGCCGGCCCTCGCGAACGGCCCCCGACCCGCGGACGCCGGGCGTGGCCGCGAGCGCGTCGCACCGCTGACCATCGATTCCGCCGGTGGCCTCGACCACCTGGATGGCGGCCCCCGCCGCCCGGTAGTCGGCCGCGCTCCGCAGCACATCGACGACGCTTCGCACGTCGAGGACGGCCACGGTGCCGATCAGGGCCACGAAGACGGCGGCGTGGGCGGCCGCCCGGCTGGTGCCCGAGGCGAGGTTCCGCCACGCCTCGGAGAGCACCGAGCTCGGCCGCATGCCCCGGCTCACCGCGTCGCTCCGCCGGGGTGCTCGCCCGTGGCCGGGTCGTGGGTTGGGCCCGTGGCCGGGTCACGGGTGGCACCCGTGGCCTGATAGTGAGTGAGGTCGACGACGCGGGTGCAGGCGTCGCGGGTGTGCGGGTCGTGGGTGGCGACCACGACGATGGTGTCGTCCTGGGCGAGTCCGGCCAGGACCCGGTTGACCGTCGCGGCCGTGGCCCGGTCGAGCTGCGCGGTCGGCTCGTCCACCAGGAGCAGGTCCGCGGCGGTGGCCACCGCCCGGGCGAGCATCAGCCGCTGGGCCTCGCCGCCGGACAGGTCGCGGAACGGGCGCTCGCCGACCGCGTCGAGCCCGAAGCGCCGCAACAGGTCCCACGCCTGCTCCTCGGCGGCGGCACGGGTGAGCCCGTGCGCCAGCAACGGGAGCACCACGTGGTCGAGCGCCGTGCGCCGCGGCACGCCGTACGGGTTCTGGAACACCCAACCGACCGTGTGAATATGCCGACGTTCGATGCGGCCCCGGGTGGGCGTCACCCAGCCGGCGAGGATCGACAGCAGGGTCGACTTGCCCGAACCGGACGGGCCGACCACCGCCACGAGCTCACCCGGCCGCAGGTCCAGGTCGAGGTCGGCGAACAGCATCCCGGTGCCGGGGAAGGCATGGGACAGGCCCCGCGCCCGGACGCCCTTGCCGTCGGCGACGCTCAGGTGCACGGTGGCGGTACCTCACCAGGCAACGGCAGCTCGACATTCGTAGGCACCGTCCCGGTATCGAAGGTCACCATCGTCTGCCCCAGCGACGAGGCGACCACCCGGACGCGACGGGGCTCGCCGTCGGCGATGACGCAGCCGGCGTCGTCGGTGATCCCGTAGATCGCGCCGGGCGGCACGACCACGACCTCGACCGGCGTGGCCAGGACGGCGTCCAGGGTGAGGGTGCCGCTGTCCGAGGCCGCCGCGAACGCGTACTCGGGACTCGCCGCGACCTCGGCCAGGAACGCCGCGTCGGTGACCATCCCGCTCGCGTCGATCGGCGCCGATGCGGTTCCGAGGCGGAGGAGCCGGTCACCGGCCACGGCGTCGGCCAGGCCACCGGTGACCTGCAGGGCCACCAGACCGCCGGCCACCGTGGCGAACGGCCCGGGGCCGATGATCTCGGCCAACGCGACCTCGCACGTGGCCACGGTGACCTGGGGCGCCGGCAGCCAGATGACCGAGGCCACCGGCAGCCGCCCCGACGGTTGGGCCACCCCGATCGCCCGCTGGACCGCCGCCACCGCCGCCGCGGTCGCCCGGTCGTACGTGCCGGTGGGCGTGACCGGCTGACCGAGCCGGGCCAGCTCGACCTGCAGGGCACGCACGTCCTCTCCGCGCATCCCCGACTCTAGGTCCCGCCACAGGGGCACGGTGGTCGCCAGGGCGAGGACGGGGCGGTCGTCCACGGTCACCGGGCTCGTGCCCGAGGAGATGACCGCGCCGGGGGCGCACGTGGTCCGGGTGATCCGGCCCGTCTCCGCCACCGTCAGGGTCACCGCGTCGGCCCGGTGGGGCGTGACCTCGACCCGTCGGGGGTCGTCGAACCGGCGCGAGCTCACCGCCACCCGGCGCTCGCCCTCCGGTGCCGCGACCGAGGACGGCACCCTCGCGGGCACCAGCAGGATCCCGGCCAGCAGGCCGACCGCCACCAACGCCACCGCCGCGAGGCCCGCGGTGGCCGGCGTCACCACAAGCCGGCGTCCACGGTGGACCGTGGGCGAGTCGTCGGGGCGACGGTGTGGGGGCACGGGCTTTCGGCCTTTCGCTGCCGGGAGATCTGGGACGACCAGGATGGTTGGCGCGGCCAGGATCGTTGCGGTGCCGGCGTCTTCGTGACGCCCGGATGTCGTGGGCGGTCGGGATCCGCGCAGTCAGGAGCCGTACGGGTCGATCATGCAGTCCCGCGCCTCCGGGCTGGGCGTGTAGCCGGACCCGGTGATCAACTCGTCGAACTCGGCGTCGGAGAGGTCCCGGCCGTCGGTGATTCCCCGGGCTTCGAAGCACCGGCGTACCAGTTGCGCGTACGTCAGACCCTCCGGGTTGCGGCGCGGCTCGACGTAGAAATGCTGGATGGGCCCGACCGTGCCGTTGGCGCAGGTGTCCACGACTTCCTGGAACTTCTGATCACCGAGCTCCTCACCGTACTGCTCGTAGAACGGGTCGACCGGCCCGACGTCGTAGCCACCGCCCGGGTTGAACGTCACGGTCAGGTCGGGATGAGCGTCCTCGAGGCACTGACGCATGAGGTCCTCGGCCTCGCGCATCTCAGCGTCGGTGATCCAGTAGTCGGCGAGAATCTCCCGCTGCAGGTCACTGGGGTTGCCGCCGCTCAGGAACCGGTCGATCTGGCGGCGGAACGACTCGGCCAGGCTCGGTGACGGCGATGGCTCCGGTGGCGGCGACGTGCAGCCGGCCAGCCCGGCGACCAGCACCAGAGCCAGGGCGAGATGACGCTTTCTCGACGGCAATCGCTACCCCCGAACTTCGGTGACCGCCCGCTCAGGGCCGCCCGGGGTGCCCGGAACCCGCGGGCGGGGCGGCGGTCGGTGGCGCCCGCGAACCTATCGACCGCTCGCCGCGACGTCAACGCACGAATCCATCGATCAGGCGATTTCCCAGCGAATTCGCGGCGTCCTTTCAGCATGCTCGCCGCGTTCCGGGCCACCGGGCCGGGGCGGCCGGACCCGGCCGCGCCCCGGGCTAGTCGGGTATGCGGTCGGGGAGGAGACGCAGGATGCGGTCGTCGCCGTCGCGGGGGTCGCCGCGACCGTCGCGGTTGGAGGTCGTGAGCCAGAGCGTGCCGTCGGGGGCGACGATCGCCTCGCGGATCCGGCCGTACCGGTCGGTGAGGAGCTGCTGCGCCCCGGCGCCGTCGAGGCCGACCCGGTAGACCTTCTCGCCCCGCAGGCAGGCCAGCCAGGCCCGACCGTCGAGAATGGCCAGTCCGCTCGGCGAGGCGTCCGATGTGGACCACGTCGCGATCGGGTCCACCAGGCCCTCGTCGCCGCCGGTGCCCTCGACCTCGGGCCAGCCGTAGTTGCGGCCGGGCTCGATCCGGTTCAGCTCGTCGTACCGGTTCTGGCCGAACTCGGTGGCGTAGAGCTGGCCGCGGTCGTCCCAGGCGAGCCCCTGCACGTTGCGGTGGCCGTACGACCAGACCGGCGAGTCACCGAACGGGTTCCCGGGCGCCGGCTGCCCGTCGGCGGTGATCCGCAGGATCTTGCCGGCCGGCGTGGCGAGGTCCTGGGCGTTCTCGCGACGCCCCGCGTCGCCCGTGCCGACGTAGAGGTAGCCGTCGGGGCCGAAGGCGATCCGACCCCCGTTGTGGTTGCGGGCCTTGGGAATGCCGGTGAAGATCGGCTCCGGCGACCCGCCCAGGCGCAGGCGCGCGATCCGGTTGTCGGTCGGGCTCGTGTAGTAGACGTACACCCATCCATCGGCGGCGTAGCCGGGGGAGACCGCGATGCCCAGCAGCCCGCCCTCGCCCTCGGCCGCCACGTCCGGGATGCGCGCGACCTCGGTGACCTCGGCCGGACCCGGGGCGGCGTCCGCAGCGGGCGCACGGACCTGCAGGATCCGTCCGCTGGCACGCTCGGTCACCAGGGCGGAACCGTCGGGCAGGAAGGCGACGGCCCACGGGATCTCCAGGCCCGTGGCGATCGTCTGGACCGCCTCCTCCGGCACCTCGACCGGCTCGCCCCGCACCGACGGGTTCGTGAGGATGAGCCCGAAGTACCACGCCGCGGCGGTCCCGAGCGCGAGCAGGGCCGTCACGGCGGCCGCGCCGACCGCGAAGAACCGCCGCGGCTTCCCCGTCACGTGGCGATCCTCGCCGTCACGGCGTCGGTGAGCGCGATGAGGTCGGCCGGCTTCAGCTCCACCTGCAGGCCGCGCCGCCCCGCGCTGACGTAGACGGTCTCGTGGCCGGTGACCGACTCGTCGATGACGGTCGGCAGGCGCTTGCGCTGCCCGAGCGGGCTGATCCCGCCCCGCACGTAGCCCGTGGTCCGCTCGGCCACGGTCCGGTCGGCCAGGCTGGCCCGCTTGCCGCCGACCGCGGCCGCCAACGCCTTGAGATCGAGCTCGCCCGTCACGGGCACCACGGCGACGGTGAGCGACCCGTCCACATCGGTCACCAGGGTCTTGAACACCCGCGCGTGCTCCACGCCCAGGGCGTCCGCGACGGCGGCGCCGTAGTTGGGTGTGTCGGCGTCGACGGAGTACGCGTGCACGCGGTGGTCGATCCGCTGCCGGACGAGCACCGCGATCGCCGGAGTCGCCTGTCCTGCCACGCCTGCAGCCTACTCGCCCCGGCGTCGGGCCGGCGCTCGCTTGACGGTCGGGGGTCGTTCCGCGGCGACCCGATCATGCGATCGTCCGGCAGGGCCCGGTGGTCAGGCGGTTTGGGCCGGCACGCGCCGGCACAGCAGCGCCGTGGGGCGGGCGCCGAGCCGGGTGAGGACCAGGGTGGCCGACTCGTCGCCCGACAGGCGCAGCTCGCGCCGCAGCCGGTCGGGCTCGACGGCGACGCCCCGCTTGCGGATCTCCAGGGCGCCGATGCCGTGCGCCCGCAGGGCCGAGCGCAAGGGCTTGAGACCGTACGGCAGCCGCGCCACCACCTCCAGCGCCGTCCCGAACGGGGTGGCGACCGGCGCATCGGCGAAGACGTAGGCGATCCGGTCGTCGGCGAGGCAACCGTCCACAGTGGAGGCGAACTCGGCGACCAGGTGCGCCCGCACGACGGCCCCGTCCGGGTCGTAGAGGTACCGGCGTACCCCGGCGACCGGGGCGGTCGCCACCCCCGAGCCGGTCAGCGAGTGGACGGCCGTCCCGGAGATGACCGTGGCCCGACGGGGGACGGCGGCGAGCGGGCCGTGCCAGAGCGTGGCCTCGACCACGTCGCCGTCGACGCTGACCCACTCCGCCTCGGCGCCGGCGGGAATGAGGGCGTGGTCGAGCCCCGGGGCCAGCTTGAGGACGGTCGCGGGTACCCGGGTGGCCAGCTGCCGCAGGAACGACCACGGGGGCGAGAACGCGGCCGGGTCGACGATCCGACGGCCGGAGGCCTCCCGCCGCGCCGGGTCGCAGAACACCGCATCGACCCCGGAGAGGTCGGTCGCGGTGGCGTCGGCGCAGGTGACCGAGACCGTACGGTCCAGGCCGCACGCGGCCACGTTGGCGGCGGCCACGGCCGCGGTGACCGGGTCCGCCTCGACCGCGCGGACGGTCAGCCCGGCCCGGGCGAAGGAGAGCGTGTCCGCCCCGATCCCGCAGCCGAGGTCGGCCACGGTACGGACCCCGGCGTCGGCCAGGCGGGCGGCCCGGCGGTCCGCCACGACCGCGCGGGTCGCCTGCTCCAGCCCGGTGCGGGTGTAGAGCAGGCGACCGGCATCGGCCCCGAACTTCCCGACCGCCCGCCGCCGGAGGGTCGCCTGGGTCAGCGCCGCCGCGGCCAGGTCGGCGTCGATCGGGCCGGCGTCGCTCGTGGAGGTGCGCAGGGCCTGCGCGGCGGCCAGGGGGTCACCGCGCTCCAGCGCCTCGTCGGCCGCCGCGAGCGCCGCCCGGCCCTCGGCCGTCTGCAGCCGCGCGACCATCGCGACGTCCACCAGGCAGCTCCACGGTCAGGGTGGCTGATCTCCCCGGGCATTCTTCCCTACCACCGGCCCGGTGACCGCCGGTCCGCTGACCGCGGCGCGGCCGGGCCGGCTCAGGAGACGCCGGTGACGGCGTTCGGCTGGCCGAGCCGGCCGGGGTCCACCGCGAAGACATAGGAGATCGTCGGCGAGCCACCCACCGCGTACACCTCGACGCAGGTGCCGGAGAGGCCCGCCGGGCAGCTCGTCGGCTGCGCGCCGACCCCGCCACCACCGGCGTTGAGCTTCTGCTTCCCCGACAAAGCGTCGACGACCGACTGCGTGGCGAGCGAGCGGAGGAGCACGTACCGGCCGTCGAAGGTCCACGCGCTGGCCAGGTCCTGGGCGTAGCCGACCGCATCGGTGGCGAACGAGCGGCCCTCGATGCTGACGGAGGTCACCGCCGACTGCTGGCCGAGGCGGCTGCTGTCGATACCGACCGAGGCGAGGTCACCCGTCTGGTTGTAGTAGGATCACGAACCCGACTCACAGGTGGCGTGGGTCCACTGGCCGTTGCGGGCCTTGTAGTTCTGGTCGTTGATGTACTGAGCCGTGGCGAGGCTGGACAGGTCGACGATGCGCGCGTCGTCGCCGGCGGCGATCGCCTTCAGCATCTCCAGGCCGTAGTCGGCCGCGTTGCCCGGGTACTGGCTGGCGTTGCCGCCGCCACCGCCCCCGCCGCTGGTACCGCCTCCGCCGCCACCGCCGGCGGGCGGGGCGGTGGACGCCGGGGCGGGCTCGTCGGTCGGGGCGTCGGTGCCGAACTGACCCTCGCCGGTCGCGGTTTCGGTCGGCGTACTGCCGGCGCTCCTGCCGGAGCCGCAGGCGGCGAGAGCGAGCACGCACACCGCGGCGGCGGCGACCGCGACGAGACGGCTGGGTCGCAGACGACCGGATCCAGATGGGGACATCGGGACTCCTTGTGGGCAGCGTCGGGGGTGAAGTCCCGACGGAATCGATGCCCTCGACCGTAGGAGCCCGGTACAAGTCCCCGGGGTCACCCTCGTCCGGTGTCAGGAGGGACGCCTTCCCGACACTTCCGGCCGAGCGGGTGGCCGCTCCGCCCCGGGCGGCGCCGTCCGGGGCGCCGTCAGCCCACGAAGCGGCGCGACACGCGGGACCCGGACTGGGCGTGCTCCACCACGCTGTCCGGGCCGGGGAAGATCAGGGTCTCCCGCCCGTCCGGGTACCGCACCACGTAGGGTGGCCCGCCGTTCGCCCCGCGGACCTCGATGATCTCGACGACGCGCTCCGGGTCGCCGACGGTGTTGCTGTGCAGATGGAGGCGGTCACCCACGGTTGCCTGCATATGCTGACGATGCCGCACCCCGTGCGGCGACGCTGGAACATCGAGGAATCGCCCGGTACCCGCGCCCGGGGGCGTGACACGCTGGCACTCGCCTTGACGGAGTGCTAGCGCCGGCCTAACGTGTGCGTTAGCACTCTCCGGGCGAGGGTGCTAGCAGCCCGGGCCACGCGGCCCGCCCGGTCACGTGCCCCGGGCGGGTTGACGGGCGCCGGGGCAGGCACTGTGGCACCGGCACCCGCGACGACGGCGCCGCAGGGCTGAAGCACAGCCGACATCGGAGAGCGGGGTCATTCGGCGTGCCAGGCCGGCACTGCGGTCATGGACCGCTTTCCGGTCTCGGTCGGATCCCCCGCAGTCAGGGCCCTCAGGAGGGTATGACAGTGACTACCGCGACCAAGGTTGCGATCAAGCCGCTCGAGGACCGCATCCTCGTTCAGGCAAGCGAGGCGGAGACCACCACGGCGTCGGGCCTGGTCATTCCGGACACCGCCAAGGAGAAGCCCCAGGAGGGCAAGGTCATCGCCGTGGGCCCGGGTCGGATCGACGACAAGGGCAACCGCATTCCGATCGACGTGAAGGTCGGCGACACGGTCATCTTCTCGAAGTACGGCGGCACCGAGGTGAAGTACGGCGGTGAGGAGTACCTCGTGCTCTCCGCCCGCGACGTCCTCGCTGTGATCGAGAAGTAACCGAACACGGACCACGCCTGCACTAGGCATTGACAAGCGTCGCCGCCCCGGACCTGGCTCGGCTCGCCCCTCGGCGTACGTGACGCGGGGCACCGGGCCGGCGCCGGGGCGGTGACGTGTGAAGGGATCAGTACTAATGGCGAAGATCCTGAGCTTCTCGGACGACGCTCGGCACCGCCTCGAGCACGGTGTCAACACGCTGGCCGACGCGGTCAAGGTCACGCTGGGCCCGCGCGGCCGCAACGTCGTCCTCGACAAGAAGTTCGGTCCCCCGACGATCACCAACGACGGCGTCACCATCGCCAAGGAGATCGAACTTTCCAACCCTTACGAGAACCTGGGCGCCCAGTTGGTCAAGGAGGTCGCCACCAAGACCAACGACGTCGCCGGTGACGGCACCACCACCGCGACCGTGCTCGCCCAGGCGATGGTGCGCGAGGGCCTGCGCAACGTCGCGGCCGGCGCCGACCCGGTCGCGCTCAAGCGCGGCATCGACGCCGCGGCCGCCGCGGTCGGCGAGGCGCTGCTGGCCAAGGCCACCCCGGTGAAGAAGCGGGACGACATCGCCCACGTCGCCACCATCTCGGCCCAGGACCGGGCGATCGGCGAGATGATCGCCGACGCGATGGACCGGGTCGGCCGCGACGGCGTGATCACGGTGGAGGAGGGCTCGACCCTGAGCACCGAGCTCGAGGTCACCGAGGGCATGCAGTTCGACAAGGGCTACCTGTCGCCCTACTTCGTGACCGACCCCGAGGCCGGCGAGGCCGTCCTGGAGGACGCGTACGTCCTCGTCACCCCGCAGAAGATCAGCGCGATCGAGGACCTCCTGCCGCTGCTGGAGCAGGTGCTGCAGTCCGGCAAGCCGCTGCTGGTCATCGCCGAGGACGTGGACGGGCAGGCCCTGTCGACCCTGGTCGTCAACAGCATCCGCAAGACGCTGAAGGTGTGCGCCGTGAAGGCGCCCGGCTTCGGCGACCGGCGCAAGGCGATGCTGCAGGACATGGCCGTGCTCACCGGCGGGGAGCTGATCTCCACCGAGCTCGGCTACAAGCTCGACTCGGTCACCCTCGACCAGCTCGGTACGGCCCGGCGGATCGTGGTGACCAAGGAGACCACGACCATCGTGGACGGTGGCGGCAAGAAGGCCGACATCGAGGCCCGGATGGAGCAGATCCGCAAGGAGATCGAGGCGGCCGACTCCGACTGGGACCGGGAGAAGCTCACCGAGCGCCTGGCGAAGCTGGCCGGTGGCGTCGCGGTCATCAAGGCCGGGGCGGCCACCGAGGTCGAGATGAAGGAGCGCAAGCACCGCATCGAGGACGCCATCTCGGCGACCAAGGCCGCCGTCGAGGAGGGCGTGATCCCGGGTGGCGGCGCCACCCTGGTCCAGATCGCGTCCACTCTGGACAATGGCCTCGGGCTGAGCGGCGACGCCGCCACCGGTGTGTCGATCGTGCGGAAGGCGCTCGACGAGCCGCTGCGGTGGATCGCCAACAACGCGGGCCTCGACGGCAACATCATCGTCGCCAAGGTGCGCGAGCAGAAGTTCGGCCGGGGCCTCAACGCCGCCACCGGTGAGATCGTCGACCTCGTCAAGAACGGGATCGTCGACCCGGTGAAGGTCACGCGCAGCGCGGTGGCGAACGCCGCCTCGATCGCGGGCCTGCTGCTCACGACCGAGTCGCTGGTCGTGGAGAAGCCGAAGGCGCCGGAGCCGGCGGCGGGCCACGGTCACGGCCACGGCCACAGCCACCAGCACGGGCCCGGGTTCTGACCGATATCGACGAGCATGGACGAGCGCCCCGGGAGGATCTCCGGGGCGCTCGCGCGTTCGGCCCGCGCGGGGGGCGGGTCCGCCTCCCCGGGCCTGCGCCGGACGCCCGCGCCGCCCCGTTGGCTGGACCGTCGCCCGCGGGCAGACTGGGCACCGTGACCCGGACTGGGGAGACGGTCGCCCGGCGGGCGAGGTGGGCCTGGGGCTACCCGGCGGTGGCCGGCGTGGCCGCGCTGGTCGCCGGCCTGGGCGTCGGCGAGGTGGTCGCGGCGATCGTCGATGCCCGCTCGTCGCCGCTGGTCGCCGTGGACGGCCTGGTCATCGACCGCGTGCCGGAGGCCGGCAAGCAGCTCGCCATCCGTCTCTTCGGCATCCACGACAAGCTCGCCCTGCAGATCGGCACCGTGGTGCTCCTCGGCGTGCTCGGGGCGGCCCTGGGTGGGCTCGCCCGATCCCGCCGGTGGATCGGGTTCGCCGGGGTGGTGGCGCTGGGCGCGCTGGCGATCGCCGCGGCGCTGACCCGGGCCGGCGCCTCGGCGACGTGGGCGGCGCCCGGCCTGGCCGCGGCGGCGACCGCGGCCGCCGTCCTCGCGCGGCTGCTCCGGCGGGTCGAGGACCTCGTCCCGGAGACGGCCCCGACGGACGGGACGGCGCCGGATCGGCCGGCTGGTGACCGTACGGTCACCCGGCCCGGTGACTCGGCGGACGGCGGCGACGGTGACCGTACGGGTGGCGGGCGGGCGGCGCTCGCGAGCCGGCGGCTCTTCCTCCAGGGCTCGGCGCTCGCCCTCGGCGGCGGCGCGGTCGCCGGCTGGCTCGGGCGCGTGCTCGGCCGGTTCGCGGTGACCGACGTCGCTCGGGAGGAGCTGGCGGTCCAGCTGCCCGCCCCGTCGGGTGGCCCGGCTCCGGTCATCCCCGGGGCCGACGTGGCCGACCTGCGGTACGTCACCCCGAACGACCGGTTCTATCGCATCGACACCGCCCTCGTCGTGCCCCGGATCGACCCGGCGACGTGGACGCTCACCATCGACGGGCGGGTGCGCCGGCCCCTGACGCTCACCTTCGACGAGCTGCTGGCCCGGCCGATGGTCGAGCGGTACATCACCCTCACGTGTGTGTCCAATGAGGTCGGTGGTGACCTCATCGGCAACGCCCGCTGGTTGGGGGTGCCGATCGCGGACCTGCTCGACGAGGTGGACCCCGATCCGGCCGCCGATCAGGTGGTGAGCTGGTCGGTGGACGGGTTCACCGCGGGCACCCCGACGGCCGCGTTGCGCGACGGCCGCGACGCGCTGCTCGCGGTGGGCATGAACGGCGAGCCGCTGCCGTTCGAGCACGGGTTCCCGGTACGGATGGTGGTGCCCGGCCTCTACGGGTACGTCTCGGCGACGAAGTGGCTGCGCCGGCTGGAGCTCACCACGTTCGACGCCTTCGACGCGTACTGGATCCCGCGCGGGTGGGCCAAGCAGGCGCCGATCAAGACCCAGTCCCGCATCGACCGCCCGCGCCCCGGACAGCGGATCCCGGCCGGCGAGTACCTCGTCGCCGGCGTGGCCTGGGCCCAGCGGCGGGGCATCTCGGCGGTGCAGGTCCGGGTGGACGGCGGCCCCTGGCAGGACGCGACGCTGGCCGCGGTCGCCTCGATCGACACCTGGCGGCTGTGGTCCTGGCGGTGGATGGCGACGCCCGGGGAGCACACGCTGGAGGTCCGGGCGGCCGACAACGCCGGGGTGTTCCAGACGGCCGAGGTGGCGCCCCCGATTCCCGACGGGGCGACCGGGTACCACCGGATCAGCGTCCAGGTGAGCTGACCCCGCGGACGAGGGCCTTGGGCTGGCCGCGGCGGGCGTTCACCGGAGCGCGGGGCGGGGGTACGGGGGAGGTCTGGCCGAGCCGGGCCTCGAGCCGGCTCACGTCGACCCACCCACGGGCCTTCACGGCGTCCTCCCAGCCGGTGGCGAGCAGGCGCAACCGCTCGGACTCGGTGAAGCCGCCCCACACCCCGTAGGGCTCGCGGGCGGCCAGCGCGTGGGCGGCGCACGCGGCCCGCACCGGGCAGGCCCGACAAATCGACTTGGCCGCCAGCTCACGGCGCAGCCGCGATGCTCCGCGCTCGCCGTCCGGGTGGAAAAACGTCCCGCTGTCGTGGCCCCGGCACGCTCCGTGACGCTGCCAGTCCCACACCTCTGCCGACGGGCCCGGCAGACGACTCACGTTGGTCAAGGTCTCCTTCGCCTCCCGTACGGACGGACGGCGCGCACCTGCTGAACGTACCGCCTCGACTGGCCGAGTGAACAGTCCGAGTTCCTGCACGGTTTGGCCGTTCGGCTAACGAGGTTCGCCGAAACTCCCATCTGCCGGCCCGGAACATGCTTCCCTTTTGTAGGGAAATGACGTGTTGTTCCGGCTAGGCGACGGTCGCCGGGAGGGGGAACAGTGAAATCAGTCCTGGTTTGTCTGCATGGTCCCGCCGCAGAGCAGGCGGTGGCCCACGCCGCCGCGCAGCTGGGCCTGGGCGACATCGTCACGACGGCGGTGGGGGCCAGCGCCGCGCTCGCCCGGGCCGAGCAGAAACCGGCCGACGTGGTCCTCGTCGACACGGCCGCGGTCCGGCCCGACACGGTCGCGTTCACCCGCCGCATGCTGGAGCGGTCGCCGAACGCCACCGTGGTCTTCTTCGGCCCCGAGGAGTCGACGGTGGCGCGCGGAGCGGTTGCTGCGGGCGCCCGGGGGCTCATCCGGGGCGGTGACCGCGAGGACCTCGTCGTCTCCGTCGCCAAGGGCCTCATGCTGCTGCTCCGCGGTCCGCGTCGGGTCGACGCGAGCACGCCGGCCCGCCCGGCCGAGGAGGCGCCCGCGGTCCCGCTGCCGCTGCAGCGGTCGGACGCCGAGGAGCCGGGCGACGGCGAGGGCGACGAGGCGGTGACGATCGACGGAACCGTCACCGGGGTCGGGACGCCCGGCACCGCGACCGTCGAAGGAGTCCGGCGGTTGGCGCTCACCGAGCGCGAGCTGCAGGTGCTGCGTGGGATGGCCGACGGCAAGAGCAACGCCGAGATCGGCCGGGAGCTGTTCGTGTCGGAGGACACCGTCAAGACCCACGCGCGGCGGCTGTTCCGCAAGCTCGGGGCGCGTGACCGGGCGCACGCCGTGGCGGCCGCGTTCCGGGCCGGCCTGGTGCGGTGACCGGTCCGCCGTCCGGCGTAGCGCTCGGGGCGTAGCGGGTCCAGCGGTGGGGCGTGCGGCAGCGCATCCGCGGTGGCGAGGCCACCCGGGTGGGCGGTCGCGGGGCGGGGCGTCGGTTCGCCGGGGCGCGGGCCGACCGGTCACCGCCCGCTCGCCGGGCCGACCGGTCACCGCCCGCTCCGCGGGCCAACCGGTCACCGCCCGCTCCGCGGGCCAACCGGTCACCGCCCGCTCCGCGGGCCAACCGGTCACCGCCCCCCGACGCGGACTAGTGGTCGTCCTCCTCGTCGTCGAGCAGGGTGTCGCGCACTCCGTCCGCGTAGCCGCGGGCGTACTCCCACGTCACATAGTGATCAGGGTCGGGGTCGAAGGCCGGCTCGTGCACCCGGGGCCGGCCCGACTCGAGCAGGTGCCGCAGGTTGGAGCGCATGAGCGCCCAGTCGAAGTAGTGCGGCTCGCGGCAGTCCTCACAGTCGATGACGAGCCCTCGGATGCCGATGGGCGCGAGCAACGCCTCGTAGACCTCGAGGTCGGCCAGGTCCTCCTCGACGTCGCTGCGGTCCTCATCGCTCAGCGGGACCACGTCCTCCGGGTCGTCCAGGGCATTGGCCGGGTCGGACGGGTCGTCGCGGAACGGGTCCAGCGGCTCGTCATGCACGCATACACCGTATCGCTGCCAGCGGGGCACCTTCGGGCAGGCGCAGGTGTGCCGGGGAGTGATTCTCCGGGCCCGCGCGAGGGGGTCACCGCGGCGAGCGTGCGAGCCGCCAAAGGGGTCATCGCGGCGAGCGTGCGAACCGCCAAAGGGGTCATCGCGGCGAGCGTACGAGCCGCGACGGGGTCATCGCGGCGAGCGTACGAGCCGCGACGGGGTCACCGCGGCGAGCGTGCGAGCCGGCCCTGGACCGCGCGGGCCGCCGGAATTTCGCGGTGGGCGTGCTCGTGCCCCGCCGGCCGGGCGCGGCGTGACGGCTAGGATGGCGCTACCGCCCGGCCCGGCGGTCGGCCGACACACGATCGGGGACTGAAGAACATGCACTCCGTGCCCGCCCACCCCGCCCAACCACCCGTGGAGCTGCCGCTCGCGCTGACGTTCGACGACGTGCTGCTGGTCCCAGCCGAGTCGAATGTCGTGCCGACCGAGGTCACGACCACGACGCGGTTCTCCCGGCGGATCGAGCTCGGCATCCCGTTGATCTCGAGCGCCATGGACACGGTGACCGAGGCCCGGATGGCGATCGCCATGGCCCGTCAGGGCGGCATCGGCGTGCTGCACCGCAATCTGTCCATTGAGGACCAAGCGGCGCAGGTGGACATGGTGAAGCGGTCCGAGGCGGGCATGGTCACCAACCCGGTCACCTGCTCGCCCGACGACACCATCGCCCACGTCGAGGCGCTGTGCGCCCGGTACCGCATCTCGGGTGTGCCGGTGGTCGACGCCGACGGGCTGCTGGTGGGCATCGTCACCAACCGGGACATGCGCTTCGCCACCGACCCGTCGGTGCCGGTCCGCGAGCTCATGACCCCGATGCCGCTCGTCACCGCGCCGGTGGGGGTCGACCGGGAGACCGCGCTGGGCCTGCTGCGCAAGCACAAGGTGGAGAAGCTGCCGATCGTCACCGAGACCGGCCGGCTCGTCGGCCTGATCACGGTGAAGGACTTCGTCAAGAGCGTGCAGTACCCGAACGCGACCAAGGACCCGGCCGGCCGGCTGCGGGTGGCCGCCGCGGTGGGCGTCGGCGAGGAGTCCTACAAGCGGGCGCGGACGCTGGTCGACGCCGGGGTCGACGCGCTGGTGGTCGACTCCGCCCACGGCCACAGCCGCAACGTCCTGGAGATGGTCGCGCGGCTCAAGCAGGACGTGCCCCACGTCGACGTGGTCGGCGGCAACGTGGCCACCTACGAAGGGGCCCTGGCGATGGTCGAGGCGGGCGCGGACGCGGTCAAGGTGGGGGTCGGTCCCGGCTCGATCTGCACGACCCGGGTGGTCGCCGGGGTCGGCGTCCCGCAGCTCACCGCGATCATGGAGGCCGCGCGGGCCTGCCGGCCGGCCGGCGTCCCGGTGATCGGCGACGGCGGCGTGCAGTACTCCGGGGACATCGCCAAGGCGATCGCGGGCGGCGCCGACTCGGTCATGATCGGGTCGCTGCTCGCCGGGTGCGACGAGAGCCCGGGGGAGCTGATCTTCATCGACGGCAAGCAGTACAAGGCGTACCGCGGGATGGGGTCGCTCGGCGCCATGGTCTCCCGGGGGGAGAACCGCTCCTACTCCAAGGACCGGTACGGCCAGCAGAACGTCCGCAGCGACGACAAGCTCGTGCCGGAGGGCATCGAGGGCCAGGTGCCCTACCGGGGCGCGGTCGCCACCGTCACCCACCAGCTCATCGGCGGGCTGCGGGCCTCGATGGGCTACGTCGGCGCGTCGACCGTGGCCGAGCTGCAGCAGCGGGCCCGGATGGTCCGCATCACCCCGGCCGGGCTGGCCGAGAGCCATCCGCACCATGTGCAGATGACGATCGCGGCGCCGAACTACCGTGGTCGCTGAGCCCTAGTGTTGTTGGCCTGGTTGTCGTAAGGAGCGTTCGTGCGCGACGTCGTCGAGATCGGTCTGGGCAAGTCGGCGCAGCGGGGATATCACCTCGACGATGTGGCGATCGTGCCGAGCCGGCGCACGCGCGACGTCGACGACGTCTCGACGAGCTGGCAGCTGGACGCCTACCAGTTCAAGATCCCCTGTGTGGCGCATCCCAGCGACGCCACGATGAGCCCGGCCACGGCCGTGCTGCTGGGCCAGCTCGGCGGGCTGGGCACCCTCAACGTGGAGGGCCTGTGGTGCCGCTACGAGGACCCGACCAAGCTGCTGGAGACGCTGGCCGGGCTCGACCCCCTCGACAGCGTCGGGGCGACCCGACGGCTGCAGGAGGTGTACGCCGAGCCGATCAAGCCCGAGCTGATCGCTGAGCGGATCCGGTCCATTCGCGACGGTGGCGTGACGGTCGCGGTGCGGGTGTCGCCGCAGCACACGCTCGCCCTGGCGCCGGTCATCCTCGACGCCGGCGTGGACATCCTGGTGATCCAGGGCACGATCGTGTCGGCCGAGCACGTGTCCACTCAGGAGGAACCGCTCAACCTCAAGGAGTTCATCGCCGACCTCGACCTGCCGGTCATCGTCGGCGGCTGCACCGACTACAAGACGGCCCTGCACCTCATGCGGACCGGGGCCGCGGGGGTCATCGTCGGGGTCGGCGCCGACGCGTGGTCGACCACCGACACCGTGCTGGGCATCCGCGTGCCGATGGCCACCGCGATCGCCGACGCCGCCGCGGCCCGCCGGGACTACCTGGACGAGACCGGGGGTCGGTACGTCCACCTGATCGCCGACGGGGACATCGTCACCAGCGGTGACATCGCCAAGGCGCTCGCCTGCGGGGCGGACGCCGTGATGCTCGGGGCGCCGCTCGCCCGCTGCACCGAGGCGCCGGCCGGTGGCGCCTGGTGGCACCCGGCGGCCAGCCACCCGAAGCTGCCGCGCGGCGCGTTCGGCGGGGCCGAGGAACCCCTCGGCACCATGGAGCAGGTGCTGTACGGTCCCAGTGACGACGCCGAGGGCACCATGAACCTCTTCGGCGGCCTTCGTCGAGCCATGGCGAAGTGCGGATATAGGGATCTCAAAGAGTTTCAGAAGGTCGGCCTGGTCATCGACCGGAACGTGTAGCGGCCGGCGGCGAGTCCGCCACCGGGCCACGCTGCCCACGTCCGGTGCGGAGACGGGCGCCGGGACGGGGAGCTGGCGTGGCACGAGGCAGGGGCACTCGCTGGTCGGTGGTGGTGGCGGGCCTGGTCCTGGTGGCCGGGTGTACGCCGCCGGCACCCACCGAGGTGATCACGGGCCCGCCGCCGGTCGTCGAGTGCGCCGCCGTCGTCGACACCGAGGCGCCCTTCGACCCGGGGGCATCCGGGCTGTGCGACACCTACTACCCGCAGGCCGGCAACGGCGGGTACGACGTCGCGGACTACCACCTCGATCTCACCTACGACCCGGCCACGCGGACGCTGCGCGGCGTCGCCACCATCACCGCCACCGCCACGGCGAACCTGAGCAGCTTCAACCTCGACTTCTTCGGTCCCGACATCGAGTCGGTGCACGTCGATGAGGAGCCGGCCGATATCAATCATCGTGACGGCGAGCTGGTGGTCACCCCGACGAACCCGATTCCGGCCGGGACGAGCTTCACCACGGTCGTCCGCTACGCGGGCCAGCCACAGGGCTACCCCGACGCCTCGGGGCCGTCGACCGGATTCCTCATGACCGACGACGGGGCCATCGCGCTCGGCCAGCCCAAGTCGGCCGCGGCCTGGTTCCCGGTCAACGACCATCCCCGGGACAAGGCGACCTACACCATCGCCATCACCGCGCCCAGCGACCTGGTCGCGCTCTCCAACGGTGTTCTCGAGTCCACTCAGGACGCTGCGCGGGCCGGCTTCACCACCTGGACGTGGCGGGAGTCGTCGCCCATGGCGCCCTACCTGGCCACGATCGTGGTGGGCGACTACCGGATGCACGAGAGCACCCACGACGGCCGCCCGGTGGTGCTGGGCGTCCACGCCTCGCTGCCCCGGTCGGTCGACGCCCGGCTGGAGCGCACGCCCGAGGTGGTCGACTACCTGCAGACCGTCTTCGGGCCGTACCCGTTCGACGGGCTGGGTGGCATCGTCGTCGACGCGCCGATCGGGTACGCGTTGGAGACCCAGGCCCGCCCGGTCTACGGGCCCTCGTTCTTCCGCCGCGAGGCGGGGGACTCGTCGTGGGTGATCGCTCACGAGCTGGCCCACCAGTGGTTCGGCAACAGCGTCGCCGTGTACGACTGGCGGGAGATCTGGCTCAACGAGGGCTTCGCCACCTACGCCGAGTGGCTGTGGAACGAGCACGCCGGCACCCGGCAGAACGGCGCCACCACCGCCCAGGAGATGTTCGACTTCTGGTACGAGACCTTCGATGGGAGCAGCTCGTTCTGGCGGGTCGCTCCGGGTGACCCGGGCCGGGAGAACCTGTTCGACCAGGCCGTCTACATCCGCGGGGCCATGACCCTGCACGCCCTGCGGCGCACGGTCGGCGACGACGCGTTCTTCCGGATCCTGCCCGAATGGGCGGTTCGCAAGCAGGACGCCAACGCCACCACGGCGGAGTTCATCGCGCTCGCCGAGGAGATCTCGGGCCAGCAGCTCGACCGGCTGTTCAACGACTGGCTCTACAGCCCGCGGCGCCCGCCCCGCCCCTGACGCCGGTCCCAACCCTGACGCCCGGGCGCCCCGCACGTCGGAGCGCGTCGGGGAAGCGGCCCGACCCGGGTCCGCCGATCGGGGCCGCCCCGGGCGACGTTCGGGTGAGCGTCGTCCGGCACGTCGCCGGTTGTCGGGCGGCCCGGGGTCGGTGACGATGGCGCCGTGCGCTTCGACGTCGTGGTCATCGGCTCCGGGTTCGGTGGGAGCGTGGCCGCCCTGCGGCTGGTCGAGAAGGGGTACTCGGTCGCCGTGCTGGAGGCGGGGCGGCGCTTCGCCGACCACGAGCTGCCGAAGACGTCCTGGCGGCTGCGTCGCTTCCTGTGGGCGCCGGCGCTGCGGTGCTTCGGCATCCAGCGGATGACCCTGCTGCCCGGATCGGGCGGCGCCGGCGGTGTCTTCGTGCTCTCCGGGGCCGGCGTGGGCGGGGGCAGCCTCGTCTACGCCGGCACGCTCTACCGGCCGCTCGACGACTTCTACGACGATCCTCAGTGGAGGGACATCACCGACTGGCGGTCCGAGCTCGCCCCGCACTACGACACCGCCGCGGCCATGCTCGGTGCCGTCGAGTACCCGCGGCACACGCCGGCCGACGCGGCGATGCGCGCCGTGGCCGAGCGGATGGGCGTCGGGGACACGTTCCGGGCCACGCCCGTCGGGGTGTTCCTGGGCGAGCCGGGCGTCCGGGTGCCCGACCCCTACTTCGGCGGCCTCGGCCCGGACCGGACCGGTTGCGTCCACTGTGGATCGTGCATGACCGGGTGCCGGTACGGGGCGAAGAACTCGCTCGTCAAGAACTACCTCTACTTCGCCGAGCAGGCTGGGGCCCGGGTCTTCCCGCTGACCACCGTCACCGCGGTGATCCCGACCGGCACCGGATACCGCGTGGTGACCCGGCGAACCGGCGGGGTCCGCCGGCAGACGTTCGAGGCCGACCAGGTCGTGTTCGCGGCCGGCGCGCTGGGCACCCAGCGGCTGCTGCACCGGATGCGGTTGACCGGTCGGCTGCCCCGGCTCTCGCCCCGGGTCGGCGCGCTCACCCGGACCAACTCCGAGTCGATCCTCGGGGTGAGCGTGCCCGCCCGGGCGGCGCGGCGGCGTGGCCTGGACCTCACCGACGGCGTCGCCATCACCAGCTCGTTCCATCCGGACGAGCACACCCACATCGAGCCGGTCAGATATGGCAAGGGGTCGAACCTTCTCGGCCTGCTGCAGACGCTGCTCACCGACGGGGGTCCGCGCCGGCCGCTGCGCTGGCTGGGCACGCTCGCCCGCCAGCCATTCGCCGCCGCCCGGATGCTGTGGCTGCGCGGCTGGTCGCAGCGCACCCTCATCGCGCTGGTCATGCAGTCGCTGGACAACTCGCTGACCCTGTCCCTGCGCCGGGCCTGGTACGGCCGGCGTCGCCTCGTGGCGAGCCCGGGCCACGGGGCGCCGAACCCGAGCTGGATTCCGGCCGGCAACCGGGCGGTCCGGCTGCTCGCCGAGCAGCTCGGTGGCGTGCCCGGGGGCTCGATCAGCGAGGTCTTCGGTGCGCCCATGACCGCGCACATCCTGGGCGGCGCCGTCATCGGGGCGTCACCGGAGGATGGTGTCATCGACGCATATCACCGCGTGTACGGCCACCCCGGCCTGCATGTCATCGACGGCTCGGCGGTCAGCGCGAACCTCGGGGTGAACCCGTCGCTCACCATCACGGCGATGGCCGAGCGCGCGTTGTCCTTCTGGCCCAACAAGGGCGAGCCCGACCCGCGCCCTCCGCTGGGCGAGCCGTACGCCCGCCTCGCCCCGGTCCCGCCGGCCCGGCGGGTCGTCGAGGTCAGGGCCGGCGCCGGCCGGTCGTGAGGAGCCCGCGGTCACGGCGATCACCGGGCCCGCGGTCGCCGGCGCACCCGCGCGGCGACGATCGCTCCCGCCGCGGGCGCACGGGGAACGTGCCGGGCGACACAGTGGCGGGGCGCGGGGAGCGGGCCCTTGCGTCGGTAGCATCGCCGCATGACCTCAACCCCGCGGCCGGTGCTCGTCGTCGATTTCGGTGCGCAGTACGCGCAGTTGATCGCGCGCCGGGTGCGGGAGGCGCGGGTCTACTCCGAGATCGTGCCCCACACGACGCCGGTGGGGCAGCTGCTCGCCCGCGACCCCGCGGCGGTGATCCTCTCCGGCGGGCCGTCGAGCGTCTACGAGCCCGGGGCCCCGCAGGTCGACCCCGCGCTCTTCACGGCCGGGGTGCCGGTCTTCGGCATCTGCTATGGCTTCCAGGCGATGGCCCAGGCGCTGGGGGGCGAGGTGGCCAGCACCGGGCAGCGGGAGTACGGCCCCACACCGTTGCAGGTCACCGGGGGCGAGCTGCTGCGTGACCTGCCGGCCGAGCAGACCGTGTGGATGAGCCACGGCGACGCGGTGACCGTCGCGCCGCCGGGCTTCACCGTGACCGCCCGCACCCCCCGGGCGCCGGTGGCGGCGTTCGAGGACGTCGCCCACCGCCGGGCCGGCGTGCAGTTCCACCCCGAGGTGGTGCACACCCCGCACGGCCAGCGGATCCTGGAGCGCTTCCTGTACGACATCGCGGGCATCGAGCCGACGTGGACGCCCGCCGGGATCATCGAGGAGCAGGTCGCGCGCATCCGCGAGACCGTGGGGGACGCCCGGGTCATCTGCGGCCTGAGCGGCGGGGTGGACTCGGCCGTCGCGGCGGCGCTGGTGCACCGGGCGGTCGGTGACCAGCTCACCTGTGTCTTCGTCGACCACGGCCTGCTGCGCGCCGGCGAGGCGGAGCAGGTCGAGAAGGACTTCGTGGCGGCGACCGGGGTGCGGCTGCACGTGGTCGACGCCGCCGAGCGGTTCCTGGCCGCGTTGGCCGGGGTCACCGACCCCGAGCAGAAGCGGAAGATCATCGGCCGGGAGTTCATCCGGGTCTTCGAGGCGGCCGCCCGGGAGATCGACAGTGAGAAGCACGTCGAGTTCCTGGTGCAGGGCACGCTCTACCCGGACGTGGTGGAGTCCGGCGGGGGGAGCGGCACCGCCAACATCAAGTCCCATCACAACGTCGGTGGCCTGCCGCCGGACCTGTCGTTCAAGCTGATCGAGCCGCTGCGGACCCTGTTCAAGGACGAGGTGCGCGCGCTCGGGGTGGAGCTGGGCCTGCCCGAGGAGATCGTGTGGCGGCACCCCTTCCCCGGGCCGGGTCTGGCGATCCGGATCATCGGCGAGGTCACCCGCGAGCGGCTGGAGGTGCTCCGCGCGGCCGACAAGATCGCGCGGGAGGAGCTCGCCGCCTCGGGTCACGCGCGCGAGGTGTGGCAGTTCCCCGTAGTGCTGCTCGCCGACGTGCGCAGCGTCGGCGTGCAGGGCGACGGCCGCACCTACGGGCACCCCATCGTGCTGCGCCCGGTCGCGAGCGAGGACGCGATGACGGCCGACTGGGCGCGCCTGCCGCACGACCTCATCGCCCGTATCTCCACCCGCATCACCAACGAGGTGCCGGAGATCAACCGGGTGGTCCTCGACGTCACCAGCAAGCCGCCCGGGACGATCGAGTGGGAGTAGCCCGGGGGTCGGCCGGCCTCGGGGTGGAGTGTCCTGCATCTGACAGTGCCCGGCCGCTACTGTCGGATTCGCGGCAGACTGACAGTCCGTGACCACGCTGCAGCACTCCGCGCAATCCGCGCGCTCGACTCGGTTGAATCGTTCTCGGGCCACTCGGACGACGACCGGCCGGCCCGTACGTACGCCCCTCCAGCCGATCCGGCGGATCGCCGCCTACGGGATCTGCACCGACGACGAGGGGCGCGTCCTGCTGGTCCGGGCGTCGCGGCGGTCGAGCACCCCGCTGCGCTGGTCACTGCCCGGCGGCGCCGTCGACCACGGCGAGGCGCCCACCGACACGGTGGTGCGGGAGACGGCCGCCGAGACCGGCCTGTCCGTCTCGGTCGTGCGTCTGGTCGACGTACAGGCCGACCTGCGGGCGGTCGCGAGCCGCGGCCTGAGCATCCACACCGACCGCCTCATCTACGAGGTCCGGGTCCGGGGCGGGGCCCTGCGGGACCGCATCGGCCAGACCACCGACCTCGCCCGGTTCGTGACCCTGGAGGAGGCCGCGCGCCTGCCGCTGCGCGCCTTCACCGCCACCGCGCTCGGGCTGCCGGCCCCCGTCGAGCGCCTGCCCGACGACACGGGCAGCCTGCCCTCGTTCCACCTGGTGCCCGGCCCCGACGGGCTGCCGCGGGCCCAGCGCTTCGCCGCCTACGCCGTGGCGACCGACCCGCGCGGTCGCCTGCTGCTGACCCGGATCGCCGACGGGTACCCCGGGGCCGGTCACTGGCACCTGCCCGGCGGCGGTACCGACTACGGGGAGCAGCCCGGGGCGGCGCTCATTCGGGAGCTGGCCGAGGAGACGGGGCAGCGCGGCCGCCTGCTGCATCTGCTCGGCGTGGCGAGCCACCGCGACCCGGCCTCGCTCGGCCCCGAGGGGTACCCGATCGACTGGCACGGGGTCCGGGCGTACTACCGGGTCGTGGTCGACCGCCCCACCCGGCCGCGCGTGCACGACGTGGGTGGCTCGACGTCGGAAGCCCGCTGGTTTCCCATGTCCCGCGTCGCCCGCCTGCCGCTGACCGAGGTGACCCGGGAGGCCCTGGCTGAGCTCGACGCGCAGACGCGCGGGCTCACCGGGTCGACGTGGGCGTCCTCGCGCAACTGACGATCACCGCGCCGGCCCGCGCGCATCCGGGCGAAATGCTACGGAACGTAGCGGGCCGCGGCGTCACGTCTGTTCCTTCTGGCAGCTAATGTCCGAAAATTTCGGCGGCCCGGGGCATCGCCAACCGGCCTGACATATGCCATTGTGTAGGGCGCTCCGGCGGCTTTCTCAGCGTCCGTTCAGCAAACCGTCGCCGGGACGGCACCTGGGCGTCACCCCAGGGCAGCGACTGTCAGGAGGTCGAGCGTGGCGAGAGTCTGGCGCCGACGCCGGAGTCCGGATACCCCCCGTCCAGCCGGGCGTCGGTGGTGGCGCCTGCGGCGGCGAGGTTCCCGAGCGACGCAGCTCATCGCGCGGGTTGGCCTGCGGCGACGGGAGCAGCGGACGGCCGACGCCGGGGTGCTGGTGGCGCCGGCCGGCCTGGGGGTCCCCGGGCCCCGGGTGACCGCCGCGCCGGCCCTTCCGCCCGCGCCCCGCGGCGAGCTCGCGATCTACCGGGCGCCCGCGCCGCGACCGGAGCCGGCGCTGCGCGTGCGGACGGACGGGCCCGTGCCCCTCCTGCCCGGCGAGCGCACCGTGGTCCGGCGGATTACGTTTGTGCTCGTCAACGGCTGCACCGTCGGCAGCCTGGTCATGGGCATGGTCGCGATCTTTCTCGCGATCTCCGGTGATCCGGCCAAGCTGCGCCTGGCCGCGATCGCGCTGCTCGCCTGCGTGGTCTTCGACGGATGCGACGGCGGGCTGGCCCGGCGGTTCGGCGTGGCGAGCCCGTTCGGCATGCAGCTGGACTCGTTGGCCGACCTGAGCTCGTTCGGGGTCGCCACCGGCATCGTCACCTACCAGTGGCTCGTCGTGCTGGAGGCACCCAGGACGCTCGCGGCGCTGGTCTGCGTGCTGATCGCGGTCTGCGCCGCGCTCCGGCTCGCCCGGTTCAACGTCTCGCCGAAGCACGGCGACCACTTCTGTGGCGTACCGACCACGATGGTCGCCGCCGTGCTGGCCCTGAACATCCTGCTCGGGCCGGACTCGATGCCGGTGATGGCCCACGTGGCCTTCGCCGGGGTCTACGCGCTGGCCATGGTGACGCCGTTCCCGTACGTCAAGCTCGCCCGGGTCCTGCGGCTGCCGCTGTGGCTGTGGGTCGTGCCCGCGATCTGCGCGATGGTGAGCGTGCCCGGCACGTTCGTCGCGGTGGTCGGCGCCTACCTGGTCAGCGGTCCGATCCTCTGGCTGCTGCAGCGGCGCGACCACGACGCCCGCCCCGCCCTCGCCTGAGGCGCCCGCCGCGGGCCGCCCGCGGGCGCGGGCTGGACGAGACGACGCTAGACGAGGCGCCGGTGGGCGGCCCAGCGGGACAGCTCGTAGCGGTTGGAGACCTGCAGCTTGCGCAGCACGTTGGACACGTGGGTCTCCACCGTCTTGATGGAGATATAGAGCTCCTTGGCAATTTCCTTGTACGCGTACCCACGGGCGAGCAGGCGGAGTACCTCGCGTTCCCGGTTGGTGAGCTGGTCCAGCTCGGGATCGGCCACCGGCGCGTCGGGCCGGGCGAACGCGTCGAGCACGAACCCGGCCAGGCGGGGGCTGAACACGGCGTCGCCCTCGGCCACCCGGCGGACGGCGTCGGCCAGCTGCTCGGGCGAGATGGTCTTCGTGACGTAGCCGCGGGCCCCGGCCCGGATCAGGCCGATGACGTCGTCCACCGCGTCCGACACCGACAGCGCGAGGAACCGGATCTCCGGGTGGGTCTTGCGGATGGCCTCGATCACGGCCCGGCCACCGCCGTCGGGCATGTGGACGTCGAGGAGCACGACGTCCGGCCGCAGCGAGCTGATTCCGCTGATCGCCTCGGCGACGGTGCCGGCTTCGCCGACCACGTCGACGTGGGAACCGAGCTCGGCCCGCACGCCGGCCCGGAACATCGCGTGGTCGTCGACCAGGAACACCCGCAGCGGTCGCTCCTGCGTCATGAGTGATCACTCCTTCCCGTCGCGGCGACCGCGCCCCGCCGGATGGACAGCTCCACCTCGGTTCCCTCGCCCGGGGCCGACCGGATGCGGGCCGTGCCGTCGTGCCGCTGCATCCGCCCGATGATCGAACCGCGGATGCCGTGCCGATCGTTGTCCACAGTGGACATGTCGAAGCCTACCCCGCGGTCGCGCACGAAGACCGTCAGGCGATCATCTTCCACCTCGGCGTAGAGCGAGACCGTACTCACCTTGGCGTGGCGCGCCGCGTTGACCAGGGCCTCGCGGGTCGCGGCGACCAGGGCGGCCACCCGCTCGTCGTGGTCGGCGTCACCGACCACGACGGTCTCCACGGTGATGCCGTACGCGTCCTCCACCTCGCCGGCCACCTGCTCCAGGGCGGCGGCGAACCGCTCGTTCGGTGACGCCGCCGGCCGGTACAGCCAGCTGCGCAGGCTGCGCTCCTGGCCGCGGGCCAGGCGCAGGACGCTGCTCGGGTCGTTGGCGTGGCGTTGGATCAGGGCGAGCGTGTGCAGGACCTGGTCGTGCACGATCGCGGCGACCTCGGCCCGCTCCTGCTCCCGGATGCGCGCGATCCGCTCCTCGCGGAGCTGACCCACCATCCGCCACAGCACGGGGGCCAGGGCGACCACGAGGCCGGCGAGCGCGAGCACGGCGAAGAGCAGGCCGAGCAGGGTGGCCGCCAGGCTCTGGTCCTGCGGGGCGAAGAACCCCAGGATGCCGATGATGCCCACGACCATGAGCAGGCCGCCGCCGGTGACCCGGAGGAAGAACCAGCGCCGGTCCGGGGCCGGCTCGACGTCCACGCCCAGGCGGGCCGCCGCGACCGTCAGCGGCCGCGTCGCCTCGTCCCGGGGCGCCGTCGCGGCCGCGTCAGCCTCCGCGGTCCGCCCGAGGCGGCGCCGCTGCGGGTCGGCCTGGTGCCAGATGATGCCCGCCCCCAACGCGACCACGGCGGCGAGGGCCACCACCACGGGATCGAACGGGTAGCCGGGCAGCCAGTTGCCCGCGTCGGCCACCAGGATGAGCAGGCCGAGCGTGAGGGCTCCGTAGGCCAGCCGCTGGAGGGCGAGCCGCCGGCGGGGCGGGCGACGGGGTGCGTCCGGGCGTACGGGCACCACCGCCCAGAGCGCGACGTAGAGCAGGCCCCCGAACCCGCTCGCCGCGAGCAGGGCCACGAAGACGAGCCGGACGACCGGGACCGGCGCCCGCAGGTGCTCGGCCAGCCCGGCGGCGACGCCCGCCACGACCCGGTCGTGCGGGTCGCGGTAGAGGCGCCGGTAGGCCGGTGGAGCCGAGGTCACGCAGCCGATGGTCACACGCCGATTCGCCCAGCGACCAGGGGTGTCTCCCCCGAGCCTGGCCGGTCACATCCCAGGGTTAGCTCAGGGTCGGTACCCGATGCGGATCAGGAGGCGGACCGGCCACGATTCGGTCATGACCGCGACCCCGCCCCCCACGGCATCCGGTGACCCGCCCGGCGCCGGCCCGACGGGTCCTACCGGCCCGACCGGACCCGCTGGTCCGGGTGCACCGACCGATCCCGCCGCCTCCGGCGGCTCGGCGAGTCCGTCCGACACCCCCGGCGCCGGTCCAGCCCCCGGAGCCGGCGCGGCCTCGGGGCCCAACCCTGCCTCCGGCCCGGCGGCCGGACCCGCCGCCGTCGACGCCCCGCCGCTGACCGCCTTCGCGTGGCGCCACGGGCTCGTCCGCCCCGTCCACGGCCGGACCTTCGCCGGCGTCAGTGGGGCGTTCGCCCGGGCCACCAACACGGACCCGGTGTTGTGGAAGGTCGTCCTGGTCGTCCTCACCTTCTTCGGCGGCATCGGCGTGCTGATCTACCTGTTGGCCTGGCTGCTGCTGCCGGCCGAGGGCGACACGGCGAGCCCCGTCGAGGCGCTCGCCGGTCGCGGGTACTCCCGGACGTCCTCGATCCGCACGATCGTCGGGCTGGTGATCGCGGCGCTCATGTTCGCCGGCTACGTCACCGAGCCGTTCCGGGCGACCCCACTGGTCGCCATGGTGCTGCTCGGCGGCGTCCTGCTGCTGCTCCTGCACGACCAGTCGCGCGGACGTGGTCCGGGCCGTTCGCCAGCGGCCGCACCGCCGCCCGCCGCACCGCCGCCCGCCGGGCCACCGCCGGCCGTGCCACCGCCAGCGGGGCCAGCGCCGGCCGTCGCCGATCCGTCCGCCGCCCGACCGGGGGCGCCGTGGACCGCGACGCCCGTGCCCCCCGGCGCGGCCGGACCGTTCGCCCCCCAGGGACCCTTCGCGCCGCCCGGGCCGTCGGCGCCGCCGCCGGTCACCCCGCCGCCGGCCGCGCGCTGGCAGCCGGCGCCCCAGCCACCGCGCCCGCGCTCCCGGCTGGGCCTGCTCACGATCTCCGTGGCGGTGCTGCTGCTCGGCGCCATGGCCGTCGTGGATCTGGCCGGTTACCCGATCGCGCCGCTGGCCTACTTCGCCGTTCCCCTGGCGGTGCTCGGCGTCGGCCTGGTCGTGGGCGCCTGGGTGGGGCGGGCCCGGTGGCTGATCCCGCTGGGCATCGTGCTCATGCTGGCGCTCGGCAGCGGCTATGTGGCGTTCGGGGAAGGGTACTGGAGCCGCACGGGGATCGGCGTGATCACGCTCCAGCCCGAATCGGTCGAGGAGATCCCCGGGGGGTGGTACCGCGACGTCGGGGCCGTCGAGGTGGACATGTCCCGTGTGGACTTCGCGGGGACGAGCACGACCGTCGAGATCCGGGTCGGCCTCGGCGCCATCCAGGTCATCGTTCCGTCCGATGTGGACGTCACCGTCGACGCCGCGGTCAACATCGGCTCGGCGAACGTCTTCGACGAGGAGTGGAACGGCCTGGGCGCCGGAGCCCGCACCGTCACCGATCTCGGCCGGGACGGCCCCGGCGGGGGCGAACTGCACATCGCCGCCTCGGTCAATACCGGCGCCATTGAAATTCGTCGCTACTGATGATCCAGGCCCGACCAGCTGGGAGCCGTGCCATGACAACGCCGAAGCCTGCGGACAAGACCACCCGGCACCGGACCGACTACCTGTCGCTGATCTTCGGTCTGCTCTTCCTGGCGGCCGCCGGGTGGTGGGCCGCGGCGCACTTCTTGGACTGGACGATCGTCATGCGCCTGCCGGACGCCGGGTGGGTGCTGGCCGTCGGCCTGATCCTGCTGGGGCTGATCGGCATCGTGGCGAGCCTGCGCCGCGACCGCGGTGACGCTGCGGACGGGGTTGGGGACGTTACGGATGGGGGTGGGCCGCCGGTGGGCGAGCGGAGCAGGGAGGGCGACCCGCTCGCCGCCGGCGGCCCCGGGCCGGAGCCGGACCGACCCACGGTGGGCGATCCGGGGGACCAGCCCACGGCGGGCGACCCGGGCGGGCATCGGCCCGAGTGAGCCCCCACGGGTGCCTATGCTGGTGCGGTGACTCCGACCGATCCAGCCACCGGCCTGTTCCGGACCTCGCCTGACCGGCCGCTCAGCGAGCGCCTGGTCGCGGTCGCCGAGACCCTCTTCGCAACCCGTGTCTCGCCGGTCGCCGCCGCCGCCCTGGTGGCGGACTTCGCCCGCCACCCCGGCCCCAAGCACGGCCTGGTGGTCGGCGTCGGGCCGGCGTCGGCGGTGCTCACCGCGGCCATCGACGCGTTGTCGCCCGACGATTCCCTGACCATGGTGGCGGGGGGCGCGACCGAGGACGTACGGTCCCGGGTCCGCCTCGCCGGCTCGTGGGTCGAGCAGCGGGTGACGGTGGTCGAGTCGCTCGCCGACGCCCCGGCGTCGGTGGACGCCGTCATCGTGGGCGAGCCGCTGACCGGCAGCGCCGACGAGACCCGGGCGCAGCTGGAGACGCTGGGCAAGCACCTCGGCCCCGGCGCGGTGCTGAGCGTGGCGGTGCCCCTGACCCCCCTCGGGGAGCGCGCGGGTGGGGCGTTCTCGCTCGGCCTGGCCGGCGGCGCGGGGGAGGAGCTCTCCCGGCAGGCCACGCTCTTCGGGGTCGGGTCCGACGTGGTGCTGCGCAGCCGGCCGCCGCTGAGGGTGCACCGGCTCCGCTACACCGCGGCCGACCCCGCGCTGGCGGAGCGCCTGGCGCCGCTGGCCCGCACCAGCAGCGTGCGCCTGACGCCCCGGATGAACGTCGACTCCTCGGGCGTAGCCGCGGCGGCGCTGTGCCTGGGCACCGCGGCGGCGCTGCGCCGCCTCCGCCCCGGGGGAAAGCTGTGGTGGTTGCCCGCCCTCGCCGCCGCCCCGGTGGCCGCGTTCTTCCGTGATCCGCAGCGCGAGGTGCCGACCGATCCCGCCGCGATCGTGGCGGCCAGCGACGGCAAGGTGCTCTCGGTCAAGACCGTGCGGGACGACCGGCTCGGCTCGGACGAGTTCCTGCGCATCGCCGTGTTCCTGTCCGTGCTCGACGTGCACATCAACCGGTCCCCGGTCGCGGGACGGGTGGTGGACCACTTCGTCGTCGACGGCGGCTACGCGAACGCGATGCACCCCGAAGCGGAGCACAACGTGTCGGCGTACACGGTGCTGGAGACCACCCGGGGCACGGTCGCGGTGGTGCAGCGCACCGGCCTCATCGCCCGTCGCATCGTGCAGCGCGCTCCGGTCGGTGCCCTGCTCGCCAAGGGGGAGCGGTTCGGGCTGATCCGGTTCGGTTCCCGGACCGACGTCTACCTCCCGGCCGATCGGGTCGAGCCCCTGGTGCACGTGGGGGACCGGGTCGTCGGCGGCGAGACCGTCATCGCCCGCTGGACGGCCTAGCCCGTCCGACCGGCCCCGGCTCGGCGACCGGCCCGGCGCCGCTACCGGCCGGGGACGGCGACCTGCCCGGGCAGCTACAGGCCCTGGGCGATGGCCGCGGCGACCCGCAGCCACGAGCGCTGGCTCGCGGGGGTGATGGCACTGGACCGGATCGTCGGCTCGGTGTCGATCTGCCGGTCGTAGGGCACGCGCAGCACGGCCCGGCACCGGCGGCTGAACCGGGCCTCGACGGCGTTGGCGTCGAAGCGGTTCGCCCGCGGCGGCATGGTCAGGACCACGACGGCCCGTCGGGCGTGGGCGCCGCGATCGGCCCGCTCCAAATCGTCGAGGAGTCGCTCGGCGGCGTCGGCCGAGTCGGAACGGGCCGAGACAGCCACCACCAACTGGTCGGTGGCGTCGAGCGCGGCCAGCCAGGCCTGGGCGGCCACGTCGTTGCCGGTGTCGACGATGACCAGCCGATAGTGGCCGGCCACCGCGTCCCGCACCGCCCGGAAGTCGGCGCCGCTCAGCGGCCCCCGGCGACCGTGGGAGTCGCGTACGGTCAGCACGTCGAACGGCTCCGGGCCCTGGCTCCACAGCTGGCCGGACACCCCGCGCAGGTCGGGGTGCCCGTCGGCGAGCTGCCGCAGGTCGCGGACCCGGCGCGTCTGGTCACCGCGGGTGGCCCGGTCGCCCAGCCCGCCCGGCGCGCCGCTGGTGTCCCAGGCCAGCACCGACCCGCCGCGGGCCCGGCCGAAGGTGAGGCCGAGCATCAGCGCCGTCACCGTCTTGCCGGAACCCGGGCAGGGATTGACGACCGTGATCTGCCGCGGGCCGGCGAGTTGACGGCGCACCGCCGCGAGCAGGTCGTCGTGCTCGACGTGTCGCGGTCGCGGCATCAGGGACAGCACCGCCAGCGCCGCCCGGCGCGGGCCCCCGGGCGCGGTCAGGTCGAACCGGTCCCCCGTCCGTTGGCCGGAGGTGTCCTTCATCGCGCTCAGCCACGCGTCCACCGTGGCGTCGTGGGCGGCGTCGTCGGCCGGCACGGCCAGCGTGGGGCCGGCCGGCCGCGCCCGCGTGTCGGCGGTGCAGTGGTGGTCGGGATCGACGTCGGCGCGCGCCAGGGCGGTGATCGCGCCCACGAGGCCGTCGTCGCCCTGGGCCAGGCGCCGGGCCCGGCCGAGCAGCTCGTGACCGCGGTCGAAGTCACCGCAGTCGCGGATCATCGCGCCGAGCCGGGCCAGCATCCGGATGCCGGTCGCGTCGTGACCGTACCGGCCGACGTATGTGTCCACAGTGGATTCCATCAGCCGGATGGCCTCGTCGCAGCGGCCAGCGCGGTGCTGAGCGGCGGCGAGGTCGGCCGCGGCGAGCAGGGTGAGCACGGCGGTCGGCCCCCGGGTCCGCTCGCTGAGCGCCCAGACTGCCTCGACCGTACGCACCGCCCCCAGCAGGTCGCCCGCGGCCTGCTGGGCCACCGCGAGCGCCCGCTGGGCCGACATCGCCGCCTCGTCGAACGGCCCGTGGAGCGCGCACAGGGCCCGGTAGGCGGCGGTGGCGCACGCGACGGCCCGGCGGGGGTCGCCCCGGTAGGCGGTGGCCAGCGCGTACATGGTGACCAGTTGCCAGTCTTCGCTGCTGGCCGACGCCGGGTCCTGCTCCACCCGCACGACGGTCGGGTACGCGGTGGCGAGGGCCTGCCGGTACTCGCCGCGATCCAGGTGGGCCCGTACGTCGTCGAGCGTCACCTGTTCACCGACCGTCATGCCCTCATCTTCGGGCGTTACGGCGTGGCCACGATCAGAAAGGCGACTCGTCGTTGCCGCGCGTGAGGTCCGCGTTACTCGGAGCGCATGATCGGCCGCGACCCGGTACGGATGCCTACTCCGTACGGATGATGGTGAATGCCTCGGCGAGGCGCCCCTCGGGCAGGCCGCCGTCACGGGCGACCTGGGCCATCCGGGTCCGCAGCACATCGTCAAGATTCTCGATGTGCTGGGTCTGGGTGACGTGGCACCTCAGCGCGGCCAGCTTGACGTCGAACGTGTCGGTGACGTCCACCACGTGGTCGGGGTTCGGGCCGCCGGAGTACCAGACCTCCCGCACCACCCATGGCTGCAGGCCCTCTTCGGCGAGCAGCTCGGGGAAGGCGAAGGGGTTGCGGGCGTCGGGGTAGACCGCGCAGGTGGTCGCCTCGCCCACGGCGAGATGGTCCGGGTGGCTGGGCCCGGCGAGGCGGTCCCAGCGGCGTAGCGGGGAGTTGGTGAGGATCCGGTCGGGCCGGAAACGGCGGATGGCCCGCGTGATGTCGCGCCGCAGCTCGATGGTCGGGGTCAGGTACCCGTCGCGGTACCCGTCCAGGAACTCCACCTCGGTGACGCCGACCTTGGCCGCGGCGGCGCGCTGCTCGGCCTCGCGCAGGATCGGCATCTGCTCGCGGGGCGTGTCGTCGAAGCCGCCCGAGTCGCCCCGGGTCACGATCAGGTACGCGACCGTGAGCCCGTCGGCGACCCACTTCGCCACGGTCCCGGCGGAGCCGAAGTCGACGTCGTCGGGGTGGGCGAAGATCCCGAGCACACGGGTGACGTCGGGCAGGGGTGGGGCCGAGGGTGGAAAGGTCATGGCCCCGATCGTACGGACGGCCGCCGCACGCCCACCGCCGACGAGACCGCCGTACGGGCGACGCCCCGTCGGGCGGGCCGGGAGCGGCCGCCGGTGCTCAGACCAGCTTGCCCCGGCCGGCCCGCAGCAGCAGCAGGGCGAGCTGGGTGCCGTCGGACCCGAGGGCCTCGCGGAACCGGTGGAGGATCTCCTGCTCGCGGGCCAGGACCAGGCGGGTGCCTCCGGCGGCCAGGCGGGTCTGGCCGACCTCGTGGGAGATGGCCGCCCGTTCTCGCCAGAGCTCGATCAGCTTTTCGTCGATCTCGTCGAGGCGTCGGCGAAGGGCGGCGATGTGCTCCTCGGCGCTGGCGTTCTCGGGGCGCGCGGGAACCCCGGTGCTCGTGGTGTTCGTCGGGCTGGCGGTGCTCTTCGCGGCGGTGGTCTTCTCCGCGCTGGCGGTCGCGGTGGTCATCGTGTGCTCCTCGTCGGGTCTGGCTCGGGCCCGGCCCCGGAACACACAACAGCCCCGGAGCCCAAGAGCCCGGGGCCTTGTCAGGTCTAGGTTGGTTCAGGCGCGACCTACGGCTGCCGGACTCCCGGTGCCGTAAAAGTAAAATCGGGTCGCGTACTGCACGGCGTCGAGTATGCCACGGCCGGCGGTGGGGGCAACACCCCGTTCCGGAATCCGGGCTTTGTCGGTTCACCGGCATACACTCGCCGCGATGACAGTTCGTTCCCGCTTTGGTCGTTCCCGCCCAGGTCGTTTCCGGCTCGGCCCTTCCCGACTTTGCCCATCCCGCCGTCGCCCTTCCCGCCGTCGCGTGGGCCGTTCGTGATGCCGTCCCCACCCGCGCTGTTCGAGATGCCCGCCGGGTCGTCGTCACCCGGCCCCGGCGACGCGTCGGCGTCGGCGGAGGCCGAGCGTCTCCTGGTGGGCCTGAACGGGCCCCAGCGGGCCGCGGTCACCCACACCGGTTCCCCGCTGCTCATCGTGGCGGGCGCCGGTTCGGGCAAGACCCGGGTGCTGACCACGCGGATCGCCTACCTGCTCGCGGCCCGGGACGTGCATCCCGGGCAGATTCTCGCGATCACCTTCACCAACAAGGCCGCGGCCGAGATGAAGGAGCGGGTGGCGGCGCTGGTGGGCGGCCGGGCGCGCCTGATGTGGGTGAGCACGTTCCACTCGGCCTGCGTCCGCATCCTGCGGGCCGAGCACTCGTTGCTCGACCTGCCCTCGACGTTCACGATCTACGACGCCGACGACTCCCGACGGCTCATGCAGCTCGTGGCGCGCGACCTCGACGTCGACCCCCGTCGCTATCCGGCCCGACGGCTCGCCACCGCGGTGTCGAACCTCAAGAACGAGCTGGTCGATCCCGAGACGGCCGCGGCCGACGCCAAGGGGCCCGACCAGCGCATGATCGCCGAGGTCTACCAGGAGTACCAGCGCCGCCTGCAGGCCGCCAAGGCGCTCGACTTCGATGACCTGATCATGACGACGGTGCACCTGCTCCAGGCGCACCGGGAGGTGGCCGACTACTACCGGCAGCGGTTCCGGCACGTGCTGGTGGACGAGTACCAGGACACCAACCACGCGCAGTACGTCCTGGTGCGGGAGCTGGTCGGCGAGACGGGCGAGCTCTGCGTGGTCGGCGACGCGGATCAGTCAATTTACGCATTTCGCGGTGCCACGATCCGCAACATCCTGGAGTTCGAGCGCGACTTCCCCGACGCCCGCACGATCCTGCTGGAGCAGAACTACCGCTCCACGCAGACGATCCTGTCCGCGGCGAACGCCGTCATCGACCGCATTCCGCAGCGGCGGCGCAAGCGGCTGTGGAGCGACGCCGGACCGGGGGAGCCGATCGTCGGGTACGTCGCCGACAACGAGCACGACGAGGCCGACTGGGTGGCGCGGGAGGTCGAGCGGCTCGGCGCCGAAGGGCTGGCCCGCCCGGGCGACGTGGCCGTGTTCTACCGCACCAACGCCCAGTCCCGCGTCTTCGAGGAGATCTTCATCCGGCGCGGGCTGCCCTACAAGGTCGTGGGCGGGGTGCGGTTCTACGAGCGCGCCGAGGTCCGCGACGCGCTGGCCTACCTGCGGGTGCTCACCAACCCCGACGACACGGTGAGCCTGCGCCGGATCGTGAACACGCCGCGCCGCAACATCGGCGAGCGGACCCTGGAGCAGGTCGACCGGTACGCGACCCGAGAGCGCATCTCGTTCTGGACGGCGTTGCGGGCGGTCGACGAGATCCCCGGCCTGGCCCCGCGGGCGGCCAGCGCGATCAACGAGTTCGTCGCCCTGCTCGACGAGCTGCGCGACCTGGCCGCGGTGGCGCCGCCGGAGGAGGTGCTGGAGGCGGTCCTGCACCGCACGGGGTACCGCGCGCAGCTCGAGGAGAGCGAGAACCCGCAGGACCAGAGCCGGCTGGAGAACCTCGACGAGCTGGTCAACGTGGCCCGGGAGTACACCCAGCGCACCGAGCTGCTCGCCTCGGCGGCCGCTCAGGCCGCGGAGGAGATCGGCGCGGAGCCCGAGCCGGTCGAGCCCACGCTGGCCGGCTTCCTCGAGCAGGTGTCGTTGGTGGCCGACGCCGACGAGATACCGGAGGACGATCCCGACCACGCCGGCGTCGTCACCCTCATGACGCTGCACACCGCCAAGGGGCTGGAGTTCCCGGTGGTGTTCCTGACCGGCCTGGAGGAGGGCACCTTCCCGCACCAGCGGGCGCTGGACGAGCCGCGGGAGCTGGAGGAGGAGCGGCGGCTGGCGTACGTCGGCATCACCCGGGCCCGCCAGCGGCTGTACCTGTCGTGGGCGATGGCCCGCTCGGCGTTCGGCGGGATCGGGCACAAGGCGCCGTCGCGGTTCCTGGCCGACCTGCCGCCCGAGACGGTCCGGTGGGAGCGTACGGCCGCCGGGTACACGACCTGGTCCGGCGGCCGGGCCGGCGTCGGCGCCCACGGCGAGCTGCGGTCGGAGCCGACCCGGCCGGTGACCCGCAACCCCAACTTCGTGGGCGGGACGCCGAAGGCGCGGCAGCTCGGGGCCCGGCTGGGCATCGATGCATCACAGTTGGCCACGGCCAGTGAGCTGGGGCGGAAGGCGCCGCCGGTCCAGTTCGAGGTCGGTGACCGGGTCAACCACCAGCGGTACGGCGTGGGCCGGGTCACCGCGGTCGACGGGGGCAAGGCCCAGGTCGACTTCGGTGACCAGGTCATGTGGATCGTGCTCCGCAACGCCCCGATCGAGAAGCTCTGACCGGACCGACCGAGGGCCGGGGACCCGGCGGTCGGCCAGTACAAAGCTTTCTATATCTACTACTGCCGCACGTAGGCGCTGAGCAACTGGACGGCCGTCCCCTCGGAATCCCCGAGTGGTATCGCCCTCGTTCGTCAGGCGACCGGAACGCCGCCCGTCGCCTCCTCGGTGCGCTTGATCAGGTCGACGCCGCGCTCGCGCATGAACTGGATCGGGTCGTACTGACCGTTGTTGACGAGCACCTCGTAGTGCAGGTGGGCCCCGAACGAGTACCCCGTGTTGCCCACCCAGGCGATCACGTCACCGGCCTTCACCTGCTGGCCGCGGACCACGTTGAGCGCCGAGGCGTGGCCGAAGATCGTGGTGATGCCGTTGCCGTTGTCGATCTGGACGCAGTTGCCGTAGCCGCCGAACCACTCGGCCATGATCACCGTCCCCGCGTGGGTGGCGTAGATCGGCGTGCCCTCGGGGGCGGCCAGGTCCACGCCGAAGTGCATGGAGCCCCACCGCATCTCGAACTCGGTCGTGATCGTGTACCGGTAGCGCAGGGGGAGCAGCCAGACGTCGGCGGCGTCGGTGTCGATGGTGATCGCGGGCCCGTAGTCGCGGTCGCGCGCCGCCTCGTCGGCGGCGGCGAGCCGGTCGGAGAGGGCCAACGTCTCGTTGGCGGACAGGTCATCGGGCAGGACGATGTGAGAGGCCACGGCGACGGCGCCCGCGGCCAGAGCGGCCGTGGAGATCACGGCGAAGTACCGCTTGCTGGGCAGCTTCGGCAGGCGACGACGTCCTCGATACGCTCGGCCCGCCTGCGGACCCGGCTGTTGCCCGCGCACAGGCGTCCTCCGATGGGTCGGGTGCGACGCAGGTCACCGTAGTGGATGCGTCGGGTGTCGGACAACTCGCCCTCGTCACTGCGTGCGCCCCTCCGGACCGCGGTTTCGGACCGCCGGGGTACCGTTCGCCTGAGGCTTCGTTCAGGTGCGGGGCCCCTGGCGACCGCCGCGAACCCCACCAACGTCGGAGGGCGATGTCATGAGCACCGAACGTATTCGCGTGGTCATTGCCAAGCCAGGTCTGGACGGGCACGACCGAGGGGCCAAGGTGGTCGCGCGGGCGCTGCGGGACGCCGGCTTGGAGGTCATCTACACCGGCCTGCACCAGACCCCGGAGCAGATCGTCGAGACGGCCATCCAGGAGGACGCCGACGCCATCGGCCTGTCGGTGCTCTCCGGCGCCCACATGACGCTGTTCCGGCGCGTGATCGAGCTGCTCGCCGAGCGGAACGCCACCGACATCGTGGTCTTCGGCGGCGGCATCATCCCGCAGGACGACATTCCGGAGCTGCGCCGGATGGGCGTGAAGGAGGTCTTCGGCCCCGGCACGTCGCTGGCGTCGATCGTGGACTGGGTGCGGGCGAACGTGCCCGCTCCGCTCGGCGCCGTCGGCTAGCGCGTCGCCCGGCCGTGGCCGGGCCAGCCGGCGCCCGGACCAGGCGGTCGGACCGGTCGCGAACCCGCGCTCGACCGGCCGGGGAATTCGGCCGAGGAATCTCGACCGGCCGAGGAATAAGGTTGGGGCCGGACGCACCCCTCACACGTCCGGCCCCTGCACGATGCCCCGCCGCCACCCCTCGACCGACAGGGCATCGGCCGTTTCCCGAGCTTGCGATTCGAATCGGCAGGCTCTTCATTCCCTCGTGTCGGTCCGCCGTGGCACCGACATCAGGCACAACGACAGCCTTCCTGACCGGTTACGCCCGGCCTCGGGTAATACCGCCGATTTCGCCCGGATGGTGGACGTCGCCGTCGGGACATCACGCTGTGGAGTTCGGCACACGGCGCGCCCGGGTGCGGACTGCGGCTGGGTGGCTGGTTAGGCTGCGCTTCAACAAGCCGCGAGTAAAGAGGTCATTGGGTGGATCTGTACGAGTACCAGGGGCGAGGTTTGTTCGCCCGGCACGGGTTGCCGGTCCTGGGCGGCGGCGTGGCGGAGACGCCCGAGGAGGCGGCGGCGATCGCCGAACGGGTCGGCCGCCAGGTCGTCGTCAAGGCGCAGGTGAAGGTCGGCGGACGGGGGAAGGCCGGCGGCGTGAAGCTCGCCGACACGGTCGAGGAGGCGCGGGCCCGGGCGGCCGACATCCTCGGCATGGACATCAAGGGCCACACCGTGCGCAAGGTGATGGTCACCGAGGCGGCGGACATCGCCGAGGAGTACTACTTCTCCTACCTGCTCGACCGGGCCAACCGGACCTTCCTGTGCATCGCCAGCACCTCCGGCGGCATGGACATCGAGCAGGTCGCGCACGACACGCCGGAGAAGGTCATCAAGACCCCGATCGACGCCACGAAGGGCGTGGATGAGGCGCTGGCCCGCGAGATCGTCGCCAAGGCCGGGTTCCCGGCGGAGGTGACCGACCAGGTCGTCGACATCGCGGTGAAGCTGTGGCGCGCCTTCGTCGCCGAGGACGCGACGCTGGTCGAGGTGAACCCGCTCGCGCGTACGCCCGACGGGCGGGTGCTCTGCCTGGACGCCAAGGTCACGCTGGACGACAACGCGTCGTTCCGCCACCCCGACCACGCGGCCTGGGAGGACAAGTCGGCGGTCGATCCCCTGGAGCAGGCGGCGAAGCAGAAGGATCTCAACTACGTCAAGCTGGACGGTGAGGTCGGCGTCATCGGCAACGGGGCCGGCCTGGTCATGTCCACACTGGACGTGGTCGCGTACGCCGGGGAGGAGTTCGGCGGCGTGAAGCCGGCCAACTTCCTCGACATCGGGGGTGGCGCCTCGGCCGAGGTGATGGCCAACGGGCTGGAGATCGTGCTCTCCGACCCGTCGGTGCGCAGCGTCTTCGTCAACGTCTTCGGCGGCATCACCGCTTGCGATGCGGTCGCCAACGGCATTCTGGCCGCCTTCGAACTGCTCGCCTCCCGCGGGGAGACGGTCACCAAGCCGCTGGTCGTGCGGCTGGACGGCAACAACGCCGAGGAGGGGCGGCGCATCCTCGACTCGGCGGCCAACCCGCTGGTGCAGCGGGTGGACACCATGGACGGCGCCGCGCGTCGCGCGGCCGAGCTCGCAGCGGCGGGGATCTGAATATGGCAATCTGGCTGACCAAGGACTCTCGGGTCATCGTGCAGGGGATGACCGGCTCCGAGGGCTCCAAGCACACCCGGCGGATGCTGCGCGCGGGGACCAACATCGTCGGTGGGGTCACCCCGGGCAAGGGCGGGCAGACCGTGGACTTCGACGGGCAGTCGGTGCCCGTCTTCAACACCGTCGCCGAGGCGATGGCCGCCACCGGCGCCGACGTGACCGTGATCTTCGTGCCGCCGCGGTTCGCCAAGGCCGCGATGATCGAGGCGATCGACGCGGCGATCCCGCTGGCCATCGTCATCACCGAGGGCATCCCGGTGCACGACACGGCCACCGCCTGGGCCCACAACCTGGCTCAGGGCAACAAGACGCGCATCATCGGGCCGAACTGCCCGGGCATCGCGAGCCCCGGACAGTCCAACGCCGGCATCATCCCGGCCGACATCACCGGCCCCGGCCGCATCGGGCTGGTGTCCAAGTCCGGCACGCTGACGTACCAGATGATGTACGAGCTGCGGGACATCGGCTTCTCCACCTGCGTCGGCATCGGCGGTGACCCGGTCATCGGCACCACCCACATCGATGCCCTCGCCGCCTTCCAGGCCGACCCGGACACGGACGCGATCGTGATGATCGGCGAGATCGGTGGTGACGCGGAGGAGCGGGCGGCCGAGTTCATCAAGGCGAACGTGACCAAGCCGGTCGTCGGCTACATCGCCGGCTTCACCGCGCCGCCCGGCAAGACCATGGGTCACGCGGGCGCCATCATCTCCGGCTCCTCCGGCACGGCCGAGGCGAAGAAGGTCGCGCTCGAGGCGGCCGGCGTCAAGGTCGGCAAGACGCCGAGCGAGACGGCGCGCCTCATGCGCGAGATCATGCAGCGCTGATCGGTTCCTCCTCCGGGGCGCCGGGCTGGGCGGTCGCGAGCCGCTCGTCCCGGCGCTCTGTCTTTTCCGCGCTGGAAACGGGGTCTCGCCCCGCGCCGGGGCGCGGGTCCTGTTCCGCCCTGGGCGCGGTTCTGCTCAGCGCCGGGCGCGGCCTGCGGGAGATCCCGGCGCGACACGCCAAGCGGCGCGGGGCCGCGTCGCCGGTGGTTTGGCACAGTGACAGGCGATGGTCGCGTCGACGGATGCCGCCCCGCGCACCGGTGCTCCCACCCGCCGCACCGGCGCCCCGCTTCCGCTGGCCGCCGCCGTCGCGGCGCTGTGGGCGGCGCTGCTCGGGGTGACGCCGGTGCTGCTGCTGGCGATGGTCGGCGCGATCGGTACCGGTGCCTCGATGGCGGACGCGGCCGGGATCGGGGCCGGAGCCTGGCTGCTCGGCCACGGCGTGCCCGTGACCACCCCGACCGGCGACCGGATCACCCTGATGCCGCTGGCGGTCACGCTGTGGGTCGGCTGGCGGCTGACCCGGGCGGGGGTCCACGCCAGCCGGGCGACGGGGGCGCTCCGGGCCGTCTCGGTCTGGCCGGCGGTACGGGCCGGGCTGGCGGTCGGGGCCGGCTACGCGGGGCTCGGCGCGCTGGCCGCGGGGCTCGCCCATCCCGGCGGGGCCGAGGTCCCGGTGCTCCGGGCGGCCGTGACGTTCGGGGTCGTCGCCACGGCGGCGGCGATCGGCGGTGCGCTGGCGCGCGCCCGGGCCGGTCGCCGACTGCGGTACCGGGTCCCCCGGCCGGTCGTCGACGCGGCCCGCACCGGACTCGCCGCGACCGCTTTCCTTCTCGCCGCGGGCGCGGCCCTGGCCGGTCTGGCGTTGGCGCTGGCCGGCCGGGAGGCGACGCAGATGCTCGCGGCCTACCAGGCCGGGATCGCGGGGCAGATCGGGATCACCACGCTGTGCCTGGTGTACCTGCCCAACCTCGCGGTGTGGGGCGCGGCGTACCTGGTCGGGCCGGGTTTCGCGCTGGGCACGGGGACGGTGGTGAGCCCGGGGGACGTGCTGCTGGGGCCGGTGCCGGCCCTGCCGGTCTTCGCCGCGTTGCCGTCCGCCCCGCTGACCGGGGTCGGTCCGGCGCTCCTGGCCGCCCCGCTCCTGGCCGGCGTCGTCGCCGGGCTGCTGGGCAACCGGGGCCGTGCCCCGTCCCCGGCCGCCGACCCGGGCTGGGGCCAGGTGCTGGGCTCGGCCGCGCTCGCCGGCCCGGTGGCCGGGGTGTTCGTCTTCCTCGCCACGGTGGTCTCGCGGGGCAGCCTGGGCTCCGGCCGGCTCGCCGACGTCGGGGCCTACGACGTTCGCGTCGCCGTGTTCGCCGCGCTGCTCATCGCGGTGGGCGCGGTCGCGGGGGCGACGGCCCGCCGGTGGCTGTCCCGCGGTCGACGGTGACCGACGCGTACGGCCGTCGGCGCCGGCCACCGGGCCGGCCGGCGAGCCTCGAGGCGACAGCCGCGACATGACGACTGAGGGGGTGCCCGGTGGGCACCCCCTCGTCGAGAGGTGAGCGGTTACGCCACCGTCGAGGCGGCGCTGAGCAGCACGAAGAAGAGGAGGTAACCGCCACAGCAGACCACGTACAGGATGCCGCCGATGATGAAGGCGAGCTTCGACCACTTCTTCGACTCGGCGGCGGCCTGCTGGGCCCCGGCGATGTCACCCGCCGCGAGGCGCTCGTTAACCTTGGACGCGTTCATGATCGCCGGGATAGCGAGCGGCCAGAAGAAGAAGATCGAGATGATCGAGGCGGTCATGTTGTTCGAGACCGGCGCGCCGGGTTGTGACATCGAAAACTCCTTCAATCAAGTGGTCGAGCCCTCGCTCCTCGTTCGAGGGCGGAACGACGGGAGAGTAGCGGCTCCGATCAAGTGACGTCACGACCTGAGCGCCAACTGAGAGCCGCGTGTCTCACGCCAACCCGTGCAAATGACCATCAATCAGGCCTGGTTGCCGACGGTCAGGGTGGTGGGTGAGTCCGGCGACATGCCCGGTCACCTCGCCGGTCCCCGGCCCCGGGCGGCACTACTGTGGCGTGCGTGAGGAACGCTCCGGCCCGGCTCGTGGTCCTGGTCTCCGGCTCGGGCACCAACCTGCAGGCGCTGCTCGACGCCTGCGACGACCCGGCGTACGGCGCCCGGGTGGTCGCCGTCGGCGCCGACCGTTCGGGCATCGCCGGGCTGGCTCGGGCCGAAAAGGCCGGCGTGCCCACCTTCGTCTGTCGGGTACGTGACTATCCGTCGCGGGAGGAGTGGGACGCCGCCCTGACCCGGCACTGCGCCCAGTTCGCGCCGGACCTGGTGATTTCCGCGGGGTTCCTCAAGCTCGTCGGCCGGGAGTTCCTCGGCGCCTACCAGGGGCGGTACCTCAACACCCACAACTCGCTGCTGCCGGCGTTTCCCGGCATTCACGGTCCGCGCGACGCGCTCGAGTACGGGGTCAAGGTGGCCGGCGCGACGCTCTTCTTCGTCGACGAGGGCGTGGACACCGGTCCGATCGTCGCCCAGGTGGCGGTCCCCGTCCACGACGATGACACGGAGGAGACGCTCACCGAGCGCATCAAGGCGGCGGAACGACGCCAGTTGGTGCACTACGTCGGCCGGCTGGTGCGTGAGGGTTGGACGATCAACGGAAGAAAGGTGACGATCGGGTGACCACGCTCGGAAGCGACGAGGGGCGTCGGCCGATCCGTCGGGCCCTGGTCAGCGTCTACGACAAGACCGGGCTCGAGGAGCTGATCCGCGCACTGCACGGCGCGGGCGTCGAGATCGTGTCGACCGGTCGCACGGCCGCGGTCGTGGAGTCGTACGGCGTCCCGGTGACCCGCGTGGAGCAGGTCACCGGTTTCCCGGAGGCGCTGGACGGCCGGGTCAAGACGCTCCACCCCGCGGTGCACGCGGGGCTGCTGGCCGACCTGCGCAAGCCCGAGCACGCGGCCCAGCTCGCCCAGCTCGGCATCGCCGCGTTCGACCTGCTGGTGAGCAACCTCTATCCGTTCCAGGAGACGGTCGCCTCCGGCGCGGACGACGACGCCGTGGTGGAGCAGATCGACATCGGCGGGCCCGCCATGGTGCGCGCGGCGGCCAAGAACTTCCACAGCGTGGCCGTGGTGACCGCGCCGGAGTCCTATCCGGACATCATCGCCGCCCTGGCCGCCGGCGGCCTCACGCTCACCCAGCGCCGGCGCCTGGCCGCCCGGGCCTTCGCCGACATCGCGGCCTACGACATGGCCGTGGCGGAGTGGTTCGCGACCATCGATGTCCGCGAGGCGTTGCGGGACACGCCGCGCGAGGCGGTGCCCGACGAGACGTGGTGGCCGGCCTTCGGCGGTCGGGCGTGGCACCGGGCGGCCGTGCTGCGCTACGGCGAGAACCCGCACCAGCGGGCGGCCCTCTACGTCGACCCGGCGGCGCCGGCCGGCCTGGCCCAGGCCGAGCAGCTCGGCGGCAAAGAGATGTCATACAACAACTACGTCGATGCCGACGCGGCCTGGCGCGCGGTCCACGACTTCGCCGAGCCGGCGGTGGCCATCATCAAGCACACCAACCCGTGCGGCATCGCGATCGGGCCGGACGTGGCGACCGCGCACCGGCTCGCCCACGCGTGCGACCCCGTCTCCGCCTTCGGCGGGGTCATCGCGGCCAACCGGCCGGTCACAGTGGAGATGGCCAACCAGGTGGCGGAGATCTTCACCGAGGTCATCATCGCTCCGTCGTATGAGGAGGGAGCGGTGGACGTCCTGGCCAAGCGCAAGAACCTGCGCATCCTGAAGGCTCCACAGTGGACTCCGGAGGCGGTGGAGCTGCGCGCCATCAGCGGCGGCGTCCTCGTCCAGACGGCCGACCGCATCGACGCGCAGGGTGACGATCCCAGCACCTGGCGGCTCGTGGCCGGCCCGGGCGTCAGCGGGGACCTGCTCGCCGACCTCGCGTTCGCGTGGCGGGCCGTCCGCTCGGTCAAGTCCAACGCCATCCTGCTGGCCCGGGGCGGGGCCACGGTCGGGGTCGGTATGGGCCAGGTGAACCGGGTCGACTCGGCCCGGCTCGCCGTGACCCGGGCCGGTGACCGGGCGGCCGGCGCGGTGGCGGCCTCGGACGCGTTCTTCCCGTTCGCCGACGGGCTGCGCATCCTCATCGACGCCGGGGTGGTTGCGGTGGTGCAGCCCGGGGGGTCGGTGCGCGACGAGGAGGTCATCGCCGCGGCCCGGGAGGCCAACATCTCGCTGTACCTGACCGGCACCCGGCATTTCGCCCACTGACCGATCGCCTAGGCTCGCACCGTGACGGCACAGATCCTCGACGGCAAGGCGGCCCTGGCGGCCATCAAGGACGAGCTGCGCGTACGGGTCAAGGCTCTGGCCGACGCCGGGCGCCCCCCGGGACTGGGGACCATCCTGGTCGGCGACGACCCGGGCTCGCAGGCGTACGTGCGGCTCAAGCACGCCGACTGCGCGGACGTCGGCATCGTCTCGATCCGCCGTGACCTCCCGGCCGACGCGACCCAGGCCGAGGTCGAGGCGGCGGTGGACGAGCTCAACGCCGATCCCGCCTGCAGCGGGTACCTGGTGCAGCTTCCCCTGCCCCGTGGGCTGGACGAGCAGCGGGTGCTCGAGCGGGTGGACCCGGCCAAGGACGCGGACGGCCTGCACCCGGTCAACCTGGGCCGGCTGGTTCTCGGCGCGCCCGGGCCGTTGCCGTGCACGCCGTACGGCGTGGTCGAGCTGCTGCGTCGCCACGGCGTGCCCCTGGCCGGCGCCGACGTGGTGGTGGTCGGTCGCGGCACCACGGTGGGCCGGCCGCTCGGGCTGCTGCTGACGCGGCGCAGCGAGAACGCCACGGTCACGACCTGCCACACCGGCACGCGGGACCTGGCCGCGCACACGCGGCGCGCGGACATCGTCGTCGCGGCCGCCGGGGTGCCCGGGCTCATCACGCCGGACATGGTGCGCCCCGGGGCGGCGGTGCTGGACGTCGGCATCACCCGGGTCACCGACGCGGACGGCCGCTCGCGCCTCGTCGGCGACGTGGACCCGGCGGTCGCCGAGGTCGCCGGCTTCTTCGCCCCCGTGCCCGGCGGGGTCGGGCCGATGACGAGAGCGATGCTTCTCACGAATGTCGTGGCTCTCGCGGAATCCGCTGCCGCCCGTCGTTCGGGTTAGGGTGCTCAGAACGGCAGTCCACCTACGACTCTCGGGAAGTCCACACGATGGCTAGCAATGCTGAGGACCGCCCGCGCGCCGGGAAGATCACGGTAGTCGGCGCCGGCTTCTATGGCTCCACGACCGCCCAGCGCCTCGCGGAGTACGACATCTTCGACACGGTCGTGCTGACCGACATCATCGAGGGTAAGCCCGAGGGCCTCGCCCTGGACCTCAACCAGTCCCGGGCCATCGAGGGCTTCGAGACCAAGGTCGTCGGGGTCACCACGACGCCCGAGGGGGGCGGTTACGAAGCGATCGCGGGCTCGGACATCGTCATCATCACCGCCGGGATGCCCCGTAAGCCCGGGATGAGCCGCATGGACCTCCTCGAGGTCAACGCGAAGATCGTGCGCGGCGTCTCGGAGAACATCGCCAAGCACGCGCCCAACGCCGTGGTCATCGTGGTCTCCAACCCGCTCGACGAGATGACCGCGCTGGCCCAGATCGCCACCGGGTTCCCGCGCCACCGCGTGCTCGGCCAGGCCGGCGTGCTCGACACCGCGCGGTTCACCCACTTCGTCGCCGAGGCGCTGGGCGTGCCGGTGAAGTCGGTCAAGACGCTGACCCTCGGCTCGCACGGCGACACCATGGTCCCGGTGCCGTCGCAGTGCACAGTGGACGGCCGGCCGCTGTCGGAGCTGCTGCCGCCGGAGAAGATCGAGGAGCTGGTGGTCCGCACCCGCAACGGCGGGGCCGAGGTGGTCGCGCTGCTGAAGACCGGGTCGGCCTACTACGCCCCGTCCGCCGCCGCGGCCCGCATGGCCCGCGCCATCGCGCTGGACACCGGCGAGGTGCTTCCGGTCTGCGCCTGGGTCGACGGCGAGTACGGCATCTCGGGCGTCTACCTCGGCGTGCAGGCCGAGCTCGGGCGCGGCGGGGTACGCCGGGTGGTGCAGACGCCGCTCACCGACAGCGAGCTGGCCGCCCTGCGCGAGGCCGCCGAGGCCGTGCGGGCCAAGCAGGCCGACGTCGCCGGGATGTGACGCCGCCGGACACGACCGGCGTCGAGGACCCACCGTCGCGGCCGCCCGGGATCCGGCCCGGGTGGCCGCGACGCTTTGCGCCGCGTGTTGCTGTGCTCGTCGGCCTTGCGCCGGGTGGCGGCGGGGCCTTCGCGGCCGAGCCGTCAGGCGGCGGCCCCGGCAACCTCCGGGGCGAAGGCCGCCGGCGCGGCGCCGTCCGACGGTGGTGGGGCGGTCGCGGTGGCCGGGGGCGCCGAGTCGACTCGCTCGGGGGTGTCGGCTCGCTCGGGGGTCATGACCGGTCCGGGGCCGCTTCCACGTCGAGGCCGGCGTCCGGCTCGATGACGGGGTGACGCAGGCCGGGGTGCCCGGGCGGGAGGGTGCGCCAGAGCACCACCCCGCTGACCGCGATGACCGTGGCCACGAGCGGCCAGCTCAGCAGGACCTGCGCCCACGTGAGGCCGGCGACCGCACCGATGTTCCACAGCGGGATGAACGCGGCCAGCCGGATCACGTACTGGCCGACCCACACCCAGCTGGCGCGGCCGTACGCCCGGACCAGCGCGGGGTCGCGCCGCCACCGCGTCCGCTGCCCCAGGGCGGCGCCGACCACGACGCCCAGCAGGGGCCAGCGCAGCACGATCGACAGCGCCCAGGCCACGGCGCTGGCGGCGTTGGAGACGAGGCGGATCAGGAAGAAGTCCTCGGGGCGACCGGTGTAGATGGCGATCGCGGCCGCCGCGCAGACGCCGAGGATGCCCAGCAGGACCGCCCGGGGGCGGACGCCTCGCCGCCACCGCCAGACCGCGACGACGAGCGCGACCGCAACAGCGACGCCCGAGCCCCAGAGCACGGAGCGGCCTGCTGCGTACCACCCGACCGCGAACGCGACGACGGGAATGGTCGCGTCTATCGCCGCCCGCCCGCCGCCGAGCAGCTGGGCCAGCGACTCAGGCTCGCGCGTCGCGCGGTCGGTGGTCCTCCCCAGTGCCTCCGCCACGTAGGTGAGCCTAGCCTCACTAAATTCGGGCGCGGAAGGATGGCCGGAAGGCCGCCCCGTTGGCGTCGTATGTCCCACTTCCGGGGGTGCCGGATGTCCAACAGGGAGTCCTTCCTGACACCCCCGCCGCGTGAGAGGATCTGCACCACAGTGTTGATGTCGCGCCCGTCCAGACGCCTCCGGCCCGCGGGTCCCGCCCGTCGGGAATCCGGAGGCCCCCGGAGTGGCGGGTCGCGGGTTGACGGGTAACACTGGGTTGCTGACTGATGACCAGACGCCCGGGCGGCCGATTGATCTCTTCCGGGCAATAGGGAGCACTCGTGTCGATCATCGATAGGATCCTGCGTGCGGGCGAGGGCCGGACCCTGCGCCGGCTCAAGGCCCTGGCGGACGCGGTCAACTCGATCGAGGGCAACTACACCGACCTGACCGACGCCGAGCTGCGGGAGCTGACCGACATCTACAAGCAGCGGTTGGCGGACGGGGAGAGCCTCGACGACCTGTTGCCGGAGGCGTTCGCGACCGCGCGGGAGGCGGCGGCGCGGGTGTTGGGGCAGCGGCCGTACGACGTCCAGGTCATGGGCGGGGCGGCGCTGCACTTCGGCAACATCGCCGAGATGAAGACCGGTGAGGGCAAGACCCTCACCAGCGTGATGCCCGTCTACCTCAATGCGTTGACCGGGCGGGGCGTCCACGTCGTGACGGTCAACGACTACCTGGCTCGGCGCGACGCCGAGTGGATGGGTCAGGTGCACCAGTTCCTGGGCCTGTCGGTCGGCGTCATCCTGCCCAACCGGCCGGCGTCCGAGCACCGGGCCGCCTACCAGGCCGACATCACCTACGGGACGAACAACGAGTTCGGCTTCGACTACCTGCGCGACAACATGGCGCTGCGCGCCGAGGACCTGGTGCAGCGGGGGCACTACTTCGCGGTGGTCGACGAGGTGGACTCGATCCTCATCGACGAGGCGCGTACCCCGTTGATCATCTCGGGCCCGGCCGAGCAGTCGGCGCGGTGGTACACCGAGTTCGCCCGCGTGGTGAAGAAGCTGCAGCCGGGCAAGGACGGCGAGGGCGACTACGAGGTCGACTACGCCAAGCGGACGGTGGCGATCACCGAGCGGGGTGTCGCGAAGGTCGAGGACCAGCTCGGCATCGACAACCTGTACCAGCCGGAGAACACGCCGCTGGTCCAGTACCTCAACAACGCGCTCAAGGCCAAGGAGCTGTTCCACCGCGACAAGGACTACATCGTCGCCGACGGTGAGGTCCTGATCGTCGATGAGTTCACCGGACGCATCCTGTACGGCCGGCGCTACAACGAGGGCATGCACCAGGCCATCGAGGCCAAGGAAGGCGTGCCGATCAAGCAGGAGACGCAGACCTTCGCCACGATCACCCTGCAGAACTACTTCCGCCTCTACGAGAAGCTGGCCGGCATGACCGGTACCGCCATGACCGAGGCGGCGGAGTTCAACAAGGTCTACAAGATGGGCGTCGTGCCGATCCCGACACATCGGCCGATGATCCGGGTGGACCACCCCGACGTCATCTACAAGACGGTCAAGGCGAAGTTCAACGCGGTCGTCGAGGACATCGTCGAGCGGCACCACCGCGGCCAGCCGGTGCTGGTGGGCACCGTGTCGGTGGAGAACTCGGAGATCATCTCTCAGATGCTGCGCCGGCGCGGCATCCCGCACGAGGTGCTCAACGCCAAGTACCACGCCAAGGAGGCGGAGATCATCGCCCAGGCGGGTCGCCGGGGCGCGGTGACGGTCGCCACCAACATGGCGGGCCGAGGCACCGACATCCTGCTCGGCGGCAACCCGGAGGCCCTGGCCATCGCCGAGCTGCGCGGCCGGGGTATCACGCCGGAGGAGTCGCCCGAGGAGTACGAGGTCGCGCTGGCCGACGCCATCGAGCGCTGGCGCAAGCAGTGCGAGGAGGAGGCCAAGGAGGTCATCGCCGCGGGTGGCCTGTACGTGCTGGGCACCGAGCGGCACGAGTCGCGGCGTATCGACGACCAGCTGCGCGGCCGGGCGGGCCGCCAGGGTGACCCCGGGGAATCGCGGTTCTACCTGTCGCTGCAGGACGAACTGATGAAGCGGTTCCGGTCCGGGGCGATCGAAGCGATCATGGACAAGCTCAACATCCCCGACGACGTCCCGATCGAGTCGAAGCTGGTCACCCGGCAGATCCGCAACGCCCAGGCGCAGATCGAGGCCCAGAACGCCGAGATCCGCAAGGACGTCCTCAAGTACGACGAGGTGATGAACAAGCAGCGCCAGGTCATCTACGCCGAGCGGCGCCGCGTGCTCGACGGTGAGGACCTGCGCGACCAGATGCTCGCGATGATGGAGGAGGTCGTCGGCGCCTACGTCGACGGAGCCACCGCCACCGGCTACGCCGAGGAGTGGGACCTCGAGCAGCTCTGGTCGAGCCTGAAGACGCAGCTCTACCCGGTCGGTATCACCATCGAGGAGCTGGAGGAGGAGGCCGGCGGGCGGCAGGCCATCGACGCCGACTTCCTCAAGGCTCGGCTGACCGAGGACATCCACGCCGCGTACGCCAAGCGGGAGGAGGAGCTCACCCCGCAGGTCATGCGCGAGCTCGAGCGGCAGGTGCTGCTGCAGGTCATCGACCGCAAGTGGCGTGAGCACCTGTACGAGATGGACTACCTGCGGTCCGGAATCGCCCTGCGCGCCTACGCCCAGCGGGACCCGCTGGTCGAGTACAGCCGCGAGGGCTACGACATGTTCCAGCAGATGCTCGACGGCGTGAAGGAGGAGGCCGTCGGCCTGCTCTTCCGGATCGAGGTCCGCCAGGAGCCCACCGAGGTGACCGGCGTCGGCGCCGCGCCCCGGCTGCTGCGCGGGTTGGCCCCCCAGCGGCCGGTCCCGCTCACGTACAGCGCTCCGGCCATCGACGGCGAGGCCGGCCGCGGCGAGACCCCGGTCCTGGTGCAGGAGGCTCCGGTGGCGTTGCGCGGCGAGGGGGCGACCCCGAACGGTGCCGGCCGGGGCTCCGGTGGGGCCCGCGGCGTCGGCGCGCGCAGTGCCGCCCGGCCCGGCGCGGGCCGTCCGCTCGTCTCGCCCGGGTCACCCGGCGCCCAGGCGGCGGCCAAGCGGCCGGCCGCGGGACAGGTCGTCGGCTCGGCCCCGGCCCGTAACCAGCCGTGCCCCTGCGGCTCCGGCAAGAAGTACAAGCACTGCCACGGCGCCCCGAACGCGCGGTGACGCCCCGGGTGCGACCGCGGGGATCGCGGTGAGCCGGGGCAGCCGGCGGACGGGCCCGTGAATCCAGCGTGATGAGGACGGTGCCGCCACCACGGCGGCACCGTCCTCTTTGGGCACCGTCCCCATCGGCACCGGTTCCAGCAGCACCGTCGCCCCGACCGTGCGTCGCCGTGATCACGGGAGTAGCGACGGTGCCGGCGTGGCGGCCCGGAGCGCCCGCCGGCTGAGGCGCCGCTGTCGGTGGCTCCGCGTCGGGGTCGCAGGCCAGCGGCGAGACGCCACGACGAGCGCTCCGGGAGACCATACGGTCGGTTCGACCGTCACCCCTACAGCACGTCGAGCTGCTTGCACAACCAGCGGCCCTGGTTGCGCTCCATGCGGAGGGTCATCGCCCAGACCTTGTTGTGGCGGGACATCACCACGACCAGCTCGGCGATGCCGTCCATGACGTGGCATATCTGAACGCGACGAACCGTGATGCGATCCTCGGCCCGCACCCGGGCCGGGCGACCCGGGCGGGGCGACGCCAACCGGGTCATGAGCAGGGCCGTCTGCGTGGCGCCGTGACCACGGCCCGAGCTGACCGGTCGGAGCAGGCGGTTGGCGATCGCGTCGAACCGCTCGGGTGCGCAGTAGGCCCGAAGCTGCGCGACCGGGCGGAAGCCCCCCAGGACTTCGACACACACCGCCAGCAGCCGCCGCGCGGTCATCCGCAGGTCCAACCCGCTGGTCGTCGGCGGCGGGGGAGCGCTCGCCGCCGGGCTCAGGCTGGGCGACACGACCAGGGACGGCGGCGGGACCGAACCGACCTCCCCACCTGCTCGGCGCGTCCCCGCCGCCGTCCGACGAGCCGGCGTCCCCGCGCCGGCCCGGTTCTCCGTCGCCGACACACCGTGGTCCGTCCGGCCCCGCCATACCTGCGCCCCCGTTGCCAGGTCCGACGGCGGCGTGGAACGGGCGGCCGATACGTCGACGACTTCCACCAGTCCTGATCGGCGCTCCTCATCGCTGAGTGGCTCACACCGTGGGGCCGGGCTGATCCGGAGCGCGGGTGCCGGCGGCCTGGCACCGGCGCCGGAACGGCTCGGCTCGGCCTGAGCCGGCCCGGTCCCGCCGCCGGCCACCGGCCGAGGTCGGGCGGCGCTGGGGCGCCCGCGACTCGGCGCGGTCGCGGCAGCAGGGCCTCCGGCGTCCAGAGCCAGCATCGCGGTCACGGTGTACCCCCCGTAGCGTGCCGATCCTTGTGGTTCCTTTCGGTTGCTTGTGGTTGATAGTTCTAGCCGATCGGTGACCAGGCCGCAAGATGCCTTCGATTGCTTTCGGTTGCTTTCGGTACGTCGGGCCGAGCGCGGCGGGACCGACGAGCGTCGCGGCGGGGCGGAGGGGTGAACCGGCGAGGAACCGGTGAGCCGGCGGCCACGGAGTACCTCGGGTAGGGCGTTGGTGCGAGCGACAGCGGCGTCGGTGCGGTCGGGAACGCGTCGACGTGGACCGAAAACGGTGTCCGACGCGGGTGGGGGAGGCGCGGGATTCGCTCAGGCCGACCAGGGGGTTGGTCGTCGTTGAGATCGGCCAGGGGGTTGGTCGTCGGTCAGATCGACCAGAGGGGTTGGTCGTCGGTCATATCGACCAGAGGGGTTAGTCGTCGGTCATATCGACCAGGGGGTTGTTGCGCACGTACTCGGCCGTCTCGGCGTACTTGGCCTCGATGTACTCCTCGAGCTTGGCGCGCTCGACGCGCCAGTGACCCTTCTTGCCGATCTTGATAGCGGGCAGCTCGCCGTCGCGGACCATCGCGTAGACCTGCGTCTTGGTCACGGCCAGCTCCTCGGCGACCTCGTCGAGGGTCAGGAACCGGGCGGCCATGGGCGAACGATACCGCGACTGGCTCCGGATGCCTGCATTTGCCGCGGGTTGCTTCGGCGGGGGACTACCACCGCCCCAGCAGCTCGTCGAGCTCGGAGGGGTCGTACCACAGCAGCTCGTGGTCCTCGGCGTTGGAGACGGTGAACTGGGCGTCCTCGTCACCGGCCGCGGCCGCGGGCGCCGCCTCCGCCGCGGCCCGCACGTCCGGCTCGGCCGCCGCGTCGTCCACGTGGATCGCCGCCACCTGCGGGAACGCGACCGGCGTCGACAGCCGGACCGCGCTGGAGCCCAGGTCGTCGTCAACCCGGGCGATGGCGGCGGCCGGCACGTCGGCCGCGACCACGACCCGGCGGCGGGGCGCGTCGGGATCGCGGTGCAGCAGGACGAGCGACTCCTGGGCGGCCCGGGTGAAGGCGATGTACTCCAGCTCCTCCTCGTCGCCCTCGGCGTACCACTCCCGCAGCGCCCCGGTCACCGTGTGCGCGTGGACGTCCGTCGGTAGCGCGTACGGCTCCGTGCGCAGGCGTCGCAGCGTGGCCAGCGTCGCCGGGAGGTAGACCCGCGCCACGGCACCCGACACCTCAACGCCTCCTTGTCCTGGACGTACGCCGCCCTGGTCAACGCCGCCTTGGTCAACGCAGCCTTGGTCAACGTCGCCTTGGTCAACATCGCCTTGGTCAGCATCGCCCTGGTCGACGTCGCCTTGGTCGCTGACGTGTTCCTACACCACCACGACCCGGTCGGTTCGTCGCCACGCGGGCGTCCCGGCCATGTCTTCGCGTCGGGATCGGGGCCGGCCCGAGCCGGCCGACCGGCGCGACCGGGGCGACCGGGGCGACCGGGGCGACTCAGCGCGGTGCGCGCAGGGTGCGGCCGACGGCGAGCATCGCGGTCAGGCCGCCCACGAAGGTCACGATCATGGCGTTGCGCAGGCGCGCGAACGAGGCGATGTCGACGGTCATCCGGTCGCCCTCGGAGAGGCTGCGCACCAGGCCGAGCAGGCCGGCGCCGCCGATCCGCGTGGTCAGCTCGGCGGCGAGCAGCAGCGCGCCGGGCAGCACGCCCGCGAGGAGGTACCACGGCCAGGCCCGCGGACCGTGCCGGCGCAGCAACCAGAAGGACGCGCCGCCGGCGACGACCCCGCCGGCCACCCCGACGAGGTAGGCGACCGTGAAGGTGGCGTTGACCTGCGCGTCGAGCCCGCGGTCGCCGCCGAACAGGTTCACCAGCCCGGGCTGGGCGAAGCCGGCGACCAGGCCCAGCAGCAGCGTGCCGACGGTGCCGAGCAGCCCGGCCGCGAGCACCGGCGGCGGCGCCGCGCTGGCCGCGCCGCCCAGCACGGCCGCGACGGCCACGGTCGCGGCCAGGCCGGTCACGCCCCCGCCGGTGCCGTAGCCGAAGACGACCAGGCCGGCGCAGGCGGCGCCGAGCACGGTGCCGGCCGCGAGCCCGGGGAGGAGCCGGCGTACGGGCCGGTCCGCCCAGGAGAGCCACGAGGTGGCGGCCAGCCCGGCGGCTGCCCCGGCCACGAGTGCCGCGGCGACCAGGTTGGGCAGGGCGAAGGCGGCCGCGCCGAGGGCTACCGGGTAGGCGTCCGCGTTGCCGACCACGGAGGCGTGCGCCGTGACGAAGGTCGCCGCGAGCCAGGCCAGAGCCACGCCGGCAAGGGCGAGCGCGGCCGGGCGCCCCACCCGGTGCGAGGTCTCGCCGGCCGCGGCGGTGGCCTCGGCCGAGGCGGTATCGCTGCCGGTGGTGTCGGCGGTCGCGTCCGCGCGGGCGGCCCCCGTGTTGGTGGCCCCCGTGTCGGTGGCTCCCGCGTTCGCGGTCTCGGCGCCCGCGGCCTGTGTGCGTGTGGTGTCGGCGTTCACGGCAGCGTCCACGAGACCAGAGCCTACGCGGGGCCCTACCGGGCGCCGGCTCCCGTGCGACGATGGGGCGGGGTTCGCGCCGGTGCCACCCCTGCGCCTGCGCGTGCCCCGGGGAGACAACCCGTTGGAGAGGCAGGCAGGAATGGACGGCGTGTACACCGTGCCGGAGCCGGTCAACGAACCTGTCGTGAGCTACGCGCCGGGCACCCCGGAGCGGGCTTCGCTGCAGCGTCGGCTGGGAGAACTCGCGGCCGACCGGGTCGAACTGACCATGACCATCGATGGCCGCCAGCGAATGGCGTCCGGGGATCGGATCGACGTGGTGCAGCCCCATCGGCACCGGCATGTGCTGGGTGTGACGGCTGAGGCGACGCACGACGACGTAGCGGCGGCCGTGGCGGCGGCCAAGGCGGCGGCGCCCGCCTGGCGGTCGATGCCCTTCGAAGAGCGGGCGGCGATCTTCCTCCGCGCGGCGGACCTGCTGGCCGGCCCGTGGCGGGACACGCTCAACGCCGCGACCATGCTCGGCCAGTCCAAGACCTGCTACCAGGCCGAGATCGACGCGGCCTGTGAGCTCATCGACTTCCTGCGGTTCAATGTCTACTTTGGACGGCAACTGCTCGCCGACCAGCCGCGCTCGACCCGGGGAACCTGGAACCGGACCGACCACCGCCCGATCGAGGGATTCGTTCTCGCCATCACCCCGTTCAACTTCACCGCGATCGCCGGCAACCTGCCGACGGCGCCCGCCCTCATGGGCGCCACGGTGGTGTGGAAGCCGTCGGTGACCCAGGGCCTGGCCGCGCACTACACCATGCGGCTGCTCGAGGCGGCCGGGCTGCCGCCCGGTGTGATCAACCTGGTCACCGGTCGCGGCCCGGCCGTGAGTGAGGTGGCGCTGGCCGATCCGGACTTCGGCGGGCTGCACTTCACCGGCTCCACGGCCACGTTCAAGCTCCTGTGGCGCGGCATCACCGACAACCTCGACCGCTACCGCTCCTACCCGCGCATCGTGGGCGAGACCGGCGGCAAGGACTTCGTGATCGCGCACCCCAGCGCCGACGTCGACGCGCTGCACACCGCGCTCATCCGCGGCGCCTTCGAGTACCAGGGCCAGAAGTGCTCGGCCGCCTCCCGGGCCTACCTCCCCCGCTCGCTGTGGGAGGGCGGGTTGCGCGACCGGCTGGTGGCGACCACGGAGAGCCTCACGTACGGCGACGTGACGGACTTCAGCAACTTCGGCGGGGCGGTCATCGACCGTCGTTCGTACGACCGGCTGTGCGGGGTGCTCGACCGCATCCGGAACAGCCCGACGTACACCGTGCTCGCCGGTGGCACCGCCGACGACTCCGAGGGCTACTTCGTGCGGCCCACGATCGTGCAGTGCGCCGATCCGACCGACGACGTCTTCGTGACCGAGTACTTCGGACCGATCCTGTCGGTGTACGTCTACGACGACGCGGACTTCGAACAGACCGTGCGGCAGGCCGAGTCGGCCACGCCGTACGGCCTGACCGGCGCGATCTTCGCGACCGACCGGCGGGCGATCGCCTGGGCGAGCGAGGTGCTGCGGTACGCCGCCGGCAACCTCTACATCAACGACAAGCCGACCGGGGCCGTGGTGGCTCAGCAGCCCTTCGGCGGTTCCCGGGCCAGCGGCACCAACGACAAGGCGGGCTCGTGGCACAACCTCGCCCGCTGGATCACGCCCCGCGTCATCAAGGAGAACTTCGTCCCCCCGACCGACTACCGCTACCCGCACATGGACTGACCCACCCCGCACGCCGGTCCGTCGGCCCGTCGTCCGGCGGCGTGGTCGCCGGACCGGCGTGCGGCGCCGGCGGGTGGGGCGCGCGGGACCGGACGCGGCGCCGGTACGACGGCCGGCCTGCTACGTCGCCCGGTACAGCGTGCGCCTTGGCAGAAGGCAATGTAGAAATGCGTGCCATCATCAATTGATGGGTCGACGTGCGCCACCGTGGCCTCGGCCGTCCGCCGGGCCGATGTCGTCCACGCCGATGGATGCCTCGAACCGCGGCACCGGCTCATCGACGCTCGGTCGGGCCCGGCGTCGCGGTGGGCGACGGGGATCCGACTGGTGGAACCGGACCCGCCTGGTGCACAATGGGCGTCCGAGTCATTGGTGGCTGACACGCGGAGGAGCTTCCACCGGGCCGGGCGCGAGCGGTTCGCCCGACACCACGCCCGGTCGGGACCCTCGTCAACCACGACACGCGCCACCGCAACGCACACGACACGCACCGTCGCCGTACGCACCGTCGCGGTCCAGGCGACCTCGACCCGGGCGACGTCGGCCGGCCCACCGTCACACAGGAGCGGCATCGACCGGCGCAACGTCGGCCCTGACAGCGTCGACTGGAGCAGCGTCGACCGACGCGACCGTGACTCGCGGCCCTCGACACGCTGTCCCGCGGTGCGGCTGATACCGGGTTCTCGGGTGCTGCTCGGTTAACGTGATGGACTCGGTGCCGTGTGCGTCGAGGTGCCCAGCGCGGTGCCCACGTGGCACCGCCACCGCGACACTGCTGGGAGGATGTAGCCAGGATGTCGTCGACCCGGTCCAAGGATCGTGAGCTGATCGCCACGACCGCGAGCCTCGTCGAATTCCTCCGCGATGTGGCGATGGCGCGGCAGAAGCGGGTCGTCGATGTGGGCGAGTACAAGCAGGTGCTGTGGCTGGACAGCCTGCCCGACGGGGTCAGCGTCAACCACGACGCCGGCCCGGGCGACACCCTGCTGGCCGTCCCGCGCTTCCGTCAGGTCGCGCCCCCGCCCCCGCCCGCCAAGCTCACCGGGTTCCTGGATCGCGATGATCTTCTCAACTCCGACCTGCGGGAACCACCGCTCAAGGAGAAGGGCGCCGGGTTCATCACGGTCAAGCAGGGCGGCACCACGGGGGTCATCCCCGGGGTGGTCGAGAAGGACGCCAGCGTCGTCGAGGCGTACTACACCTACCTCGACGTCTGGAAGGCGTGGGCGGCGCGGGACCGCAAGCAGAAGCCGTACCGGACCTGGTACGAGGGGCTGGCCCAGGCGGCTCACCTGGTGGCCGAGCAGGAGGACCAGTACGAGCTGGTGCTCGGCTTCGGCCTGCTGACCTGGCGGACGCCGGCCGGCACCGTCATCCGCAACCATCTGTTCACCACCCGGCTCATCGCGGTCATCGACGCCGACAAGGACGAGGTGCGCCTGATCATCGACCCGGACGCGGCGACCCGGGCCCAGGACCGCGAGCTGCTCGACGGCGAGGTCGGCTACGACCCGACCCGGGTCGAGTGGGTGCACGACCAGATCCGCGAGGAGGCGGTGCTGACGCCGCTGGTCGACGGCGAGGCCCTGGTGAAGACCTGGGCCGACAAGGCGCTCGACGTGGACACGCCCTTCATCGCCGACTGGCGGCCCCAACCGGCGCCGGCCCCCGGGGCGGACGAGGAGGTGCTGGGCCGACCCGAGGTACGCCTCGCCCCGGCCGTGGTGCTGCGGCGGCGCGAGCGGGCGAGCCTGATCGGCTACTACGACGCCATGCTGCGGGCCCTGCGCGGCCCGAAGGCGCAGGCGCCCCTGGGCCTGGCGCAGCTGGTCACCTCGATGGAGGCCGAGGAGCGGCTGGCCTGGCTGGAGGAGGAGGGCGCCACGCCCGGCGAGGTGCTGGGCGCCGACCCGCTCTTCCCGCTGCCGGCCAACCCCGAGCAGATGCGGATCATGGAGCGCCTGCGCGGCAACAACGGCGTGGTGGTGCAGGGGCCGCCCGGCACCGGCAAGACCCACACGATCGCCAACCT